>Ga0194132_10012873_pt1 | contig 10305 bp, 9 predicted proteins | sample TA2KigOf80mmetaG_FD_148612 | JGI IMG/M metagenome (GOLD analysis project Ga0194132, IMG submission 148612) | Freshwater microbial communities from Lake Tanganyika, Tanzania - TA2015054 Kigoma Offshore 80m | ecosystem: Environmental > Aquatic > Freshwater > Lake | place: Tanzania: Lake Tanganyika... | reverse complement strand
GTCTGGCGGCCAAGAACGGCATCCTCATCGTCGATCTCGCCAACCAGCGCATGCAGGAGGGCCAATCCGCCCTGGAGGCCGCACGGGGTTCGGCCCAGTCCCGCTTCCGGCCGATCCTGATGACGGCCATCTCCTCCCTGTTCGGCTTCCTGCCCCTGGTGTTTGCCAGCGGTGCCGGCGCCCGCAGCCAGGCTTCCCTGGGTACGGTGGTGTTCGGGGGCTTGGCCGTGGCCACGGTGCTGTCCCTGTTCGTGGTGCCCGTGTTCTACGTCGTCATGAAGCAGCTCACCGCCGGATCCCCGCCCGCCGAGGCTGAGGCCTCCCCCGGCCTGGGGGCCTGATGCCCGCCCCTTGCCCACCGCTGAGCGGCCGCCGGGTGCTCTGCGCCGGCATGCTCACCGGTGTGGTGGGGCTGGCCATCGCCCAGTTCCTGCGCTCCATCGTCGAGCACACGCCCCTGCGGGTCACCCCCCAGGCCCTCTTCTGGAGCACCGTGGTGCTCGGCGGTTTCGGTGTGGTGGCCGGCATGGCGGTGGAGGCGGTGCGCCAGCTGCAGGAATCGAACCCGGAGCCGGACTACCACCGGCACCATGGCCGGGGCGGCAGATCCGGCCCGCGCCACTGATCGTGCCGCTGAGGGGCCGCATGCCGCTCCGGACCACTGGGGCAGTTGACCCTTTTCCGGTACCTTGCGGAGGTATGAACCCGGTCCGGTGCGCTGGCAGGCTCTCCCCTCACTCCTCCCTCTGACGTGGCTGCTGGCCGCCTGCGGCTCCGCCGCCCCTGAGGCCAGGCCGCCCCTGGTGGTCCAGACGGTGACGGTGGGGGAGTTCCGCTTCACGCCGGGCATCGAGACGATCAGCACCATTGAGTCCACGTCCAACGTGGTGATGCGGCCCCAGTCGGATGGCCGGGTGGTGCGGATTCTGGCCCGGGAGGGGCAGCAGGTGAAGGCGGGCCAGCCGATTCTGGTGCTCGACAACGTGCAGGAATCGGCCACCCTCGATTCCGACCGGGCCGAGGCGATCAAGGATCGCGTCAACGCCGAGCGTTACGTCTTCCTCAACGAGCAGGGGGCCTTCTCGACCAAGGACCGGGACTTCTACATCACCCAGGCGATCCAGAGCCGCGCCCAGGCCCGCTCCAGTGCCGCCACCCTCGGCTACAAGTTCGTCACCGCGCCCATCGACGGGGTGATCGGCAACCTCGACACGGTGAAGCTGGGGGATTACGTGCGTCAGGGCCAGGCGATCACGGGCATCGTCAACAACTCCTCCCTCTGGACCCTGATGGATGTGCCGGCCACCCAGTCCAGCCAGGTGAAGATCGGCCAGCCGGTCCAGGTGGAGAGCCAGGGCAGTCCCCCGGTGCGGGGCGAGGGCCGGGTGGTGTTCGTCTCCCCCTACTTCGCCAATGCCACCCAGTCCTCGGGCCAGCCCAACACGGTGCTGGTGAAGGCGGAGTTCCCCAATCTCACGGGGGTGCTGAAGACCGGCCAGTACGTGCGCAACCGCATCATCACCGGCACCAGCGACCAGCTGGCGGTGCCGGTGGAGGCGGTGATGATGCAGGCCCAGCAGCCGTTCGTTTATCGGGTGTTGCCCCTCTCCACGGTCCTGCCCCAGATCAAGGCCTCCGATCAGCTGCTTCCCGCCCAGAAGCAGAAGCTGGAGAAGCTGCCCGGCACCACGCCGGTGGTGGTGCAGACGGCGGTGAAGCTGGGCAAGCTGCAGAACAATGCCTATCCGGTGCTCTCCGGCCTGACCAAAGGCGATGAGGTGGTGGTGAGCAACACGGCCCTGCTGCGTTCCGGCATGCCGGTGCGGCGGGCCCCGGCCCCGGCCCCGGCCCCGGCCCCGGCGGCGAGCTGAACTCCGATGTCGTTTTCCGATAACTTCATCAAGCGGCCGGTTCTGACCACCGTCTGCAGCATCCTGATCGTGCTGGTGGGCCTCATCGCCATCCCCACGCTCTCGATCGAGAACCTCCCCAACATTGCTCCACCCCTGATCCAGGTGACCTCCAACTATGGAGGTGCCAATTCCCTGGTCACCGAGCAGGCGGTGACCAACCCGATCGAGCAGCAGATCAACGGCGTTCCGGGCGCGAACTATATCTCCTCCACCAGCAATATGTCTGGTACGAGCACGATTCAGGTCTTCTTCAATGAAGGCACCGATATCAATATCGACCAGGTGAACGTGCAGAACCGCGTCTCCCTGGCGATGCCCCAATTGCCCCAGCAGGTGCAGGCCACCGGGGTTTCTGTGATGCAGAGCACCCCGTCGATCCTGCTGGCCTATCAGGTCACCTCGACGGAGGGCCAGTTCGATGCCTCCTATCTCAACGGCCTCATCTATCAGAATCTTTACTTCCAGCTGGAGCGGGTGCCCGGGGTGGCCACCGTCAACCTGCTGGGGGGCAACAATCCGGCCTTCTGGCTGTTCGTCGATGCCAACAAGCTCTCCGCTAACAACCTCACCGCCGATCAGGTGGTCAATGCGGTGGCCAGCCAGAACAGCGTGGCGATCGGTGGCCTGGTGGGCGGGCCACCGGCTGCCGGCAACCAGAAGTTCGCCTACCCGATTCTGGTGGAGAACAACGGCAATCTGGTGTCCGTCGAGGAGCTCAACAACCTGATCGTCGGCCGCACCTCCACCGGCAACCTGCTGCGGCTCAAGGATGTCGGCGAAGCCACCTACGGCACCAACACCTTCGCCCAGCAGGCGGTGAGCATTGAAGGCCATCCCTCGATCACCGTCGCCGTCTTCCAGACTCCGGAGAGCAACGCCCTCGATGTCTCGAACCAGGTGGTGCAGGTGATGAACCAGTTCACCCAGAGCGTCCCTCCGGGTGTCCAGGTGTTTGAGATCTACAACATCGGCCAGTTCATCGAGTCGGCCGTGGAGGGGGTGGTGGATGCCCTCGGCCTGGCCATCGTGCTGGTGCTGCTGATCCTGTTCCTGTTCCTGCAGGACTGGCGAGCCACCGTGGTGCCCAGCCTGGCGATTCCGATCTCCCTGATCGGCACCTTCGCCTTCGTCAAGATCTTCGGCTTCTCGATCAACCAGCTCACCCTGCTGGGCCTGGTGCTGGCCACCGGTCTGGTGGTGGATGACGCCATCGTGGTGATTGAGGCGGTGGAGAAGAACCTGGAGAAGGGGATGCGTCCCCGCCAGGCCGCCATGGAATGCATGGGGGAGCTGTTCGGCGCCCTGGTGGCCACCGCCCTGGTGCTGATGGCGGTGTTCGTGCCCGTGGCCTTCTATCCCGGCGGCATCGGCATCATCTACCGCCAGTTCGCCCTCACCATCGCCTTCTCGATCGCGATCTCCGCCTTCAACGCCCTCACCTTCTCCCCCATGCTCTCGGCCCTGCTGCTGCGGAGCCAGAAATCAGCGCCCCCCGGCCGGGTGGTGGGGATCATCGGCGGTGTGGTGGTGGGCGTGGCCTTCGGCCGCTTCAGCGCCGCCGCCTTCGGCAGCATCACCTACGTGATCGGCGTGGTCGGCGGGGTGCTCGCCGGCGCCAATCTGGTCTGGATCTTCAATCGCTTCAACGCCTTCTTCACGCGCCTGGAGCGCGGCTACGCTGCGATGGTGGCGGCCCTGATCGCCCGGCGCCGCTGGATCCTGGTGGGCCTCGGTGGCGGCATCGCCCTCACCCTGTTCGCCTTCTCCGCCCTTCCCTCCGCCTTCATCCCCGAAGAAGACCAGGGCTATGGCATGGGGATCTTCCAGCTCCAGAACGGTGCCTCCCTGAGCCAGACCCAGGCCACAGCCCTGGAGGTGGCCAAGGTGCTCAATGCCGAGTCGGAGATCATCGCCGGTTCGGTGGTGAGTGGCTACGGCTTCAACGGCTCCAGTCCTGATCAGGGGGTGTTCTTCTTTGGCTTCAAGCCGCTCGAGGAACGCAGCGGGACCGATCAGAAGGCACCGGCGATCGTCAACCGGCTCAACGCCAAGCTGAGCGAGATCAGCTCCGGCATGGCGGTGGCGGCCCAGCCGCCGGCGATCCCGGGCTTCTCGGCCCAGGGCGGCTTCTACTTCCAGTTCAACGATCTCAGCAATGGGGCCTACAGCTTCAACCAGCTCAATGATCAGGCCAAGCAACTGATCCAGGCGGGCACGGCCAGCGGCGGCTTCTCCACTCTCTACACCCAGTTCATCCCCAGTGCCCCGGCCTTCGGGCTGAAGATCGACCGCTCGATCCTCGGGGCCCTCAACGTCGATTTCCAGCAGGCGATGCAGACCATCGCCGTGCTGGCGGGCAGCAACTATTCGGGCCTCACCTATGAGAGTGGCCAGGTCAGGAACATCTACGTGCAGGCGGCTTCCGAGAACCGCAGTTCCCTGGAGGATGTGCTCAGTTACTACGTGCGCAGCAAGGACAACAAGCTGGTTCAGGTGTCGGAGTTCGCCACCGCGGAACTCACCAGCGCCCCTCCGGTGATCAGCCATTTCAACCTTTACCGCACGATCCTGATCCAGGGGGCTGAGGCGATCGGCAAGAGTTCCGGGCAGGCCTTGACCAAGATCCAGGACCTCTTCCATGCCCAGGATTTCAACAACATCGGCTATGCCTTCACCGGTCTGGCTGCCCTGCAGCTGTCGGCGGGCAACGCCAGCGTGCTGGTGTTCGGCCTGGGGATCCTGGTGGTCTACCTGGTGCTTTCGGCCCAGTACGAGAGCTATGTGACGCCGGTGATCATCCTGATGACCGTGCCCCTGGCCATGCTCGGCGCCCTGGCGTTCCTGGCCTTGCGCTCGATCGATCTCAACATCTACGCCCAGGTGGGGCTGGTGACCCTGATCGGGCTGGCGGCCAAGAACGGCATCCTGATCGTCGAGGTGGCCGAGCAGCACATGAAGGAGGGCATGACGGCCGCGGAGGCCGCCATCGCCTCTGCCGAATCGCGGCTGCGGCCGATCCTGATGACGGCCATCGCCGCCCTGGCCGGCTTCCTGCCCCTGGTGGTGGCCACCACGGCGGGGGCCAACAGCCAGCAGTCCCTGGGGACGGTGATCTTTGGCGGCCTGCTGGTGGCCACGGTGCTGTCGCTGGGGGTGGTGCCCCCCTTCTATGTGGCGATCAAGAACCTTGAGGCTCGCTGGTTCCCCGAGGCTCCGGCAGAGCCGGTACCCAGACACCCTGAGTGATGCAGCCAACTCGTGCGTTGAGCTGGTGCATCAAGCTGCTGAATCAAGGTGCCGAATCAGTTGAGATGCTGGCAGGTTTCAGACTGACACCAGCACGATCCCATGGTGCGGCTGATCCCAGGCGGGGTTCAGCAGGATCAAGGTGCGATGGGATCTGGGCGGTGCCCACGCTGTTGGCCACCGGATTGAGGTTTCCGGCCGGCTCAGGCTCAGCCCCAGCAACAGGGATTGATCAACGTCAGGCCGATCGCGGCGAAATCGTGGACGTCGCGTGTGGCCAGGGGCGCCCCATGGGCCAGCTCCGTGGCTGCGATCACCGCATCGGCGGTCGCCATCGGCCGGGCCAGCTGTTCGCATCGCTGCAGCAGCTCGATGCCGAGCAGCAGCAGAGCCGCCAGAGCGCCCCCCAGCATCCCCGCCAGGGCAGCGCGCAGGCTGGCTGGCAGCAGGTTGAGTGCTGCCGCTCGGGTGGTGGCCGCGGACTCAGCCAGCGCCGGAGCCGATCGTGTTGAACTTCGCTGCCAGCACCGCATCGGCCTGGGTGAGCCCATCCACCTTGTGGGTGTAGATCACCGCCTCGGCGTGGCCCCAGCCGAGCGTGAACTCGGCGTGGTGGCCCTGGGCCTCACAGATGGCGCCGGCGGCCATCACCCAATCCAGCGCACTCTGGAAATCGGGGAAGTGAAGCGAGCGCTGCAGGTGGTGCTGCTCCACCACCGTCCAGCCCGGCAGCTGTGGCAGCAGCGCATCGAGCTCCGCCTGCGTGAGCGTCGGAGCGCCTTCGCGGCAGGGGATACAGGTCTGCGTTGCCAGATCCATGGCTGATGGGCATCTGCGCCCATGCTGGCCAGGCTGGGGCCGCTGGTCATCCGTTGCCGGGGGCCTCTTCAGCTGCACGGAATCAGGCAGAGATGGTGGGCCTCGGCGCTGGTCACCCTGTCGAGACGGATGCGTTGATCGAAGCTGGCCAAGCAGCCGCCCTGGCTGGAAGGCCTCAGGGCGCCACCCGCACTTCCGAGCCGGAGAGCGCCGTGGGCTGGCTGCCCGGCGCTGCGGTGATCGTGTACACGAAGCGGCTGCCGTCCGGGCTGATGAAGCTGGTGGCCTTCTGGCCGTCGGGGTAGGTGGCCGTGCCGATGCAGTCGGCGTTGACGCGGTAGGTGGCCTTCTCCACGCCACCGGAGCCATCGGAGCCGCGATAGCTCAGCACGATGCCGCCCCGGCCGTCGTACACCTCGCGGCCGCTCTCGGCGTAGGGCTTGCCGTTGAGCACGCCGCTCTCGCTGTAGAGGTAGGTGCCCTTGAGGGTGGCGTTGCTGCAGGGCAGCGGGGTGGCCGATGCGGCGCTGCCGGCGGCCAGGGTCAGCAGGATCAGGGGGAGCCGGGCGATCCGGCCGGGACGGCGCAGCAGGGAGGGCATGGTTTCAGGGCAGCAGTCCAGGGATAGCCAGCCTGTGCGGTGGGGGCATCCCCATCGATTCAGTTGCACGGAATCAGGCAGAGATGGTGGGCCTCGGCACTGGGCACCACTTCAGTGTCGATGCGCTGATCGAAGCTGGCGAGATCCAGGGCATTCAAGGTCGCCCGCCGAGGCAGGAGGAGCTAAGCCCCACCGGCTCAAAAAGATGCTGCATTCAAAACACTGCTGAAAAGTGAGAAAAGACCAGCCTGTTGCTCGGCTCATGACCGTTTTGGCGCGCGTCAATCAGGTTGACTGCTACAAGGTGCTGGCTTGAGTGGCCTAGGTCTCTTGGGCCGAAGGCTGGGGGTCTAGAAGCGTCTCCAAGGCCGCCACCGCCGTGGCGAGGCCGTTCTCCGCAGCGAGCTGATCGCGGAGCTGCTCGGCCCTGCAGCGGTAGCTGGGGATCTCCGCCATGGACCGCAGGCACGCAGCCAAGGCTGGGGCTGTGAGCGTGGTGTGGTGATGGGTAGCCGGGCTGACGCCGAGTTCTTCCAGGGTTCGGCCCCAGGCAGGTTGGTCCGCGAAGAAAGCCACCACCGTGGAGGGAATCCCGCTGCGCAGGGTGGCGGCCGTGGTGCCGGCCCCGCCGTGATGCACGGCGCCACGCAGTTAAGGTGGTACCAGCAGTAGATCGCACCCCGGATGGCCTCTCGGGCGGTGGTCAGCCACTGCTGCAGCAGGGCATCGCTCACCAATCGCACCGGCTTGCCCTGCATCAGCTCCCGTCCGGCAGGGGAGCCCAGCAGGTCGCGGAAATTACCGGGCAAGGGGGCAAAGGCAATCGCGGCCTTCCGGGCCGCATCGGCGAAATTGGTGCTGCCGATCAACGTGACGCTGTGGCCGAGGCGCTGCAGCTCAAGCAGCAAGGCCAGATAAGGCTCTAGATCGCCTCGCGACCCCACACTGATCAGCTGGATCAAAGCCATGGGCGCGCCGCAGGAAACTTGGAGCCATAGCGGACCCTAGGGGCACCCCCCTACAGCCCCGAGGCTGCCAACCCAGGGATCAGAGGCGAGACGCGGCATAGGGGCCGAACACGCCGTCGCAGCCGGTTAGATCACCCCACGCCAATGGATCACAGGCCAACAACAGCCAGTTCCAGTTCGGCAAGGGCAGCGTTGGGTTTAGGGGCGGCAGCCATCGAAACGATCCAACGCCCCCAGCATCCAACCGGCAGCACCGACGACAATCAGACCTACGCATGAGAAGTCATATTGCCGTCGCTTCCGCCTGGATGGACCTCGATGCTGCTGCCGGTGCGGGATGGTCGCTGTAGCCTTTGGGCTGCGCAGCATCATCCCGCCACTCCTTCGGAGGCCTTGCCCCTGCTGGTGTGCCATGGAGGTCCAGGAGTTCCCAGCGACTATCTGTTCCCCCTGAGTGGGCAACTGCAACGCCCGGTAATTTTCTTCGACCAGCTGGGGTGTGGCCGCAGTGAGCGGCCTAGCCCTGATACCGAGGAGTACTCCATCGAGGCTTCCGTGCAAGACCTGGTGGATGTGATGGCATCCCTGGTCGCCAAGCGGCTTATCCCGATGCAGCAGGGCCGCCCTCGTTATCACCTTTACGGCCAGTCGTTCGGCGGCATCCTGGCTTTTGAGGCCCTCACCTCAAACGCTGGCCTTCAGCCACCTCGCTCCCTCACCCTCTCCAACGTGCCGAGCTCGGTGCCCTTGTTGCTGGAGGAGGTGGCAGCCCTGCTGGCGAATCTGGAGGGCGATGCGACCCGCTTTGATGCGGCCCATGTCTGCCGAACAACGCCACGACCACCAGAGCTGCTCGCTGCTTATGCCCCGGGGCACCCTGGCAGCCATTGGCGCGGTGTTGAGGTGATTAGCGACTGGTGCGCAAAGGAGCCAAACCTGAGCTCCCTCCAGTTGCCGGTGTTGCTGCTCGCGGCGGAACACGACTTCGTCACTCTCCGCTCGCTGGAGGGATGGCAGAAACTGGCCCACCAGCGCCTGGAGGTTGTTGCCGGGGCGGCGCATCACGCCCTGCTGGAGAAACCAGAGGTCTATGGGGAGTACCTGGAGCGCTTTTTGCAGGAACACGAGGACTCCGCTGGGCTGAGACAACCGCCCTCCTGAGTTGCTTTCGGCAACTTGTCTAGGGAGTGATGGCCATGGCTTTGTGGCGGAGTCGGGCTTGATCTCCTGGCAAATACCGAGTGCTCCCAGCAGTGTGCAGGGCGACAAGGGACGTGCCAGACCAAAGTCACTCTGTCTGTACCCATGGATCCAAACGCCTCTCCCTGGCAGCAGCAGCCTTTGCCCTGGCCATCAGTGCAATTCCTGTGCAACCTGCGGCTGCAGGTTTAAAACAGCAAGCGGTTCAAAAAGTTCAAGCGGTTGAACAGAAGTTGAAGGATTTTGCTGCCAACGTCTTTGCAACTTTTTTGAATATTATAGGTTGTTTGATGCTGTCAAGGCGGCATAGCCTTTTTGGCTGGCAACTTTTTGAGGTGAGTTGGCATGAGCTAGGTAGCGATTCAAACCCAGCCCACCCATTCCCCCGCAGGGGCTCTGGGCAAGGGACCGTCAGCACCGGCGTAGCCGGTGCTGAACCCAGGGATTTACACCACTTGGCGGGACGCCCCCTGGGTCTTACTACTTTGCAGCGATGGCGGCGACAGTTCGCGGGGGACTGGGGCGTGCAGCACCGCTGTAAGGAAGCCAACGCCTCGTTTCTCACCGCCTCACTGGGGATGCCGGCTGAGCTGCTGGAAGGTGAGAGCCCGCCAAAAAGTGCTGAGGATCTTGCTCAGCAGCGAGGGTGAGCTGGGGAGCAACGCAAGCTCTTCTAAAAGGGGTCCTGTGACAGCACCCCGCAAAATCTGCAATGGAGAGGCCCGCAGCGCCCGCAGTACGGCAGCTGCTGGCGCGGTCGTTAAGGATCGACGCGGATCTCCCAGCCTGAGAGCACGGTGGGCCGATCTCCAGGGCCGCGGGTGATGGTGTAGGCGAAGCGGCTGCCGTCTGGGCTGATGAAGCTGACCAGGCTCTGACCGTAGGGATACGTCGCTGTGCCGATGCAGTCTGGGCTCACGGTGTACGTGGTGTGCATCGTGCCGGTGGCGCCACCAGTCCCTCGGTAGGTAAGTGTGACGCCACCTTTGCCGTCGTACACCTCACGCCCGGCTTCGGCGTAGGGCTTGCCATCCAGCATGCCGACCGAGCTGTAGAGGTAAGTGCCCTTCAGGGTGGCGTTGTTGCAACGGCTGGATGGAGCGGAGGGCTGTTCCGCCCATGCGGCCGGGGCCCAGACCAGTGTCAGAAGGGATACCAACAGGGCAGGTAGAGAGAGCCGATGCAGACGGGAAACCATGGGACTGGAGTGAGACTTACACCCGTCAGCATGACGGACCTTGGGCTCTCTCAGTTATTCGGTGCAGTGGCAGCTGGTGTTGCCGGCAGCCAGGGCCAGCACGATCAGTGGGATTCGGGCGAGCCGGTCGTAACGGCGCAACGGGGAGGTCATGGGATCAGGGCAGCATTCCAGGGATAGCCAGTCTGTGCGGTGAGGCCTGCCCCATTGGGGCCCGGCTCGGGGCGAGGATCAAGCCGCTGTCGCCGCAGATCCAGGTGCTGAGCCCTTTGCTGATCGCCCTGACCCTGCCTCACCCCCATCTGCAGGGCACGCTGCTGCCGCGTGGCTTCTTCCTGGGGTTGGGGTTGATCTATTTGG
>Ga0194132_10012871_pt1 | contig 10305 bp, 9 predicted proteins | sample TA2KigOf80mmetaG_FD_148612 | JGI IMG/M metagenome (GOLD analysis project Ga0194132, IMG submission 148612) | Freshwater microbial communities from Lake Tanganyika, Tanzania - TA2015054 Kigoma Offshore 80m | ecosystem: Environmental > Aquatic > Freshwater > Lake | place: Tanzania: Lake Tanganyika... | reverse complement strand
GGGGATGGTCCGGATTGAGAATGTCCACCTGCGTCTGGGTGGCCACTGTTCCCGGCGCCGCGACCAGCATGTCGTCGGCGATGAACGCCTCAAGCATCAGCACCGGCTTGGTCACGTCCTTGAAGGCGTCAGTGACAGCGCCCGAGGATACCGACTCGCTCACCACCACCAAGTCAATCGCATCGGCCTCGCTGCCCGCGGGCTTCTCCGCGGCGCTGGCCACCGGACGCAGTTTCACCTTGTGACCCAGGCCCCGGCTCAGTTCATCAATCAACGCCTGGTCCGTCGCCGACGGCGCGCCGCCGCTCGGAGCGTGAACGAAGAGGACGGACTTCTCCGGGCTGAGACTCCAACTCACCGCTGCACGGAACAAGGCCCTGGCTTGTGAGGTGTATTCCTCGGGTACCGCCGAATGCAGCCCCAGGCAGACGCGCCGCCCCGGCGCCACGAAGTCGCTCTCCATCTTCGCGCCCTTCAGGAACGCCACCAGCGCCCCGGTGTCCGGTTGCCCCACCGCCGACGCCACCTTGATCGCGTCCGTCGAGGTCGAAGTGAAAGTCGAAAGGATCTTCGCCGCCTTGTAGATGTCCACCGCGCCGCTCAACCCGGCCGCCAGGGGATGGTCCGGATTGAGGATGTCCACCTGCGTCTGGTTGGCGGCTGTTCCTGGCACCGCGACCAGCATGTCATCGGCGATGAACGCCTCCAACATCAGCACCGGCTTGGTCACGTCCTTGAAGGCGTCAGCGACGGCACCCGAGGATACCGACTCGCTCACCACGACAAGGTCCATCGCATCGGCCTCGCTGCCCGCAGGTTTCTCAGCGGCGCTGGCCACCGGACGCAGTTTCACCTTGTGCCCCAAACCTCGGCTCAGTTCATCAATCAACTTCTGGTCCGTCGCCGACGGCGCGCCGCCGCTCGGAGCGTGAACGAAGAGGATTTCGGCGGCATTTGCGGTGGCGCCTCCCCACAAGCAGAGAAGCAGAGTCAGCAGCAGCGAGGCCGCGCGATGTTGCGAGAAGCACAGGAGGATTGGATTTTTTGGTGTGCTCATAGATTTATATAAGAAGGATGTGATCATGGCGGTTTCGGCCAGTCCCCGGCCAGCCAGGGCAAAGCGGTGGCGCTCGACGGGCCTTGGATTCAGGAGCTATTTCGTAGCAGAAGGAACTTTTTCCAGCTTGGATGGATTCCACCTGAGGTTGAACGAAATTGACGTCCAGAGACGACGAGTCCTTTTCCTCAGGCGATCCTCGCGCTCTGGCTATTTGAGCGACGCGATGTGCTCGGTAAACCAGGTCCAGTCATTCTTGTCGGCCCTGGGCAGCCAGGAGATGTCGTTGGGCACGGCTTCGCCGCCCTTGCGCCTGAACCCCGAGACGTTGCTGCGCCATTTCTTGATGGCGGAATGTCCGTCGGCAAAGGTCAGGCCGGCGGCGTTGCCGTGCCGCCCGGAGGGCGCATCCAGCCACGGAGTGTTGTTGGCAAACGTGCGCAGATTGTCGAAGGGAAAGAAGTGGGAGTCGTTGATGCTGTTTTCGTGTTCATCGATGAGGATGTAAACGTCGCTCGCGCCAGGCGAGGTGAAGTCGGAGAATTTTTTCGCGACCTTGTATTTTTGGGCGTTGTTTTGAACCCACGAAGTGGAGGTGTCGCCCAGGAACGCGTTCATCGTATAACTGCGGCTGCGCGGCAACAGCTTCCCGCCAACCCGCAACTGCGCCTGGTCGGCGGGGCAGCGGAACACGGTTGGAGTGGTGAGATACTTGTAGGTGGGACTGTTCGTGAGATGGCGGATATCGGCGGAGTCCGCGGCGCCAAACATGCCGCCTTCGACCCAGGCCGGCGCCATCCGACTGGAAAAAGGTCCCAGACAGACGTCGTCGAAATCCTGTCCATACATGACGTAGGCCAGGCCGAGTTGTTTTGCGTTGTTCAGGCAGGCGATCCCGCCCGCCTTCAACTTTGCCCTCGAGAGGGCGGGCAAGAGCATGCCCGCCAAAATCGCGATGATGGCGATGACGACCAATAACTCGATCAAAGTGAAACCGCGTGCCGCTCCAGATCTGCTATTCTGCATTTTCATGCTGTAACTCTTACCGATCCGCCCAGCCTCCGGCTTGTATGTCTTGATCGCGGGTTTGAACGAAATTGACAGGCCGCTGCTTGCTGTGAGGTCGAGTCGAGAGGAGGGCAACGGCAAGCTCCTTTAACGTAACGTCGGCTTCCAACTCGCTCGGCTGCCATCGATCGCCATCTGGAACCGCAACGGCTCCAAGAGCGTCGCGTCGGTGCCGCGATGTGCGAAGCGCACCGCCAACGAACCCGGCTTAACAGCGCTCGCATAGGGAAGATTCGTCAGCGCGACCTGCGCCATCGCGCGGCCGATGGAAGGCGAGACGTTCGTCCAGTGCTGCGGGTCTGGATTGAACGGGTTCATATGATTCACGTCACCGGCGCAGCCTTCGCCAAAGATGGAAACAAACCTGGGGCCAAACGCCGCCGTGAGGTTGGTCTGCAAGTGGCCGGGGAAATCCGCGCCGAACGGCTGCCCGCCATACACCGCCGTGTGCATGGCGAAAACGGCAAGCGAGCCGAGTCCTTCCTTGGAGCCGGCGCGGCGCGCGAGCAGGAACGGAAAGTCGGTGTCCACCGGGCCGGCCGGGCGAAAGAGGTTGGTGTCGCCCTTGCGCGGAATCCAGCCGACCGAGCCGTCTTTCATCCAGTAACGGCGATTGAAGGCGATGCCTTCCAGGCGGGGGATGACCAGTTCCAGCAACGCCGGCTGGCGATTGGACCAGGTCTTGGCGATGACATCCGACCAGCGTTCGACGAGTTGCGCCCGATAGTCGATCGGTTCATGCGGGTCGATACCGTTGTTCGCCTTCTTGGCACGCTCGTGCAGGAACTCGCGCAACGGCCCCAGATACTCGGGTCCGCCATGGGTGTGCGTCGCGGTGATGACGATGTTCGCGACGGGAATCCCGGTGAGCTGGCTGGCCCGGGTGCGGGCGCGGTCCGTGAGATCGCGCGGCACGGAACACAGGTCGTTCCCCACGAATGCAAACGTCGTCGCACCCTCCTGTACGACCATGGCCTTGGTCATCAGCGGGTCGTTGACACCGGTGCTGATGAGCTCGGTGTAATTGCCGGCGCGCCGCCAACCGATTGGCGGTGTGATGTCGGCGGACGCGAAGCCCACGCGGAACTCGGCAGCGGAAGCCGCCGCGACAAGAATCAACAGGAGGAGTCACGGCACAGACTTCGCACACGGAAGTGGGGAAGGAGCGTGGAGAACAGGAGCTTTCATGGATGGTCTGATTAGCGCTTGAGAATCCGCAGCGCGATGTCGTCGGCGAACGCCGGCGCGCCGAGCGTGACCACGCCCGGGCCGGTGACGCGCGCATCACCCACCGTCTTGCCGGTCTTGGTGTCGAGCCACTCGGCCCGCCACTTGCCCGACGGTAACTCCACCTGCAACGCCACCGCTCCATCGCCTGCTGGCGTCGGGAACGGGCTGGCCGTGCCCCAGGCGAAATTTACCTGCGTGTCCGTGCGCGTTTGCCAGGGCGTCTGAAAACTGTTTCCGCGATAATACTCCGCCCTGAGGCCGAGGGTGGAGCCATCCGGAAGATGAAGCGCGCCCGCGGGCACCGGCGCTTTGGACAGACCGCTCGCCGACCACCAGAGTTTCGCCGCGCCCTGGCCCCCGTTGTAGAAATATTCGAGCTTCACCCGCAGCTTCTGTCCGGCCGCTACGGCGAGTTTGCCGGTGTGCTCGACTTCGGACTGGTCCACCCACTTGTCGATGAGCCACTGGTCATTCACCCAAAGGCGCACGCCGTCGTTCGAGAACGTGTGGAAGGTCAGCTCGCCGGTGACCGGCGCATCGACCAGACCCGTCCAGCGCACGCTGAATGGCCCGGTCGCCGCCGACCGGCGGACGTAGATGGCATAAGCCTTGCCAGGTTCGACGAGCGCCCGCGCCGTGCCGTTGGACGGGATGCCGCCCTTGATCACGGAGTTGTCCGGTTTCATGCGGATGAAATCGAGGCCACGGATGAACTTGCTCAGGATGCCGAATTGCCGGCGCAGAGTCGGATTGCCGCCACCGGGTTGCGTGGCCGGGTATTGGTAGGTGCCGTCCTCGAAGCCAACGGCGAAGGAGTAATCGAGATGATTGAACAACGCGCCGCCTGCGATGAGGAAGTCCCACGCCTCGGCACGGTAAACCGTGTCGTTGGTGCCACGAAAGCCCGTCTCGTTGTCGCCGATGGGTTTGTTCAACGCCCAGTTCTCCTCCACCACCGTGGGCGGCGTGGCGTAGTGGAAATTGAATGACGACACGGCGGGGTGCGGGTTCGTGACCTTCTCCGAGTTGTTGGCGATGTTCCAGGAGATGAGGAACGGCTGCGGCCAGTCCTTCATCGCGGCGGTCAGCACGTCCGTCATGTGGCGCTGCCAGTTGTCCGGCACTCGCGGGTTGGTCGCGTAAGGTTCGTTGACGATCTCGAAGGTGACATTGTCGAACTCGCGCAACTCCGCCGCAAACTTCCGGACCATCGCCTCTTGCACGGCGAGCAGGCCGCCGGACTTGTCGAGTGTGAGCGGTTCGTGACGCGAGATGGCGCCGAGGCCGTTGATGTTGTTGCGCGCGTTCATCGGGCACACCGACCACATGGACTCCTCATACATCGGACAAAACAGAACCACCTCGACCACGACGCCCTTCTTGGAGGCATAGCCGACGAAGTCCTTGAGTCGTTTGAAAAACGCGCCGTCCCAACGCGTGAGATCGAACTTGTTGCCGCCGTCCGCATAGCCGGGCTGATCGCTGCGCGCCCACGGACTGATGAAGCGGCCGGGGGCGGGATCCAGCGTGTTGCCGGTGATGCCGAAGTTGCCGCCGGTCTCGGCATACGCCCCGGCCCAGAGCCGCGTGCCATTGAGTTTGTCCTTCGCCAGCGTGTCGAGGTATTTGCGGAAGTCGAAGTCGAGGTTCAAGACCGCGCCGTAATGCTCGCCCGAGGTGATGATGACCGTCGGTTTACCACGCCACTGGAAGTAACGCGGATTGTCCGGATGGAGACGGATGGGCGCGGCGTGAAGGCTGCCCAGGGCGAGCAGCAGAAGCAAGGCGAGGCCCAGGGCACGCGGCCAACTCCGGACGCTCGACCTGATCTGATTTCCGAAATCGAAACCACGGAAGACACTGAAGACACGGAAAGCGAACGACGAAGGAATGTCCCATCCGGAACCTTGATAGCATCCAGTCCCCGGTGCCAGGTTCCACCGCATCCGTGTGCTCCGTCTCTTCAGTGGTTCTCCTCTTCGATCCTTGGGCTTGAGCCCCTTCACCTCGTGATCTGACACCGCCTCGGAGCGTAGCAAATGCGGACGAAGCAGCGGCTTTTGTGTTTCGGGAGGCGAACAGGCGGCAGGGTTCATGGCTGGAGAGGCTATCGAGTCTGGACCAACAGCACCAGATCTTCGGCCGGTGGCGAAGGAAGGCGCTGAACGGTCTTTCCGTTGATGGTTTGCGATTTGAGGGTCTTGGGTGTGTGCGGATCGATGAAGGTGCATCTCGAAGTTGTTGGCAAAATGGCGTTTTCTCGCGAGCGAGGATTCAAGTAGTGGTTGGAACCTGGAGTCTGCTCGTTCGCTGATTTCGTTGGAGTGAACACGTGAACAAGCCGGAGGTTTGCCAGTGATTAGCCGGTGGTTGTACGGGGAACGAGCGCCACCAGCGGATCACTGGGGTGCAGCCAAAAATCCGAGAATCCAATTTGCGGCGAGGTCGGCTTTACGGAAACGAGAATTAGTTTGACAGAACCGCGACTCGGCGTGCTTGGTGGCTTATGAATCGCCGGTCGCTTCCATCCTCCCGAAGCTCTCCTTTTCGTATAGGCACTCGGGGATTCACCCTCATCGAGTTGCTCGTGGTCATTGCCATCATTGCTATCCTGGCCGGCATGCTCTTGCCCGCGCTGGGCAAGGCCAAGGCCAAAGGCCAGGCGATTCGGTGCCTCTCCAATCAAAAGCAATGGGGTTTGGCCACCATGATCTACGTCGATGACAGTGAAGATCGATTCCCGCTTTTTGCCGATCAGTTTCCGGCCACCGCGACCACGACCTACTGGTACCAAAAACTGGCACCCTATATCACGAAAGCGTCCGATGCGACCGTCGCTGGCCAGGGCGACGCGTATGCGGCGGACATCCGCAAGTGCCCGGGCGGGAGTGTCGGGCCGCCGCCGTTCGCGCGGACGACTCCGGGCGTGCCGCGCAAGAACTGGAATAGTTGGATCGGCGTGAACTATGGACTTTTTGGCAACCCGCTGACGGGACCCTTTTATTATGGGAACGAAATGAAACCGCTCCGGGCGGCCCGCATCCGCCATCCAGCCGACGCCATGCTCTTCCTGGAATCGGTGTCGGCTCACGTCTACACACCGCTAAGTTGGGGCTTTGATCGGGATGTGAACAAGGACGGGATGCCGGATAGCCACGATGGCGTGTATTCCACCGAAGCTCCGTTTAACAATGGACGACCAACCGTGCACAGCCAAGGCGCGAATGTCACGTTGTTGGACGGGCACGTCGAACGTTTGGCGTTTGCCAAGCTTTGGGAGTGGCGACGCAACAAGATCGTTCATTCGTATTGGCAGATCGAAGATTAGGCGCTGCGCGGGCGGGCGTCTTCCGGAGGAGGCGCGAGATTATGGAAACGTTCGTGGTCTTGTTGGCTTTGGTGATCCTCGCCGTGTTCTTCGTGCTTCCGCTGGTTGCTTTCACGAAGGCGAGACAAGCCGTTTGCGCGGACGAGGACCTGGCGACGCGGGTGGATGATTCGGAGGCGCTATGCCACTCGGACGTTGCTGCGGCTGGTCTGCGACACAGCCGCGCTCCGGGGGCAGATTACCCTGCCTGCACCGTGGCCCACGCCAAGCCCGGGTGACGGGCCTGGTTCGCGTCAAACCGCCCCTGCAACGCTGCCAGCAACGCGTCGCGTTGTTTGGGTGACAATTCCCTGTTCATTTCGCGTGGCGCAGTTTTTCCAATTCTTTCTTGAGCGGTAGCCAGTATTCCCTGTCGCGCTGGGTTTTCTTGGCTTGTACCAGGTCAGGCAGCGAAAGCAAATCGCATTTCTCGCCGCCGGGAGTTCGCAGCGTCGTGCGGCGCATCCAAAGTTTGGCGAAGGAATCTACACCGCGCATTTTGGACATCAGGTCCACCCGCATCCCCGTTGCCTGCGGATGCTGGCAGCGGAAATGGATAGCGTGACCGCGCCGGAGATGTTTGAGGGCAAAAGGCGGGACGGCGATGGGTTCGGCCTGCAATTCCGCCAGCGCCTTGCGCAGACGGGCGAGGTTCGGAGCGTCGGCAAGGATGACGAAATCGGTGTCGCGGCTAAACTCGGCCGCGCCGTAGAACACGCACGCCTGCCCGCCCATGAGCAGGGCGCGAACGCGCTGCGCGCGCATCGAAGAAAGGACTTTGCGTATCGGGTTCGGGATCAAGTGAACCTCCCAGCGCGAGGTAGGTTTGCCAGAGCTTCTCGCTTTCCAGCCAGCGTTGCGCGGGAGTGAGTCGATACCACTCGGCCCATTCATCGCCAACCAATTGTTCCGGCTGAATCATGCAAAATGAGTATCACTCTCAGGCCGGGCTGTAAACCTCCGCTCAAGGGATTGATTCATCCAGCGCAGCGTTGGCGGTGCGAGCCGCACGGGCAAGCATCGCCTACGCTGGGTGAGGGTGCGATGAACTCATCAACCCTGAAGGAGTTGAATGGTGCGGCGGCGGCGGCGGGCGCGGGTGATGCAACCTCGTTGGGGTTGGGAATCATTTGGGGGACGATGACCCAGGGCAGGTGCTCCTCGCCAGTCTGGCTCGGACCACCAACCCTGGGCTGAATGATGGAGTCCCGATGGGACTCGGTTGGGGCGCGATGGTGTCCCGCGCAGCGGGATTGCTCCGCGTCTGGTGGCCGACATCCGGCCTCACCGCTTGAACAGCCAATGCTTCTCATTGCCGCCCGGTGACGCCACGTCCACCTCTTCCAATTGCCCCAGCTTTCCGCCGGACGCGGAACCATCCGTGAACAGCGTGGCCCCGTAAAAGCGCGGGTCGGGCTTCGTCCCTGCGATCACCGCCTGAGTGTAAAAGCCCGGACCCGTCCCGGTGGCCACTTCCGCGCCGGAGCGGAAGCCCATGTTGATGTGGTTGATCCGGGTGATCTTTTCGCCTTCGTTGATGTAAAAAATGTCCGCCATGAGAGCGGTGCGAGATCGGTCGGCTTTGTCCAGCCATTCGTCCGTGGTCCGCAGCAAGTATTGGCTGCCCTTTCCGTAGGCTTTGCCGTAGAATCCCACATAGCCTCCGAAGATGTAGCCATTTTTGACGGGAATCGGCACGGACAGCGGATCAAATCGCGGGGCTTGGGATGGGCAAAACCACGCGCGAAAATCCCCGATGTAGTCCTTGAGTCCGACCCGCATGTCGTAGGCGGGTCCGCCATAAGCGCCCCGCGTATCGGCCAGCATCTGGGTGACGGGATGGCCTTTGAAACCGCCAAACGTCCCCGCTTCGTAACACGGCAGCGGGTAGCGCCTGAAATCCGATTCATACAAGGTCAAAGCCAGTCCGCACTGGCGCAAGTTCGATAGGCACGCCGCGCGCTTGCCGTTTTCTTTCGCTCGCCCCAAAGCGGGCAAGAGCATGCCTGCCAGGATGGCGATGATTGCAATGACTACGAGGAGTTCAATGAGGGTAAAAGCGAGGTTGAACCGGGATGGGTGACTTGGGTTCAACGCCGCACGGTGCAGTGAGCTACCGAGGGAAGCGGGTGGGTTCATAGTCGAATGTTACAATGACCATTTTGGTTCCTGCTGCAAGCACCGAGAGAAGAGTTGGGGGCAAGGGAAAAGGGACAGCGCCAGAAATACTGGACGAACGCGGTTCGATTCGCGACCCGCATTCCGCGAAGCGCCGTCCCCGTGGCGGCCTGCGTGGTCGGTGGCGACGCTATAGAAGGTGTAGCGATGTCCGGGCGCGCCTTCGTAGCGCGCGCCAGGAAGCGTCGTCGATCTCAACCACGGAACGAACGGGCCGTCGTCGGTCGAGACGAGGACGTCGAAGAAAGCAATCCCGGAACCGCCAGCATCGTCGCCGGACCAGCGAACGGGGATTTGGGGGAAGCTCTCGGAGGGGAGATCGGCGACGCGGCTGGCCGGGGCAAGGGTGTCGGCGGCGGCGGGCATCTGATAGACGAGCGTGTAGGATCCGCGCCCGTTGTAGTCGAGGAGATGGAGGAGGTTCTGACGGATCGGGCGCTGGGAATTGCCGACGAACGTGCGATCCGTGGTCCAGACGGCGAGGTCGAGCGGCAGTACGGTGCCGTCGGCGCGGAGGACCTTGACGAGCCGGAATCGTCCGTCACCAGGCTCGGTGGTTCGGAGGTATCCCCACCCGGAGGGCATGGTGGTGGTCAAGCGAACCTCGAGACGGCCTGGCGCGGGCGGGGCGTCGAAAGTGGCAGGCGAGGCGAGCGCGACGGGTTCGATGCGTCCGTCGCTCAGATGGAGCGTGTCGGGAAGGTCTTCGAGGTCGGGCACGTCGTTGGCGAGGAAGTCGAGTTTGCCGTCGGCGAAGGATCCACCGGCTTCGACGACGTGGTTCATCTCGTGAATTTCGACGCCTTCGATGAGCGAGAGGCGGGGATCGCCGAGGCCATCGAGGTGTTCGAAGGTGGCCTGGTAATCGATGAAGAGACCTTGCAGGGACGAGCGAAGCAGCCAGCGTCCGACGGCGACGGCTCCGGGATCGACATTGCCAAAATCGGCGGTGAGCGACGGGGTCTGGTTCTGGCCGGCGACCTCGGTGGCGAGGATCTCGAAATCGATCAGCAGGCCCTTCGAGTTCTCGATGATCTTGGGCTGGGCCGATGTGATCCGGACATTGCGCGCCGCGCCGCGTCCGCGGTTGTGGATGAGGACACCGAGCGAGTAGGGGATGCTCGGCTCGATCACGTCGGTGAACGGGTCGTCGGCGAAGACGTCGCGGGACCGGCGACGCTGGCGACCGCGAGGTCGGGCAGGTCGCGATCCGTGACGACGAGGACCGCGTTGCCCGCTGTGAATCCGGCGGCGGAGGCCGAGAGAGTCACGGTCAGGGCGGTGGTGCGATCGCCGTTCCGCGTCACGGAGATCGGAACCCCGGAAGCAAAATCTTCGGCGACCGATTCGGCGGACGCCAGCAACGTCAACCGAGCGGGTACGGAGGTCGTCGTTCCGGCCTGGG
>Ga0194132_10012870_pt1 | contig 10306 bp, 16 predicted proteins | sample TA2KigOf80mmetaG_FD_148612 | JGI IMG/M metagenome (GOLD analysis project Ga0194132, IMG submission 148612) | Freshwater microbial communities from Lake Tanganyika, Tanzania - TA2015054 Kigoma Offshore 80m | ecosystem: Environmental > Aquatic > Freshwater > Lake | place: Tanzania: Lake... | reverse complement strand
TTACATTGACCCAGAAGAAGTATTTCTGGTTCTCACTAGCAAGAAACAGCATACCATCTCCTTTGTCTTGCTCAACAACACAGATAGGATTACCATCCATAGAGTTAGCAAGACGGTTCTTTGCTTCACTACTTTTCGGTTTTACAGTCACTCTTCGCATAGTTCAGTGTAGTCGTATTTTTTTTCATCTACTTCCTTTGCGAAATCCCAGCTCCAAGTGCGAGAAAGAATATCAACATCAAATCCAAACTTATATGCCCAGAACAAGACACTAAGAAGACCACTGGATCCTGATGTGACTTGAAGATAGGGCAAAGAGGGAGAATCATTCCAACTGACTGACACTTGAAGCAATGACCAGTTTTTTACATTGAGTAGTTGAGCATACCACTCGTGCCCAAAGTCTTCCTTATGAACAAACTTTAGAATATTCATACTCCTTCCTCTAGGTTCGTGAGTTCTTCTTCAGTCAGAACATTTCCCATTGGACTTTTCTTCAGTCGTGCCCACTCTGCTTCTGCCTGCTGCATATCCTCAAACTTTTTCCTCAGGTCTTCACCCAAAGTGAGCTCAAACACATCAGCAACCTTACGCATATCCTCTTCGCTGCGGTCTTCACCAAATGCGACACCACAAGCACCTTTCATAATGTTGATGTCATCGTGACCCATCGCACGGGCAACGGTTGCGAAGAAACGGAACAGTTGATGAATATTAAGGTCCTCGGCAGGAACCTCAAAAGTGTAATGCTCTTCAGGAAGTACATAATTATCAAAACCACTACTGTAGGAAGTAGAAGTCCATTCGGTATCAAACTTAACCTTGAGAGTTGCTTTGTAAGTCATTGGTCTGAATTTATATACACATACTATAAGACCCCTGACTGTGAAAGTCAAGGGTCGGTGGACGGTTATCTAAGTGTCTTCAAAATCAATTTTGCCCAATCCAACATCAATCATATCTTTTTTTGAAAGTACGTCATTATTATTATCAATCCACTCTATTGTAGATGGTCCATTATAATTTTTTTCAAAGATAAACCAAGCATAGACCATCATACCAGTGTTATATTTGCCGTCTTCTCTTAATTTTTCACCTAACATTGGATATCTTGTAAAAACATAGACTTTTTTAAGTGGATAATCTTTATCACAATAAATGTCATCATATCTTTTTTTTCCGTGAAGATATGAAAGAGGAAGCAAAAATGCAAACTTCTTTTTTGCAACTTGTTTTGACTTTACAATGAACTCATATGCAATAGAAAATGGTGGATTAGTAATTATATAATCATATTGTTCTGTTTCAGTTAAAAAGTTTTTTTCAATGTCATATGAAACAACGTTATTAGTTTTTTCTTTTAAAACTTTAACAATAGCACCATCACCACAGGCAGGTTCACAAATTGTTAACGAATAATCAAATTCTTCAATATTTAAAAGGTGTCTAGTGATACTATATGGTGTTTCATAAAAATCAGATTTTTTTCTTTTACCTGAAACATTATTGGTACTAAAATTTTTTCCTTTTTTCTTACTCATACTTATTTTTATTTAAAATATGCAGAATTATACTATTACTTATAGATTTAATTTTATCATATATTTCAGAATAAGTCCAGGATTTTTCACGAATCCATATAGTTGCTAATTTATTTGGATGAAATATATACTCTTTATTTCTTGATTCATACTCAGTCATAGAATCTAATCTATCGTTAATTGACGAACTTTCTTCAAAATCACATCCAGATGCAAAAACAACATAGGGATAAAAATCAAATGGTTTAAAAAATAATTTAAGTTCAGAGTGATTTTTTACTGCTCTTTCAATTGCATTTCCCTTTGCTTGTTTCTTTTTACCTTCTTCAATCAATTTATCGTTAGTTCCTTGTTTTTTTGCTTCTGCAACAAGAATTGGATAAACTTTACCATTTATTTTTGCATACAAAATGCCACCGTCAGGCTTAATAAATGGATTTTTGGAGCAAGGAGTCCAATTAAATTTTCCAATATTTTTTGCTATATGGTTTTTGTCAATTTTATAGTCCCAAAAAAAATCAATTTCAGGAAAAAGATTTTTAAGATCTAAAATTAGTTCTTTTACTGTTTGAGATAGATTTTGTTCTAATTTTTTTGCATCTTCATTGAAGATTGTTTTACCCCCTTCTATTTTTTTATGAGTTTCACGAAGTCTTTTACTAGAACTCATTTGAAAAATGTTTATGTTGATTCACATACTATAAGACCCCTGACTGTGAAAGTCAAGGGTCGGTGGACGGTTAAACAAGTGGACTATGTTGCGAGGATCTGTCTACATATTCTTTTACAACTCTGTGTATCTTCTTCGCACTCGGTCAAGCACTCAAAGTAGGAATTCATAAGTTCGTGCTGATCGATGAATTCTTCTAAAGTTGGTTCAATCTGCTTCCATGCAGCTAGTTGATTGTAAGAAATTAAGTTGTGCATAATGACCTCCATGCAAAAGAGAAATCATGATAAAGAAGTTTTCTTTCATCTAAATCACCTCTCAATTCTATCACTATTTAGATATTTTGTGTTGATTTGCTGATATTACGCAATAAAAATTTATGCCTACTAATCCTTATTAAATTTTTTCATTAACTCCTTGGCAAGTTGATTTGAGCGTCTCCACATTACATATTGCGCCCAGGGTGTTCTGGGATTATGCATCACCCACCAACGAAATCTTGCAAATTTATTATTTACAATCTTACCTATAAAATAAACTGCCTTGGCAACACTCTCATCTGTTGCGATCAGATAGGCAATACAAGCAAAGATAATAAACCAGATGGCATAGACAGTCATCGTCTTAAAGTTTTAAGATATTCTAGAACGTTCTCTCTAACCCACATCAACTCGTGATAACACTCTTGATTATGAGCGCATTGTCTTAGTTCATTATCTGGTTTATACACGGATTCAATAAACAAATCTAAACCACGATTCCATTTGACATCAGGTGATTCATTCATAAACAGTATAGCAGTTATACTATTTAACAATCAATAACGATCAACATCCTCACAAGGAACTCGTTCCCATTCAGTCCAGGTTCTGACATATCCAAAACGATACCTGTTACCTGGAACATATTCCTCGCGATGAACCCTGACATTACACATCGGAATGTAGCGTATGCGGCGTGGATAATAGTGATGATGGCTTTCAACTCTAAATGGTTCCCAGAACTCTCCCCAAGTAATTGCCTGTGCTGGAAGAGAGAGGAAGGGTAGAAGAAGAAAAGGTAGGAATTTCATAAAAAACTAGTGTTTTTGTTTTATCAACTATTTAATAAATTAACAAAACTGGTCGATTGTAACTTCACTCTTGCGTCTACTACTTCTCTTTTTTTGATGTTTGATTGAAATAAAATCAACACACTCTTGAAGAGTTACAAACTGTTTGATTTGTTGCCCGTTGTTGATAACCATAAAGTTGTCACCATAAGGAATTGCCGCCCACATCTCGTCGTGAGTAACATAAAAATTCTGTGCTTTTGCCTCTAAAAGAGAACTATTTGTAAAGGGCATTTGTAATATTCAATTGTGCTTATCCTATCAGATTAAGGAGCATAAGTCAATAGGACTTGACAAAGGTTTCAAATGTGTTTAGAATTGCTTTGTTGAGTTTAAAGATAAGTTATAAATTAAATTCCGGATCATTTAACATTCTTTCGTGAAACTCATCTATTTTTTTTAATCTTTTTTCCCAAGTTTCTCCTGTAGTATCTCCTAACTTGGGATTAATACAACTTACATCATTAACTTTATTACAAACTAGACCTGATAAATCTTCCTCCTTTCCAGATTTTCCATTTGTCCAGTAAAGTTGCCCTGCTATCCATCTTGCTCCACATTTAGAGCAGGTTTTGATTTCCATTTTTTTGTGTAGATAAAGATTGATTTTCTAAAGAGTTCAATCTGTCTTTGAGTTTGTGAATCTCTGTATTAGTTATATTATATCTTTTTCCTTGGAAATAAAGATAAAACTCTTTAGAATTTTTATCATAACTAATGTCTATCATTTGTCTACATCATTTATTGCACTATTTAGAATTCAATAAAAAGAAAAGTTTTTTAGTTCATCAATATCTGTGCCTGTCATTCCATTATGAATTAATTTAAAGTCCTTATATCCAAAAGCTCCTATATTAAGAGAGTTGACTTCTTTCCAGGAAGAATCGTGGTAATATTGTCTTAATAAAGAGTCTAAAGAATACAAAGGATGTAAACTTAGAATATATTTTGCTTTTTCAGTAATTTGTTTCCAATATTCACTTTTATGAATAGAACCATAACTATAGTGCCAAGCTATGGATATTTGATATTCAAACATTTTTCTTAAATAAGTGTTATTTGCCACTTCAAAACTTTCTTGTTTTGGATCATCCAAGTAATTGCAAATTAATTTGGCAAATTCCACATAATAATGAACTGATAGAGCTTGTAATGGTTCTAGAAAAAATAATCGATTTCCATTATAAGCGTGATATCTATTTTCAATTATTCTTGATGAAAATTTTGGTTTCCAACTAATAATTTTGTCAATATCACTAGCATACTGTGAATGATTTTTATCTTCTATTTCTTTATAAACTTCCTCTGGATTATAAATTTTTGAGTTGAATAGATATCCACATTTAGTTACATTATCTTGCGGAAATGGTAATCCAAATTGCCACCCGTGTTTTGTTGCTCTGTGTAATGTATATGTTGGATCATTTACACCATTTTCTTTATATAAAATTCCAGCATTTACAGTTTCAATCATCGGTTCTAGATAATTTTGATTATTATCCCAACCAACGCACGATACGACAAAATCATATGTCCTGTCATTCATATGAATGACATTATCAGATACTTCAAATCCATTAACCTTTTCTTCAAAATACACAACTCCTTTTTCTTCTAAAAGATTGTGCATAAAAGGATTAAATATTCCACTTTCAAAATGAAGAGCATTTCTATTCGTTGCGAAATGATGTAGGAAATCTTTCCCTACTCCCCAATTGATAAATTTAATTCCAGATTTATATGAGACAATCTTTTTATCTAAGAGATCACCAATACAAAGGTCAAAGGTTTTAAGTATTAGTGATGCTAGTGGTGGTGTAGTTGATTCTCCAACACTTAAATATGGAGTATCCGGATCAGAATAAATGTGAATTTCGTGACCACGATTTAAACAAGTCATCGCAGTTACGATAGAACTCGTTCCCTTTCCAATAATGGCGATTTTTTTCATAATCAATTGGACTTAAAAACTAAATCAAAAGAAATTGACATTCTATCTGAATTTGATTTATTTAGGCAGACCAAATGAATTAAACTTGATGGAAAAAGTAAAAGTCTTCCTTCTACTGGTGGAAATGACATACTTTCATACATTAAATTATCATCTTTAATTTTATTTTTTCTGTATAAAAGTTCCTGAATATCATTTGCATTTGATGATGAAATAAATTCTATATTACCACAGTTTTCTAGACACTTAATATAAAAAACTCCAGTAAGGTGAGACATCGGATGCGTGTGAGATACATTATAATGATTCTGTCCAGAGATATTAATCCATAATCTTGGCATATCTATGTAAACATTATCTTGTATCATAAATTGATGATTGAGGCATTCGTTGATATTTTCCCACAGTCTTTCTTTAAAAATATTAAACTTCTCATCCCACAATAAATTATGAGGATGACTTTGCCATCCACCTACATTTGTATAGTGTTGTCCTTCTCTGTCTTTTGATAACTGCTCATAGCAAAATTCAATTAATTGACTTCTATATTTTGGGTATTGTTTATCATCAGATACAATAACTTGTTTTGGAAATATAAACTTAGAAGAAATTTCAAACATAATTTAAAATGATAATCTTGATCTTTCAATTGGAAATAAAGACTTTGTAGAATCTAATTCTTTCACAAAGAATACTTGTGTTAGTCTTGGTTCATCATCCTCTGTATAAAATGAAGGAACTCCGTGATATACACCACCTTCAAATAAAATCAAACGATTATATACATTTTCCATTCTTACACTTTCTACAAATTTATTGTTATTATACATTATATCTTCTTCATATTCCTGTTCACTTATTTCTTGACCGGAATAATAGATAAACTTTGTTCTTTGATCGCAATCATCAACCTCCCCATCTTTTAGTTTAAAAACACTTGTGCCTGTATTTGGAGATGGATTTGGATTTAAGTAAATAACTCCAGAAAAAATACAGGGGTCACTATGTATCCATCCAACATTAAATGCTGAAGTTTTTACATTAGAAAATCTAGAAACCAATTGGAAACAACTTTCAATTCTCCAATTCAAATGTGTTTGATTTAAATCAAAAAATAAAGAAAATAATTTTTCACAAAAAGTTTGGTTTAAGTTTTCATTCATTTGAAAAAGTTGATTGCTTCTAGACCCAGGCCATTTTCCATCTTGATTTGGATAAAACTCTTGAGACATTGCAAAATGTCTCATTAAATCGGGATTTTCGTAGAAGTTATCTACAATCGTAACTGGAATTTTTTTCATTTTTCTTTTTCTCTTCCAAGTGAAAGTCTACCGTCATAAATGTTATCTTTATATTCACCATCGGCATTCACATAATGTAAAAATGCTTGCAAGTACCATTTCTGGTTAAATGGTTTTCTCCAGTGAAATAAATCACAACCACGATATAAACATAAATCGCCTGGATTTAATATAATTTCTTTCGCATCACTCAAGTCCTCGTTAGGAGTAAAATAAATTGAATTTATTTCTTCTCCCTCCGGAACTCCAAGCGCAAGAGTTGCTGAAATTTCACAAGATGGTCTATCACGATGACATACTAATTCTTCACCTTTAGTATATAATCTAACGTATGTGTATGTTGGTAATAATGAAACTCCAGTAAGTTCTGAAAGACTTTCACAAGAATTATCTAAAATTGTTTCTATTAATGGGTCAGAATAAAAAGAATGACTGAAAGGTGATTGTCTATCTCCTTTCTCTGAATGTCCTGCAGTAATTCTAATAAAAAAATAATCTTGTATAAATTTGACAAAATCTTCTTCTAAGAAGTTTTGAATAACCAAGTATTTGTCAGTTTCAAATGTCATGATTTACTTAAATGCCTTTCCGTGTACCCAACCAACTAAAGTATATCTATTTCCTTTTGTGACTTGAGTGACTTCGTGTAGTATGTATGATGGAAAAAATACTATCAATCCTTTTTCTTTGGGAATAATTGTAGGAGTATCTCCATAGTGCAATTGGAGTTCTCCACCTTCATATTCATTTGGGTCTGAAAGTTGTACTACAAAACTCAATTTCCGATTGTGTGGAGAACTCCAACACATAGGGTCTACGTGAGGTTTATAGCAACCATTTTCTTCAGATGAATAATAAGTAAATTGAAGTTTTTCAATTTTTTCCAGATCAAATTCAAACCATTCATTATTGATTAAATTGACTTCATCGGTTAATTTTTGATAAATCCAAGATGTTTCCGAATTAATATTCAACCAGGAAACAAATGAACGTCTAATGTTTAGACAATCTTTACCTTGCCCTCCAGTTTGCGCTCTATCTAAACCAAGATATGTTCCTATTTTTATAATTTTATTCAGTTCAAAATCTGAAAATACATCTTTTTTCCATACCCAATTTTCATACTTATGACTAGATAAGTTCCAATATTCATTAAAAGATAATGAAAGATTATTTACATCTACTACTGGTGTTATTTCATCCAATCTCAATTTGAATTTAATATATTTTGAAATCATAATGTAATTGATATAGATTAACTAATTGAAGAATTTGGCCAAACAGGTTCTAGGTTTAATCTTGTCAAACCACCAATTGTTCTAGCACCATTTATTCTATTTACAACTAAATTTTCAGCATCATAACACCCCTGAATGTATGACGACACAAAGTTGTAAAGTTCTATCATTTGAAGTGAAGTTAAATTAACAAAATTATTTAAAAATTTCCAATTGAAAGTAGCACTTGGATTTTCAGATGCTTCTATTTTTTTGGATAAAAGAACGGAAATAGTTCTTTCATCACCTTTAATTAAATTTCCATAAAAATCAATATACTCAGTTTGCTTTTCCCATCTCTTTGTAGCAACTATAGATTTAATATTTTCTTTGCTAAATTTAAACCACTCATCAGAATAAGTATAATTAGAAATCTCTTCAGATTTAATGTTAATCCAAGCGAGATGAGGATGTCCTGCCCAAGTCAAATCTTTGACTTTTTCTTGGGGAAGATATTTTAATCCACTAATATTCTTCCAATCTTCAGGAAGTTCTTGAATATGACCAATAATTTGATTTAAATTTTTGTCTACAAGAACGTAAAAATTATTCATTTGTTTCTACCTTTTGTTTGGTTGATTTTCTAGTTCTTTTTGGTTTTGGTTGCTCTTCTATTTTTTCTTCTTCTATTTTTTCTTTTTCACTTAATGGTAAAAGATTATTTTTTTTCTCCATTTCTTCAATTGATTGTTTTAATTGCTTTAAATTATCTTCAAGTCTTTCACCACCAAGTTGCCACGCAGCAGTGCCTTTCCAAGCAATTCTATCCCAACCAATTCTTTGGTCAATCACTTCTTCCCAACCTCTCCAAGAAGCAAAGTTTTGCTTTGGTCTCATAGCAATTTCAACACCAATGCCAGCAGCAAGTTGTTCAATTAATTCGACAACCTCAGTCGGTTGAATTAAAGCATAGATAAATCCTGTTTCACTTCTTAAAGAAATTTCAACAACACCACCAAAAGCAGTACCAACGGTCACACTACGAGCACGATTTTGATTCGCCTTGATTGAATAATACTCATTTTCTTCATAGAGATCATTAATTTTTTGCCTCATCTTAGAGTTTTTTTGTTTTACCATATCAATTATCATGTAATCTGTTATATTTATTATTGAGTTGCCCAAGAAATTGTAACGAATCCTCCTGGACCAACTTGAATAGGATATGTAACTAATGGAGTTACTGTAGCGGGGAAACTTGTTGGTACTCCTCCGGGTTGGCCAATTTGAGCTGGAATAACATTTCCATTTTCCCCTGCTTGCCCTGCTTGACCGGCAAAACCAGGTTGACCAACTCCCCCAGCAGATCCTGTACTTCCCGGTTGTCCTGCATTATTGGCTCCAGCATTACCAAATCCAGCTCCTCCGGCACCACCGCCGCCTCCTCCACCACCGCCGCCAGCACCAGACCAAGGATCTCCTGGTTGCGACTTAGGGGCACCAGATCCAGCATTTCCACCATCTCCACCACGTCCAGCAGGGCTTCCAGGACCTGGTGTTCCTGGCTGCCCACCAGGACCACCAGATCCACCCACTCCTCCGTTTCCGCCAACACCACCTGAAGATGGTCCACCTTGACCAGATTGTCCTGGGTTTCCGTCGTTGCCAGGTTGACCAGATGCTATTCCAGGAGAGTTACCACTTGACCCAGATCCAGAACCTGCATTCCCACGGTTTCCGGGGTTAGATGAGGGCCCGTGTCCACCTCCTCCTCCTGAATTTCCAGCCTGTCCGCCATTAGATGGATTTCCGCCATTTCCTCCAGTACCACTTCCTCCCAATCCTCCAGCTCCGGGATTTCCGGCATTTCCACCAGCACCACCTGCACCACCAAGGCCATTATTTCCCGAAGATCCAGGTTGTCCTATTGATCCAGCACCACCAGGTCCACCGGGAAAAGTTACACCTAAAGCTGAAGATGGTTGTCCTTGCGCTCCAGGGTTTCCGTTACCGGCAAGTTGTCCAGCCATTGTAGCTGCTGGAGTTTGTCCTGGTTGTCCTTGCTCTCCTGTATTTCCGACGGCACCATTTCCACCACTTCCAGGATTTCCGATTGCGTTGACGCCTGATTGCCCTTGTTTTCCACTTCCATTTCCACCACTTCCCGGAGATCCACTACTTCCAGAACCAGCTCCAGCATGTCCACCCTGTCCACCCTGTCCACCTTGACCTCCATTTCCGGGATTAGATTCAGGTCCGCCAGGTCCATTTCCACCAGCTCCTCCATTACCAGGATTTCCTGCATTTGCGTCGTTTGAGTTTGGAGAATTTCCTCCTCCACCGCCTCCCCCGCCACCACCACCGCCACCTGATGCACCGTGACCTCCTGGATTAGCCTGACCTGGTTGCCCTTGATTTCCAGTTCCTGCAGTTCCTTGATTTCCCTGTTGACCTGGTTGCCCTTGAGCTCCAGCATTACCTCCAGTTCCACCATATCCAACATTACCTTCAGCTC
>Ga0194132_10012869_pt1 | contig 10307 bp, 8 predicted proteins | sample TA2KigOf80mmetaG_FD_148612 | JGI IMG/M metagenome (GOLD analysis project Ga0194132, IMG submission 148612) | Freshwater microbial communities from Lake Tanganyika, Tanzania - TA2015054 Kigoma Offshore 80m | ecosystem: Environmental > Aquatic > Freshwater > Lake | place: Tanzania: Lake Tanganyika... | reverse complement strand
GGAAGGCTGATTCTCGGTCGCACCTGCCGCTCCGCCACTGCGTCGATCCAGGGTCGACGCGGTCGCACCCGGAGCCATCAGTCGGTCGTCGCGGAAGTCAAGTGGACGTCACGGCCAGGGCCCTGCGCGCCGGAGGACCGAGGATGCGTCGACGCATCCTCGGTCCTCTTAGCGTATCGTGATTACTGTACTCGTGATTATGTTGAACGTGACCGTCGCCTCATAGCTCCTGGCGCGGTCTCGCGCGGCGGGCTTAGTGGGGGAGTGGCAGCCGGTGGCGCAGCGGTCGGTTGCTCGGCAGCATGCGCGACGCTCGAGCCAGTTCAAAAGAGGGGTACGCCCGGCAGGACTCGAACCTGCGGCCTTTGGGTCCGCAACAGCGCGCCCCGCCGTCCAGGCCTAGCTGGCCCGTCTATGTCGCGCTGTCCCGAGTTCAGAAGCGACCAGGCGACCGAGCGTTGCTGACTATCCCGTATCGGTTCATCTAGGCGATCTTGCTCGCATGTGGGCAGAAATGTGGGCAACTTTCAGTCTGAGAACCCAACGCCTGACCTAAAGCCCTAGTCGGGCACGCTGACGAATAGCCAATCAGGCGGTTGAACGCCGCAGGCGCCGACCTCGCCGATGTCGGCTACGGCGGATGCCACAATCGGTCCGAGTCTTGCGAGAGCCCGAGCTCTCCGACGAGATAGTCCTTGCTCATCTCGACGCTCTCCCACGGCGTGCGCCGCGTGTAGTCCAGCTCGATCGTCAGCCACCCGTCGTAGCCGCTTTGACGCAGGACGTCGACGCAGCCCTTCAGGTCGACACGACCCTGCCCGAGCTCGACGAAGTCGCGGATGATGGCGGTCCCGCCCTGGCCGCTAGTCTCAGGCGGGAGCGTCGGATCCCAGTCCTTCAGGTGCACGTACCTGATCCGGTCGGCGTACCTCCGGAAAAGGTCCACGTCGGCGGTCGGCTGGTCCGGGTTGCCCTTGCGGAAGTGCGCGGTGTCGGCCGCCATCGCGACGTAGCGCGAATCCACCCGATCCATCACCAGGTCGATCTCGTCGATCTTCTCGAGCACGGTGTGCACGTGCGGGTGGATGCAGGCCTGAACCCCGTGCTCCAACGCCCTCCGCCCGATCTCGTTGGCGCAGTGCACCATGTCAAGTAGCTGGTCGCGGGTCGGCCCGCCCGGCGGGCGACGCCCAGGGCCGAGTACGAGCCGCTCGGCGCCGTTCAGGCCCAGGAAGCGCGCGATCCGGGCGTTGCGGGCGACGACCATCTCGAACTGGCTGCGATCGTGCATGTCACCCCCGCCGTACAGAGCGACCAACCTCAGCCGGTGCTCCGCGAGCCGTCGCCTGAAGTCGTCGATGCGTTCGAAGCCGAAGTCGTCGACCACGAACGCGAACGCCTCGAACCCCTCGAAGCCGAGCCGGCTGATCTCGTCGACCGCGCGATCGAACGCGTCACGGCCCCATGTGATGCCATGGCAGGAGATGCGGATCGCCACAAGAACCTCCTCGCTACGCCAGCTCAGCGACTCGCCAGAGCGTGTCCATCGACGCCGCTACCTCGCGCGGGTCGCGCGCGGCGTGGTCGTTCACCCGCTTGCTGAACGGCTCGGGAACAACCGGGCCGTCGTAGCCGATCCCCCGGAGCTGACCCATGAATCCGGCAAGGTCGATCACGCCGGTCTCGGGCGGCAACGCCCGCGTCGAGTCGATCTGCTCGTCGCGGTCGACGCCGCCCGGCGCGTCGTTCACGTGAACCAGGACGACGTCGCGCGCGGTGAGCTTCCCGACGTCGGCCATCGGCGCGCCCGACGTGTAGACGTGCCACGTGTCGAGAAGCACCCCGGCGTTGCCAGTGCCGATCGCGGCGATGAGGTCGATCAGCCCGTCTAGCGAGTGGATGAACTCGTGCTCGAACTTCGCGCGGAACGTCCTCGGACCGATGAACTCGATCCCGAAGCGGCATTCGTGAGCGCGCAGAAGCTCCGCGATTGCACGGTAGCGCTCGGCGTGCCAGTCGAAGTTCTCCCGGAACGCCCGCGTATTCGAGCCGGACGACATCCACGTCTTGCAGCGGTCGCAGCCGAGTTCGCCTGCCAGTGCGGCGAAGCGCGGCAGCTCGCGCAGATCGTCGAGCCAGCGGTCCTCGCTCCAAGCGACCGGCAGGCCCCAGTGCGCGGGTCCCATTTCACGTCTGGCGAACAGATCCCGCACATAGGCGAGCCCGCGCAGGTCGGCAAGCACGGCCGCTTCGCGCACGTCGAAGCTCACGCCAGTGAAGCCGGTCCGGGCAGCGAGCTCGATCGACGATGGCAAAGACAGATCTCGCACGCCGATCGCGCCGGGGCTGAGGGCTTTGTACACGGTCAGTACTCGACCACGACTCGGGAGCCGCCGTCCTTGGCCGAGTCGAGAGTGGCGTCGCAGATGATGGAGGCTCGGTAGCCGTCCTCGAACGTGGCACCGTGGGGACCAACGTCTCGGCCGGTGACGATCGCCTCGATCACGTTGTGGAGCTCGTGGACGAACGTGTGCTCCCACCCGATGATGTGGCCGTGCGGCCACCAGACGCTCCAGAACGGGTGGTCACAGAGCGCGGCATCACTCGGACCAGCGGAACGCGAAGGTCAGGCAGCGGTCTCCGTGATCGACCAGCTCGTCGTAGACACGCTGCGCGTCATCCGGTGGGACAACGTCGGTGATCAGCTGTCCCGCCGGGATACGCGCATCTGCGATCAAGCGCAGCGCGAGCTCGAAGTTCTCCTGAATGCTCCCCCTCGCGTGTGGTGACGGCCGCATCGGAAGTGACCATTCCCACCCGCTGCGCACGTGGAGGTAGCGCGTGTGTATCAACTGGAAAAGGTCCTTGATCGGCTCGTCCCCGCCGCCCATCCACGGCGTGCCGAGGATGACCACCTCGCCTTCCCGGCGGGGTAGCCGCAACGCCAACACCTCGCCGCGGACGTTCCCGCTCGCGTCGATCGCGAGGTGGACTCCGCCGCCGGTCAGGTCGTGGATCGCCTCGGCGACGCCGTCGCCGGACGCCGTGAGCACGTGCTCCAGCCCGAGGCGGGAGGCCCGGTCGCACCGCGCCGGAACGACGTCGAGCCCGACGACGCGGTAGCCGCAGGCGCGGAAGAGGAGCGCCGCGCACAGACCCACAATGCCGAGCCCCACCACCGCCACCCAGTCGCCGGCACGGGCCTGGGTAGTCCGCAGCGTCGTCGCCGGGACCGCCACCAGACGAGCGAGCGCGGCCTCGGCAGCTGCGAGATCCTCCGGAACCGGAACCCAGATATCCGCCGCGGGATCGATGGTCGCGTGGCTCGCGTGCGGGCGCATCACGAGAACGCGATCTCCGGCATGCGGACCGGCGTCCCCGTCGGCGGCGCGCGCGACGCGCCCAACCCAGGCGTAACCAGGCCTGACCGGGTACACCAGCTTCCCGATGCTGTGCCCCCCGCGGAACGACGCGCCTTCGGTGCCGGGGCTGACCACGCTTGCTTCGGCCTCGAGCAGCGCTCTGGCCGGGTCAGAAGCGCCGTCCAGGTCGAACTGGTCCGCGCGCGCCTCGCGCGGTGCCGGGAACACGATGCGGCGGGCTTGCACCTGGGCGACCTCCAAGGTTGATCGGCAATATTGAGCTGTCGGCGGGTCCGCTCATCCTTTGATGCCGGACATGACCACGCCGCGGATGAAGTACCGCTGCGCAGCGAAGAACATCAGCACGACCGGAAGCGTCATCATCACTGACGCCGCCATCAGGAGGTGATCGCGCGGCTCGCCCATCGGGACGCCGCCGACCCCGCCGGTGCGGAACGCTGCCAGGCCCAGCGAGAGCGTGTACTTGTCCTGGGTGTTGAGGTAGATCAGCGGACCGATGAAGTCGTTCCAGTGCGCCAGGAAAGAGATGATCGAAGCGGCAGCCCACACCGGCAGGCAGAGCGGCGAAATGACCGACCAGAAGATCCTGAGCTCGCCGGCCCCGTCGAGGCGCGCCGCCTCGTCGAGGTCCGGCGGGATCGTCAGGAAGAACTGCCGAAAAAGGAAGATGAAGAAAGCGCCGCCGCCGAGGTAGTTCGGAACGATGAGCGGCAGCCAGGTGTCCAGCCAGCCAAGCTCCTTGAAGATGATGAAGTGCGGCACCATCGTCAGTTCGGGCGGCAGCATCAGCGTGCTGAGCACGAGAATGAACAAGAGGTTCCGACCAGGAAAGCGGAAGCGCGCGAAGCCGTAACCGACGAGCGACGCCGTCAGAACCTGGCCCAGGACCGACGCCGCCGTGACCGTGAGGGTGTTCGTGAAGAAGAGCCCGTACGGCGTCAGTTCCCAGACGCGCGCATAGTTCCGCCACTGAGGCTCGGCTGGCCACCAGACGGGTGGCACGACCAGAATCTCGCTGATCTTCTTGATCGAGCCGACTAGCGTCCAGTAGGACGGGATGGTGAAGAGGATGGCGAGCAGAAGCACAAGTGTGTAGAGGCCGTTTCGTACGGCCAGGCGACGCAATCGGTCGCTCCGCTTGGTGTAGCCGCGGCGCTGCGCCGCGGCATGAACTGTCATGACTGCCGCTCCCCCTCGTAGTGGACCCAGCGCGACTGGAGGCGGAACTGCACGAAAGTGAACGCCAGCAGCACGACCATCAGAATCCAACCAAGCGCCGACGCGTAGCCCATGCTGAAGAACTGGAACGCCTGCTTGAACAAATGGAACGTGTAGAACCACGTCGCGTAGGCCGGTCCGCCACCCGTCGCGATGTACGCGGATGTGAACACGCGAAGCGCGAAGATGACGGTCAGGACCGTGACGAAGAAGATCGTCGGCGTGAGCATGGGCAGCGTGACGTGCCGGAAGCGGCGCCAGGCGCCTGCGCCGTCGATTGCTGCCGCCTCGTACAGCTCCCGGGGGATGCCTTGCAGACCTGCGAGGAAGATGACCATCCGGGTGCCGCCGACCGCCGTCCAGAGATCGATGGTGACCAGCGACGGGATGGCCCACTCGATGCTGCCCAGCCAGGCCGGACCGCGCACGCCGACGAGTGAGAGCGTCCAGTTGAGCAGCCCCCAGTCAGGCTGCATGATCCAGACCCAGAAGAATATGGCGGCCACCGTGGGCGTGACCGACGGCAGGAAGAAGAGCGTCCGAAAGAGGTTAGTGCCGCGCAACCGCTGGTTTAGGAGCAGCGCCAGAAGGAGCGAGAGCAGGATGCCAACTGGCACGTCGAGCGCCACGTAGTAGAGCGACCGCCTGAGCGATGGCCAGAAGAGATCGTCGTTGGTGAACGCCGTCACGTAGTTGCGCGTGCCGACGAACTGGGGCGGCTCGACGATGTTGTACGCGGTCAGACTGAGCAGCAGCGAGGCGAGCACCGGGCCCAACTGCAGCGCCAGGTAGCCGACGATCCAGGGTGAGATAAACACGTAGCCGGCGAGCATCTCCCGCCGACGGAGGGTCATCCAAGGGCGCCCGGGGGCTACTAGCAGTACCCCGGGCGCCGCCGTCGTATCGGCAGTAGCTGCCGCCTCGAGCCGGTTGGCCTGGCTACGCGGCGCCGGCGGGTTTGTCGAGGATCTGCTGGCCAACGCGGTTGACCTCCTTGGTGACCTCGTCGACCGTCATCTTTCCGAGCCACAGGTTGCCCATCACCTGGTTGATCGCGATCTCCAGCTCGCGCAATCGGTAGTTGGCCGGCTTCGGCAGTGGGACGGCCTCCCGCAGCGCGGCTGCGAACGGGGCCAGCCCCTTGTTCGCCTTTGCCTCGGGGCTCTCGTAGATGTCTGGCCGCGAGCTGGGCACATAGGTCCCGTCCCGGAGGATCTTGCCGGCCGGCTCGCTGCACATGAACTTGTGGAACTCCCACGCCGCGTCCACGTTCTTCGACCGCTTCGAGATCGGGTTCGCGTCGGTCTGGAGCATCGCCCCGTACTTGCCGCTCTTGCCCTTTGGCGTCAGCGTCGCGCCCCAGTTGGTGAATTTCCACTGTTTCGAGGCCCATGAGCCCCAGACCCCCGAAGCCCACATTGCCAACTTGCCGTTGGCTTGCAACTGTCCGGCATCGTCGGTGCCCGGCACCGGCGCGACCTTGTGCTTGACGTAGAGGTCGGCCATCCATTGAAGCGCTTCCCTGACGGCTGGCTGGTCGTAGGTCATCTGCTTGCCGTCCTTGGAGATCATCTCCCCACCGAAGGCCAGGATGACCTGCCCGTGGCCGTTGTAGTAGCCCGTTGCTGGGTTGAACCCGAACACCTCCGCCTTACCGTCGGCCGCCCGCTTGGTGAGCTGCCTGGCCAGCTCGGCGTGCTGCTCGAAGCTCTGCTGACCGTCCGGTGGCTTGAGCTTCGCCTGATCGAAGAGGTCCCCGTTGTAGAAGAGACCCGTAATCGAAGGGTGCGACCAGAGCGGCAGGCCGTACATCTTGCCCTCGACCGACATCATGTCCACCGCCGCCTTGTACCACTGGCCCAGCTCGACCTTGTCCTTCGCCACTAGGTCGTCGACCGGCAGCCAAGCGTTCCGCGAGGCGAAGTCGTAGAAGCCCTCGATGCTCGACATCCAGACGAGGTCGCCCTCGGTGCCGCCGGCGACCAGGAGGGCCATCTTCTGGAAGTACTCCTGGTTGGCGCCGGGGAACGACTCGTTTTTGATCTCGATGTTCGGGCGCTTCTCCCGGAAAACCTTGGCCATCTCGTCGAAGATCTCGGCTTCCCGCCCCGTCCGGTTGTTGAAGCGCAGCGTCACAGGCGCCACCGCGCCCGAGGGCGCGGCCGCGGCCGGCACGGATGGTTTGGTGGCCTCCGCGGCGGGCTTGGGCGCTTCGGCCGCCGGCTTCGGGGCCTCGACGGGCTTGGCCGGTGCTGGCGTTGGTGTCGCGGCCGGACCGCAGGCGGCCATCACGCCGCCGAGCGTCCCGACGCCGAGAAGGGCGGCAATTGAGAGGAAACCTCGTCTGCTCAGGATCTGCATTTCGTCCCTCCGAATTCTCGCGCGGCGCCCGTCTCGACCGGGGGGGGCGCTCTGGGCCGACGATACCCGCGCGCCGTCGGACGGACAAGAAGGTGGCGTGCCAACTAGGGGCCAACCGGGTGACAGACACAGCCTGGCCGGCATTGCAGCCCTAGAATCGGCCGATGGAGCGCTCCTCATTCACGTCGCTGGTACGGGACGCGCTCGAGCTCCTGCACAACCGGCACCGCCTCGCCGCGCACGCGCTCGCGACGGCACTAGGGACGGAGGGGCAGCCCTTGACAGGGGAGCAACTGCGGCGGCTCCTGCTCGACGCGATCGAGCAGGTACGGCCCGTCGTCTCCTCGAGCCGGACGGACGCGGAATTGCGACAGTATCGGCAGCTCGTCCTACGCTACGGCGAGGGGCAGAGTCGCGACCAGGCGGCGCGCGCGATCGGCGTCAGCGCGCGCCAGGCCAGCCGCGACCGCGAGCGCGCCGTCGAGGCGCTTGCCTCGGTGCTGTGGCTGCACCACGAGCAGCGCGACCAGCCCGCTGCGGGGACCGAAACGTTCGGCGGCGACGTCGCGGCGGAGGCGTCGAAAGTGGCCGCGGCGGAGGAGGCCGCGACGGACCTCACCACGGTGATGGCGAGTGCACTCGGGACATTGCGGAACCTGGCCGCCGACCGGAAGGTCTCATTCTCCATCAACCTCGACGATCCGCTCCCCGCCGTGGCGATCGGCCGGACGTTGCTGCGGCAGGCGCTCCTGAACGTGCTGATGCACGTCGCGGCTCTGGCCCGTGGCGATCGCGTCGTGGTCGCCGCGAGCGACACGGCGCGCGGCGTCGTGGTCACGGTCAGGCGTTTGCGTGGGCCAGTGACGCCCGGCGACTCGGACTCGGGCGCCGGTGGTGCGGCGGGTGCCCCAACTCTGCTCGGCGCAGCCCGACAGCTCATCGAGGCCCTGGGCGGTTCGCTGGAGGTGGCCAGCCCTCCAGACGAGGAGGTTGTCCTCGTGCTGCCCCCGGTGCCGCTGCACACCGTGCTCGTCGTCGACGACAACCCGGACGTCGTCTCGCTCTTCCGACGGTATCTTCGGGGAGAGCCCTACCGGGTCGTCCAGGCGACCTCGGGCGAGGCCGCCGGCCTGCTGGCGGCCTCGCTCCGGCCCGACGTCATCCTGCTCGACGTGATGCTACCGGCCCAGGACGGTTGGGAAGTCCTGCAGCGGCTCCGCGACGACCCGGTCACGCGCTTCATCCCGGTCGTGGTCTGCTCCGTGCTGCCCGAGCGGGACCTCGCGTTGTCGCTCGGCGTGGCCGAGTTCCTTACGAAGCCGGTTACCCGGTCGACGCTGCTGGCGACGCTCGAGCGGTGTCGTTCGGTCCAAAGAGCGCATCCAGCCCGCCCTTCAGCCAGCGCATCGCTTCGCCCACAGTGAGCCCGTTCTCTCGCGAGATACCGAGCGTGCTGGCGACGACGGTCTCGTCATGGAGCCCACGGGCGGACACCACGACGACCGAGACCCCGCGCAGGTCCGCGTCCTCGCGCATCGCCGTGAGGACGGAGTAGCCATCCATCTCGGGCATCAGCAGGTCCAGTAACACCACGTCCGGGCGCTCCTCACGAATGAGGCCGAGGGCGGCGAAGCCGTGGTGCGCAACCCGCACCCGGCAGCCCGGGGACACGGACCGCAGCATGCGCGAGAGCAACCGCGTCATGCCGGGGTCGTCGTCGACGACGAGGGCCTTCTCGATCCTCTTGGGCAGGCGGCGAAGGGCTTTGCGCAACTGCTCGCGACTCACCGGCTTGACAAGGTAGGCGGCGGTCTCCAGGTCCTCTACGGCGCTGCGGACGGGGTGGAAAGAGCAAGAGACCACCGGCACCGTCCCGAGCTCCGGCGCGGCGCGGCGGAGAGCGTGCCATCGACCTTGCGCAGCCGGGGATCCGAGCACGATCGCCTGGACGGGTTCCCGGGTTCCTTGGTGGAGGCCGTCCTCCAGGTCAGCCGGCCCGACGACGCGGTATCCGTCGAGGTACCGGCGCAAGACGCTCAGCACGTCCCCGTGGTCGTCAAGGACCGCGATGCGTCGTTCCAACTCGCCATGCAGGCGGGCGGAGAGCCGGTCGACGTGCCCCTCGGCGCCGCGGCGCGGAGCCGCCGCCTCGGTCCGTGGCAACGCCAAGAAGAACGTACTCCCCTGGCCCGGTGTGCTCTCCACGTGCATGGCGCCTCCGTGCATCTCAGCGAACCGCCGGCTCACAGCGAGGCCAAGACCACTTGTGCCCTTCCGGTCGCCGGTGTCCGTTGCCTGCCGGAACTCGTCGAAGATGTGCGGCAGATCCGCCACCGCGATACCCGATCCCGTGTCGGCGACGGCGACGACGACCTCATCCTTGTCGACGCGTGCCGAGATTGTCACGCCTCCGCGCTGCACGAAGCGCGCGGCGTTGCTGAGCAGGTTAATGAGGATTTGCCGGACGCGCGTCCGGTCGATGTACAGCGCGGGCACGTTCTGGTCGATGGCCGTACGCACCCAAAGCTCACGCTTCCGGAACAGCGACTCGACCGCCGTCGTCGCTTCCTCAACGACATCCCCAAGCGGCACCCAGGTCCGGTGCAGCGCCATCCGGTCGGCGTCGATCTGGCTGAGGTCGAGGATGTCGTCGACGAGGGCCGACAAGTGGCTGGCGTTACGGTACATCGCCTCGAGGTCGCCCCGGTAGCTGGCGGGCAGCTTGTGCCCGTAGGCGCTCGTCGGCGAGAGCACCATCATCTCGCAGAAGCCGAGGATGAGGTTGAGCGGCGTCCGCAGCTCGTGGCTGATCGCCGTCGCGAACTGCTCCTTGCGTCGGCGGGCCTCCTCGGCCGCCTTGCGCTCCCGGTCGAGCGCGAGACCGAGTTGCTCCAGCCGATCGTAGGCTTGGTCGAGTTGCTTCAGCGCCTGAACGAGCTCGCCCCGGTGCTGACGAGCCGAGTCGAGGTTGCGCCGTGCCTCGTCGTACCCCGAGAGCGCCCAGCCGGCCGCCACCACCAGGTTGCGGCCGAGCGCCCAGGCGACCACGGCCGCGAGCGCTGTGGCGACACCGATCAGGACAAGCCGCGACGGGCCCACGAACGCGAGCGGACCGATCTGCATGAACCACCAGCCCAGAGCGGCGGACGTCAGCCCGATGGCCGCGCCCGCGAGGGGGTTGAGCACCACCACAACAGCCATAGCCAGGAGTGGGTAAAACAGCAGCAGCGGAGCAGCCGACTGGAGCAACCAAGCCGCGGCCGCCACCGAACAGACGCCAGACGCGATGAACCAACCTGCTGCAAACAACGAGCCGCGGGTTTGTAGCCAGTGCGTGCCCGCCAG
>Ga0194132_10012868_pt1 | contig 10308 bp, 7 predicted proteins | sample TA2KigOf80mmetaG_FD_148612 | JGI IMG/M metagenome (GOLD analysis project Ga0194132, IMG submission 148612) | Freshwater microbial communities from Lake Tanganyika, Tanzania - TA2015054 Kigoma Offshore 80m | ecosystem: Environmental > Aquatic > Freshwater > Lake | place: Tanzania: Lake Tanganyika... | reverse complement strand
AAATCAATCTCCAGGGCCTGCTGTCCGATCTTGCGCTCCAGTTCAGCCACACGCCCTTCTTCCCACCGCCGCTGACCTGACCCTGAAAACGCGTTCCCCGGACCTTGCCGAAACTCCTGCCGCCAGCGATCCAGCATATTCGGATTTATCTCAAATGCCCGCGCCACCTCTCCAACCAACGATCCTCGCTCCAATCTCTGCAACGCCGCCAGCTTGAACTCTCTGCTAAACTGCCTCCGAGACAAACTCATGATGCATTCCTCCATTCGCTGAATTCTGCATCTCAACCGTTTGTCTCACTTTTGGGGGCAAGTCCAAGTCATCTTCTCCTCACGTCTCGATCTATAAGTGCTCCAGTAGATCCGAGAACCGCTTGAGAACGGTTACTTGAGTCGAGACGCAAAGCTCTTCCCGTTCCCGCTTCCAGGTCCAGGCGTGCGGGATGTAGAACGCACCGATGCCTGCGGCGACGGCGGGATTGATGTCCGACTTCGGGCTATTTCCAACCATCCAAGTGTACTGCTTCGGCAGGCGATGTCGTGCAATGACCCCTTGAAACGCAGACACGCTCTTTTCTCTCACGATTTCGATCGCCTCGAAACAGCCCGCAAGCTCCGACGCCTCAATCTTTCGATTCTGTTCGGTGGGGTTTCCCTTGGTGAACAGAATGGTCCGATGCTTTCGACGCAGAATCTCCAGGCTATCGCGGACTCCGTCGAGCAAATGAATGGGGTGTTTGCGCACAGTCTCTGCCATGGCATCGATTTGAGACAATGCATGGTCGCGCGTTGCAGGATCCGGACGAAATGACAAATAGGTGTCCTTGAGCGACGCAACGAAGTTCTCGCCGCCGCAGCCGTTGTTCCGAATGTTCTCATGCTCCATCTCGGCGAAAGTCTCCTCCACTTCACCGCCCGGAAATCCCAGCGCTTCCATCCACTGAAGGAACTGCGCTCGCACTTGCTCGAAGCAGACGTTGTTCTCCCACAGCGTGTCGTCGGCATCGATGAGCAAGGCGCTGCCGCGTGGATGATGCATGCGTGTCCGTTCGCTCTGGAAAAAATCTTGGTGCCGCTCGATCTTTGCCGATATGATCCGGTTACAAAGCGGGCTGGCCCCGGTGGCTGCGTGCCAAGCGATTGCGCATTATACCCTTCGCCCTGGAAGGAGAACGACAAAATCATGAGCTCCGGAATCACTCGCAGGCGCTTCCTTTCAGGGACTGCTTTCGGGGCATCGCTCGTTCACGGCTGGACTGCCCGCAGTTACGCCGCCATCAATGGCGCCAATGAGAAGCTGCAGCTGGGTATCATCGGGTGCGGCGGTATTGCAGGCCATCACATGGCCGGTTTACTCGCCATGAAAGAGAGCGACAATGTCGAGATTGCCGCCGTTTGCGATATCTACCAGAAGCGTCTAGACGCCTTCGCCCAGAAAACCGGCGCCAGGTCGTTTGCTCGGTACAAAGAGCTGTTGGCGCAGAAAGATCTGGACTACGTATTGATTGCTACGCCGGAGCACTGGCACCACCACATGACCCTCGACGCACTGGACGCCGGAAAACACGTCTATGTCGAAAAGCCGATGACCCACACCATCAGGGAATCTCAGGAAGTCGTCAAAAAGGTACGGGCCACCGGGTTGAAGCTTCAAGTTGGCGTCCAAGGGATGTCGGACGAGTCCTACGAGGTCGCCCATCGCTGCATTCAGGACGGTGTTTTAGGCAAGGTCGTGTTCGCGCAGATTGACTACTCTCGTAACTACGTGGGCGATTTCTGGGCGTACGAGCTGGATCCAGATGCCAAGCCGGGCCTGAACCTGGATTGGGAAGCTTGGCTGGGCCCGGCCCCGAAACGCCCTTGGGATCCCTATCGCTATTTTCAGTGGCGCCGCTACTGGGACTATTCGGGGGGAATTGCCACCGATTTGTTCATTCATCGTGTGACGCGTGTTCTTAAGGCGGTCGGGCTGACGTTTCCAGAGTATGTCGTTGGCTCGGGCGGAAAGTGGAACTTCGTCGACAGCGTCGCCGAGATTCCCGACACGTTCAACATGCTGCTGGACTACCCCGGCGGCCCGACGGTGTCGCTGGTTTCCTCCATGGCCAACGACACGCCGGTTGGCCACGTCCTCCGGGGCCACAAGGCAACACTGGAGTTCAACCGCGAGGGCTTCCTGATCACGCCCCAGGAGAGCGTCCGGCAAGATCTTCCCGACCCGAAGGAAATGAAGCCCCGCCCGGTAAACCTCCTGGCTTATCGCAAGACGGGAGGCGAAGACGTCAAGTTGCACCATCGCAACTTGCACAATGCCATTCGCAAAGGCGGAGAGCTGAAGTGTGACGTCCTTCTCGGTTATTACGGCGTCGTAGCTGCCTGTATGGGTGTCCAGTCCTATCGCGAGAGATCTTATTTGCGCTGGAACGCTTCGAAAGAAAAGGTTGAGAAAGCGTGAAGAGGGATCCATCGGTCTCGGTCAACGGGTGGCCTGAGCCTTCTTCTTCGGCGATGGTGCCGCCGGGCCATTCGCGATCGAAGCTCGGCAGGCTGGGAGGGAGTGCCTCATCGGGGCTTCGGATGCCCTCAGTCTCGACAAAGCTCGCACCCTATGACACGAAAACGCTTCGACCATTAGCTTGAGGCCATTTCTGATGCCGATGTCGCACGAAACCATCGTTCTTCTCGATTTTGGCGCTCAGTACACCCAGCTCATTGCAAGACGCGTGCGCGAAGCGCACGTTTACTGCGAGATTCTGCCGTTCAACGCACCGCTGGCAGAAATCAAGAAACGCAAACCGAAAGGCATCATTCTGTCGGGAGGGCCTGCTTCCGTCTACGGAGAAGGCGCGCCACACAGCGAGCCTGGCCTCTGGGATCTCGCGTTGCCGGCGCTCGGCATCTGTTATGGCTTTCAATTGCTAGCCTTTCAACTGGGTGGACGCGTAGAGCGCGCTGAGAAGCGAGAATACGGCCTGGCAACACTCGAGCTTTGCCGGCCAAGCGTGCTCTTCCAAGGCGTGCCAGACAAATCGAGTGTCTGGATGAGCCACGGCGACCACATCGCAGAACTTCCCTCGGGCTTCGCCTCCGTTGGCACTTCAGAGAACTCGTTGGCCGCTGCGGAGAACCTCGAACGGAGGCTGTTTGGCTTGCAATTTCATCCGGAGGTCGTGCACACCGAGGCCGGCCGGCAGATGATCGAAAACTTCCTCTTCAAGATCTGCGGCTGCCGGGGAGACTGGACCGCTGCTTCTTTTGTCGAGGAATCGATCGCTCGTACGCGCGAACAGATCGGTGCGGGCAAAGCCATCTGTGCGCTGAGCGGTGGCGTCGATTCTACCGTGGCGGCGGTGCTGGTGGGCAAAGCCATCGGAGATAACCTCACCTGTATCTTTGTCGACAACGGAGTCCTGCGGAAGAACGAGTTTGAGAAGGTTCTCGCTAATCTCAGAGAGCGGCTGAATCTCAATGTGATTGGGGTAGACGCCAGTGCCTTGTTCATGGGCAGACTCGCGGGCGTGGTTGACCCGGAGCAGAAGCGCAAGACCATTGGAACGACTTTCATCGAAGTATTTGACACCGAAGCTCACAAGCTGGGGCAGGTCGACTTCCTGGTTCAAGGTACACTCTATCCGGATGTGATCGAATCCGTTTCCGTGAAAGGGCCTTCGGCAACCATCAAATCGCATCACAACGTGGGCGGCCTCCCTGAACGGATGAAGCTGAAATTGGTCGAGCCGCTGCGAGAACTGTTCAAGGATGAAGTTCGAACGATCGGACGAGTCTTGGGGCTCGCTGACGAGGTCGTCCAACGGCAACCCTTTCCCGGCCCCGGCTTGGCCGTGCGCATCGTAGGAGAAGTGACACCCGAGCGCGTCCACATGCTGCAGGACGCCGACGACATCGTTGTGAGCGAGATCAAGAAGGCTGGATTGTACTCGAAGATCTGGCAGTCGTTTGCGGTACTCCTGCCGGTGAGAAGTGTGGGCGTTATGGGTGACGAGCGCTCGTACGACTACACTGCAGCCATCCGCGCAGTCCATTCGCAGGACGGCATGACAGCCAACTGGGTGAAATTGCCATACGAAGTGTTGGAGACAATCTCAAACCGCATCGTCAATGAAGTGAAAGGAATCAACCGCGTCGTCTACGACATCAGCTCCAAGCCCCCAGCCACGATCGAGTGGGAATGAGCCAGACTGGACCTGTTCCACGGCGGCTGATCCTTGGATCGTTCGCACTGTTCCCCGCAATTTCTGAACTCCATGCAAACCACGAAATTCGTTCATCTTCATCTTCACACCGATTACAGCCTGCTGGATGGCGCCTGCGAAATCGATACTGTCCTGAACCGCATGGCCGACCTGAAGATGCCGGCTGCGGCAATCACGGACCACGGCAATCTTTTTGGAGCTGTGGGCTTTTATGAGACCGCGAAAAAGAAGGGCATCAAGCCGATCATCGGCTGCGAAGTTTACGTTGCGCGCGGCAGCCATACGGACCGCAGCGCGGTGGAAGGAGAGAAAGCGAATCACCATCTTGTTTTGCTGTGCGAGAACAACACGGGTTACAAGAACCTGGTCAAACTGGTTTCACATGGGTATCTTCAGGGTTTCTACTACAAACCCAGGATAGACAAGGAGCTCCTGGCCAAGCACAGCGACGGCCTTATTTGCCTGTCAGCCTGTTTGAGCGGCGAGGTCTGCTCCAATCTCGTCCATGAACAATACGACGCTGCACGTCGCGCAGCCGGCGACTATCTCGACATCTTCGGCCGCGATCGCTTTTTCATCGAGATTCAGGACCAGGGGCTGGAGGTGGAACACCGCATCAACCCGCAACTGATTCAACTCTCGAAAGAAATGGCCGTACCGATGGTCGCCACCAACGATTGCCACTATGTGACGAGAGAAGACTCGCGCGCACACGAAGTCCTGCTGTGCATTCAGACCGGCAAGACGATGAGCGACAACAGCCGGATGCGTTTTTCCAACGACCAGTTCTATGTGAAGACGCAGGAAGAGATGGTCGAGCTGTTTCGCGACCTGCCGGACGCGCTGTCGAGAACTCTCGAGATTGCGGACCGCTGCAACTTCTCGCTTGAAAAAGCCAGCCAGCCCTTTCCGAATTTTGAGGTGCCAGGCGGCAAGTCGCTGGCGGAGTACTTCGAAGAAGTGGTGTGGCAAGGCTATGAAGAGCGTCTTCCCTACCTAACGAAAATGCTGCAGCTGGGCCAACTCCGCCATCCGCTGGGGGTGTACCAAGAGCGGTTGGCACGAGAGATCGCGATTATCAAGCAGATGCAGTTTCCCGGCTATTTCATGATCGTCTGGGATTTCATTCGGTATGCCCGCCAGCATCACATCCCGGTCGGTCCCGGACGGGGCTCTGCTGCCGGCAGCCTGGTGTCCTACTGCCTGAGAATCACAGATGTCGATCCCATCCAGTATGGCCTTTTGTTCGAGCGGTTCCTCAACCCGCAGCGTATTTCGATGCCGGACATCGACATCGATTTTTGCACGAATCGCCGCAGCCAGGTCATCAACTACGTGACCCAGAAGTATGGCCGCGAAAACGTCTCACAAATCATCACTTTTGGAACCATGGCAGCCAAAGCCGCCGTCAAGGACGTGGGGCGCGCGATGGACATGCCTTACGCCGAGGTTGATCGCATTGCGAAGCTGATTCCCAGCACTTTGAACATCGACCTGAAAACCGCCTTGAAGGAGTCGGATGCTCTGCGGGACCTGATCGTGAAGGACCCGCGGGTCAAGGATCTGTTCGACGTCGCGCAACGTCTGGAAGGCATGGCGCGCCATGCGTCGACCCATGCTGCCGGCGTGGTTATTTCTCCAGCACCTCTCACGGGCATCGTTCCGCTGTACAAGAGCAACAAAGACGAAATCACGACGCAGTTTCCGATGAACGATCTGGAGAAAATCGGGCTGCTGAAAATGGATTTCCTTGCTCTGACGACGCTGACCGTGCTGGACGATGCGATCCGTCTGATCAAGGAAGCCGAAAACGCCGACCTGGCACTCGACCAGCTACCGATGGACGACGCCAAGACCTACGAGATTTTCGCTAAGGGACTCGCCAACGGGATTTTCCAATTCGAGAGTGGTGGCATGAAAGACATTCTGCGGCGATTCAAGCCGGAGAAGTTGGAGGATCTGACGGCGTTGAACGCACTCTATCGGCCTGGCCCGATCGGCGGGGGAATGATTGACGATTTTATCAAGCGTAAACACGGGGAGAAACGCGTCACCTATGACCTTCCCGAGCTGAAAGAGATCCTGCAAGAAACCCTCGGCGTCATTGTGTATCAAGAGCAGGTACAGCAAATCGCCAACCGGCTGGCAGGCTACTCCTTGGGAGAAGGCGACATTCTGCGCCGCGCCATGGGAAAAAAGAAACCCGAAGAGATGGCAGCCCAACGCCAGAAGTTTATCGACGGGGCGAAAGCGAAGGGGTTCGACGAGAAGAAGGTCGCTAAGATCTTCGATCTCATGGAACAGTTTGCCGGTTACGGGTTCAACAAGTCACACTCTGCAGCGTACGCACTGCTGGCCTACCAAACGGCCTATCTGAAGGCGCATTACCCTGTGTGCTTCATGTCGGCACTGCTCACGAGCGAAATCTCGAACACCGACAAGATTGTGAAGTACATCAACGAATGCCGCGACATGGCCATCAAGATCCTCCCACCCGATGTCAACATCAGCCAGCTCTACTTCACGCCCGCCGGCGCCGATATTCGCTTCGGGCTTCTCGCAATCAAGAACGTCGGTGAAAACGCCATCCGGTCGATTCTTGACGCCCGCCAGAAGGTTGGGAGCTTCCGGTCGATCTTCGAGTTCTGCGAGCAGGTCGAATTGCGTGTGGTGAACAAACGGGTCATCGAAAGCCTCATCAAAGCTGGCGCTCTCGATTCGCTGGGGCACCGCCGTTCCCAGCTTTTCGCAGTGGTCGATAAAGCGATCGAGGGCGCCCAGAAAGCCCAGCGCGACCGCGACTCAGGCCAACAAGGACTTTTCGGCTTGACTTCCACAGTCTTGCGCGACTCCCAGCCAGGCTACGCCAATCACGAGCTGCCAAACACTCCTGAGTGGGACGAAGCCTTGTCGCTCTCATACGAAAAGGAAACCCTGGGCTTTTATATCACCGGCCATCCGCTCGCCAAGTACGCTGCCGACCTCAATCGCTTCTCGACCTCCACAACCGAGTCTCTCGCCGACCTCGAGTCCGGCGCGGAGATTTCCTTGGGTGGAATCCTCACTCAGCTGAAACCACTCAAGACCAAAAAGGGTGACCGGATGGCTGTCATCCAGCTTGAGGATTTGACTGGATCCATCGAAGCCGTGATCTTCCCAGACCCCTTTCAGCGCTTCGAGAAGCTGCTGAAGTTGGACGCTCCCCTGCTGACTAAAGGAATTCTGGATGTAGAGGACTCTGGAACTCGAAAAATTCGCGTGAGCGACATCCAAGCGATCGAAGGCCTGCGGGAAAGGATGGTGAAGTCCGTTGTGGTGCACGTGAACCTGGAGCAGGTCGCCAGCGACACGGCAGAGCGTCTGCTGCAGATTATCGACGGCCATCGGGGCGAAGCGACCGTCATCTTTGAACTTGAACATCCCAAAGGCTATTTGGTAACCTTGCGCCCGAATCAGTTTGTCAGAGTCAAGCCCAGCGCACAGCTTGTTCAAGATATCGAGAGCTTGTGCGGTGCAGGCGCCGTGAAGTTTTAGGCCAACGGGAAGAAACCCTGCCAGGGAAACGGTCCCGCGCCAGAAGTAAACCGAACAAAGTGGGTTGCCTCACGGCAGACCTTCCACCGATCCGTCCATGGACGAGAATCCCGAAAACGAGCGCGCTGAAGTCGACCGGCTGGAACGCCAGATCGAGGAACTCTCCAAGCTGGTTCCGAACGACAACACCGCTGGCGAGCTTGAACGGATGAGGCGCCGCCTGGAGCGGCTGCGGAAGGAGATCTATTCCAAGCTGACACCGTGGCAGCGAGTCCAGTTGGCCCGCCACTCTCAGCGGCCCGTTGTGCCTGACTTCATCGACTTGATCTTCGAAGATTTCACCGAACTCCACGGCGACCGGCGTTTCGAAGACGATCCTGCAATGGTCGGCGGCATGGCCCGCTTTCACGGCGAGCCGTGCGTGGTGATTGGAACGCACAAGGGAAAAGACACCAAGCAGAAGCTGCAACGCAACTTTGGCATGCCGAAACCGGAAGGGTATCGGAAGGCGTTGCGTCTCATGAAGCTGGCCGAGAAATTCTCGCGGCCCATCTTTACGCTGATCGACACGACGGGGGCCTATCCTGGAATTGGGGCTGAAGAACGGGGCCAGGCGGAGGCCATCGCGTGCAACCTACGCGAGATGGCCCGGCTGCAGGTGCCTATCATCGTGACCATTACGGGCGAGGGCGGCAGCGGCGGCGCGTTAGGAATCGGGGTGGGAGATCGCGTCTTGATGTTGGAGCATGCCTACTACTCAGTGATTTCACCCGAAGGTTGCGCCGCGATTCTCTGGAAGGATCAATCCCAGGTAGAAGAAGCGGCCACGGCGCTTAAGCTGACGGCGATGGATCTGAGAGGATTCCAGATCATCGACGAGGTGGTGCCCGAACCCGGTGGCGGCGCACACGCCGCCCCCAAGGCAGCCGCTGCCCAGCTTGACGAGTGCTTGAAGAGATCTTTGGCGGCACTGAAAGGCCTGCCAATTCGCAAGTTGCTCGAGGGCCGCTACCAGCGGTTCCGAAGCCTGGGCTCCGTGATCGAAGCTGCCACCGGAACCAACACCGCGTAGCCGCAGGTGCTCTCCTAAGCCACGTGATTCATTCTCAATAGACCGCGCCAGTACCGAGATCTCAACAATTGAAATGAAACCAGCGATCAAGAAACTGCGGACTTGTACCTACTCGAAAGAGAGGGTTCCGTCCGCAACGATTTTCGGCCAGCGTGAGCAGCACACAAACAAGCTCGTCTGCGACCATCCCGAAATGAAGCGGGACTGGAACGAAAAAGCATGCGGACCTTGCACTGTCTACCAAAATCGCAACGCTGGAATAGTGCCAGCAACTGCTCCACCCGTCGAGCCTGGGCCGCACCCGCCCGTTGTAGTACTCTTACCGGATTCGACGCAACAGCCTTCGACGAAAGTGACCGAACAGCCTCCCGCACCTTCCCCGGCGACCACGGAACAAGCAGACGTGAAACCGAGAAAGTTTTCTAAGCCCACGGAAAGAGCACCTGTGGCCAAGACATCATCCGCGCCGGCTGGCAAGTCCGCGGCGAAGACCACAGCGCCCAAGAGAGCGGCCAAGGCCCCGCCCGACACTAGAGCACAAACCGCTTCCAAGTCCGTTTCCAAAAAAGTCGAAGCACCCCGCAAGAAGACCGACCCAAAGATCACAACCGAATCCAAGCGGAAATAGACCCGCCGCGAACGAACCTTCCGTGAGGGCGTGGCCCCGGAAAGGTGTCCAGTCGGTTGTTCGGAGCGGTGCCGGTTGGTATACTGCCAGCTAAGAAGGCTTCGAGCTGCGTTAGGAGGTTTGAATGGCGGAACGTATGGTGAAATGTGTCAAGCTGCAGAAAGAACTTCCTGGGCTTGACAAGCCACCCTTTAACGATGCGCTGGGGCAGCGGATCTACGAGAACGTGTCGAAGGAAGGCTGGCGTATGTTCAAAGAGTATTTCAAGATGGTCATGAATGAGTATCGGCTCGCACTAGGCACGGAAGAAGCGAACCGGATTTTCGAAAGGCAGGTAGAAGAGTACTTCTTCGGGCCAGGTTCCACACTCCCACCAGGATACATTCCACCTAAACCACATTAGCGAGGCGGAACCAGCCGAGGTTCGGCGGGAAAGAAGGTCCGAATTGACAAGTTCTCCAGCCATGCGCCCAGTACCTGGACTGCCTGCGCAAAGGCGAAGGCTGACGCAACATCAATGCGGCTTGCTGTGGCTATGGATCTCCGCCACTCTGATGATGGCCGACTGAACAGGATTGGGTGCTGCCGACCGCTCGTGGAAGGCCATCTTCAACGGAAAGAACCTGGAAGGTTGGAAGGCGCCTGACATGACCTATTTCTCCGTTGAAGACGGCGCCATCACGGGGCCTCCACCGACTGGCGAGGCTGCGTCAAGAGTTTTGTGTAAGCGACCTTTCTTTAATTAGAGAGTCATCGTTGCTAGACTGAACGAACCTGAGCGGAGGATAGGGCTCTGCGGAGACGCAACCCGAGCGCCGACTCAGGGGCCGGGATGCCGACAGAGCCAGCAGCTGCTGGCTC
>Ga0194132_10012867_pt1 | contig 10310 bp, 9 predicted proteins | sample TA2KigOf80mmetaG_FD_148612 | JGI IMG/M metagenome (GOLD analysis project Ga0194132, IMG submission 148612) | Freshwater microbial communities from Lake Tanganyika, Tanzania - TA2015054 Kigoma Offshore 80m | ecosystem: Environmental > Aquatic > Freshwater > Lake | place: Tanzania: Lake Tanganyika... | reverse complement strand
GCAGCCGCCTCCGGCCGGCTCGGCTTCGTGGTCGAATCGTGGAAGACGGCGATATACGAAACCGAATACATGGAGGAATGCCCCGACGGCATCGCCATCGGCAACGACGAAATCTGGATCGACAGCCTGTCGCGCGAGCAGAAGGATGCCGTCACCAAGGGCGGAACCCTGCAAGTGCTGGATCTGCCGCGGCGGCCTCAGTCCTATCTTCGCGGTCCCAAGGGCGAAGACGTGTGTTGGAGCCCGGCTTCGGTGGTCGACCCGCCGATGCGCGTCGTCGGCGGTCGCTACTCGTACGGCCGGAACCTCGACGGAAACAATGATGGAGCCGCGACTCCGAAGACGTGCGCGCATGGGAACTTCACCACGCCTGACGGAACGCCGGGGATCGACAATCAGCTCTATCGCCTGATGGGCTGCGTATATGGCTACCGCGACAAGGGCTACCTCGAGCACCACGCCAATCGAGAGCGTCAGGACGAGAGCAAGGGCATTATCCTGATCGACGTCGCCGGCGTAGACGATCCGCGCAATGACGATGCGGTCGAGGTGGCGTTCTATCTGTCGGCGACAAATCTGCACTTCGACACACGTGGGCGCATCGTGCCGTTCTCAACTTATGAAGCGATACGCGAACGTTATGGCCAAGTGGTCAAGGGCCGGATTGTCGATGGTGTCATACATACCGACCCCGGCGACATGACCCTGCCGATTTACGGCAACGATGCCGCCACGGACATGGTCTTCCGCGACTTTTCGATCGAGATCAAGGTCTCCGACGACAGCACGCGCGCCGACGGTATGTGGGTCGGCTATCATCCGGTCGAGAGCTTCTGGGATCACATCGTCAAGGTTCAACACAACGTTCCGGTCGGTCAGTACGATTGCCCGGCGATGTATGTGGCGGCCCACGAGCTTGCCGATGGTTATCCCGACCCCAACACCAGCCAGTGCACGGCGCTATCGTCCGCTTTTGACTTCAAGGCGGTCGCCGGTTTTGTCATTGCATCGCCCGGTCAAACCGAAGTGGAGACGGAGCGGGTGGTCAGAAGTCTGACGTCGGCCGCGACGCCGCCTCCGGCCGACCAGAAGTAAGGCGCGGCGAATGAGCGCACGTGTCTCTCGTCGAACCCTGAAGATCGTTGCCGGGATCGTGGCGGCCGCGGTTGGGCTCGCCGCCTGCGATGCTCCGGAACCGGCCATCAGCGACGCGCAGCCGATGCTTCGCCGGCTCACGGAAGATCAATACCGCAATATTATTTCCGATGTATTCGGGCCTCAAATTATTGTCGCCGGCGAGTTCGCCCCGATTTTGCGCGAAGGCGATTTGGTCGCGGCCAGCGCTGCCCGTGCCACTGTTTCGGCTTCGAGTTTCGAGAAATTGGAACGACTGGCGCACGGGATTGCGGCGCAGGTGGTCGACCCGGACAATCGCCGCCTTCTGATCGGCTGTGAGCCAAACAGCGCCGGAGCTGCTGACGATCAGTGCGTGCGACAGTTTCTGGCCAGTGTGGGGCGGCTGCTGTACCGCCGTCCATTGACGACCGGTGAACTCGATCGCGTCGCCGAACTATCGGCAACGGCGGCGCGCGGGACCGGCGATGCTTACGGCGGCCTCGCATTCGGCCTCAGCGCGCTTCTGGTCAGCCCGCAGTTCTTGTTCGTCGCCGACACCAGGGAAGCGGGCGCGGGGGCGAGCGCGCCGTTGCGTCTCACGTCCGTCGCCAAGGCGACCCGACTCAGTTTCTTTCTATGGAATACGACGCCCGATGTCGTGCTGCTGGACGCCGCCGAGAATGGCGTACTCGACACCGAATCCGGACTTCGCGATCAGGTCGCACGCCTGCTCGGCTCGCCGCGCCTCGTTGATGGCGTCCGCGCGCTGTTTGCCGACATGCTCGCTCTCGACAAGTTCACGGGCCTGGAGAAGGACCCCGACATCTATCCGGCGTTCGACCCCATGGTCAGCGCCGACGCCCGCGAGCAATTGCTGAGAACCATTTCGGATCAGCTGGTCGCGCGCGCGGCCGACTACCGGACTTTGTTCGACACGTCGCAGACATTCATGACCCCGGCATTGGGCAGGATTTACCGCGTTCCGGTCACCGACCCCAGCGGTTGGTCTCCGTTCGAGTTTCCGGCCGGCAGCGATCGCCAGGGAATTCAAACGCTGGCGGGCTTCGTCGCGCTCTACGCACACCCTGGACGAAGTTCGCCAACCATCCGCGGCAAAGCGGTGCGTGAACTCCTTTTGTGCCAGAAGGTGCCTGATCCGCCCGGTGACGTCGACTTCACGCTTTTCAATGCCCCAAACTCGGCCAACCTGATCGCGCGGCAACGGCTTGATGCTCACAACACGGTCCCGACCTGCGCGGGGTGCCATAAGATCATGGACGGTATCGGACTGGCGTTCGAGAATTTCGATGGCGCGGGGCAGTACCGTGCCACCGATGCGGGGCAGGCGATCGATGTCTCTGGCGACTTTGACGGCGTGCCGTTCGCCGATCCGGCCGGGCTCGCCGCGGCACTCAAAAACCATCCGGGTGTGCCCCCCTGCCTGGTTCGCCGGGTCGTCGCCTATGCGCTCTCCGGCGTGGTCGAAGGCCCGCAGGCATCGTGGGAAAAGTACCTATTGGAGCGGTTTGCCGACAACGGCTTTCGCCTCAAACCGCTGCTTGAGGCCATCGTTCTCAGTCCGAATTTTTTCGCGCTCGGTGTCGCAACCGAGCCTCGACAGGAAGCGGCATCGGTCGTCAACAGTAATCCGGAGGATCGCTGATGACTCTCCTTGTCAAGTCGCGACATCAAAGCCGTCGCGCCTTGCTGCGCGGTGCGCTTGGCGGCGCCGCCATCAGCGTTGGTCTGCCGTTTCTCGACGCGACGCTCAATGACAGTGGTACCGCATTGGCCTCCGGCGCGCCGATGCCGGTGCGATTTGGAACCTGGTTTTGGGGTCTCGGGCACACGCCGGGGCGCGGGTTCAAAGCGTTGGAGGGGACCGACTACCGCTTTACGGACGAGTGCGCGGCGATCGAGCCGTTTCGCCAGGATTATATCAATTACTTCCGCGCCTTTAACGCGCCGCTGGACGGCGCGGCAAGCACGGTTCATTTCACCGGCTGGGTCGCCGCCAAGACGGGCGCGATTCCGTCGGGCTTCGGCCGAATTCCGGCGCCGACTCTCGATACATTCGTCGCCGAGGCCATCGGCGGCAGCACGCGATTTCGATCGATCGAGATGTCGTGCACGGGTCTTGCCAAAGACAGCTATTCCTATGGCCGGGCGGGCAGCCACAACGCCGGCGAGGTGTCGCCGTTGCAGTTGTACCTTCGGCTGTTCGGTCCGGAATTCCGCGATCCCAACGCGGCGACCTTCACGCCCGATCCACGATTGGTTCTGCGGCAAAGCGTTCTGTCGGCGGTCTCGGCGCAACGACAGGCCTTGGTCCGTGATGCCGGGGCCTCGGATAAGGAGCGCCTCGACCAATACTTCACGGCGGTGCGCGAGCTCGAGAACCAGCTTCAGGTGATGTCGTCGGCGCCGCCGCCACTTGATGCCTGCGTCCGCCCGCAGGCGCCGGCCGAAGGCACGCCGACTCTTCAGGTCGAGCAGTCGCTTGCCGCACACGATACGTTTTCGAAGCTCATTGCCATGGCGCTCGCCTGCGACCAGACCCGTGTGTTCAACCTGTTGTATTCTCAAGCCGCGTCCGAGCTGCGCGCCAAGGGCACGACGTTTACGCACCATATTCTGTCGCACGAAGAACCGCTCGACGTCGACGTTGGTTATCAAGTGGAGACCGCATGGTTCAATGAGCGCAGCTTCATCGCGCTCGCCGGTCTGTTGAATCAACTCAAGTCAACCCGCGAAGGCGACGGGACTTTGCTCGACAATTTGCTGATCTTGGCCCAAACCGACACCAGCGACGCCAAGACCCACTCGGTCATCGGCATCCCAAGCCTCACCATCGGGCGCGCCGGTGGCCGTCTGAAGACCGGCCTCGCGATTGCCGGAAATGCCGGCCCGATCTCGCGGGTCGGTCTGACGGCGATGCGCGTCATGGGGGTCCCGATCGCCGAATGGGGCGTGAAGTCCTTGCGCACCGACCAGCCGATCACCGAGGTCATGGCCTGAGATCGCAATGCCGAATCGAATCGCGCGTGGTCTGTTCGAAGGTGCGGTGGCGTTGATCGCCGCCGGGGCGTTGGCGTCGGTCGCCCAGGCGGGGGAGACGCCCAATGGCGTCGCGTTCGAGCAATCCGATGCCGGAAAGACCTTTGTAACCACGGATCGCCGCGCGCTGTATTGGAGTCGGAGTGAACTTTCCGCTGGAGCAATCACCTGCATCGAAGCGTGCCTCGACAAGGCGCGGCCATTGTTAGTGTCGGCCGATGCGCCGCCGCCGCCGGGCTGGACCGTGGTGACCAGGCCCGAAGGCGATCGACAGTGGGCTTTCGAAGGCAAAGCCCTCTACACCTCGGTTGCGGATACCTTTCCGGGTGCACGACTGGGTGCGGAAGGGCCTTGGGTACTGACGTTTGAGACGGCTCCGTTGCCGGCCAGTTTCACGCTGCAGACGACGTTGGTCGGGCGCGTTCTGGCCGATCACAAGGGCCGCACGTTGTATACGGGGCAGCAGTTGAGGGGCGAACATTGGTTGCCGGTCACGGCGCCGTGGCTGGCGCACCCGAGCGGCGATTGGACGTTTGAACCGCTGCCCGATGGCGCGCGGCAATGGGCCTACCGTGGACAACGGTTGTTCCGACATGGCGATGACGAGGATCCGCAGGACCTGAATGGGCAGGGGGTCGATGGCGCAAAGGCCGCCGTTCTTGAGCCGCCGCCAGGGACGCCGCCTTGGATGACAATCCAGCGCGTCGATCTCGATTGGGTCTTTGCTGATCGGAACGGCCTGACGGTGTATGCGCCCGATACGATGGAACAGATTCTTGCCGCGCAGACATGCCCGGCCGAATGCATGGCGACGTACTGGCGGCCGATCCTCGCCGGACCCGACGAGGCGCCTGTCGGTCGCTGGTCGATCGTCACGGTTGCGTCGGGTGAGCGGCAATGGGCTTTCAAAGGTCGCCTGCTCTTCACCCATACCAGGGACAGTAAACCGGGAGAAATGACCGGTAATTCTTTTGCCGTCGGCTATTCCATCGGGGACGGATTTCGCGTCATCCCGATCGAAGCCAATTTGCCGCCGGCGATCTGAAAACTGGAAGCACGGTGCAATGTCATTCACCCGCGACATGCTCGACGCTTTCCGGATCGCCGCCTTGGGACTATCGGCGGTGACGCTGATCGCGTTTTCGGTATCGCCTACGTCTGCGGCGGGGCCGGAAGACGATCTCTGGGGCGGCAAGCGGACGTTTGCGGCGTCGCTATCGGCCGACAATCAAACCACGTTGACGGACAGCGATGGGACCGGCGATGTCAGGATCGTGTTCGATATCGCCAGCAAGACGATCACGTGGGAGGTTTCGTACCGAGGCCTCACCTCGCCGGTGACGGCGGTGCGAATACATGGCCCGGCCCAACCCGGCACCAATGGCGGACCGATCATCGACCTTGGTGTGGGTGGCGTGGCGAGCCCGATCCATGGATCAGCCGCGATTGCGGCCGGTCACGTGCAGTACCTTCTGCTCGGATGGACCTATGTTTCGATCGCGACCACGCGCTATCCAGGCGGCGAAATCCGCGGGAAGGTCGATGTCGTCCCACCGCCCCGCACGCGCGGCGAAGGTCCTACCCAGTAGTATCCAGGCTAACTTTCGCGCTCGATGATCTCATAGGCCGCGCGTTCGCCCGTGGTCGCGGCGGCCTCCATGCCGCTTTCGATGCTGCGCGTTTGCTCGCCCGCGAAATGCAAGCGGCCGTGCGATTTCGCCATCACCTCTGACCAGGCGATGACCTGACCGGCATTGTAGACATGGCGGCAGCAGCCCGACGCCGAGTGTTTGGCCCACGAATGAACTTTCAGCACCTTGACGCGCCCGCGCGTCGAAGGGCGAATGCGCGCAAGCTCTTCGACCACGAATTCAGACATCGCCTCGGGCGGCAGTTGGTCCAGCCGGCTGGCGCCGTTGCCGTTGAGCCAGCAGTTAAGGGCGAAGGGCTTGCCGGCTTCATCCGCGTTCGCGAATACGCGTTCGATCGACGTATCAGAAAACAAGCCCGGCTCGCCGATGTCGCCTTCCCAGAACGGTGCGGTGAATTCCATGAAGACGCGAATCGCATTGCCGTGGGTCGACTGCTGAACGGCGGCCAATTGCTGACCGGCAAGGTTGGGCCGGATGTCGACATATCGCAGCGCCGAAAAAGGCACCGCGGAAACCACATACTTGCCCTGGTAGCGGACACCATCGTGCGTCGTTACCTCTGCGCCACGATCCGTGACGTCGATCGAGCGGACCAGTTGTTTCTTCCGCACCTCCTGTTTGAGCGCTCGCGCCATGGCTTCCGGCAGGCGCTGAGTTCCGCCGGCAATTTCGTGGTAGCCGGCGCCGGCGCCATAGGTGGTCTGCGAATTGGGATCCGGCTGGGCCATGCCCCACTCGAGCCACTTGATGTCGCGCAGATACGCCAGCGCTGACGCCGACGACAGATCGGGCGCGTTGACGGTGACGTCGATCAGGCGGATGGCCTCGTCGGACGCGCCTTTACTGCGCAAGTACGCCAACAATGGTATGTCGTAGTGCGCTTGCGTCGCGTCGCTCCAGCTTTCGGGGTCGGGCAGTGGGTTGTTGCCGCGCGACATGTAGAAAAACTCCAAGGCCTGCGGCTGCACCTTGCGTTCGGCGCCGACGGTCTTGTTCGCCTTCGATGTCGGCCAGTCGGCCGAAGACATCAGCGAGCCGTTGACGTAGTTGCCCATCGCCAGCCCACGCGGCGCGGGGATCAGCGGCACCGCAAGCTTGGTCACGAGATCGCGCAAGCGCGCGTAATATGGACCGATCGTCTGTCCGCCGGCGTTGATCGATCCAATGGGAAAGTCAAACGTCCGCGTCCGGCCACCGACGTAGTCGGCGGCTTCCAGGACGATGACGCTAAGGCCAGCAGCCTCCAGGTTAAGTGCGGCATTCAATCCGGCAAGGCCGGCGCCGATCACAATGACATCGGCAGCTTCGGCGGCCATGGCGCGGCGGCTTAAAGATGATGCGGCGACCGTCCATGACAGTGTTGACGTGAAGCCTCGGCGGCTCAGGCGGTGCAAACGCGGCATGGATTGATGGACCTGGATGACTTTTCAATGGCCGCATGGTGATCCAGAGCGCAAGAATCAGCAAATGCATTTTGCCGATTGGTTCGCCGTCTTGCTAAACTGGTGGTATCAGGGAGTCATGCCATGAATGCCATTATTGACCGCGGCTGGGTTGGCCGCCTTAAACGCGCCCCGGAGTTGAATGCCGACAGCTACGGTGATTTCTGCGAAGGGATGCGAGCCTTCATCTTTGGCCGCCTCGGTGCTACGGTGAAGGTCGAGGCCGATGCCACCATTTCAAAAGCAAAAGAGACCGGCCGACCGCTCGAGCGCACCAATGACGTTCGCGCGCTGTTCGATCCCGTGCCGGTGATTGCCACTCGGAACCGCATGCTGCGTAGCGCCCAGGAAATGATGTGGCGGCGCTACCGTGAATCGTTTCAAGCCCATGCGGCGACGTGGGAGTCCGAACTCGCGAGCTTCGACAAGAAGGGTCCGGGGACGGTAACCTACGATCCGGCATGGGATCCGCCGGCCTACGTCAAGCATCCGATTCACATTCAACCGGGTGGTTACGGCGGCGATCCGATCTGCGGTTACTGGTACCACCATGCCTCGAACGTGTTCTTCGTCGGCGCCAACACCCAGGACGAATACCACCTCAGCCTCGCCAAGGCTCTCCGCCCACCGGCCGACGGCAAGGTGAAGCGCGTGATCGATCTTGGCTGTTCCATCGGTCAGTTGACGGTCACGGCCAAGGAGCGTTTCAAGGACGCCGAAGTCACCGGCCTCGACGTCGCCGCCGCGCAGGTGAGATACGCGCACAAGCGCGCTGCCGAACTCGGCGTCGAATGCCACTTTGTGCAGCGCCTCGCCGAGGACACCAAATATCCCGATGGACACTTCGATATGGTCACAGCGTTCCTGCTATTTCACGAAGTGACGCTTGAAGCCGGTCGCAAGATTGTCGCCGAGGCGTTTCGAATCCTGCGGCCCGGCGGCGTGTTCAATGTGTTCGACTTCCCGACCGGGTTCAAAAGCTACGATCCCTATTTCCGCTATTTCATGGAAATCGATCACACGGACAATGGCGAGCCCTACGAACTCGACTTCATCGCGTCCGACTTCGACGCGTTGTTGACCAAGACCGGCTTCACGGTGGAACGCGGCGCCCAGGACGTCATGCTGGCGCGCACCACCTACGCCATTAAGCCGGCCTGAAGATCGGCGCACTCAATCCGCGGTTCGCGCGAGCGGCTCGATTTTTTCGCGCAGGATCGCCATGGGTGTGTCCTCCAGGTCGGTGGCGATGACGGCGTTCCACTTGTTCAAGAATCCGAACAAGGCGATGACGGCGACGAGTTCGGCGATCGCGTCACTGCTGAAATGCACGCGAAGGGCGGCAAAGTCGTCGTCGGTGACCTGGACCGGACCGAACCCCGCATGATGCGCAAGACGGAGTGCGGCGCGCTCGGCCGGCGTGAAGAGGGGGCTGGTATCGTAATCCCAAGCTGCGGCGATTTTTTCGGGCGCCACACCTTCCCTGAAGGCGCCATGGGCGGTGTGCGAGCGGCAATAGATGCATCCGGCGGCCGTCGACGTGACGTAGGCCACCAGCTTCCGGAGCGGCAGCGGCGTCAGCCCCTTGGGGCCATAGACGGCCGCCACCAACTGCATCAGTCCGGGAATCATCGCCGGAACCCGGGCAAAGGTCAGTCCGTCGTTCGCGCGAAATCCCATGCGTGCATGGCCGGATGACATCAGTTCGCGAATCTCGGCAGGCAATTCCGCTTCGGTAAGGGGGGCGAGACGGGACATGGGGAACCTCCTGATCGGGTCCGTCAATAGATCGCGGCCGGCGTCGGCAGGCAAGAAACCGTCAATGGCGACGAAGCGGTTTCGATCCTCCCGCCGCCTTGCTATGGTCGCACCATACACAAAGAGAAGGTCTTGGAAGATGAGTGACGCAAAAAACGCCTGGCCGGTCAACGATCCGGGCGATGGCAAAAATCCGCAGTACTTCGACAACCCGATGATCGACGCGCTCGTGTCGGTGACGATGGAGCTTGGCGCCGCGCAGTGGGTGCAGGCCGAGCGGCTGCGCATTATCGAGCAGCTGTTGACCAAGCACGGGGCCGTCACGACCGAGATGATCGAGAAATACGTTCCGAGCGATGCCGAGCGCGCCGCCGCCAAGAAGGTGCGCGATGATTATGTTGGCCGCATTTTTGGCGCCTTCGCGCGGCTGGGCGGAACGTCTTAAGTGGGGCGCCTGGCTGGGCGGAGGATTCTGATCACCGGCGCGGCCTCGGGTATCGGTCGCGCCACGGCAGAATTGTTCGCCGCCGAAGGCGCCAAACTGGCGCTGGCCGATCGCGACGAGAAGGCTCTCAACGCTGTTGCCGCGACGCTCAAGGCCGCAGCGTTTCCTTGTGACGTCACTGATTCCGCGAGTGTCGATCGTGCGGTCACCGGCGCGGCCTTGGCACTCGGCGGGCTCGACGGACTGGTCAACTCGGCCAGGATTATGATCCGCGGCACCATTGAGGGAACTGATCTCGCGACGTGGAACAAGGTGATGGCCGTGAATGCCACCGGCACGTTCATCGTCTGCAAGGCGGCGGGGCGGGGGACCATCGTCACCATGGCCTCGGCGACCGCGCTGGTGCCGCCACCCAGCGCCGGTCTCGCTTATGTCGCGTCCAAGGGCGCGGTGATTTCCTTCAGCAAGTTGTTGGCGACCGAACTCGCGCCGGCGATTCGCGTCAATACCGTCTGCCCCGGCGCGGTCGAAACGCCGATGACCGATGGTCTCAACATCTCGCCTGCGATGTACGCTCTCAAACGTATCGCCAAGCCCGCCGAGATTGCGGCGGCGATTCTGTTTGCCACGTCGCATGAGTCCGCTTTCATGACCGGCACAACGCTCACCCTCGACGGCGGCCGGACGTATCACTGACTCGTGTCAGACACGAGCGCTCAAGTTCTTGCCGAATCGATGAATCGCAGCATGTTGTTGGCTCGGTAGCGTACAGTTTGGTCAATCGGATGACTCAGGATTCGTGCCGCAATTTCCTTAGCGCGTGCTGGTTCTCCCCGCTCG
>Ga0194132_10012866_pt1 | contig 10311 bp, 8 predicted proteins | sample TA2KigOf80mmetaG_FD_148612 | JGI IMG/M metagenome (GOLD analysis project Ga0194132, IMG submission 148612) | Freshwater microbial communities from Lake Tanganyika, Tanzania - TA2015054 Kigoma Offshore 80m | ecosystem: Environmental > Aquatic > Freshwater > Lake | place: Tanzania: Lake Tanganyika... | reverse complement strand
AACCAAGGCTGTTTGGCTTTCCCAAAGGCTTCCATTTCGGTCCATTCATCGGCTCCGCAAATCACCGCACAGATGGCGATGGCCAGAATATCGGACAGCAGATGGCGCTTGGTAGGATCGACGCGGGGATCCTTAACTTGCTTCAGCTGGTCGAGCAACCCTCCCATGAGATTGCCAGAACTGCTGGCGGTGGGCTTGAGTGGGGACATGAACAAGGGCTCCGGAGATCGCATTGGAGCTATTTCCCCTTGTCGTCATAGCATATGGATGCAGATTTGTCCAGCCCTCTTTAGATGCGTTCGCCCTGTGATATCGTCGGATGACGCACGGCAAGGACTGGACGATGTGGAATACTGTGCCAATGGCGTCGAGCCCTGTTTGAGTCAAGCGACCCTGGAGATGCTGCAAACCTGGGTGCAAGAAAACCCCAGCTTCGACAGCCCCACCGTTAGCTCCGCCGCACAGAGCGATCCTGGATTAGTCCGCTTTCGCGAACATCTGGCGAAGAGCCAGGTTCATGCGCTGATGGCCTACCCGCTCATCTATCGATCCACCTCGCTTGGATGGCTGGTAATCCAGCAGTGCGTTCCCTACTATCGATGGAATGAGAGTGACCTGACGCTCTTCTCCGTGGCTTGCGGCCATTTGGCGACCGCTTTGGAAACTCTTCGTTCCTTCACCGAGCTGCAAGCCTTGGCATTCAAAGACAGCCTGACTGGGCTCAACAACCGTCATTTTCTCAAGGAACGTCTGGGGGTCGAGATTTCGAACGCCCAGCGCCTGCATTACCCGCTCAGCCTGGCGATCCTCGACGTAGACCACTTCAAGCGCATCAACGACACCTATGGCCATCCGGCTGGCGACACGGTGTTGCGCAAGCTCGGGTTTCTCCTGAGAACCAACGTCCGCAAGGGGACCGCCGTGGCCCGCTGGGGTGGTGAAGAGTTTCTCGCGGTCTTCCCCAACATGGAACTGGGTGTTGCTGCAGTGATCATGGACCGTTTCCGTGAAAGGGTGCCGCAGACGATCCACGTCGAAGGCTTGGCGGTGACCATCAGCGCAGGCTTGGCCCAGGTTCGCAGCGACCCTGGCGCCACTGTCGAGCAGATTCAGGTCCGCCTGCTCGAAGAAGCCGATCGGAACCTTTACGCGGCCAAGCGGAATGGGCGAAACCAAGTCTGCTGGGATGCCTCCGCAAGCTCTGGTTTGACCGGCGCCGCACCTTTCGTCGACACGGGCCAGCCTTCACGGGCTGTGAGCCTGCCCTTCTAGCTATGTTAAGTCTTGTCCCGATACTTTGGGTGGCGCACACATGGCGCACTTTGTCATGTGTGCGTACGGTACGCATACATCGCAAAAGGCACGATGTATGCGCCACCCGAAGAGACTTAACAAAGTAATATTGTCGTCCGTCTGTGATGTCCTGGCGCGTTCATGCCCGTTCCAGTTCCAGCAATGGATGCCCTCCAATCCACCGGAAGCCCCTCTGGGTCTTACGGTCTCAAAATGCGTATTACCGTCGCCAGTCCGAGGCGTCGCACAGGAGCCAGATCGTCGTGACAAGTGAAGTCTGGAAGCGTCGGGTCGGCGGGCGAGGCAAGCTGCAGTGTCTTCGCTTGCGTCGTCAGAAGTGAGGCTTGGGAATTTGAAACTCCCGATGGCTGCTGGAAGGGAATCGGACTTTAGAAGGCCGTCCGCGCTCGACCAAGTTGCGATGCGCCTGATCCCAAGCGGGCAGCCGGGAGGATTCCTGGCTCCAATGAGCCACAGATGCCTCGTCGCACCAGTTCAGCAGCTTCGGCATGGCGCGCCGGTGGGCTCCCGACATCATGAAACTGCGCATGTCTTCTTCGCGCTGCCAGATACTCAACGTCCAGAACGTTCGATTGGCGTCGCGTAGCAGCTTCAGTCCGAGGTTGCCCGTCGAACGCCGCGCCTGCAGCGAAGACAAGACAGTGTGTGCCAAGAACGGAATCAGATATCGCACCAATCGCAAACGCAGTCGCGTCACTGAAACGAATGGCATCGCTGGGTCCTCCTGAAGGGCTTCGGGCTCTAAACGCCCACAGACTCTTCAGAGTCGGCGTGTGGCTGCGCGGAAACAAGTTCCTTTGGCCGGGCCAAGTCTGGCTTTGCGAGTTTCACGACAGAGACTCGCGGGCTGTCAGGTGCGATGTGGCTCGACCGGTTTGAGCTGTTGCTCCGCCATTTCGAATCGTGCGGGGAAGCGCGAAGCGAGTTCAGCATTGTGGGTCACCACAATGAGAATCGTTTGCTGATCCCGGTGCAGATCGAGCAGAAGGGACGCCACAACGGCGGCCGAGCGGTGATCGAGGTTTCCGGTCGGCTCGTCGCACAGCAGCATCGTTGGCTTGCGGATCAAAGCGCGAGCCAGCGCCACGCGCTGCTTTTCACCGCCTGAGAGCGCGTCTGGACGGTGATCGAGCCGATGACTGAGTCCAACCTGCTCGAGCAGCAGCCTGGCACGCTCTTCGAATCCGTCGCGCGATCGCGCAACAACTGCTGGAATCAGCACGTTTTCCAGAACGGTACATTGCGGTAGCAGGCAGTGATCCTGAAAGACGAACCCTACCTTTTGGTTCCGAAAAGTGGCCGCTGCGTCTGGAGAGAGCGCGAACGGGTTTTGGCCATCCAGCTCGACGCTGCCTGATGTGGGTGGTTCCAGCGCGCCTAGAATGTAGAGCAGCGTGCTTTTGCCGCTGCCCGACGGGCCCATAATCGACACGGCATCGCCTCGTCGCAGGGTCAGGTCGATCCCGGCGAGAACGGGGACATCACCCTGTGGGGTCTTATAGTCTTTGTAAAGCCCTCTGACGGCCAACAAAGTCCGGGTTCTCCTTTCGGCGTCTTATCGGGGTGGTCCCTGGGAATCGCGAGGACTGGCAAGTCCCACGCCGCTCGTTTGCATGGCTCGGCCGCTGCGAAGGCCTTCGTACAACGCCATCGTCCGTTCAGCCATTTTGGCTGCGCCGTAGTGCCTCTGCACTCCTTCCACCGCGTTGCTTTGCAAACTGCTCGCCAGATCCCCGTCCATCAGAACAGATCGTATGCCTTGGGCCAGGTCTGCGGCACTTCCCGGATGGAACAGCAGGCCCCCTGAGGTCGTAGCCAGGATTTCCGGGAATCCGCCCAGCTTTGGCTGGACCACCGGCACGCCGCAGGCCATGGCTTCCAAAACCGGCAACCCCTTCGGATCTTCAAACACCACTGGAACGGAAAACACATCCAGTTGCTGCAAGAACCGGATTTTTTCGCCCCGGTCCAGCACGCCGTGATAGTGAAACTCGGGCGCCAATCCCCAGGATTTCATGTCCCGCTGAATCTGGGCCAGGTAGCTTTGGTGCTCTCTTGCCAGATATCCGGCTACTTCCAACCGCATGAGTGGCAGATGGTGGTGCTGGCGCAGAATGCGGTAGGCTTCGCACAAGAGATGCAGTCCTTTCTCTGGGGCAACTCGAGCCAGGTAGCCGATCCTGCGAACCCCATGGTTTCGCACGGCGGCCGGCTGCAAGCCGGTGAGGTTAATGCCCATCGGTGACACAAACATCTTTCGATCGGGAATGTTCAAGAGATTGGCCATGCGGGCGGCATAGAAGTCACTATAGACCACAAAAGCGTCGACCGACGAAACGCCCGCCCGCATGAGTTCGAGCGCATCGTGGCGATAACGTTCCGCGAGCCGCTCCAGGAAATAATCTTCTCCCTGAAGCGTGACACAGACCGGCCGGTCTAACAGCTCTTTGATGGGTGGAACCAGCCCGATCAGCAGCGAATTTTGAAAGTGCACAATTTCTGGGGCGCCCTCGGACTTGAGCCAATGCAACAGTTTGTCGAGTTCCTTGCGCTGATGCCCGTTCCTGCCTTTGAGCATCGACACTGTCAGTGCTCCCAGGTTTTCCGGGTTAGGCGAAATGCCGCGGCCAGAGAACAACCGAATCACTCTGGCCGAGTCCCAAAAGCGGTCGATGAACCAGGGTGTCTTGCGAAAGAAAGGAAGGTGTTGCTCGAGGTAGACGCTGATTCCTCCGAAGAACACACGCGGCTGGCTGACGTTCCGTTCGTCAGTCAATGTTGGTGTGTAGAGCGGCACCAGGATGACGTCGTGGCCGCGGGACATCAGCTCGGCGGCCAGCGCGTTGTCCAGGAAGCAGCTTCCGCAATACATTCCGGCAGCGCCTGCCGTGAGATAGAGGATCTTCATCTCAGAACCTAGTCCTCTTAGAGAGTGTTTAAAAAGGCGCCCTTTGGTTCGTAGTCCCGCCTTTAGGCGGAAGGAAATGCTGTGATTCCGGCTGAAGCCGGGACTACAAGCGTAGCTGACTCCTTGAACCAGGCCTTTCTAAACACGCTCTTAACCTGCTTCCAGTGGGGCGTCGTACGCCTCGACTATCGATGAGGCCAACGCGGCAGCCAGCGGGAAACCTCCGAGCAATAGCGTTCATACGAAGCGCCAAACTTTCGTTTCAGTGCTGGCTCCTCATACAACACGACAAATAGATGAGACCCGGCTGCGAAGACCGCTGCCATCCAACCGAGCGTCGAGGAACCAAAACAAAGCGCCTCGCCAGCCAGGACGCCAGCGATGGCCAGATACATCGGATTTCTGACGAAACGATAGGGGCCTCTGGAAACGAAAACCACCGGTGGATCCCACACCGCTGGCGTTCCGCGCCCGATGGAAGTGAAGTTCCACAAACAACTGAAATAGAGCACCCCACTGGCGGCGATCAAGAGTCCGCCAGCAAGCCGATAAGGTACAGAAACAACTCCAGGTGCTTGCTGGGCGAGGATCAGCCAAGGAATCCAGACAGTGGCGCTGCCAGGAATGAATAAAGTGAAAAGCAACGATCGAAATCCTACGGTCATAGCCTGCAGGATTGAAAGCGTGGATCGATCAACCCGTTCGGGTCGTCCGCGGTTTCCACACCGCATTCTGGGCTGACATAGATTACATGGCTTGGGGAGAATCGGAAAGTGGCGCTCGAAATCTCGTAAGGGCCGCCCAGGCCATTCTGATCGTCCTGATGGCTTCCCGAGCGCCAAGAATGGGACTTCTCGGCCAGGCCGGAGTATGCTGCAATCGCCCGGCGGGTTAGCAGAGAAGCGGTCAGCAGCAGAAACGGTTCGATGCGGACATGAACCTTCGGATCTCCATTGCAACGCTGTTTTTTCTCGGTGTTTGTCGCTTGAGCGTATCCGCTCAAACGCATACCAGCACGCTGTTTGGCAACGTGCGTGACGAAAGTGGCGCTGCGTTGCAGGCTGCAGAAATTCGAGTCGTGGAAGAGGGCACCGGGAGCGTGCGCGGCACGACGTCCGGTCGAAACGGCGCGTTCGTTGTCCCCGCGCTTCCGGCGGGTCGTTACATGGTGACCGCCGCTTTGGCAGGGTTTAAGCAGACCGCTCTGACCGGCGTTCGGCTTGGCGTCGGCGACAAGACGCGGTTGAACTTGGTGTTGCAAGTGGGCGCACTGCAGCAATCCCTGGTGGTGCAGGGAGAAACCAGCTTGCTGCAGAGCGACAGCAGTGCCCTCAGCCAGGCAATCGACCACCGGACGATCACTCAATTGCCGCTAAACCAGCGGGAGTTCTTGCAACTTGCGCTACTGGGCCCGGGCGCGGCTCCACCAGCACCGGAGTCGCGTCTGTCGACCCAGTCCAACAGCGGCATCAATGTGAACGGTGCCCGCGAGGCGGCTAACAACTTTCTGCTGGATGGGGTCGACAACAACGATCTGTTTCTGAATCGGCTGGTCGTGAATCCCTCGGTAGACGCCATTGAAGAGTTCCGAATTCAAGGCAGTACCTACGATGCAGAATACGGTCGCAGCGGAGGATCTCAAGTCAACGTCGCCCTGAAGTCGGGATCGAACACCGTCCACGGCGGGCTGTTCGAGTTTCTGCGCAACTCCAGTCTGGATGCCAAGAACTACTTTGACCTGCCCGATCGCAAGATTCCTCAGTACCAGAGGAACCAGTTCGGTGCGAGCTTGGGGGGGGCGATTGCCGCTTCGCAAACATTCTATTTTCTGAACTTCGAAGCAGCTCCAACGCGCCGGGCCGAGACCCGCACCAGCAGCGTGCCAACCGTGCAGCAGAAGCGGGGCAATTTCAGCGGCACCGGAATCACCTTGCGAAATCCGTTCACAGGGCAGCCATTTCCGGGGAACCGAATTCCATCTGAGATGATTCATCCCGTAGGAGCGGCTTTGGCTGAACTCTATCCCAATCCTAACCGGGCATTGCCAGGGCAAAACTTCGCCGCATCACCCGTGGCTCGGGAGCGCATGGCCCAAGCCAACGGCAAAGCCGACCATCGGTTCTCATCGAACAACAAAGCCTTTGCGCGTTACAGCTTCATCGATGAATTCGACTCTCTGCCCTACGCTCAGAAGGGACCGAACCTGCCCGGGTTCGGAATTCGCGTGCGCGATCGGGGACAGAACCTGGCTTTGGGCGACACCCACGTGTTTTCAGGACATACGCTGAACGACTTTCGTTTCGGCTTCAATCGCCTGAGGCGCGAGGTGTTTCAGGAGAACGTGGGTCAAGACGTGCTCAAGACTCTGGGTATTACCGGGCTGAATCTCAGCCCGAAGAACTTCGGATTTCCCAGCGTCGTCTTGGCCGGCTACGAGCGGCTCGGAGATGACGCAAACATCCCCATCGTCCGTCGCACGGGGACGTTTCATTTTTCCAATAGCGTCAGCCATCAGCATGGCCGGCACTTTGTGAAATTCGGAGGCGAGATTCGTCATTATCAGGAGAATGGTTACAACGACCTCTTCGCACGTGGCCAATTGAACTTTCAACCAGTTTTCACAGGCGATGCCTTAGGCGACCTACTACTGGGATTTCCCGCGCTCTCGATTAGTGCCGTGAACGACAATCCACAGGCGCTGCGCACCCGGGCTTACAATGGCTTCTTCCAGGACGACTGGAAGGTTCATTCCCGTCTGACAGTGAACCTGGGAGCTCGATACGAATTCAATACGCCGCCGGTTGATGCTCGCGATCGCCTCGTCAGTTTCGACGTGGCGGCGCGGCGGCTGGCCCCGGTTGGCAAAGACGGAGTGCCGCGCGCCGGCGTGGATCCCGATCGCAACAACATTGCGCCGCGCATCGGCTTCAGTTGGGATGCCAGTGGATCAGGCAAGTTCCTGCTCCGTTCCGGGTATGGCGTTTACTACGACAGCGGCACCTTGATCGAGAACGAGACGCTCTATTTCAATCCGCCTTACTTTCAGCTGAATCTCTTTTTCACGCGTCCGCCGAACTTCCTGACGCTGAACGACCCGTTTCCGTTGGGTCGGGGAATTTCCCCGCTGCCCAGCCCTGTAACGCTCGACCGGCACTATCGCACGGGTTATTCGCAACAATGGAGCTTGGGACTGCAACAGGCGATCAAGCCGGACTGGTTCGCTGAATTGAATTATGCTGGCTCAAAAGGGACGCGCCTGGTCATGAAGCGCAACCTCAACCAGCCAGCGCCAGGGGCTGGCGACGTTAACAGCCGCCGTCCGATTCCTGGCTTCAGTGACATCCTGATGGTTTCGTCGGACGCTTCTTCGATCTACCACGCGCTGCAGGCTCGCCTTGAGAAGCGATACTCGAAAGGACTGTCTCTGATTGGCGCGTATACCTTCTCGAAATCTCTCGACAACAGTTCCTCCTTCCTCGAAAGCAAGGGAGACGACAACACACCCCAGAACAGTGCGAACATTGCCGCTGAGCGGGGGCGCTCGAACTTTGATTTGAGGCAGCGATTTTCCGGCAGCTTCGTTTATGAACTGCCTTTCGGCCGCCATGGAAGCGGAGTTGCGTCACCTGGACTCGTAGCGGCGGTTGCCAGAAGCTGGCAGATCAGCGGGATTCTTTCCCTGCAGGCGGGACGCCCTTTCACCCCCAGATTAGCGACGGATAACAGCAACACAGGCAACGTCGGAGGGTTCTTCGCTCACGACCGGCCGAACGTGGTTGGTGAGCCAAGACTGGATCGTCCCTCCGCCGAGAGATTCTTCGATACCACAGCGTTTGCTCTTCCACCGCGCTACAGTTTTGGAAACGCTGGCAGAAACATCTTGACTGGGCCTGGATTAGCCAATCTGGATCTCGCTTGCATGAGACATGTCCGGTTGCGCGGAGAACATCGGCTGCAGTTGCGAGTCGAGCTGTTCAATGCGTTCAATCACCCGAACTTCAAACTGCCCGAAAGCTTCATCGACAATCCTGCAACGTTCGGAAGGGTGCTGGCTGCCGAACCGGCCCGGCAGATTCAGTTCGGCGTGAAGTACCTTTTCTGAAAGCTGTGCTCACCAGCGATACTGCGTCATGCCCCTGCTCTCCCGATTTCTGACGCGAGCCCGGCTTGTCCGGGTGGCCAGGCATCTCAGTGGCAAGGTACTGGACCTGGGCTGCGGTTACGGCGAGCTGCTGGATTATCTTCCAGCGCGCGTCCAGTCGGTCACGCTGCTTGATCGGAGCGTGGAACGGATGCCCAGGCTGCAAGCGTGCCTAGCTGCCAGAACGATCGAAGCCAAGTTCCTGTTGGGCGACATCTCCGACGGCGCGATTGCGTTGCCACCGGATTCATTCGACAGCGTGGTGATGGCGGCTGTTCTTGAGCATCTGAAATCGCCAGCGGACGCCTTGCGCGAGACGCGGCGGCTGCTGAAGGCCAGCGGGCGTGTGGTCCTGACAACTCCGACCCCTTTGGGCGGTAGACTTCATGGATGGGGAAGCCGCCTGGGACTGACGCATCGCGAGGCAGCCGAGGAACATGAGGTGTTCTACGACCGGCAGAATTTGGAGCGCTTGTTCAGAGCCGAGGGATTCTCGTTCGAACACTACGAGAGGTTTCTGTTCGGGTTGAACCAGCTGGTTATAGTGAGGAAGGTCGAGGGCTCGATTTCAGACGACAAATTTCCCGATCAGGCGGAACACCGCTAGTCTAGCATCACGCTGCCAACGCTGATGATCGCTAGATTGCTACCTGGTTTCTGTCGTGAGACTCCGAAAGACGCTCGGCGTAAGGGTTTCAGTCCTGGAGGGGCCAGCATGGCAAAATGCCTATGGCCACGTGCAGGGGCTTCCAGTCCCTGCAGCCGTCGCTCCCGCGAAAGCGGGAGCCCAGGGAGAGTTGAAACTATCCCTTGAGTACCCGCACCGGCAGGAACCCTGGATTCCCGCTTCCGCGGGAATGACGACATCGTACGCGTCGGGAACTAGGCCCGGCTGACAAGCCGGCCTTAGTCCCGAAGGAGGCGGCGGGGAATGTGCGTGGAACCGGGAAATCCATCCAATCTTTCGGCGCTGTTCCACGGCAGAAAGGCTCCGCTGGTCTGGCCTTGCGAGTTTCGCGACAGAAACTAACTATAACTCGAGCACGACACGGGTACCCGATCGCTTCCATCCTCAACCTCATTTTTCAGTGGCTGCTAGTTGAGCCTTGTAGATCCAGGCCAGAATCTCGGCCACGACGCGGTAGCACTCGGCGGGAACGTAATCTTCCAAATCCATCTTCGAGAGAATTTCGACCAGGGCCGGGTCTTCGTGTACGGGAATACTGTGGTCTTTAGCCAACTGCAAGAGTCTTTCCGCGATGTGTCCTTGTCCTTTTGCAACGACCCGCGGGGCTGGGTCCTTGCCCTTCTCATATCGCAAAGCGGCGGCTTTGGACCGGCGATCGTCAGTCATTTTGAATCACACTCTTAGGCTGAGTAGCGAACCTTCCATGGGAGGTGTTGGCTCGGTAGTTTCCTGGATTCGGTACAGCCGGGTGGGATTGACCTTCACGTCCAAGGCGGCTGTCGAAAAACCGGCTTCCCGCAAGCTTGCCGTCAACTCGTCTAAACGCGTCTCGAACATTTCACGTGTGGCCGCATCGCGCACATAGAGTGTGGCTTGAATCCGCGAGCCTTCCCACTGCGCCCAGGCCTCAAGTTTCCCGGTGGCTGGCAAGTCCAGATAGACGTTGATGGTGAGCGGCCGACGAGAATGTCCGTCGCGGCCGTCGTGCTTCTCCTGAAAGAATCGGATCTTCGTTCGCGTGGTGTACGGGCCAAACCGCATGGGCAGTTCTGCCTGCAGTGTACCGTTCTTGAGCCATTCGAAAGCAGCTTCGGTCTGCCGTGAAAGCACTTCACCCGATAGCGCCTGTGACTGCTCAGACGGATCTTCCTCGTTGAGTTTGAAGTAAAGTGATTGGATTTTCAAGCAGAAGGAGGGTTTCAGGCACTGCTTTGGTAGTCATGTATAGAGCGTTAGTTGTCTTGACTTTTGGGTATTATT
>Ga0194132_10012865_pt1 | contig 10311 bp, 9 predicted proteins | sample TA2KigOf80mmetaG_FD_148612 | JGI IMG/M metagenome (GOLD analysis project Ga0194132, IMG submission 148612) | Freshwater microbial communities from Lake Tanganyika, Tanzania - TA2015054 Kigoma Offshore 80m | ecosystem: Environmental > Aquatic > Freshwater > Lake | place: Tanzania: Lake Tanganyika... | reverse complement strand
CGAGTCGGCGAAACTGACAGTGATGATCTTCACCATCATCTGGGGCGTGCTGATCTTCGTGCGCTTTCTCGGTTTCGCCAACCTGCCGCTCAGTTTCGCGGAGTGGATCGAGGGGCTGAAGATGCACCCGCTGCTGATCCTGCTGGCGATCTACGCGATCTACCTGGTGCTCGGCTGCTTCATGGACGCCATCGGCATGATGCTGCTGACGCTGCCGATCTTCTTTCCGGTGGTCGAAGCCCTGGGCTACGACCCGATCTGGTTCGGCATCATCGTCGTCAAGCTCTGCGGCATAGGACTGCTCACGCCGCCGGTGGGCCTGTCGGCCTTCGTGGTGAACGGCGTGCGGCCAGACATTCCCCTGGGCGACGTGTTTCGCGGCATCGCCCCATTTCTCATCGCCGACGTCGTCACCGTCGCGCTGCTCACCGCGTACCCCGAGCTGGTGACCTTCGTTCTCGGCTTCCGCAGCCGCTAACGGATAGGAAAATCTAGCCGCCCCAGGCTGCGTTGCACCGCACGATTTGGCCATTCTCCCGCTCCCCGCTCCCCGGTCCCGGTTTGACGGCGCACAATGCAGCTTATGTCGCCCCACGAGCCGCTATTGGTAAGCAGGTAGGTAGCAATGGGGCGCGGATCGGTTCGCCTCGCCACCTGTCCCGCTTCGCGGAGGCCGCAATCGCTCAGGCAATCAGCGCTGGACGCAGACGAAGGACATACCGGCCCCTCGGTCCACGGATTGCAGAACACGCGCGCCGCGTCCGAACCGCGCGCAATGCGCCTCTGCCATCTGAAAGCCGACGTTTGCTCCGCGTCCATGCACCATCTCGTCAACCGGCCGCGTGCCCCAAGTCACCACGCCACCGTCAGAGTTCCCGGTCAGCTCTGGCGCGGCAGCGCAGCCTCCCAGTGACAGCAGCGCCACAATCGGAATTCCGCGCATGGTCGTCCCCCCGCTAATGTTCCGATCCCAGTATAGTGAAGGCGGCTACGGATAGGAAAATCTATCCGCCCCAGGCTGCGTTGCACCGCACGATTTGGCCATTCTCGCCCAAGGTGGTGAAGGCGGCGAAGATCGAACCGCAGTAGCGGCTCCAGGAGAGACGATGACCTTTCAGATTGCAGGACGTTGCGAACGCACCGGCCGGTTCGGTGTGGCGATTTCCACGCGGCCGCTCGCGGTCGGGGCGCGTTGCCCGTACTTCGCGCCGGGGCAGGGCGTGGTGGTGTCCATGGCATCGACCGATCCGCGGCTCGGACCGCTGGGAACCAGCCTGCTCCGGCTCGGATTTTCGGCGAGCAAGGTGCTGGCGGATCTGGCAGGGAGCGACCCCTACATCGAGCATCGGCAGCTGTGCGTGATCGATCGCGACGGCAATGCGGTTGCGCGCACGGGTGCGCACAACAAGGTCTGGAGCGGGGCGTCCGTGGACCGCAACGTGGTCGCGATGGGCAACAACCTCACCTCGGAGCGGACAGTGAGCGTAATGTTCGATCTGTGGAACCGGACCCACGGCGAGGCGCTCGAAGATCGCCTGATGGCGGCGCTCGAGGCGGGGCGCGACGCGGGAGGGCAGAATGGAGGTCAGCAGTCCGCTGCGCTCATCGTGTACGGTAGCGAGGTCAACGCGTATGTCGATCTTCGCGTGGACCTGCACGCGGAGCCGATCGGCGAGCTTCGCCGGGTCTTCGACGTCTTCAGACCGCTGATCCCCTACTACTACATCCGACCGTCCGCCGATCCGGCGGAACTCGGCCGCGAGGTCGACTGGCTTGCGCGCCAGAGCGGGGCCTGAGCCCTCGGCAGTGCCCTGTCGTCCTTCTCGCCTGGAGGTGTTATACACTTTGAAATACCTATACACTCGACGCGACAAGGCCTGACGGCGGCGCTGCGGTTTGTTCGCTAGAACATTTCGAGGAATAGCCATGAAGCACAATCGAACAATCAGTGCGGCGCCAGTCACCGCAATGCCCCGTGGGCGCATCGAAGGGCCTGCGGCTTGGATCGGCGAGGAAATGGCGGAGACGCCCGAGCGCTGGACCTTCACCCTCGAGCCGCACGAGATTGAGGAGATCGATGCGGCGGTAGTCGACGTACAGAAGAGAGGGCGACCGCTCAGCGAGATTGCGCCGTCGTCCTTCGTCGTACCGCGGCTCGCGCAAAAGCTGTCCCGGCTGCTCGAACGGCATCTGCTAAACGGGCCTGGCTTGGCCGTGCTGCGCGGTTTGCCGATTGCGCGTTACGACATCGAGCAGGCGGCGATCGCCTATCTCGGCATCGGCTCACACCTTGGCACCTTCCGTTCACAAAATGCCAAGGGACATCTTTTGGGGCACGTCCGCGACCTCGGGCTCGACATCCGCGCGAAATCCACGCGCTACTACCAAACCAACCGGCAACTGGAGTACCACACCGACTCATGCGACATCGTCGGGCTGCTTTGTCTGAAAACGGCTAGGTCGGGCGGCGAGAGCCGGGTAGTAAGCTCGGTGACACTCTACAACGAGGTCTTGGCGCGTCGCCCCGATCTGTTGCCTGAACTCTTTCATGCTTTCCCGACCGATCGGCGCGGCGAAGTGCCGCCCGAGATGAAGCCATGGTTCGACGTGCCGGTGTTCAACTGGCACGAGGGGCAGCTGACCACGATCTACGTCGGGCAATACATCCGTTCGGCGCAGCACAATTTTCCGGACGCGCGGCGGCTCACCGTGCGCGAGCAAGAGGCGATCGATCTGCTCGACGCGCTCGCGAACGAACCGCAGCTGCGGCTGCAGATGGACTTCCAGCCTGGCGACATGCAGTTTCTTCATAACCACCAGATACTGCATTCGCGCACGGACTTCGACGATTGGCCCGAGCCCGAGCGCAAACGCCACCTGCTACGCCTGTGGCTCGCACCGGCCACGGCGCGTCCCCTGCCTGAGTCCTTCGCCGCGCGCTACGGCAGCCTCGAGCCGGGGGCGCGCGGCGGAATCATTACCCGCGAGACGACGCTGAAGTTCGTGCTCCAGCCCGAATAAACAAGGAGGAAGAAACATGGAAGGAGCAAGAAGACATTTCGTGCAGGCGGCCTCGGCCCTGGCAGCATCGCTCGCGTTGCCCTTCGCACGAGCGCAATCCGGCTATCCCTCTCGACCCGTGCGGATCATCGTGCCGTATCCGCCCGGTGGCATCGTCGATATCCTTGCACGGCTTCTCGGCGAAAAGCTGCAACGGAGCCTCGGGCAGCCGTTCGTTGTCGAGGCGCGAGCGGGCGTCGGCGGCAACGTGGGAACGGCATACGTCGCGCGTAACGCGCGCGGGGACCCCCATACGCTTCTCATGGGGGCGAGCGGACCGTTGGCACCCAATGTGACGCTGTTCAAGGACCTGGGCTACGACCCGCTGAAGGACCTTATCCCCGTCACGCTGGTTGCAGCGACGCCGCTCGTGCTCACCCTCAGCACGAGCGCAAAAGTGAATAGCTACCCCGAGCTTATTGAGTTTCTCAAGCGCGACAAGGACAAGGTGATGGTGGGATCGGCCGGCCCGGGCACGCCACAGCATCTGACGATGGAGCTCTTCAGGCAGCTCATCGGGGCCGGGCCCACGATCGTGCACTATAAGGGCGCCCCGCCCATGGTCAACGCGATGCTGTCAGGCGAGGTGACATTCAACTTCGACAATCTTGCGCTCGTGCTCCCACACGTTCGTTCGGGGAAGCTACGGGCGCTGGCGGTGACCAGCCCCAAGCGCTCAAGCGAGCTGCCCGATGTGCCGACGATGCAGGAGCTCGGACTGCCCGGGTTCGAGGCGCGTGGCTGGTACGGGCTGCTGGCGCCGGCGGACGTCCCGGACGCGATCATCCGCAAGCTCAACGTGGAGTCGGTGGCGGCTCTGCGGCAACCGGACATGGTGGCGCGCCTCGCCGGCTTCGGTTCCGAAAGCGTGGCGGGTACCCCCGAGGAGTTCAGAGCCTTCATCGCTGCCGAGATCGTCAAGTGGCGCGACGTGATCAAGAAAGCGAATATCACTGCGGAATGAGGGCGCTTGATTGAAGGCAACCCTGCTCAAGCGCTCGCTGACCTCGACCCATTGGGGCGCCTACGAGGCGTTCCGCCGAAGCAACGGACGTCTCGCGTTACGGTCACTGCCCGACGATCCGCACCCTTCCCCCATCGGGCCGGCGATGCCGGACGCGTACGCGCAAGGGCCTCGCGTATTGCGGCCGGCGATACGCGCCGGATGGCTTGAGCGCGGACCCGGCCGGGCAAGCGAAGGCCGTGGCCGCGAGCCGTTCGTCGAGGTGTCTTGGGACGACGCGACCAACCATGTGGCGTCCGAGCTTAAGCGGGTGATCGAGCGTCACGGCAATTCGGCGATTTTCGGCGGCTCGTACGGATGGGCGAGCGCCGGGCGCTTCCATCATGCGCAGAGCCAGGTGCATCGGTTCCTCAATGCGGTAGGCGGCTACGTCCGGCACGTCGACTCGTACAGTCTCGGTGCCGCGCATGTCCTGATGCCGCATATCGTGGCCGGCATGGACCGGTTGATGAGTGAGCACCACGGCTGGGACGTGCTCGCGCGCCATACGCGGCTTTTCGTGACGTTCGGCGGGGTACCGGCGAAGAACGCGCAGGTCGGCCAGGGCGGCGCGTCCAGGCACCACGCACAGCAAGGACTCACGGCGATGGCGCGCGCCGGATGCCGCTTCGTCGATTTCAGTCCTACGAGAGGTGACCTCGACGCAGGCACCGGCGCACAGATCGAATGGATACCGATCCGTCCGGGCACCGATGCCGCAGCGATGCTGGCGATGGCTTGCGAGCTGATAAAGGCAGGGCGACACGACGAAGCCTTCCTGCAAAGATGGTGCACCGGCTTCGATCGCTGGCGTGCGTATCTCGTGGGTGAGATCGACGGCACGGTACGCGATGCGAAATGGGCAGAGCAGATCACCGGTGTGCCTGCGGAACGCCTGCATAGGCTTGCGTTCGAGATAGCGCAGGCGCGATCGATCGTGAACGTCGCCTGGGCACTGCAACGCGCGGATCACGGCGAGCAGACGTTCTGGGCAGCGGTAGGACTCGCCTGCGTCGCGGGACAGGTGGGATTGCCGGGCGGCGGCTTCGGCCTCGGTTACGGCGCGACCAACCTGATGGGCAGCCCGGACCGACATTTGAAGGCGTCGGCGCTTCCTCAAGGCGAGAACCCCGTGCGCGAATTCATCCCCGTCGCGCGAGTCGCCGACATGCTTCTCACGCCCGGTGCACCATTCGACTACAACGGCGAGCGCCATCACTATCCAGACATCCGGCTGGTCTATTGGGCGGGCGGCAATCCTTTTCATCACCATCAGGATCTGAACCGGTTCACACGCGCCTGGCGGCGCCCGGAGACGGTGGTCATGCACGAGCAGATGTGGACTGCCTCTGCAAAAATGGCCGACATCGTTTTGCCAGCGACTACGACACTGGAGCGGGACGACATCGGCTACACGACACGCGATCCACTGATGATCGCGATGAGACGTCTTGCCGATCCGCCGGGCGAGGCGCGCGACGACTATGAGATCTTCGCCGCTATTGCGACGCGGCTCGGCCGCGGCGAAGCGTTCACCGAGAAACGAGACGCGCGCGCCTGGCTTCGAACCCTGTACGAGCGATCGGCGCAGTCCTTTGCGCTCGGCAGCGTGGAGTTGCCCGGGTTTGAAGCGTTCTGGGAATGTGGTGCGGTCGCCCTGCCGCCGAATCCTGAGCCGGTGGTGATGCTTGCCGACTTTCGGCGCGATCCCGAGGCCTTCCCGCTCCCTACGCCGAGCGGACGCATCGAGCTGTTCTCCGAACGAATCGCCTCCTTCAGATATGACGACTGTCCCGGACACCCCGCCTGGATGGAGCCGACCGAGTGGTTGGGAAGTCCGCTCGCAAAGCGCTTTCCCCTGCACTTGCTCTCAGACCAGCCCCACACAAAGCTGCACAGCCAGCTCGATTTCGCGCCGTTGAGCGCAGCGAACAAGGTTTCCGGGCGCGAGCCGGTGCTGATCAACCCTGAGGACGCTCGCGCGCGCAACATCGTCGATGGCGATGTCGTGCGCCTCTTCAACGATCGCGGACAATGCCTTGCCGGCGCTCGCGTGACCGATACGATCCGCTCCGGCGTCGTCAAGCTCTCGACCGGAGCGTGGTGGGACCCCGAGTCCCTGGCCGACCCTGCGCCCAGCAGCTCCCACGCAATCGAACGGCACGGCAACCCGAACGTCCTCACCCGCGACTTCGGCGCTTCGCGGCTGTCGCAGGGTTGCTCCGCCCAGACGTGCCTCGTGGAACTCGAACGCTTCTGCGGCTCCCTACCGCGGGTGGAGGCCTTCGACCCACCCGCTTTCATAACGCGTCAGCCTGAGCAGCTATAGGCGCCATGCCAAGTCAGTGTATAGGTATTTCAAACCACCTTTTTCCCGATCCGCGACGTTATCGCCGTCCCGAGAGGCGGTCAATCACGCGGTTTCTGGCGAAGATTCGCCGCTCTCAATGACGATTCGCCCCCTGAATCGACCCGAATTGCCTGACTTCGACACACGCTGATCCCTGGCGCGCGAGCGTGGGCCGTGCGCAACCCTCAGCGCCGTTGCAGAGCCGTTCTTGCCTTCGGGGGATCAGGGGGATCAGCCTGCCTGAAACATCTCCGGCCGCCGCGCCGGCGCGCGCGGCGGCGCCCTCGCCGGCAGCCCCAGGTGGGTGAGGATCTTCACGATCACCGCCGGCTCCTCGATGGCGGCGATGATCTTCATGTTGCCCCCGCACTGCCGAGCAGATCCGAGCGTTCTACGACCAGAGCATGGGTATCTACGGCGCCCACGCATCTTCTGTGATCTCAAGGAGTCGGTTGTGGCGTGCAGCGAAAAGCTTGTTGCTCGTTTGATGCGAGCAGCACAGATCAAATCGGTGCGAGGCTACAAGCGCCTCAGGTATTAGGTGGGCCAGCCCGCGCAATTGGCGCTCAACCAAATGGAGCTGCAATTCCAGCATGACAAGCCAGACCGCGGCTGGGTGCGATGGAGAAAAAGGGCGCGGCCTTCGAGGACGTGAAGCACCTGGTGGCCGGCGCGCGCGGCAAGAACGCGATGAAGACGGGCGAGGTGTACGAGGGCATCGTGAGCGCCGGCATGGTGGTGGGGCTCATCGACGACCTGCCCACCTGCAAGGAACTCATCGAGCGCATGGTGCGCGAGTGCCGCGAGTCGCTCGCTTCGGCCTCCAGGATGGCGGCCTGATCGAGATTCGTCTCGACGACCTGCGCGGCACCTGTACGAGCGCTACGGTTGCCGGGAATACGGGCTCTTTGGCGGCTACTCCGATGATCCCAACAGCACCTACATGACACTTGCCTTGTGAGGACTTGCCATTGAAACCCCGGCGCCTCCGCCATTAACGAGGCGGTGTCCAGTCGTCCGGGGCGCCGGGCGGCACGCGAGGATGCCTGGCGAGGCTGTGCTCAAAAGCCTGCACCATCTTTCGTATCGGACCCCGCACCCAGCCTTGCGTCGCATTGACGTCGGTCTCTTCCTTCGGATCCTGCACCACGTTGAACAGGTACGGCACCTCGAGGTGCGTCACGCCGGTGTTGGGTTCGGTCTCCCACAGCAGATGCATTTTCCAGTTGCGCCACTTGATGGCGCGGAGCTGCTCCTTGATGTAGAAGACAAAGCCTTCCCGGGGCGAGCGATCCGCTTTCCCGGACAGGAAGCCCGACAGATCCAGCCCGTCGATCGCGCGATCGGCGGGGACCTGCGCGCCGCCGATCGTTGCCAGCGTCGTGAACAAGTCCGTTACATGCGCCATCTCGTTGGTGACCGAGGGGGCGATCCTTCCTGGCCAGCGCATCACCAGCGGCGCCCTCAGCCCGCCCTCCATCGCCGTGTGATAGGTCCCGGTCCAGGGGCCCGCGGTTCCGCGCCAGGGGCGGCGAAATTCCGGGCCGTTGTCGCTGGCAAAGATGACCAGGGTGTTTGCCGCGAGGCTGGTGGCCTGCAGCCCGTCCAGCACCTGGCCGACGCGATGATCCATCTCGGCCATGGAATCGGCGAAGTCCCCGGCGCCGGTGCGCCCCTCGAAGTCGCGGCTGGGCAGGGTGGGGAAGTGCAGTTGCGTCAGGGGAAGGTAGAGGAAGAAGCGCCGTCCCGCCTCGCCCTGGGTGGCGATGAAGTCGCAGGCCATGGCGGTGAGATCGCTGTCGATGCGGCGGCGCATCTCGAGGTCGTAGTCGGCCACGCGCTGCACCGGCTCGCCGCGCCGGCCCGCCTGGATGCAGGGGATGTCCACCACCGCCGGGTCGAAGCCCACCGCGGTGGTGAACAGGCTCTCGTTCGTGGTGCGCGAGATGCCATACCACTGGTCGAATCCGCGATCGTGCGGAAACCGTCCGACGCGATCGCCGAGGTGCCACTTGCCGAAGATGGCGGTGGCATACCCTTTCGCGCCGAGCAGTTGTGGAAGGGTGATTTCAGACGGATGGATGCCCTGCGGCAGCCCGGCTGGAATCGATTGCAGCGCGCCAGTGCGGATGGGATGCCGGCCGGTCATGAGGGCCGACCGCGTCGGCACGCAGTCGCTCTCGACGTTGAAATTGAGAAAGCGCATGCCTTCGGCAGCGAGGGCATCGATGCGCGGTGTCGGCGCACCGCGCAGCGCGCCGCCTCCATAGCAGCCGAGTTCGCCCCAGCCCAGGTTGTCCGCGAGGATCAGGACGATGTTTGGCGCGGCCGAGGCTGTGGAATTCATGGCTAGGCCGCGCCGTCAGTCGAGCTGCAGCTTGCGTTCGGTGATGATCTTGGACCAGCGTGCACGTTCGGCGCGCAGATAATTCTGGAACTCGGCTCCGGAGATGCCGGAAACGTCGAAGCCCAGGCTGTTGAACCGATCCCGCACCACGGGCGTTGCAAGCGCCTTTCCCGCCTCGTCGGTCAACCGGGACAGGATTTCGGGAGGCGTCCTGGCGGGCGCCATCAGCCCTGCCCATTGGCGTACGTCGTAGCCCGGGGCGACCGACTCGTCGAGCGAGGGAACCTCGGGAACGGCCTTGGACCGCGCCTTCGTCGTGACCGCCAGAATGCGCGCTTTCCCGTTCTTCACCTGGGGCAGAACGGCGGCCATGCCCAGGACCGCCGCCGGCACCTGCCCGCCCACGAGATCACCGATGGCGTGTCCGCCTCCCTTGTACGGAACGTGCAGCAGGTCGATTCCCGTCACCTCGCCGAACAGCTCTCCGGCCAGATGTTGAAGCGTACCCTGCCCCGAGGTGGCGTAGCCGATGGAGCCGGGCTTCGCTTTGGCGGCGGCGATCAGATCCTTGATCGACTTGTAGGGCGAGGCGGCGGCGGTCGCGACCACGATGGGCTGGGTGCCAAACATGATCACGGGGACGAAGTCCCGCTCCACATTCCAGGTCACGGTTTTGCGCAGGACGGGTTGCAGCGATACCGAGTCGGAGGCGACGACGAACGTGTAGCCGTCGGGCGCCGATTTGGAGACGAAGTCCATGGCGATCGAGCCGGAGGCCCCGGGACGGTTGTCCACGATGATGCTTTGCCCGAGCTGCTTGCCGAGCGCCTCTGCCATGGCGCGTCCGGTCGCGTCATTCGAGCCGCCGGCGGAGTTGGGCACGACGAACGTGATGGGCCGCTGGCGCGGCCAGTTGGTGGATTGCGCGGCAGCCTGCGACGCGGCGAAGGCCGCCAGCGTGGCCGTCATTAGTACCCATTTCATTCGATTCATCCGGTTGCTCCTGGGTTGCAGTCGCCACGATGCCGGGAGGAAAGTATACGGCTCGATTCCGCTCAGTGGCCGAAGCGAAATACCTCCGCGGGCGTGTTCCACAGGATGCTGGTCCCCATGTCAAGGGGCCGGCGAGGCCGCAAAATACGCCATGCGCAGAAATAGACCCGCTATCGCGGACTTCGCGTCCTTTAGCAAAAATTTCGACCACGTCTTGCCCATCGGCTGGCCGCTGCAGCGGGAGCAGTTTGCCCCTAAAGGCATGGGGGACATAATCACTCAAGTTCGGCAATCGAGTGTGGGGCGCTGGCTCGAGGCCGAACGCGGGTTTGTCCGCGCAGAGGAAACTCTTCGCAGAACTGATTTTTATATCAGTTGCAGCAAGGTTAATCGTGTCTTCGCGTTAGCGAGGTTCATGATTGATGTGGGGAGTGCCCTCTATATTGATCAGGTCGGCACGCGCAGTGCCGTCAAGACTGAATTGCTGCGCAAATCTCAACGGGCAGCGTGGGCACTCATCCACGCAATAAAGAGAGGCGTTGGATACGCAAGCCCTGC
>Ga0194132_10012864_pt1 | contig 10312 bp, 9 predicted proteins | sample TA2KigOf80mmetaG_FD_148612 | JGI IMG/M metagenome (GOLD analysis project Ga0194132, IMG submission 148612) | Freshwater microbial communities from Lake Tanganyika, Tanzania - TA2015054 Kigoma Offshore 80m | ecosystem: Environmental > Aquatic > Freshwater > Lake | place: Tanzania: Lake Tanganyika... | reverse complement strand
TGTGGGGCACGACCTTGGTCAAGGTATTGTGAGCGGCATTATGGCAAATTGCGTGTGCGATTGAAAAATTAAACGCAAACAGCGAAAACCTTCGACGCAGATTTACGCAGATGAACGCGGATTAACCCCGACACAATCTGCGAAAATCTGCGTTAATCCGCGTCAAAAAAGATTTTGGGTGACGCCCCAATAGCAGCAAAACAGTAAGACACATCGTGACGCTCTATCTCCTCATCGCCTTGGCAGTCCTAACGCACTTAGGTTTCGCCGGCAGCCGCTTAGCGGTGCCGCTGTTCGCCGTCGACCAAGGCGGCGGGCCGTTTGTCGCGGGCACCATCGTCGCGCTTTATGCCGCGTTACCGGCGGTACTGGCGATACCGGTCGGGCGCGCGGCGGATCGCATCGGTTATCAGCCGCTATTGGTGATGGGTACCGGCGCGATTTTTGTGGCGCTGTTGATACCATCGATTTTCCCCTCGGTGTACTCGCTGTATGTCGTCGCCACCGTGCTGGGCGTGGGGTTCATGGTGTTTCAGTTGGCGCTGCAAACCATGGTCGGCGGCATCTCGGGGCCGGAAAAGCGCGCAAAGAACTACAGCATGTTAAGCCTCGGCTACGCCTCGGCCAATCTCACCGGGCCGCTGATCGCCGGGGTGTTGATCGATCATCTGGGCCATGTGAAGACATTTGTGTGCTTGGCGGCGCCGGTGTTGTGCGCGGTGGTGATGGCGATAACCGGCAAGCGCTGGATACCGCAAGTGAAAGCCAAGGCGCAAGCGATCAAAGCCGGGCTGTTCGATTTGCTGCGTGATAAAACCATGCGCAATACCTTGATTGCGAGCGGCATTGTTTCTTCGGCATGGGATGTCTACCAGTTTTTCATGCCCATCTATGGCCGCTCGCTGGGCATGTCGGCCACTGCCATCGGCCTGGTGGTGAGCGCGTTCGCGATTGCGATCATTTTGATTCGCATCGTATTGCCGCTGTTCGTGCGGCGCGTGGGCGAAACGCAGACTTTGACGTACGCGATGTTCGTCGCGTGCGCGGCGTTTTGCATGTTCCCGTTTTTCGAGAGTGCATGGGCGCTGGCGGCGGTATCGTTTTTTCTGGGCGTGGGCTGCGGCGTGGGCCAGCCGCTATCGATGACGCTGGTGTACAACGCCTCGCCTAGGGGCCGCGAGGGTGAAGCCGCCGGCATGCGCATCACGGTGAATCAAGTTGCGCACTTTGTGATTCCCGTCGCGTTCGGCGCGCTCGGTTCGCTCGCCGGTTACGCGGCGGTGTTTTTAACCAACGCCGGGTGCTTGTTCGCGGGCGGGATGTTGAGCCGGCGGTTGTTGGGGAAAAAATAAACCCTTCACTGCTAAGACGCAGAGGCGCAGAGTTTGCGCAGAGAAATACCAAAAAGCTTTTCTCTGCGGTTCCTCGGCGTCTGCGCGCCTCTGCGGTGAAGCTTTTGCGGAAATCATTATGGACTGCACATTGACGCCACAAATCGAGGCTGTTATGGTCATGCGCACAACATGCGGGCCGTTCGAGCCCTTCATAAAAAACATAATAAAATCAATTACTTACGATATATATTTTTTGAGACGAGAGTGTGGCTATGAACAAGATCGTTAACTCCGCGGAAGAAGCCTTGGCCGACATCAAAGACGGCGCAACGGTTGCCATCGCGGGCTTTGGTGTGGCGCACCGGTTTGCCACCACGTTGATCGTGGCGCTGCGCGACAAGGGCACGAAAAACCTCACCATCGTCGCCAATTCGCTGGGCGATGCGGGGGCGACGCGCGGGCAAATTCTCGCCGAGAACAATCAGGTTAAAAAAATCGTGGTGGCGTTTTCAGTGCGCCCCGGTACGCCCACCGCGAGTGAGCAGCAGATCAACGAAGGCAAGATGGAAGTGGAGCTAATACCGCAAGGCATTCTGGTCGAGCGCTGCCGCGCGGGCGGCGCGGGGCTGGCAGCGTTTTATTCGCCGACCAGTGTCGGCACCGATTTGGTGAAAGGCCGCGAGCTGCGCGAGTTCGACGGCAAACAGTATGTGCTGGAAAAAGCGATTCATCTCGATTACGCGCTGTTGCGCGGTTATCGCGCCGACCGGCTGGGCAATGTGCAATTCCGCGGCGGCAGCCAGAATTTCAATCCGGCGTTCGGCAAGGCCGCGCGTATTGCGATCGTGGAGGTCGATGAAATCGTCGAGCCCGGCGTGATTCCGCCGGAGTTGATCGATCTGCCGGGCATTTTCGTCGAGCGCGTGATGTTGACCAAGGAAACCACCGACGGCAAATCGTATCGCCGGCCGGAGCGGCGCCCGTCCGACAAACCGCGGCTTTACAACAACAAGCCCGCGGTGACGCGCCAGGCGATCGCCAAGAACGCCGCCAAGCTGGTGCGCGAGCACACCTATTGCAATCTGGGCGTGGGCATCCCCACCATGGTGTCAAATTACTTGAAGGGCCGCGACGTGATTTTGCACGCGGAAAACGGCGTGTTGGGTTACGGCGAAATGGTGACCGAGGCGGACGATATCGATCCGGATGTCTACAACGCGGCCGGGCAATTCGTCGCGCTGCAGCCGGGCGCGTCGTTTTTCGACAGCGTGACCTCATTCGAAATGGCACGCGGCGGGCATATCGATACCGTGATCTTGGGCGCATACGAAGTCGACGCCACCGCGAGTGTTGCCAACTGGAGCACGGCGGATGCGATTCGCGGCGGCATCGGCGGGGCGATGGATTTGCTCTCGGGCCAGGGCGATCTCATCATTGTGATGGAACACACCGACAGCAAGGGCCGCCCCAAGCTGCGCAAGAAATGCAGCTATCCGCTGACCGGCCAAGGCTGCGTGAGTTACGTGGTGACCGATCTCGCCGTGATGCGTTGGGACGGCAAGCAGTTCGTGATCGACGCGGTGGCGCCGGGCTTTACCGCGGATGAAATTATCACCATGACCGAGATGCCGATGGTGGCGGGGCCGAACGTTAAAGATATGGAGCTGTAGTGTCGTTGCGGTTTATGCGGGGCGCGGCCAATACCGCGCCCCTTTTTATTTTTACCGAGCGTGCGCCCGGTGCGTGCGTGCGCGGTTGTGCTTTTTCGTGCTGAGTGCATGGTTTTATGTGTTATTCGTCCAAGATCGAAGCCGAGTACCGTAAATACGTCAACGCGTTCGGCGCGGAATTAAGCTTGGCCGATTACGTGCGGCTGTTTTGGGAGCGGCGCACCAACACCAGGATCAAAATTCCTAAGGCAATGGAAGCGCAGTTTCGTGACCCGCAAAGCGATGGCGAACGTGAGATCAAGGCGGCCATCGACGAATTCACCGAGGCGGAAAAAAATCGTTTCGAAGCGGAGCTGTTCAAGCAGCGCAAGCGCTTAAACGATGCGAACCGCGTGCTTGAAAGCAAAGCCACCAAGGCGGCCCAGGAAAATCAACGGATTGCCGCCGGCAAAATCGCCTGGGCGAGCGCGAAACTCGCCGATCTGCGCCGCGCTGAGTTGCTGGAACGCGACTCGCGGATTTTTCCCGGCTACTACGCGCCGGTGCTCGTCATGCAAAACGGGCGGCTCACGGTGAAGCCGATGCGCTACCAGTGCCGTGTCGCCGGCAAGCCTTCGTCGTATGACGTGAAATTTCCCGGTACCTACAATGCACGGCGCGACAACCTGGAAAAATTCTGGAAGCCGCTGTTTGGTTATAGTCACGGCATCCTCGCGATGAGCGCGTTTTATGAAAACGTCGACCGCCATCGCGTCGAAGGCCGGGAACTGGTGCCAGGCGAGAAGGCTGAAAACGTAATCTTGGAATTCAAACCGAATCCGCCGCACACCATGTACGCCGCGTGTCTGTGGTCGCATTGGACGGGCAACGGCGAACCGGCTCTCGATTCCTTCGCGGCGATTACCGATGAGCCGCCGCCGGAGGTCGCCGCCGCCGGGCACGACCGTTGCATTATCCCGATCAAACGCGAAAACGTCGCGGCGTGGCTCAACCCGGATCCGAAAAATCTCGCGGCGCTATACGCCATACTCGACGATCGCGAGCGGCCGTATTACGAGCATCGCCTGGCGGCGTAGCGTCACCATCGGGTTACAATTTGCCTTTCCGGCTTGATCATCACAGTCATCACAGGGAACACTCATGAGCAAAGCGTTACGCGCCAAATACGGCGTCCCAGCCTACAACGCGGGCATCCGCCTGCAAAACAAAGGGTTTTTAAAGCGCCTCGCGCAACGCGACGCCATCGATCAGCATTTCACCCGCGCCTGGCTCGACTATCAGGTGAAGGGCCTGGGGCAGCGCCCGGCGCTCGATATGCGCACGCGGCTGTTGGTGCTCATCGGGCAATACACCATGGCGAAAAGCCAAAAGCATCTGGACGAAACCGTGCGCGCGGCGCTGGCCGAAAAAGTGGACGTGCGCCACATCGCCGAGATAATTTTGCAGTGTTTGGTGTACGGCGGGCACACCACGGTGGATCCGGCGATCGATACGTTTTACAAAATCGCCAAGGAAAAAAAGCTGCTGGCGAAACTCAAAAAAACGCAGCTGCCGCTCGACGGCACCGATCGCAAACGCAACCGCGCCGAGGAAGAAAAAAAGTGGCACCCGGACGATGTCGCCGATCCGCGCTTGCAGCCGCTGATCGATAAACACGGCTGGCAGGGCTTGAGCACGGGGCTCATCATGCGCCCGCATCATCACTTGAACATCCTGAACTGGGTCGATGTGATGGACAGCGAGTTCGCCGGCTTGTGGGAAAACTTTTGCTACCGCGACATGTATTCGCGCGGCATGATCGATAACAAAACGCGCTTGCTGTGCATGGTGGGCGATTGTCTGGCGGTGGGTGAATCGACCAACGCGCGCGGCCACATGCGCGGCGCCATGCGCCAAGGCGCGCATCCGCGCGAAGTGATGGAGATCATTTTCATGACCAGTGCCAACTTCGGCATGCCGCCGGCGTGGCACGCGCTGGAGCACTTTCTGCAGATCCTCAAGGAAGACGGGCGCTTGGCTGAGGTGGGCAACCCGCCGTTGCGCGTCGAGAGTTACGCAAAATAAAATATTGTTTAAAATCAAATACTTACGTAATTTCGCATGAAACCCATTAGAACAGCCTTGTTCGCGCCCGGATCGAATTCGCGCGTGATGGCGAAGGCGCTTGAATCCGGCGCCGACGCGGTGATTTTGGATTTGGAAGATTCGGTGGCGATTGCGGCCAAGCCCGACGCGCGCAAGTTGGTTGCCGCACAAATCGATACGGTCGCAGCCGTGCGTGGCGAAGGCAAATCAACGGCGGGTGTGTTCGTGCGCACCAACAGCCCGGCCACCGGCATGCTGGAAGAAGATTTGAACGCTGCGGTGCGCCTAGGGCTCGATATGATTTTTTTGCCCAAGGCGGAAACGGTGGACGAGATCGCCAAATGCGCGGCGCTGCTCAATAAATACGAAACGGCGAAAGGCATGCGCCCCGGCACGGTGGACATTTGTTTAATGATCGAAAGCGCGCTCGGCGTCTACAACTGCTATCAGTTGATCAAAGCCTCAAAGCGCGTGACGGCCACGTGCATCGGCAGCGCGCGCGACGGCGATTTGCAGACCGATCTGGGCTGCGCGTGGTCGATCGAGGGCACGGAATTGCTTTATGCCAAATCCAAAGTGCTGTGCGACACGCGCGCGGCGGGGGCGTATCCACTCGATGGCGTTTACTCGGATATCAACGATGAAGCGGGGTTGATTAAGGATTCCACGGCGTCGGCGCGGCTGGGATTTTTGGGGCGCACGCCGATACACCCCAAACAAATCGCGCCGATCCGCAGGGCCTATGCGGTGCCGGAGGCGGAAGTGGCGTGGTATACGCGCGTGGTGAGCGAATTCGAGGCCGCGGAAAAAACCGGCGTGGCGGCGATTGCGGTCGAGGGTAAACTGATCGACTACGCGATGTATCAGCGGGCGAAGCGGGTGCTGGCGTTGGCTTCGCTGGATGGGAAACAAGGTTAACTGCTTCACCGCAGAGGCGCTGAGACGCAGAGTTAACGCAGAGAAAAACAGTAAAGCGGTTATCGTTTTTGAAGTCCTCTGCGAATCCTCCGCGTCTCTGCGGTGAATTTCTTTGCCATTAACGAACATGGATCACTCCTTTAGCCCCGAGCAAGACCAAATGCGCGATCACCTGCGCGCGTTGTTGCGCGAAGTGTGCTCGCCCGAATACGCCGCCAAGTGCGACGAAGACGCGCGTCCGCCGCGCGAAGCGTACGATGCACTGGCGAAAAACGGCTGGTTCGGTTTGATCGTGCCGCCGGAGTATGGCGGCACCGGCGGCACGGCGATTGACCTCGCGATCTTGCTCGAAGAATGCGGCTATGCGTTCGAAGAACTCGCGATGTGGGTGTTTCGCACGCTGACTTACGGCGGTTACGCCGTGATGCGCGATGGCACGCCGGAGCAAAAGCAATCGATTTTGCCGCGCGTGGCCAAGGGCGAAATCGCCGTGTGTTTTGGTTTGAGCGAGCCGCAATCCGGTTCCGATGCGGCGTCGCTGACCACGCGCGCTGCGGAGCGCCATGGTGACAATAGCGGCTACACCATCAACGGCCAGAAGGTGTTCACCTCCGGCATGGATTGCAGCGAGCTGTGCCTGCTGGTGGCGCGCACTGCCAAGGGTGAAAAAAAACACGAAGGCATCACCACCTTTTTGGTGGACACTAAAACGCCGGGCATCGACATCAAAAAAATCAAGACACTTGGCCAGCGCGCGATCGGCACCACGCAGGTGTTTTATAACGACGTGCAAGTGCCCAAGAGTGCGGTGCTGGGCAAGGTGGGTCAAGGCTGGCGCGCGGTGGATGCATATATTTGGTATGAGCGGCTGTGTTTGTCGGCGGCGCGCACGGGGGCGGCGACTGCGGCGTTCGAATACGCGTTGAACTACGCCAAGACGCGCAAACAATTCGGCCAGCCCATCGGCAATTTTCAGGCGATTTCGCACAAGCTCGCCGACATGAAAATGCTGCTGGATATTTCGCGCACCATGGTCTACCGCTTCGCGTGGCTGATGGATCAGGGCAAGGCCACGCGCCACGACGCCGCGGTGGTGAAGCTGCACACGGGTGAAACCTACAAAACGGTGTCCGACATGGGCGTGCAAATCCTCGGCGGCTACGGCTATTGCATGGAGTATCCGATGCAGCGGTTTTTTAGGGATTCGCGGCTGGCGACGATTGGGGCGGGCACCTCGGAGATCCAGCGCAATATCATTGCGCGTGGGTTGGGGTTGTGAAACCTTTTTTAGCCACAGATTTCACAGATTTTCACAGATTAACCCCAACTACGAATTCACCCGGTTTGGTTTTAATCTGTGTTCATCTGTGAAATCTGTGGCAAACGATTTTGACTTTGGGTTGTTGAAATGACTCATCCGCTTACCGGCGTGCGCATCCTCGAGCTCGGCCAGATCATTGCCGGCACCTACGGTTCGCAGGTGCTGACCGATCTGGGCGCGGAAGTGATCAAGATCGAAACGCCCGAAGGCGACTTGGGGCGCATTCCGTCGGTGGCGCCGTATAAGGGCGTGTCCGCGCTGTTTCTCACCTTCAACCGCAACAAAAAAAGCATTGTCATCAATCTCAAGTCGGACGAAGGGCGCGAGTTGTTTTATCAACTCGTCAAACATTCCGACGTGGTGATCGATAATTTTCGCGCGGGGGTATTGGAACGCTTGAAAGTCGATTACGCGACACTGTCGCAAATCAACCCGCGCATCATCCAATGCTCGGTGACGGGCTTCGGTAGCGACGGCGCGTACAAGGGTTTCCCCGCGCTCGATCTGGTGATTCAGGCCATAGGCGGGCATTTGTCGATCACCGGCGAGCCGGGACGCCCGCCGGCGCGTGTGGGCATACCGCTCGCCGATTTAAGCGGCGGGATTTTTTCGTGCGAAGCGATACTCGCGGCGCTGTATCAGCGCGAAAAAACCGGCAACGGATGCCGCGTCGAAACTTCGATGTTCGACGGCATGTTGAATTTGTTGAGTTATATGGCCACACACTACTTGAGCACCGGTGAGGTGCCCAAACCGCAAGGCACGGCGCATGAATTCACCGTGCCGTGGCAGGCGTTCGCGGCGCAAGATGGTTATCTGGTGATTGCCACGCGGCAGGAGAATTTCTGGAAAAAACTGTGTGTGGTGCTGGAACATCCCGAACTCGCTGATGATGCACGTTTTGCCACCAATCCCCAACGTCTTGAACATCGAGCCGTACTGGTGCCGATACTCGAAAATCTGCTCAAACAAAAAACCGTAAAGGCGTGGCTCGACAAGCTCTATGCTGCCGAGGTGCCCGCGGCGCCGGTGAACGATCTCGCCGGCGCGTTCACCGAGCCGCCGGTGGCGGAGCGCGAAATGATTGTCGAGTATGAACATCCGCAAGTCGGGCGCGTGCGCTTGCCGGGCAATCCGATCAAGTTTGACGGGATGGGTAAAACCTTGTCGCGCCCCGCGCCGTTGTTGGGGGAACATACGGATGCCGTGTTGCGCGAGTTGCTCAAGTTGCCACCGGCAGCCATCGCGCAACTGCACGAACAGGGCATTATAAAATAGTCAATTAAATCAAATACTTACGAGAGTGTATATGAGAGGGCTCTACTGGGAAGATTGGGCTATCGGCGCCGAGTTCGAAAGCCCGGCGCGCACGGTGACGGAGACCGACATCGTGATGTTCGCGGGGCTGTCGGGTGACTACAACCCGCTGCACATCAACGAAGAGCATTGCAAAAACACGCAGTTCGGCACGCGCATCGCGCATGGGCCGCTGGTGTACGCGATCGCGGCCGGGCTGATTTTTCAGTTGCACCTGTACGACGACACGCTGATCGCCTTTCTGGGCTTCGATAGCTTGAAGTTCACCGCGCCGGTGAAAGCGGGCGATACCATCCACGCCAAATTAAAGGTATTGGAAAAGCGTGAAACCTCGCGCGCCGATCGCGGCGTGATGAAGCGCCAACTGCAAGTATTCAATCAGCGCGGTGAAATGGTGCAGGATGCCGTGCAGGCGTTTTTGTTAAAACGCAAACCGGCGTGAGGTCCACGCCTGTTTATTCCAGCAACTGAATGCCGGAATCCTTGATCACCTTCGCCCACTTGACTGTTTCCGCCTGGGTGAAGGCGGCGAGTTCTTCCGGCGTGGATGACGCCACATCCAGCCCCTGCAGCGTCAGGCGTTCCTTGAGATCGGCGCTGTTGAGCGCTTTCACCGTTTCGGCGTTAAGCCGCGCGAGCACCGGCTTGGGCGTGCCGGCGGGCACGTAAAGCCCGTACCAGATCGTCACTTCGTAGCCAGGGATGCCCGACTCGGCGATCGTCGGTACCTCGGGCAGTTGCGGATTGCGTTTGGCGGTGGTGACGCCGATCGCGCGCAAGCGCCCGCCTTTGATGTGGGGCAGGAGGCCCGCAAGGCTCGAACACATCGTTTGCAGTTGCCCGCTCAACACATCGGCGACCGCGGCGCCGGCGCCTTTATACGGCACGTGTACCATGTTGACGCCGGTCATGCTTTTGATGAGTTCCATCGACAAATGCGGCGCGCTGCCGATGCCCGAAGACCCAAAATTGATTTTGCCCGGATTGGCCTTGGCGTGGGCCAAGAACTCTTTCACGCTTTTCACCGGCACGCCGGGGTGGACCACCAGCGCATTGGGCACCGTGCCCACCATCGATACCGGGGCGAAATCGCGTAAATGGTTGTAAGGCAACTTTTTGTAAAGCCCCGGATTCACCGCGTTGGTGGTGATCGAGCCCATGAGTATGGTGTAGCCATCGGCGTTGGCGCGGGCGGCGATTTCAGTGCCGATGATACCGCCGCCGCCGCCGCGATTGTCGACGATGAGCTGCTGGCCGAGGCGCTCGCTTAGCTTATTGCTCACCAAGCGCGCCACGGTGTCGGTGCCGCCCCCCGGCGCCAATGGGACAATGACGCGGATCGGGCGATTGGGGTAGGTTTGAGCGTAAGCGTTTGATGCGATCAAACCGGTCACGGCGATCAGCAGTGCGCGGCGTGTAACCATGGCAGCCTCCTTGTGTTATTAAGGATACGCTGATCAAGTAGGTAAAAGGTGCGCCCGAGGAAAGCGATGATGCCGATTATGCGAAATGAATGCTGATTTCATCAGGCCGAAGGCGCTTTCGATGTTTAATTCGGTGTTTTTCGCCGTTTTAGGCTTCCGCTGCACGCACTTATCCCGTGAGCGGCCTATCCCATTTGTAAATGTTCACCATCGCCAGCATCGCAAAGGCGCGATTGGCGTTCT
>Ga0194132_10012862_pt1 | contig 10313 bp, 8 predicted proteins | sample TA2KigOf80mmetaG_FD_148612 | JGI IMG/M metagenome (GOLD analysis project Ga0194132, IMG submission 148612) | Freshwater microbial communities from Lake Tanganyika, Tanzania - TA2015054 Kigoma Offshore 80m | ecosystem: Environmental > Aquatic > Freshwater > Lake | place: Tanzania: Lake Tanganyika... | reverse complement strand
CTCTCGCGGATCGTTGAAAAAAAGTGTGATACCCAGCCCGGCCGCTCTCACTTCTGTGTGTCGATCAACTCCTCACACTGGATGAGACACACGCGGAACTCTCATCGAGTTATTCGTGGAAATCGGTCACTTCAACGGGCTATGGTGCAGGTCGCCAAAAGCGCGCCTCCGCCGAGTGAGACCAGAGCCATGCCCACAGGCAGACACACGACCACGGGTCGGGACCCACGCAACTGGCTCCGCGTACTCGCCGTAGGCCTGCTCGTTTCAGCCTTCGGGTGCGCTGACACCGAGTGCGACGCGCCGCCCGCGCGCGGCGACCTCCCGCCGTTAATCGAAATGACCCCCTACGCCGAGTGGCTGTCAATCAAGAAGCCGGGGGCGTCGCCGGGCTACACGCTCATCTCACCGATCGCTTCCGAAACTACGTACCTCGTCGATGACAACGGGCGTGTGGTGAAACAGTAGGTGTGTGGGTGTCACCCCGCGCTTGGCGCGCAGCTGCTCCCGTACGGGAACCTGCTCCGCCCCGGCGTGCTCCCCAAGAACCAACAGCCGATTGCCGTCTCCGGCGGCGGCGAGCGCATTCAGGAGTACACGTGGGACGGCGAGTTGGTGTGGGACTTCCGGTTGAGCGACGACCGCCGGTTCCCGCACCACGACGTACTCAAGCTGCCCAACGGTAACGTGCTCGCTATCGTCTGCGACCGGCACACGGTCGCCGAGGCCGTGGCATTGGGGCGAGCCCCGAACACGCTCGGGGGCGACCTGCTCGCCGACGGCCTCGTCGAGATCCGGCCGACCGGGAAGACGACGGGCGAGATCGTGTGGGAGTGGTACGTGTGGGACCACCTCGTTCAGAACACCGACCCCAAGAAGCCGGGCTACCGGAACTTGGCGGCGCACCCGGAACTGATCGACATCAACTACGGGGCGACGACTGGCCCGGTGCTCCGCGCCGAGAGCGGGGAGTTCGACAGGCTGCGCTCCCTCGGGTACATCGGCGGCAACGTGTCGGCTGGGAAGGTCGATTTCACGCACCTGAACTCGATCGCGTATTCGTCCGAACTCGACCAGATTATGATGACCTCGCTCAACTTCGGCGAATTCTGGATAATCGACCGCGGGACGACGCGGGCCGAGGCCGCGGGGCATACGGGCGGCACGCGCGGCAAGGGCGGGGGTCTGTTATACCGTTACGGGAACCCGCGCAGCCACCTTACGACGCCGACCGTCGACTCGATGCTCGTCGCCCCCCACAACGCACACTGGATCCCTCACGGGCTGCCGGGCGCGGGTGAGGTGCTGGCGTACAACAACCGGGTGATGGTGCCGGGGCGGGCGTTCTCGTCTGTCGAACAGATCGGGCTGCCCGTCAGTGACTTCGGCAGTTACCGGATGGCCACGGGGAACCTCGAACCAAACCCGCCGACGTGGTCGCACATGAACGCGGACGCGGCGCTTTCGTCGCCCAGCTTCTCGGGCGCGCAGAGGCTGACGAACGGCAACACGCTCGTGTGCGCCAGACTGAGCGGGACCGTTGCCGAGGTCACACCCACGGGCGAGATCGTGTGGCGGTACGCCTGCCCCCCACCCCAGTTCCCGCCGGGCGCGCCCCTGCCTCCCGCAAACAGCTTCGGGGTCTCGCTGTTCCGCGCGCCGCGGTTCGCCCCCGACTTTCCGGCGTTCAAGAACCGCTCGCTCACTCCGCTCCGGTAATATGGCACGCGTAGAGCAGAATAGGAGAACGCAGTCGGGCCGGCGCGCGTTCCAGCGCGCCGGCCCGACTGCGTTCCCGTTCACCATCCCGAAGTGCCCCCTCTCGGGCTCGAACCGAGGACCCGCTGATTAAGAGTCAGCTGCTCTACCAACTGAGCTAAAGGGGCAAGGCGTTGTTATTCTGGAAACTCCCGCCGCGCCTTCAAGGGGTGTTCGCGGGATTCTTCTTCCATACAGACACGCCCGCGGCGCGCGGGTTCGCGCCGCGGGCGGCGCACTCACTTGAACCACTTGTTGCCGAACTCGATGTACACCTTCCAGTCGTCGGGCGTCATGCTGTGCTTGCCGGCGCGAACGAAGTAGCCGAGGCGCTCCGCGCTCAGTTTGCCCTGCTCCGGGATCGCCTTCGCCACGGGCGCGGCGTCGCCGTACAGCTTGTACGCGGGGGCCGCGGCTCGCAGCACGTCGAACTGGCCCGGCGGGTTCGCCCACTGGTCGTCTTCGGCGTTGGTGAACAGCACCGGGCGCGGGGCGCAGATCGCCACGAGCGCGTGTTGATCGAACGGCAACCGCGTGGTGTCGTCACCGAACTGGCTGAAGTTGGCGCAGAACCAGTGCGGGAACGCGGTCGTGATGCGCTTCACCGTCTCGGCCTTGGGGTTCTTCGACCGGCTCGGGCCCGCGCCTCCGCACCCGGACTGGTGCGGGATCACCACCGCGATGCGGTCGTCGAACGCGCCCGCCAGCAGCGCCGTTTTGCCCAACCGCGAGTGCCCGACCACCGCGAGGCGATTCGCGTCGATGCTCTTGTCCGTCACGAGGAAATCGACGGCGCGGTGGCAGCCCCACGCCCACCACATGATCGTCGCGGTCTCGGCGGGGTCCGGGTTGCCCTTGAGGATCGGCAGAGTCGCGCGCATCCCCTCGCGCACGTTCGGCCGGTCGGGTTGCAGGTCGCCACTGTAGAACGTGGCGACCGCGTAGCCGGCTTCGACGATCTGTTGAAGCGGCCACGTATCGGCCTGCTTGCCGCGGCCCGCTTCGGTCGCCTTGTTCGTGCCCTTCGCTACGCCCGGCCCGCTGCCCGGAACCCACAGCTTCGGATCGGGCACGCGCACCTTCTCGTGCGTCGTGACGACGTGGTTGCCGTGGAAGTTCGGGCCGACGAAGCACGCGGCCGGCGTCTTCCCGTTGGGCACCGCGATCAGCAGATACATCTTCGGCCACTCCGGGGGGCCGAACGTGATCTCGACCTCGCGCAGCGTCCCCTTACCGTCGAACGCCTTCGCGTCCTCGAACAGCACCTTCGCGGTGAACTTGTCCGGCTTCGCGGGGAAGTGGCCGTACATGTAGTGTTGGAACAGTTCCTTCAGTTCGGGCCGGCGCTTCTCCTCCCACTCCTTCTTCGTGGTGATCTTCGTCCTGTCGCGCGTCGTCAGCACGTCGGGGAACTCGGCGACCGTCGGCAGCTTGTCCGGCGCGGGGAAGTCGGCGGGCGCGGCGGCGGGAGTCATCGCCAGAACTCCGAGGGTGGCGAGAGAGAGGCGCATGGGAGGCTCCAAATGACAAAGGGGGCGCGTGCGCCCCCAGAGTACACGAAACGAGATCGAACGCCAGCGGACATCAGAACCGCAGCCCGGTCAGCAATCCGAATGCCAGCGGTTCCAACCCGATTACCTCCAGCGGCAGGCTGAACGACTCGTTGACTTCAATGCGGATCGTCTTGCCGTCGTCGCGGGTCACGGTCAGGTTCGGGAACAGATGCTTGTTCAACTCGTGCGCGTTCGGGACCAACCCCACGTCGATGGGGTCGAAGTCCGTTTCGGTTTGCTCGCCGAACCCGTTGCGGTTACCGAACGCGCTGAGCGCGAGTGGCCCGATGGTGCACAGGTTAGACACGGTCGATTTCGGGTCGCAGTACTGGAGGCCGCAGCCGGCGGGCATCTTGGCGAGGCGCTTCGCAGTCGCCTCGTCGGGCTTCCACTTCGGCAACTCGCCCTTCGACCGCAAAATCACGCCCTGCACCGCTTGCGGGTGACCGGCGATCACGAGCCAGTCGCCCACGACCGCGTAGGTCGGCGTCAGGATGCCGAACCCACGGGCGTAGAACTCGCGGTACTCGACGCCCTTCAGCACCTTCTTCCGCACCTTGACGGGGCTGTTGGCGAGGGTCTCCAGCGCGCGCTGGATGCGATCCGCTGCGGCCTTCACCTTCGCCGCGTCCTTGACGGAAATGCAGACGACGGAGCCAATCACCTGAAGCCCCTCGGTCGGGCTTTGGTAGAGAACGAACTTGTCGCCCAAGTGCGCGAGCAGGTCGTCTTTCAACGTGATACCGAGGAACTTGTCGACCTCGCGCGCCATGTAGCCTGTGCGGGCCGTGATGATGTCGGCCTGCGTCCGTTGCTTACCGTTCTCTTCGACGCCTAACTGCTCGTTCATCGAGATGAACTCGACGAGGCCGAGGCCGGCGTCGTAGGTCGCGGCCGGGTCGATGCGGAGCGCGGAGAACCGGCTCACATCGGGCGGCAGCGGCGGCAGGTCGGCCACCGTCAGCGGTTCCTGCTTCAGCACCTTCAGCAGTCCCTTGCGCTCGCCGGGCGCGTCGAACTCGTAGACCGCGCGGCTCTCCTTGCCGTCGAACCCGGACGAGAACACAGCGGCGCGCAGCCCGCTGAGGCCGGTGCCGTCGAGCCGCTCCTTCAAGCCCGGCACAAGCGGCCCGCCCAGTGCCTTCGCCATGTCCACGAGCTTGCCGGTATCAACGAAGCCGCGCGTGATGCTCTCGAAATCTCCAAGCTTCCCGGCGCGAACGTAGAGAGGGTGGTTGGTCACGCCGCCCTTCACGACGTTCGCCTGCATCTCCGAAATGATGGTCGCGGGCTTGCACGTGCCGACGTAAAACACGAAGTGCTTGCCCTCGACCCACCACGTCGTGTGTAACGGCAGCGGGCCGTCGTTCGGGAGATCCAGCCGAAAGCCCTTGCGCCCGTCGACCTCGAACGGCAGGATCTTGACTTCGCCCTGTTTGAACAGCAGGCGGAGCGTGCCGAACAGCACGTCGGCCTTGTCGCCTACGTCGGGCACCATCACGATCAACTGCGCGTCGGGCATGATCGCTTCGGGACCGGGCAGTTTGCCGCCGATCAGCCCGCCGACGAACGTGCCGATGCCCTTGATGGTCGGGGCCGGCTCGCGCACTTCGGCCGCGACGATCACGCCCTTGTCGGCGATCAGGTCGATCAGCTTTTCGGCGGCTTTCAGGTCAGCGAGGTTGGCCTTCAGCTCGGCCGGCGGCTTGCCAGCGAGCAGCGGGTCGGCGAGGACCGACGCGCCGAGGAGCTTCGGCACGCGGGCCAACAGCGCGCGGACGGTGTCGCCAGTCGGCCCGGCCATCAACCCGCCCCAGACCGATTTCTTGTAGGCGTCGGCGTGCGCCGTCACGCCGTCCCAGCGGACGTAAAGCTGCGTGGACGGGGGCAGCAACTTTTCGGGCGCGGGGTCGGCCCCGCGCGCAGTTGGTGCGAAGGCCAGCGCGAACAGCGCGACGGCGAACGTGCGCATTGCAAGCTCCTGTTTTGGCGAGCGTGGGGCGTAGGCCCCTGTTAGCTCGGAAGTGGAATCGAGATGTGATCGAACAGGGGGCTTACGCCCCCCGCTCGCCAAAAGAACGGTTACGGCTTCTCGACGGGCATAGGCACGAACACCGGCGGGCCACCGCCCGGGCCCGCCCCGCCACCCGGCCCCGGTCCGCCGGCAGGGGCCTTCTTCTTGCGGTCGATGAGCGGCAACTTTTCGAACGTGTCGCCCAGCACGCCCTTGCTGTCCACGCCGAGCCAGTTGTCGAGAATGGTCGCGTACACGCGGCGGAAGTCGGTGTGGTACTTGATGTCGCCGTCGGTCAGATCGGTCATGCTGGGGTGCTTGCCGACCAGCCCGCCCACCACCTGCGTGCCGGCGAGGAACATGCACGACCCGCTGCCGTGGTCGGTGCCGCGGCTGCCGTTCTCCTTCACCCGCCGGCCGAACTCGGAGTACGTCATCAGCGCGACGCGCTCCGCGTGTTCGCCGTGCAGCGCGGTGAAGAAGTTGCCCACAGCGCTCGACAGGTCGCCCAACAGCTTCGCGTGGTCCGCGGACTGCCCCGAGTGCGTGTCGAAGCCGCCGAGTTGGACGTAGTAGATGCGCGTGCCGAGGTTCTTCTGGATCATGCGGCCGATCAGACCGAGCTTGCCGCTGAGCGTCGTGAGGTCGTTGGGGTTGTTGCGGACGAAGCGGCCGTTGATGAACTCGCCGCCACCGTTGTCCGGGGCGCTCCCGGCCTCTCGCAGCGCGTCCTCGATCTTCTGGAGGCTCGTGTACGTCTGGAGCTGGCGCTTGCGGACGAACGCCGCGAGGTCGGCCTTCGCGTCGTCGCCGGTGTTCAGGTCTTGGATCAGCGCCTTGCGCGGGCCGGCGTTGCCGGTCAGTTGCAGGCGGAAGCTGGCTCGGTCCGCGAGGCTGATCACGCCGCCGTCGGCCCCTTGCATGGCGACCGGCAGGCGGTCGTCCCCGAGGTACATGCCGGGCACGCCCGCGTCCTTGATCGTCATGCCGGGAATGCTGCGTGCCAGCCACCCGCTCGCGCCGGCCCGCTTCGGGTCCGCGAGCTGCCAGATGTCCATGCTCTCGAAGTGCGAGCGATCCGGGTTCGGGTACCCGACGCCCTGAATCACCGCCAGCTTCTTCTGGTCGTAGAGCTGCTTCATCTGCTGCATCCGCGGGTGCAGCCCGTGGTAGTCGTCCAGTTTCAGCACTTCCTTCTTGGCGAAGGCGAGCGTGGGCCGGGCTTTGGCGTACTCGTCGTCGCCGTAGGGCACGACGGTGTTGAGGCCGTCGTTGCCGCCGGTCAGTTCGATGACGACGAGGACGGTGTCCTTCTTCGCTTCGCCCTGCTCCGCGGCGCGCGCGGCAGAGGCGAGGAACTCCGGCACGACGCCGCCGACGGCTAACAGGCTCGACGCGCCGAGGGTACCCTTCAGGAAGTCGCGACGATTAGACATAGTTAGCGCTCCAGTAAGTTCACCGCGGAGACCGCAGGGGACGCAGAGGAAAAGGGTGTGGAACGAGCGCTCAAACTCGGTCTCTGTCTTTCTCTCTGCGTCCCCTGCGGTCTCCGCAGTAAATAAGCTAATTCAGTTGGTATTCGGGCAGGCACATCATCGCGTGGGCGGCCTCGCGCACGCGGGCCTTGAACTCGTTCGAGTCGAGTTTCACGTCCTTCGGGTCAAGCGGCTTGGCCGGCGGTTCCTTCTTCGGCGGCGGCGGTTGCTTCGGCCCCTTCTCTAGCGGCTGCGGGTCGAACTTATCAAACTTCGGATGGAAACCCGGCAGACCGCCCTTCGGCTGCGCCGGCGTCGCGCCCGGCGCGGGGCCGGGCGTAAGGAGGTACGTTTCGAGTTTCTTCGCCTGCGCGGGGGCGATTGCGTCGCCGTAGAGCAGTTCGCCGAGGCGCTTCACCACGTCGCCCACGGACTTCGGTTTCGTGGCATAGATCGTGGTACAAATGTCGTGCTTCGCGTCAGGCGGGGCGGGCGCTCCCACTTCGACGCGCGGCTCGTCCGACGCGATCGGGCGCGCGAACGTGCGGAATGAGTCGTTGCGCCGGACGATGTTGGCGTTCCACTCGCCCAACGCCACCTTCTCCGCGAAGTTGTTTCGGGCCAGCAGCGTCGCACTGTTGAGCCAGTCGGTGCCGGTGCGCCAGCCCTTCACGTTCGGCGGCGCGAACAGCGCCTGCCCCATCTTCGCCAAGGGTTCGACCACATCGGACAGCGGCACGCGGTCGGGCACCGCGGCGCGGACCGCGCCTAGCGCGCACTCGACTGGCCACTTCACCCGCTTGCGGTAGGCGTGTTCGCTGAAGAACAACCGCGACGAGAGCATCGTCTTCACGATACTCGCAATGTTGTAGCTGGACTTGCGGAACTGCGCCGCCAGCGGGTCGAGCAACCCCTTCGGCGGCGCGGTCTCGCTAACGAAGAACGAGTACAGTTTGCCGACGATGAACTTCGGGCAGGCCTCTTGTTGGCAACAGAGGTTGATGACATCCGGGCCACCGAACTTGCCGGTCTTGCCGAAGATCGTCTTCTCGCCGGTATCGTGCAGGTCGCGGTTAAACTCGAACTTGGTCACTTCCGTATCGTGGTGCCAGCCGGTGAGTGCGCGGGCCGCTTCCTGAATGTCCTTCTCCGTGTACTTGCCGACGCCGAGCGAGAACAGTTCCATCACCTCGCGGGCGAAGTTCTCGTTGGGCGCGCCCTTCACGTTGCGGTTGGAGTCGAGCCACACCAGCATCGCCGTGTCCTTGCTCATGTCGAGCAGGAACTTGGGGAACAGTGACAGCGCGTGCGTGCGAATCAGCACATTTTGCTCGTACATGAGCTTCGTGCTGCGGACCTTGGCGTAACTGGTGGCGAAGTGGTTGTGCCAGAACAGCGTGATCTTCTCGCGCAGCGGGTGGCCGCTTTCGAGCATCGCGTACAGCCACCACGTGCGGAGGCTCGCAGGGTCGGTGTAGAACTTGCCGGCCTCGGTGAGCAGGTCGAGGCGGTCCCCCGCGTCCAGCTCGCCCGCGAGCAGCTTATCGATGGTCTTGGGGATGCCAACGGAGAGCGCGGCGTCGATCTCCGCGGGCGTGGCCCCGAACGCGGCGCGGCGGTACAGGTGCGCCGCCCACTTCCGGTTCCACGCGCCCAGCGCCGGTTGCCACGGCTTCCAAGCGTCGGCCGGATCGACCGTGCCCAAATCCGAAGGGAGAATGGCATCGGGCATGACCTTGCTCCGCAAGACGTGATCGAAGCAGCGAACGCATTATCCCCGGCTCGCGCGGCGAATCAAGGGGCGGGGTTTTTCGATTGCAGAATTGTGATTGACGATTGAAAAGACCACAGCCGCGCGCCACGTCTTTTCATTCTCCAATCGCAACTCTGCAATCATCAATCCTCAAGGCTTCTTCGCCTTTGCCTCGGCTTCCTTGATGTACTTTTCCGGATTCTCTCTGAACTCGTCGCGACAACCGGAGCAGCACACCCAGTAGTCCTTCCCCTTGTAGGTGATCTTCATCGTGCCGACGCCGCCGCTGACGATGCACTCCGGGCCTTTAGGCACGTCGGCGAAGGCGACGCCCTCTTTCGTCGCGCCCACCTGATATTTGCGCGTAAAGGCCACATTTATCCCGGCCGGGCGCGTCTCGAAGCGGTACAAGTGCCGGTTGTGGTGCAGCAGGCTGAACACCAACCGCTGTTCCTCGGCCGCGGGGCCGTCGGTGCGGGTCAGCGCGAGTACCTTGTCTTTGTCCGTGAGCACCCCGGCGAAGGTCGCGGTGGTCTTGTCCGTTGTGGTCGTCTTGAGCGTGTAGCGCGCCGGCGCGTCCTTCGCCTTATCCGGCGTGTACCGAAGTTCGCCCTTCGTGTAGTACTTGCCCTTTGCAAAGGTGACTTCGAGCCACGCGTCCTGCTCCTTGAACTTCCACTCCCACAACACCGTTTCTTCCCACGATCCGGCGACGCGCTCTTCCTTGGTGCCGTCCGGCGCGCCACTCCCTTTCCACGAGCCGACAAGAATGTTGAACGGTTGGAGCGCGTCCTTCGCGGTCGGGACTTTGGGCGCGTCGCACTCGCACGGCGCGCACGGGGACAACAGGGCGAGAGCAAAGAGCGACGCGGACATACCAAACCTCACGGAACGAGAACGGAGTCCCGCTGTGGTTCTCCGAAATGACGACGCTCGCGGCCACTGATTTCAACACCACGGCGGGAAAGTCGGCGCGCGAAAAAGCCCCTCGCGCCGCTTCCTGCGCGAGGGGCTTGGGCATTCGAGACGGTTAGCGCGGCTTGCGCGGCAGGCGGTACTTGCTGATCGAGTGCAGAGGCAGGGGGGGCGCGGCCGGGGCTGGCGCGGGCGCGCTCTCGGTGCCGGTCGCGGGAACGATGGTCGCGGTGTCGGCCCCACTCGCAACGAAGGTGTTCGTGTGCGGGTCGCGGGTCGCGGCACTGCTCGCCACGGCGGTGAGTACGTCGGTTTGGGCCTCGATCTTCTCATGAACCTCTTCGCGGTCGATCCGGACGTCCGACGGCGCTTCGATGCCGAGTTTCACGCGGCCGGGGCCAACGCTGACCACGGTGATTTTGATCTTGCCGGCGATGATGATGGATTCGTCCGGCCGACGAGTGAGCACCAACATGAGATGTCCCTCCTTAGATGGTGCCGCGGGTTTTTGGGGTTGACTCGCCCCCACGGCGCTCCTGTTACCTAATAATACGACACAAACCGTCATTCTGTTGCAGGCCCAAGCGATTTTTTCTCAAGTTTCTCTTGACTCGTAACGACGAGGTTACCTCTTCTTCGTTGCACCCGGGATGTCGGTTGCAAACAATCTGAACTTGTGCAGTTGTCGCGCCATTGAAAAAAAGACGTGCGAGAACCCCGGCGCGATTGGTAACGTGCTGGCTACATAAGCCCCTATTTCCCAGATGACCTTCGACTTTCGGCATGGCATGTGCGCCGGAACCCTGGGATTCCCAGCGTTTCTGCCTCTTTCCTGCCGAAATGAC
>Ga0194132_10012859_pt1 | contig 10315 bp, 11 predicted proteins | sample TA2KigOf80mmetaG_FD_148612 | JGI IMG/M metagenome (GOLD analysis project Ga0194132, IMG submission 148612) | Freshwater microbial communities from Lake Tanganyika, Tanzania - TA2015054 Kigoma Offshore 80m | ecosystem: Environmental > Aquatic > Freshwater > Lake | place: Tanzania: Lake... | reverse complement strand
GAACGAGAGCTGAAAGGGCTGGTTTTGTTTGTCACCCATTGGGTGCTGTCCTCCGCAGGGGTCTTCGCTGCCTTCAAACCCCTATCGATATTGATGCGGACGAGCATCCAGGAGATTCGCACGCGCGGCTCAAAACGGAAATGTGGGATAAATGGTGACCGGCGTGCCGGACCGCAAGGCGGCCAGCGCCGCCGCGCAACCGGCCAGCGACCCACCCGCCACCTGGATTGGAATGGGAACCCCCGGGGCTAGAGCCCGCCGCTCTCGGTCTTTTCGGGGCCGCCGCGGAGCCCGGCCTCGGAACGGGCGCTGGCCGGGTACTGTTCCAGCGCCTCCTTGAAGAGCTTGCGGGCGAGGGACCCCTTGCCGAGCCTCTGTGCGACCACACCGCCGTACTCGGCTGCGGGGCGCGGGTACCATGGCGGCTCCGCGTAGAGCAGTGCGCGTTCCTTCCGCACCGCTTCCTGGATGGTCTTGAACCCCTTGTCCACCTGTTTTTCGGCGATGAGAATATGCCCCAGAAGTTCCTCGCGGCCGGCGATCAGTTCCTCGGGCTCCGGCAGTTTCATCTTGGCGGCGTACTCGGCAGTGGCGGCTTCCATGTTCCCGAGTTCCTGCCGGGCCGGGGCAGCAGCGCCCCGGGCGGTATGGGCGATCCCCACGGCCCAGGCACGCCATGCCTTCAGGCGGGGCTTGTCGGTCACCGGGAGCGTTGAGCCGTCGAGGATGAGGTCCCACTTTTCGTGCTGCACCAGGGCCCGCATCAGGGCGAACCAGCCCTGCCGCCAGGTGCTATAGACGCTATCCACCTGCGAGGCCTCACGCGGATTCTCAACATAGGAGAGCAGGTGGCGGGCCTTTTCCACGGCCTTGTCGAAGTTGCCGGAGAACGAATAGGACACCGAGAGATAGTGAACGTTGTGCCCGTGGTGGCCGGAGCCGTAGAGCGAGTCCGCCTTCATGTACCCGAGTTCGTTCTCGGCCGCATCGGCGAAGGACTTGATGGCGTCCTGCCACCGCCCGGTCTGGGAGTAGATATGACCGGGCATGTGCAGGGCATGAGGAATGTTGGGAACCAGTTCGGCATAGCGGCGGCAGCTTTCCCAGGCGTCCGTGGCGAACGTTGACCCTTCAAACCCGTGGATGGCGTAGTGGTGCACACCGGCATGATTTGGCGCGTCCTTCAACAACTGCCGGATGATCTGGGCGGATTCCATGCTGGTGCCCTTGGACTTCTTCGAAGGCAGAACAAAGCCACGCATCAGGTGGAGCGCCAGATAGCTGCGCGCTTCCACTTCGCCGGGGTACTTGGCCACGAGGGCACGGAGTCCATCGATATAACCTTGGTCGGGATCTTTCGACGCGGGGTCCCGGCGGGCGGCGACGCTTGCGATGTAAAGCTTCTCAAGATCGGTGGCCTTGCCGGGGACGGCGCTCAACTCCAGGGCTTCTTTTGCGGCGGCATCGGCGCGGGGCGACCGGCTCATGGTGCTCTTGCCGAACTTTTCGATCTGCGAATCGAGTTGGAAGCGGGGGCGGAAGTCGCCGGCCGCCACCATGGCGATGCCCCAATGGGGCATGGGCGCTTCCGGATCGAGCGCGGCGGCCTGCAGGAAGCTGCGCTCGGCTTCGCGCGCCCAGAAAGAGTGCATCTGGGCCACGCCCTGTTCAAAGAACTCGCGCGCCTTGGGGTTTGAGGTGGTGATGGGGAAATCGATCTTTCCCTGGCCTGCGAGAATCTTGGCCGGCAGGGAGGGCGCCTGCGCGCTGGGCGGCGGCGCGCAAAGGTCCTTTGGTTTCGATTGGCCGGAGGCCAAACCGGCGGCGAGCAGGCCCGCGGCAATACAGTGTTTCACTTGTTCTTCTCCAGTTCCCGTTCCAGAAGGTCGCCCAACTGGCGCGCCCCGTAGTTTGAGCCCTCGATCATCGCGGCCAGACGTCCGCCGCGTCCGATGACGACGGTTCGCGAGGTGTGCACAACGGAGCCTTCCTCTGCCCAATATACAAGCCCGAAGAGGCGCGCCGCTCGGCGGATCTGATCCTCGGAGCCGGTGAGGAAGCGCCACAGTTCGGGCCGGGCGCGCACCCGGCCGGCGTACTCCGCCAGGACGGGCGGGCGGTCGTAGACCGGGTCCAGGGTGATTGAGACCAGCACCAAGTCCGGGCGCGCAGCGAATCGCCGGCGGATGTTGGCGAAGTTCGCCGAGAGCCGCGGACAGACTTCGGCGAGCGGGCAACGGGTGTAGATGAAGTTCACCGCCGCGACGCTGCCGTGCAGGCTGTCCAGAGTGAAGGGGGTTCCCGTTTGATCGACAAACTCCAGGCGAGGCACCTCGCTTCCAATGGCGAGAGCTTCGGCCGGCGGTTCTATCCGGATGAGATCGCCGCCGTCCTCAATGGACGTGGCGGGGCGGCTCACGCGCAGCCGGCGGGCAAGGGCGCGGCCACCGCGCGTCTGGAGCTCGAAATCGACTTGAGCGCCCGGACGAAGATCATTCCAGACTGCGGCTTCGCGCACCTCAAACGGCATCACCATGGCGGGCATGACGCCGGGAATCTCGCGGTGGGAGACCAGCATGGAGCGGCGGGTATCATCCACGGAGAGAACCAAGCCAGAGACGCGGTGGCCCCGGGCGCAGCCGGCCAGGATACCCGCGGCTAATAGAAGTAGATAATATCGGGCCGGACGCCGTAGTTTGCTTCCGCGCAAGGTCCGCACTCCACGGTGTAGTCGGCGCGCACGGCGCGCACGGCCGCCGGCACGGCCACAGGATGGTCCGGCGCGTGATAGGCGGAAAGCGCAAGGCGAGGCCTGAACCTGGCGATGACGCCCGCGCCGCCCCGGATGGCATTGGGCTCCGCGCCTTCGATATCCATCTTGATGAAGCTGACGCGTTCCAGGCTGAGTTCGGCGGCGAGTTTGTCGATGGTGGTAAGCGGCACCTCAACACCATGCGACCCCTCGCGCTGGATGAGAACGCTGTCGGCGGCCGAATTGTGCGGATCCACGTGAAGCGTCATGCGGTCATCCTTGTCCCAGACGCCTTTCGGGTAGACAACCACCTTGCCTGCCTCAATCTCAGAGGCGAAGTTGCGCCGCAGGCATTCGATGTTTTCGGGAGCCGGTTCGATGGCGATGACCTTGGCCGCTCCACGTTCCAGGGCGTGCCGCGTGAAAACGCCGATGTTGGCGCCGCAATCGAGCACGATGTCGCCGGGCTGGACATCGCGCGGACCGGTGCCGTAGATGCCGCGCTTCTGTTCGGCGAGGTTGTAGGGAAGCACGAACTTGCTGCCGTGGGAAACCCAGTAGCGCCCCATGGGGGTTTCATACTGCTCATAGTGTTCGTCCCGTGCAATCTCGCGGCTGGCGTAGAGGATCTCATCCTTCACACGCACCTGATCCTTGAGGTTCTCGCCGCTTCGGATGGCGTTGGGGAACGGGCAGTGCGGACTGCGTCCCACCACGACGTAGGCGCCCAGCCGCAAGGGTGTCCAGGCAGCCACAGCCGCCAACAATGCCACTCCGCAAGCCGCCAGAAGCCACTTCTTCACATGCTGAGGATACCATCCCCAGTAGGGGTGCCAAAGCCGTTACAATGTCCGCGTGCAACCCACGCTGCTCCTTCTCACCACGCTGCTGCAATCGCCTATCGCACCCGGGGCGAAGCCCGTTTCCCTGGGCCAGATCTCAGCGGGTGAGGGTCCGGCCTGGCATCCGGAACAGGGTCTGTTCTTTACCGGCGGCGGCCACATTCACCGCCGTGACCGTCAGGGCGCCGTGACCATGTTCCGGTCCTCGCCGAACGGAGCGAACGGGCTGCTGTGGGACCCGCAACTGAGACTGAACGCCTGCGAGCCACGCAACCGGCGCGTGACGCGCACGGAGGCCGATGGCTCGATTACGGTGCTGGCCGACCGGTTCGAAGGCGGCCGGTTCAATTCGCCCAACGACATTGCGATGGACCGCCAGGGCCGGGTGTATTTTTCCGACCCGCGCTATGGGTCCCGCGACGGGATGGAGCTGACCACGGAGGGCGTCTATCGGATCGACGCGCCGGGCCGCGTGGTCCGCGTGCTGGGCCCGGAGGTGGAACGGGCCAACGGGGTGCTGGTTTCGTTGGACGGCAAGTTCCTCTACGTGGCGGACAACAACAACAACACGCAAGGCGGCGCGCGCAAGCTGTGGCGTTTCACGCTGCGAACGGATGGCGGCGTGGACACGGCGTCAAAAAAACTGATTTTCGACTGGCGGGATGGACGCGGCCCCGATGGCGTAAAGATGGACACGCAGGGACGGCTCTACGTGGCGGCGGGCCGGAACGAGGCCGTGCCGCCGTATGAGACCACCCGCTTTCCGGGTGGGGTTTACATTCTGTCTGCCGAAGGAAAGCTGCTGGACACGGTTCGCATACCGGTGGATGAGGTGACCAACTGCGCCTTCGGAGGCACGGACTTGAAGACGCTGTTCATCACCGCCGGCGGAACGCTGTGGAGCATTCCGGTGAGCTCGCCGGGCGCGGTGCCGTACAAGCGATAGCCGTCAGCCGCGCTTCAGTTCCGCCTTCGCGGCTTGATGCAGAGCCCGGATGTAGCCCATGCTGTAGGCCCAGCCCGCCTGGCGGCTGCCAGACATGGCAGGGACGTGGTCCGCGATGAGGTTGCCGCGGAAGTCCACTTCCACAAGCGTTCGCATCAGCTTGTACATGTCGGTATAGCCGTTGTCGATGAAGGTCTCGACAAAGTAGGGAATGGGCGCGGTGACGTTGCGGAAATGGATCTTCCAGAGCTTGCCCATCTTGGCAAAGCCGCGGACGGCTTCATAGACATCCTTGCCCGTGCTCTTGCCGCCTTCCATCCAGGTGCCGCAGCAGAGACAGACGCCGATGGCAGGCGAGTTGGCAATCTCAAGCGCGCGCACATAACCGTCGTAGGTTCCGAAGATGTGGCGCGGGATGCCGCCCAGTTCCGGCACTGGCGGATCATCGGGGTGGATGCCGATGCGCACACCCGCTTCTTCAGCAACCGGCGCGATCTGCTTGATGAAGTAGGTGTAGTTCTCCCAGAGCTCTTCCTTTGAGTACTTGCGCCCGTGGGTGAGCGGCCCCTCGTAGGTTTTGCCGTTCCAGACACCCTTGGCGGTCTTCAGATTGAATGCGCGGGCCGGGGCTCCGCCGCGCGTGGTTTCACGTTCGCTGGACCAGATGCCGTTGGCCATGTGGGCGTAGGTGATGTAGCCGATGCCGGCCTTGCCTGTGTCCCGGATGTACTGCTTGAGCCACTCGATCTTCGCGTCGCGGCCGGGGAGGTTGAGGGTGACTTCCTCAATGTTCCGGTTGTCGTTGTTCGAGATGTTCCAGACCTTGAGGCCCTTGTCTTCGATCCGCTTCCTGATGGAGATGAAGTTGCCATAGGTGCCGCGGCCCTTGCCGGTCTGGACGTTGAGATAGTCGACGCCCATTTGCTTGATCCAGTCGAGGTCCTCGGCGGTGACGTCTTCGGCCACCTGCATGGAGATCTTGATGCCGGGGCTGAGGGGCTCCAGGCGTGCGGCGTTGGCTGGAATGGGGGCTGGGACGGCGGCGGCAGCGGCCGTGGCGGCGAACCCGCGGCGTGTGATTTCACTCATTGGCAATCTCCTTCGGCACCGGTCATTATATGGCATCTCGTGGGATCAAGGCTGGAGGCCGCAACGTCGCTTTCAGAGTTGTGTGACGCACTTCGGTCAACATCATTTTCTTGCATGTTTGGCCTCTCTCTCCGCCGGCTGGGTCTATGGGTGCGCGACATACACACGTTTTCGTTTACTGCATATATTGCAAATAATGCATCTGCTATGATTTAGGGTAAGAGACCGCCCGTGACCATGCCTACCCATCGACAACTGCCGCCTTCCGCCAAGGAATCCGCCATGGCACGCGTGTCCGGTCAACTGCTTTCCCCGTACGTCAAGCGCAAGCGCCCTTTGACACTGGGCATCCGCGCGGCCGGGCAAGAGAAACTGATCGAGTTGCCGCCGGGCGCGGTGGCCCTGCTCATGGAAATTCTCGAAGCGATGGCGGCCGGCCGCGGCGTGACGCTCATTCCGGGAAACGCCGAATTGACGACAGTCCAGGCGGCCGACGTGCTGAATGTCTCGAGGCCGTTTCTCATCAAGTTGCTCGAAGAGAACGTCCTGCCTCATCATAAGGTCGGCAAACACCGGCGTGTTCGATTGGAAGACGTGATGGCCTACAAGGCCCGCATCGACCGCCAGCGCGAGAAGGTACTCGATCAGCTCGCGCGGGAAGCGCAAGAGCACGGCATGGGCTACGACTTGCGGTGAGCCAACGCACCGCGCTGCTTGATGCCAACATTCTTTACCCCGCCCCAATGCGCGACCTGTTCTTGCAACTGGCTGTCCTGGACGTGTTCCGCGCCAAGTGGTCCGCCGACATTCATCGCGAGTGGATCGAGGCGTTGCTGCGAAACCAGCCGGAGCGGGATCGGGCCAAGCTGGAGCGGACTTGCAGTCTGATGGACGAGGCCGCGGGAGACAGTCTGGTCACGGGCTACAAACCGTTGATCGCCTCGCTTTCTCTGCCAGACCGCGGCGACCGGCATGTGCTCGCGGCGGCCATCGCCGGACGCTGTGATGTGATCGTGACGCAGAACCTCCATCACTTCCCCGACGCCGCTTTGGCTCCTTTTCAACTGGTGGCGCAACATCCGGACGATTTCTTCGCCGGCACCTGAGTTTGGCGCCAGACGCATTTTGTAGTGCCGTCCGCAAAGTGCGCGCCAGGCTTCTTCATCCGCCCTACGCCGTTGAGCAGTATCTGGCCATCCTCACGCGCCAGGGCCTGGTGGCAACTGCTGGCGAATTGCAGTCGTTTGCCGAGTCGCTGTAGCAGTCGGCTTTGCGATAGGCATAGGAGCGGATCCAGGTTTTTTGCTTCCGCTAAATTGGTAGCAACAACTGCGCTCGCTTCTCTCCTGGATGAAGGGCGCTGAACCCAAAACGCTGTCACCGCCGCGTGCGTTTCTCGATGATCTCCAGCACTTGCGGCCTCGCCACTGGCAGTTTGTCCACGTTCTCTCTTAGCCAGTTCGTGAAGTCGGTCTCGATCGGCTCGGTCCATTCGGCATCGATCTGCCCCGCGGTGTACTTCTTCTCGCGCAGCCGCTGATGCCCGAACTTGTCGCGCAGTTGCGTGATCTCGGAGTACTCCACAACGGCTTGTGCAAACTGCGGCGGGATAAACAGCACGCCGCCGTTCCTGCCCAACACTACATCACCCGGCATCACCGTCGCCTTGCCGATCCGGATCGGTGTATTGATGCCGACCATCGTGGAGTTCAGACGTTCGCCCGGCGCAAACTTGCTCCAGTGATGGGAGGGGTCGTACGAGCGCACCAGCGAAGCGAAATTCTCCAGGTCCTTGAGACCGTTGATGTCGCGCACGGCGCCGTCGTAGACGATGCCCAGGCCACTGCGGGCGTAGATCGCATTGCCGACGTTGTCGCCAATCGACGGACCGTTCTCCTTCAGTCCGAAATGGTCGCAGACGTACACATCTCCCGGCTGCAGCATGTCAACCGGCCAGGCATTCTGGTCGCCGATCCGTTGATCGAGCTTGCCTTGATCGACAATGGCGCGGTGCAGGTCCGGGCGTCCGGGCAGCCATTGCGCTGTCAACGCGCGGCCCACGATCACCTTCTCCGGATGAATGGCGAGCCAGCCATCTTCGTATTGATGAACGTACCCCTGATTCTTGAGAAGCGCCCAGGCTTCTTCGAGCGTCACGTTTTTCATGCGCTCGAGAATCGAGCCGGACACTTTCGGCCGTCCGTCCGCGAAGCGCTCCCCCTTCCACTCGCGCGTGTATTGAATCAGGAGCTTGGGCGTGAGTACGCCCGGTTGTGCCAAGAGATCTCCGCACAGCGCCAGCGCCAGGATAACGGCGTAGCTCATGAGATTAGAGAGCAAACCTCAGTGTAAACTGAATCTGCCGTTCCCATCATCGTGTGCTTGTGATCGAGCCCGCGCGGAGGCCGGCCGTCGCAGCGGGCAATCCGAACTACGAATCATTCAATCCGTCAAGTCAACGACTCCGATTCAAGACGATCGACAAGGGTCAGGAATTCCCGAGTTAGGCGATCGACGTTGAGCGCCAGGAATCGGCCCGATTCATCGGCCTGAATGAACCCAACCCACCGAGAGTCTAGTTCGTGATCCTCAGCGATCGCAAACCGTATCTTCGGCGCGCGCAGATGCGCGAATCCGTTGCGAAAGGCGTCGTACAGAATCGCAGCTCCGCTTCCTCTGCGATCGCAAGCGTTCTCGATGTCATCAACGAGGACGGGAAAGTGGTGTGATACGAAATTCTTAAACTTGCCGCTGGTGGCCTTACCTCGGCCAGCTGCCAAAGCATCGAGGCAGCAGAAGACGATGGTCGTCAAGGATAGATAGGCCCTATGTTCATGGAGTAGGGTGACGTCGCTTTTCATCGCCGCATAGAAGTTCTTCGGATCACGAACTCGATAGAACTTGTCGGCTGGGATTTTCTTTGATCATTCTGGAAGAGATCGAACAATACCGATTAGTCTTAATTGGTTGTAATAGCTCTCACGGACACGCGAACCCTCTCGTTCGCACGGCTGCCCGCGCCGGTGTCGCCCGGTGAACCCGGCACCGCTTCGTTGGTCACCTTCACCTCTACGCCGGCCAGAGCCGCGCCCGGCTTGCCTGTGACGTTGCCGACGATGGAAGCACGCAACCTGTGCCGCCAGATGGGCACAGGCGGGATGAAAAACAGTGCCCCCTTCAACACGGGCATTCTTCAAGACTCAGATCGAACCCACTGCGCCGTCCTCGTGAAACGCGGTGACGAACGGCCGCGTACCCTTAAACGGATACTTCTTCAACGCCCCCTCATTCAGATCGAAGCCCAAGCCGGGCCGCGTCGGCAAGGGATAGCGCCCGCCCACCATCCGCATCGCCGGGAAGCCGAGCAACTCTTCCCAAATCTGATTGCGCTCGCCGCTCTCGACAGCGCCGCAAATCTCCTGCGCCAGCATGTTCGGACAAGCTGCGTCCACGTGCAAACTCGCAATCCCGCCAATCGGGCCCTCACAAGCGTGCGGAGCCATCCTCATGCCGGCCGCGTCGGCTGCCGCCGATACCTTCCACAGCGCCGTGATTCCGCCGACGTGGGCAATGTCCGGCTGCAGGATATCGACAATGCCGAGGTCGATGATTTCGCTCAAGCCGTAAGCCGCAATGAGGCGCTCGCCGGTGGCGATGGGCGTCGTCGCCTTGCGCACCGCGCGCTGCATCGCGCGGATGTTCTCCGGCGGACAGATCTCCTCGGCAAAAAGCAGATGCAGCGGTTCGATTTCCCGCAGCAGAATCGCCGCCACGGTGGGGCTGGGCCGCGCATGAAAATCGACAGCGAAGTCGATATCGGGACCTAAACCTTCGCGATAGATCTCGAGGGCACGCACGGCGCGCTTGATCTTCGCATTGGTTTCCACCCACTCGAGCAGCTCCGGCAACTGAAACTTCAGCGCCGTGACACCCTGCGCGCGTGCCTTCGCACCGATCTCGCGCGCCTGCTCCACCGTCCACGCCGAAGCGTGATAGTAGCCGCGAATACCGCGCGGATCGACAGGCCCCCCCCAACAACTCATAGACCGGCAGCCCCATGACTTTGCCACGAATATCCCACAGAGCCTGATCGATTCCGGAGATCGCCGACCCCAGCACCGGACCGCCTCGATAGAAGCTTCCCACGTACAGCAACTGGTACAGATGCTCCACCTGCATCGGATCGTTGCCGATCAACAGGTCTTTCAAGTCGAGAACGCACGCCATCGCGGCGGCCGCTTTGCCTTCGAGCGTGGCTTCGCCCCAACCCACAACGCCCTGGTTGGTTTCGATCTTCACGAACACATACGGCCGGTCGTTCTGCCCCAGGTGCTCAGGCAAGGTCACACCGAAGACCCTGAGCCCGGTGATGCGGAGGTTCGACACCACGCTGGCGAAAGCCTTTGAACCGGGGGGCGTGTCGTCACTGCGCTTCAACTGCGGCGCACATCCACACGCGTCGCGAAGTGGATTCGGCTTTCGCGTCTGTCCCATCGCCCCCGCGGCGGCGAATGCTCCCAACAGAGTGCGGCGCTTCATCCCACATTTCCGTTTTGAGCCGCGCGTGCGAATCTCCTGGATGCTCGTCCGCATCAATATCGATAGGGGTTTGAAGGCAGCGAAGACCCCTGCGGAGGACAGCACCCAATGGGTGACAAACAAAACCAGCCCTTTCAGCTCTCGTTC
>Ga0194132_10012858_pt1 | contig 10318 bp, 7 predicted proteins | sample TA2KigOf80mmetaG_FD_148612 | JGI IMG/M metagenome (GOLD analysis project Ga0194132, IMG submission 148612) | Freshwater microbial communities from Lake Tanganyika, Tanzania - TA2015054 Kigoma Offshore 80m | ecosystem: Environmental > Aquatic > Freshwater > Lake | place: Tanzania: Lake Tanganyika... | reverse complement strand
ACCCAGGTCAGCCTGCTGCTCGGGCTGTCGTTCGCCTTGTTCTATGCCGTGGTCGCGATCCCGATCGGCAAGCTGGCCGACAGCTATAACCGTGTCGCGATCATTGTCGGCGGCGCGTTGTTCTGGTCGGTCGCCACATTGGGCTGCATGATCGCCGGCAGCTACTGGCAGTTGTTCGCCGCGCGCATGATGGTCGGAATCGGCGAGGCAACACTCATTCCGGCCGGATACTCGGTGATCGGCGACTATTTCCGTCCCGGCCGGGTCGCGACTGCGACCAGCATCATTACCGGCGCGAGTTTTCTTGGGTCCGGCCTCGCGCTTGTGCTCGGCGGCCTCTTGATCGACGCCCTGCCGACCAGTGCGTTTGTCAGCCTGCCGCTCGTCGGCGAAGTCCGCTCGTGGCAACTCGCCTTCGGCTTGGCGAGCATTCCGACATTCGCCGTGTTGCTGCTCTTTTTCTTTGTCCGAGAGCCCGCCCGGCGCGGCGCCGGCACCACGACGCAGGCCGCGACGCCTCGCGAGGCCTTCGCGTTCCTTGCCACCGATAAGGCGTTGTGGGGGTCGCTCTACATCGGCATGTCGCTTCTGAGCGCGTTTCAGTTCGGCCTCACGGCCTGGATTCCCACATTCTTCATGCGCACCTACGACTGGACAACGGCCGAAGCCGGCCAGATGTACGGCACCATGTTTGTCGTGGTCGGCACGCTCGGTACTCTGTCGGGCGGATGGATTTGCGACCGCCTGTTCGACCGCATCGGGCGCCGAGCATTCGTCATGACACCGTTGCTCGGGTCTCTGATCTGCCTGCCTTCGGTCTTCGTCTTCGCGTTGGCGAGCGACGCGACCGTCAGCACGATCGCGCTGGTACCCCTCACCTACTTCGCGACCGTCGCGTTCGGCGCCGCCATCGCGGCAATCCCAAGCCTTGCCCCCAACCGGATGCGCGCACAGCTGATCGCCGCTTACATGCTGCTAGCCGCCATTGTCGGCCAGGGCGGCGGCCCCTGGCTGATCGCGATATATACCGATTACGTCGCCCGCGACCCCGCGCTGATTGCGCAATCCATTGCTATTGTCTGCCCGATCCTGCTGATCGCCACCGTACTCGTACTGTGGAACAGCGTCCGCCGCATCGGCGCGATCGACGCCGCAAAGTAAAACGCGGGCACGTATGCCCGCGTTTTCCCAATTCGACAGTCAGCTGATCAGAAGCGGATTCGGCTCTGCATCCGAACCGTGCGGCCCTGGTCGTAGAACGCGTACTGTGACTTCATCCCAAAGGTGCTTCCGGCCAACGGCATATCCTGGCCGTATTGCAGATATTGCTTATCGGTCAGATTCTGACCGACCACCGCCACTTCCCACCGGCCGTCGGCATCGACCACCGCGATGCCGAGATCGAGCAACGCGTACGAGTCTTGGACCAACAGCGGGTCGAAGGTCGGCGCGGCATCGTACTTGCTGGAGTAGTAGACGTCGGCATTGACCCTGAGATCGAGCGACCTCGACAGATTATGGACGTACTCGGCGCCGACATTGCCACGGAATTTGGCAGTGAGCTGGTTGGATTTACCGGTGTAGTCGCACAGACCGACGCCATTGAGGATCACGTTTGGCGTCTGGCCGAAGAAGCACTGACCGTTCCGGAAATCCTTGAACTCGAAATCGGTATAGGCCGCCGAGGCGCTCAAGGTGAGCGCATCGGTCGCGAGCCAGCGCAGATCGGCCTCGACACCGGAAATCTCCGCGGTCGCGGCATTGCCGACGTTGAAACCGAGTCGCCCGTCGAAGATCGAGATTTGGAGATCCTTGAATTTCTCCTGATAGATGGAGACATTCAATGTGCCGCGACCGTCGGCAAGACCGAATTTGCCGCCCAATTCGAGATTGGTCGCGCGCTCGTCTTCAAATTGGAACGATCGATCGAGGGTCGTGAAGAAGAACCGGTTGTTCGAACGGAAATCGAAGCCGCCGGATTTGAAGCCTCGCGCCCAGTTGGCGTACAGCATGACGTCGTCCATCGACCGCCAAACGAGCTTGATGTCCGGCGAGAACTTGTTTTCGGTCCGCTTGCCCGACACCGGGTGAGTGCCGAGCCGCGTCAAGAGCGCGGCGCCGGCCGGGCCGAGGGCCGCCAAATTGGTCGAGGTGATGCCGAACAGATTTCCGTAAACCAACGGCGCGCCGATCTGCGGCGCCGGCAGCGGGCCGCCGCCGAGGGCAAAGATCGAGAGCGTCCGCGCGCCTTCCTTCTTCTCGTGGGTGTAGCGCCCGCCAGCCTGCAGGCTCCAGGCATCGTCAAAATTGAACGATCCCTGGCCGAACAGCGCATAGACGTCGCCTTCGACGTCGGCGAAGCGGCTTGCCTCGGTATTGCCGATCAGCGTGCCCGCGCCCGCTTGCTGGGCGTTGACCGCCGCGACCAGGACCGAGTTTGGCGCCACCCGAATGCTGTCGCCGTAATCGTGATCGCTGGTCTGCCAGAACCCGCCGAGAATGAAGTCGAACATCTCGCCGGTCGGCGATGTCAGGCGCAGTTCCTGGCTGGTCTGTGAATATTTTTCATCAAGCGTGGCATCGAACAGGACCGAGCCGGTGAAATCGCAGTCGCACAGCTCATCGTACTTGAAATTGGTGTATGCGGTGCTCGACTTGAGTTCGTACCCGCCGATATCCCACACCAGCGTCAGCAAAGCCGTGTCGGACTCGTTGTTGCTGAAGTCGCCGTTGGACGAGCGCTTGTCGTCCTGAACCGTGTTGAGCACGCTGGTTTCGCCGCCGAAGACGTTGCGCAACAGCGCGCTCCACGTCAGTCCGCGAAACGGACCCGCAGGCGCCGCCGATTGATTGAGGAAGGACTCGGTGTGGCGCCCCGTGACGTCAAACGAGCCCGTCTCGAGCTTAAGCGTCGCGACAACCGTGTCGGACACGTCGGCCTCGATCGTGCCACGCACCGTCCAATCCTCGCGCTGCGGCTCCTTGCGATTGAGCCGAAGATTTTCGACGTTGCCGTTGAAATCACGATAACGGACCGCGAGGCGACCGCGGACGGTATCGGAAAACGGTCCGGATACCATCGCGCCCACGGTGTATTCGGGATCAATGAACTCATACGAACCTTCGACCGAGCCTTCGAAATCGCGTGTCGGTCTGGCGGTGGTCAGGCTGAGCGCGCCGGCGACGGCGTTCTTGCCGAACAGAATGGATTGCGGGCCACGCAATACCTCGACGCGTTCGAGATCGAGGAACGGCGCGCGGGATTGCTGGGCGCGGCCGTAGTGGACGCCGTCGATGAACATCGCCACCGACTGTTCGAACCCTTGATTGATGCCTGAACCGATACCGCGGATGAACATGTTGGTGCCGATGCCGGTCTCGGTCATCGTGAAGTTCGGCACCAGGACCTGAAGGTCTTCGACCTTCTGCAACGAGCGCTGCTCGATGCTCTCGGCGCTGACCGCCGAGACCGCGATCGGCACGTCCTGGAGAGATTGCTGGCGCGATTGAGCCGTCACCACAATTTCCTCGAGAACCATGGCTTGCGCGTTCTGAGCCGGCTGCGCCAGGGCCCCGGTCGGAAAGCCGATGCAAGCCGAGATGAGAAGCGCCGCGCGATACGACGTGGAATGGTGTTTGAACACGTTCTACCCCCTGATTGCCTATTCGATCCGACGGGTTTCCGCCGGTGATCGCTTGGTATTTAAAGTACCCGATCGCGCGCCACCTGACACGCGAAGGTTGCGATCAAACGTCGCAAGCTTGCATATTCGGGTATTGGTGGCATGGATGCAATCGCCAAAACCAGCCACAAAAGCGGCGATCCACCGGCAACGTCGTCGATATCACCGGCGATCGTTGGACTGCGCTAGTGATTGCAACCCAAAATCGGCATTCACGGCTTCGACGACATCCAGAATTATCTCGGCATTACCACCAGCATCGTGTCCGATCTCAAGCAGGGCCTGGAAATCGGCGGAATACTGGAGCGACGCCTCTATGACTTGGTGCCGCCGCGCTACGAGTATTGGCTGACCAAGAAAAGCAGCGATACGTATCCGCATTCGCTCAGCCTAATGTCTTGGGGCGACCGCCGATACGCGGGCGCCAAGGGGTCACCGGTTCTCGTGACGCATAAACCGTGCCAGCATCGGCTCGGCGGCGAGGTGGTTTGCGGCGAATGCCATGGCTCGCTGACGCCCGACAACGTCCGCGTCGGGCGGTTCCGAAGGCTCGCCCCTGGCGAACCGTCGCGAGGCGGCCCCCGCTTACGGCTGGAAACCTGAGATCAGAGCAGCACGGCGCCCAGTTTGGCCCCAAGTCATGGCTTGGCAATTCGACGTCATCGCAGACACGCGAGCCACTTGCCTCGCCCCGTGCCCGTGGCCGATTGCCAGCCTGGATCAGGCCCCGCTACTTTGTCTGCATGGCGAGAAATCCGCGCACGCTGCGAAGATGCGTTGCTCTGATTGGCGGACTGATCGCCGTCATGGTCGCCGCCAGCGCCGACATCGCTCACGCCGCGCGTGTCGATGAGATCCGAGCACGGGGCCATCTCACCTGCGGCATCGCCGCACGCGTGGAGGGCTTCACCCGGCTGAGACCCGACGGCACCGCCGAGGGCTTCGAGCCCGATCTCTGCCGTGCTGTCGCCGCGGCCATTCTCGGCGCCGCGGGCAAAGTTCGGTATGTCGCCGCGGATCACATCGAGCTGTTTGTCGCCAGCGGTGAACCCGACCTCGTCGTTCGCCGCCTGACCGTGACGCTCCGCCGTGCGCTTGAGCCGGGCGTCACGTTCAGTCCGGTCGTATTTTATGACGGCACCGCATTGCTGGTCCGCGACCAGCGCCGGTTCCCGATACCCGCTGCTCTGATGGGACGAACGATCTGCGTGCGCGCCGGGTCGGAGGCCGATGTCGGGCTAACGGACTATTTCGCTGCGGCCAAGCTTGCCTTCGTGCGTGTCGCGGAAGCAACTTTGGACACGGCCGCCGCACGGTTCGACGCAGGGGCTTGCGATGCCATGGCGGCCGACCTGTCGGAGCTGGGCGCCATTCGCGCCGCGCGTGCCAAGACCAAAGAACTTGTGATCCTGACCGAGCTGCTGTCGAAGGAACCGCTTTCCATGCTGACCCATGCCGACGACCGCCAGTTCATGGAGATCGTGCGTTGGACGTTCAACGCCTTGGTTGCCGCAGAGGAACTCGGCGTTACGGCTGCCCGTGCCGTGTCGCGAACCCCGTCCGAGGACCCCGAAACCCGACGGCTGCTCGGCTTCGACCCCGGCAATGGCGCGGTGCTCGGCTTGCCCGAGTCCTGGGCGGCGGATGCCATTGCGACTGTCGGCAACTATGGCGAAGTCTTTGCACGACACCTGGGTGAACAAAGCCCAATCAAGCTTCCGCGCGGACACAACGCCCTGTGGCGCGATGGCGGGCTGATGTACGCGTGGCCGATGCGATAGAGCGCCGATCAAGTGACCCGCTCTATCGCGCCCCTTCAGAGCCCTTGTCCGGCCAGCTTCTGAAAAGCGGACAAGCGCCATCCGAAGACCATTTGTACGCGCGATCTCATCATGTACTCTGTCGGCACAAATTCCAGCCACGGAGCTAGACATGCGTTTTGCCCGACCTTTGACCCTCGGCATTGCCGCCATTGCCATTTCGGCGACGGCCGGCGCAGAGCAGATCAGCCCCGCTGGTCACGTCGCCGTCGGCCCCGACCTTGCCGTCAACGCCAAGGGCGAAATCGCCCTGCTGTGGATCGATCGTTCGCAGGAAGAGAAGCAGCACGCCGCGGGCGGCAGCGCGCACGACAATCATCTGTCCTACACTGATCTCTACGTCGCGATTTCGCGTGACGGCGGCGCCACCTTCGGGACACCGGCCAAGATCAATCATGACGCGGGCGTGGTCTGGGGCCAGACCGTGAGCCGGCCGCGCATCGTCGGTTCCGCATCCGGCACGTGGCACGTTTCGTACTCGGCCAATGAAATCCACCCGTCGGTGGGCAAGCCGGCGTTGACATCTCACTACACCCGCTCGACCGACGGGGCTGTGAGCTTCGAAGCGCCGCGTCGTTTGTCGACGCTGACCGATTCCGACCTGAGCCACATGATCCACGGCGGTTTCATGAGCGCGGCCGCCTTTGCCGCCATTACCGCGACGCCCGACGACAGCGTCCACGTGATGTGGGTCGACACGCGCCACATGAGCGCGGAGGCAAGCGCAGGCGCGCTGTATACCGCTGTATCGCGCGACGGCGGCAAGACGTTCTCCGCCGATCAGCAATTGCTCGCCAGCGACGTCTGTCCCTGCTGCCAGATGGTCGCCGCTGCCGAAGCCGATTCGAGCGTATTGCTCAGCTTGCGGCACATCGCCGGCGACGGCACGCGTCAGGCGACGATCGGCCGCATTCCGGCGGGCGGCGGCAAAATGAGCACGCCGGTCGCGACCGGCGGCGCGCCCTGGAAGATCGACGCCTGCCCGCTGAAGCCGACCGTCATCGCCGCGCGAGGCGACAAGATTTTCACCGCCGTTTACAACGGCGGCGAGGACAATCCGGGCGTGTACTTCTCGTACTCGACGGATGGCGGCAAAACTTACGCCCGGGCGGTCGCGGCCCACCCCGAGGCGCGCGTGTCGGATGCACCGGCGATCGCCATGAATGATCGTTTCGTGCTTCTCGCGTGGCACGGCAAGACCGACGGCGCGCGCCGCGTCTTCACCCGCATGTTCGATCTCGCCGGAAAGCCCATCGGCGCCATCACCGAATTGCCGACAGGACCAGAGAACGCGCAGAACCCGGTCATCGCAACCCGCGCCGACGGCAAGTTTCAAATCGCCTGGCAGCAGGCCGACAAGGTGTTCATAACGGTTCTGCCTGCGGCGCCGACCGAAGTGGCCGCGCTTGGAAAGTAGAACGTGCGGACATTGATTCCCGCCCTGGCGGCGCTGCTCGCAACCGTCTCGACTGCGTTTGCCGCGCCGGCCGAGGCCATCGCGCCAAAGGATTTGGAACGGATCCTCGCCGCCGAGCGCGGCAAGATCGTCGTCGTCAATCTATGGGCGACCTGGTGCGCGCCGTGTTTGACCGAGATCCCCGATTTGATCCGGCTCGAGTCCGACCTTGCCGATCTTAACGTCGCGTTGATCGGTATCTCCGTCGACGAACCGCGCGGCAGCACGGCGGCGATCGAGACCATGCGCGACAAGCGCTTCCCGAGCTTCCGGACTTACGCACGCGACAAGACCGAGGTTGATTATCTGGTCAGCGTGATCGACTCCGCCTGGAACGAGGTTGTGCCGACCACTTATGTCATCGACCGCGACGGCAAGGTGGCAAAGCGCATCCAGGGCAAGAAGTCGCTCGAAGAATTCAAGGCCGAGGTCGCCGCCGTCGCTCGGTGATGGGCCGATACCTTCGTGATTTGTCCACTGCCCAAATCCCAGCATCTTGATAGGCTGCCTCAAAGGCGGGTGTTTCATGAGCAGGTATTTCGTGGGCAGACCTCTCAAGCGGGGCGCGTGGATCGCGCAATCATTGGCAGCCGCCCTCCTCGCTGCCTGCGATGTCGGCCCCCTCGCCTCGTGCACGGCAAGTGACACCGTCATCTGCGACATCCAGCGAACCGAGGACATCGAGCTGGTTCCAGATTCGCGCTGGTTTCTGGTGAGCGAGTTGGGTGGCGCGTCCACGCCCGGCCACATCCTGGCGATCGATCCCGTCACAAAGGAACGCCGTGTCCTCGCCGGAACCGACATTGCCGATGCGGCCAGTCCCGGTGCGCCGCAGTGTGGCCCCCCACCCGCCGCCCTCAAGCCGCGCGGATTCCATCTCAGCAAGGACGGCACTGGCGAACTTCGGCTGCTCGTGATTGCCGGCACACGCATCGAGCGATTCCGCGTCGAAGACCCTGCGAACGATATCGCAGTCGCGTGGGACGGCTGCATCGACATCCCGCCGGAGATCCAGGCCAACGATGTCGCCGGTTTCGCAGATGGGGGTTTGGTGGTCAGCCACATGTACGACCCGCCGCGTACGGAGCTCACCGACCTTGGCTTTGTCTTCGGACAGAAGACCGGGGTCGCCATGGCTTGGTCCACCGATGGCACGTGGACAGAGGTGCCGGGAACCGACGCGGCGTTTGCCAACGGCATTCAAGTCGATCCCAAGACGTCTCGCATTTACATCAGCTCGATGTTCACCCAACGCGTGATCGGCGTCGACCGGGACGGCGGCAATCGCCGCGAAAGCCCGCGCGGGCCGGCGCAGATCGACAATCTGTCCTGGTCCGACGACGGCCGTATGATCGGCGTCGGCCACACCGCCGTGCCGATCTACGGCACCCGGCCGTGCCGCGCGTTGAATGGCCAGAGCTGCGCATTTCCATTCGCGGTCGTCGCGCTTGATCCAACGTCGCTGACTCCGACGACACTTTACGTTCAGCGGAGAGGCAACATTCCCGGCGCTTCGGTTGCGGCGTTGAAAGAGGGGATCCTCACCTTCGGTACCGCCTTCGGCGACCGGATGAGCCGCGTCAACCTCGGCGCCCGGTAGCTCTCACTCGCACACCGTAACCGCCGATGCCAACGGGACTCGCCGCGGATTCAGTTCGATGGTAATGGTGGCCAGCGTCAGATCGTCGATCGCGCGCACTGCTTCAATGTGCGCCAGCGGCAATCCACAGCGTCATGCCGCCCCGAGCAACAAGTCGGCGCCGCGCTCGCCGATGACGAACGCGACCGAATTCGTATGCGCGCTGATCACCCGCGGCATGATCGACGTATCGATCACACGTAGATTCTCGATTCCCTTGACCTTGAGATCGGGCGTCACCACCGCCATCTCATCGCGTCCCATTTTGCAGGTCCCGACCAGGTGATTGCCGCCGAAGGACAATTGGCGCACATGGGCGGTTAACTCTTCGTCCGTTTGCGCCTGTGGGCCCGGCAATCGCTCGGCGATGCCATAGGGCTTGAATGCCGGCGCCTGCAAAATGCGCCGGGCCATGCGGCATCCGGCGAGAATAGTCGGCAAGTCACGATCGTCGATCAATTCGATCTTGAGGCGCGGCAGGTCAGCGGGATCGGCCGAGCGCAACGTGACGGTACCCCTGCTCGACGGCCGGCAAAGACTGACGATGACGTTGACCGCCGGCTGCGGATGAGGCCGCACGCCATCGGCATCGCGTTCGAACGAGAACGGCGCAAACAGGATTTCGAGATCGGGCCGGGCATCCACGTTGCCGCTCGAATGAAAGAACGCGACCGCCTGGCAGAAAGGGCTGGTGGCGGGCCCGTCGCCGAACGCGAGCCAGCGCGCGAGGTAAGCGGCGATCGTCCAGGGTTCGCGCGCAGCGATGTTGTAGGTCTTGAGGTTGACGTCGGCGCTCAAGGTGATGTCGGGATGCTCCTGCAGATTGGCGCCGACCCCGGGCAGATCGATGACCGGCGCGATGCCGTGGTGCTGCAATTCTTGAGCCGGGCCGAGGCCCGACAGCATCAACACCTTGGGCGAGCCGATGGCGCCGGCGGCGACGATCACCTCGCGACGGGCCGCGGCTGTTGTGAGCGCGCCGCAATGGCGAAATTCCGCGCCGGTGCAGCGCCGCCCGTCGAAAACCAGCCGCGTAACATGGGCACCGGTGAGGACCGTCAGATTCGAGCGCTGTTTCGCGGGGGCCAAATAGGCCTGTGCCGCCGAATGCCGCCAGCCGCGTTTCTGAGTCACCTGGGCCAGCGAAACGCCGGCTTGCTGAGGACCATTGTAATCGTCGGTCGCCGGAATACCGCACTGCTCGGCCGCCGCGATGAAGACACGTGACAGCGGATGGATCGAACGCAGCTTCGACACATGCAGCAGCCCGTTTCGGCCGCGCCAAACCTCGTCGCCGATTTCTGATGTTTCGATCCGCTTGAAATAGGGCAGCAATTCGTTAAACGACCAGCCGTCGGCGCCCCCCTTGGCCCAATCGTCGAAGTCCTCGCGCTGCCCACGCGAGAAGAAGAGCCCGTTGATGGAGCTGCCGCCACCGAGCGTTCGGCCGCAGGGAAAAATATCGGCGCGGCCGCCGCGCGACGCGTCGGGCTCGACCTCATAGCGCCAGGAAATTGCCGGGCTCATGATCGCCCGTCCGACGGCCGCTGGAATGTGAATGATGGGGTTCCAGTCGCTTGGGCCGTCTTCCAGCATCAAAACCCGGGCCCCAGGCTGGGCGCTCAGCCTGTTCGCCAGCACGCAGCCCGCCGTTCCGCCGCCGACGATGATGTAGTCATACACATCCATGGAGCGCCCCCTTCCGGGAGGATAGCGCGAG
>Ga0194132_10012856_pt1 | contig 10318 bp, 6 predicted proteins | sample TA2KigOf80mmetaG_FD_148612 | JGI IMG/M metagenome (GOLD analysis project Ga0194132, IMG submission 148612) | Freshwater microbial communities from Lake Tanganyika, Tanzania - TA2015054 Kigoma Offshore 80m | ecosystem: Environmental > Aquatic > Freshwater > Lake | place: Tanzania: Lake Tanganyika... | reverse complement strand
CGCGGCGGCGGTGGCGGGCGTCGCGACCGTGACTAACCCGACTGACGCGCCTCTGTGTTCACACCTCTCCCCCATGCATTAATGGGGGAGAGGTGTACACCACACTCCACGTTCACTTCTTCTTGTGCGGGAACGGCGGCGCGCCGGCCTCGATCCACCGGCGGATCGTCGCGATCTGGTCCGCACTCAAGCGGTCGTACTCCTTCGGCGGCATCGGCTTCACCCGCGTATCGTCCACCGGCGCGACGAGCACCTCGTACAACCGCGAGCGCTCCGGCGCGCCGGGGATCACGAGCCGGCGGGTCGTCAGCAGCATCGTGTGGTTCAGCAGCGGGAAGCCCTTCTTCGCGTCTTCCTTCTTGTGGCAATCCTTACAGTGCGTTCCCTCAAAGATCGCGCGCACTTGGTCGGCCAGTTCGGAGCGCGGCACGACCGGCGGGGTCGGGCGTTTCGGGTCATCCGGCGGAAACTCCGGCGCGCCGCCGAGAATCCAGTCCTTCAAGATCGCCAGTTCCGGTTCCGACACACGCGGCAGCCAGTCGTCGTCCTCTTCGGGCGGCATCGTGCCGTCGTGGATGCGGGTGATCAGTTCGGAGTGGTCCGGGTCGCCGAGCAGGACGACGGGGCGCTTGGGGTGGAGCAGCGAGGCCCGGTCGAGGATCACGAGGTCGCCCTCGGTGCGGTCCCCGCCGTGACACGCGAAGCAGTGGCGGTGCAGGATTTCGCGCGCCTGCGGTGCGACCTCGACGGCCCGCGCGGTGGCGTGCGCCACGTCGGCGCGCCCGGCCTCGACCGCCGCGCCGCGCATGCGCTCGCGCACGACGAGCGCGCCGGTCACGGTACACGCCAGCGCCACCAGTGCGGCGGCGGCGGTCCACGCCGGGTGCCGCCGCACCCAGCGCCCGGCCCGGTTCAGCACCGACACCGGGCGCGCCGTCACCGGCCGCCCCTGTTGCGCGCGGCGCAGGTCGTCGGCCAGCGCCTCGGCGGTGGCGTACCGCCGGGCCGGGTTCTTTTCCAAGCACTTCAGGCACACCGCTTCGAGGTCGCGCGGGACCGCGGGGTTCACCCGGCGCGGCTCGGCCGGGTCGTCGGAGATCACTTGCCGGAGCGTTTCGAGGACCGTGTTGCCGCGGAACGGGGCGCGCCCGGTCAGCGCCTCGTACAGCACCGCGCCGAGCGCGTACACGTCGCACGCGGGGCCGAGTTCGGCGGTGCGCCCGAGCGCCTGTTCCGGGGCCATGTACGCGGGCGTGCCGATCACCTCGCCGGTCGCGGTGTGGTCGGTGTCCGCGCCGAGCCGCTTCGCGAGGCCGAAGTCGGTGATCTTGGGTCGAACGTCCTCAAGTCGTAACGTCGTAAGGTCGGTCGCGGGCGCACCGCCCCCTTCGGCCTTATGACCTTCGACCTGATGGCTCTCGACGCCGAGGAGGACGTTCGCCGGCTTGAGGTCGCGGTGGACGATGCCGCGGGTGTGGGCGTAGTGGACGGCGCGGGCGAGCAGTTCGAGCCACGCGGCGGCGGTGGCCGGCGGCAGCGGCCCGTTCGCGAGCCGGTGCGCGAGCGTCCCGCCCGCGACGTACTCCATGCTGAAGTACCAGTGCCCGTCCACCTCGCCGACGTCGTAGATTTGCACCACGTTCGGGTGCTGGAGCCGGGCCACGGCTTCGGCTTCGAGGCGGAACCGCATGAGCTGCTTCGGCCCGACGCGCAGGCCCGCGATCATCTTCAGGGCGACCGTGCGCCGCAGGTCGATCTGGTTGGCCTTGTACACGACGCCCATGCCGCCGTGGTCGATCAGTTCGACGACCTCGTACCCGAGCGGGCGCAACCTGTCGGCGAGGTGCGCGGGCACGGCGCGCGGGTCCGCGGCGGGCGCGTCCGGGGTCGGGTCCGGGCCGACGCCGAGCATCCGCTCCATCGACTCGAACGCGGCGATGCGGCGGGCCAGCTCGCTCGCGAGCGCCGGGTGGTCGGCGCACAACTCCGCGGGTGACGGCGCGCCCCCGCCCTTGCGCTGGTCCTGCCAGCGGATCAGCAGATCGTTCAGAACGCCGGACGCGGACACGGATCGCCCTCAGGTTCCCGGTGCCTCGCCGTTGCGGGCGCGGTGCAGGGCCAGCATCGCCCCCTGCCAGCGGCGCTGGACCGTGCGCACCGACACGCCCAGCACCTCGGCGGCCTCTTCCTGCGTTAGTCCCTGATAGAAGATTAGGCCGAAGGCCTCGCGGTCGTCGTCCGGGAGGGCCGCGACTTGGTCGTGGAACTCGGCCCAGTCCGCGACGGCCGCGGGGTCGTGGGTCAGGTCGGGGCTGTCGCGGTCGGCGGCCGGCGCGCCGGTGCCCGCGCCGGCGCTCTCGTGGTGGGCCGCGCCGTTCTCGCGCCCGCCGAAGTGCCGCGCGAGGTCGATCAGCTCGCGCCGCACCTGCACGGTGGCGAGCGCGAAGAAGTCGCGCGCCGACTCCGGGCGCACCTGCTCGAGCGCCCGGCACAGGCGGATCAGCGCGTTCTGGAGCACGTCGCCGGTCTGCGCCCAGCGCCGCACCCGCGGGTAGTCGCGGAGCATCCGCCGCGCGAGCACCTCGAGCCGCGCCCCGGTGCGGGTTATGAGGTCGTTGAGCGCGCCGGGGTCGCCGGCGCGCAGCCGGGCCAAGCACGCCTCGACACCGGCTGTACTGGTAAACCCGTCCGGCATAACTTGGGCCGTTGAACGTCGGTGGGTCCAGTCTACCCCGCGGCGCGCGCCGAACCAAGCCCGAACGCGCCGCGCGCCGCGGTCACTTCGCGCAGCGGAACCCGCTGTGGTTCGCGCTGCTGTCGGTCGGGTTCTTGTCGCGCGCGGTCGGCAGGTAGCGCCGGCAGTAGCTCTCGTCGCACAGGAACGAGCCGCCGCGCCGTACCTTCTGCGGCTGGCGCTCGCCCTCGACGCCCAGCGCGCCGGCGTTCGGGCCTTGGGGGTTGTCGCGCGGGGACGCCGCGTAGTAGCCGGGGTCGTACCAGTCGGCGCACCACTCCCACGCGTTGCCGCTCATCTCGTACAGGCCGTACCCGTTGGGCGGGAAGCTCTTCACCGGGGCCAACCCCGCGAACCCGTCCGCCCCGGTGTCGCGCGCCGGGAACGTGCCCTGATAGGTGTTCGCGTGCCACGTGCCGCCGTCGCCGTTCTTGGCGTCGCCCCAACAGTACGGCTTGCGCACGAGGCCGCCCCGCGCGGCCCACTCCCATTCGGCTTCGGTGGGCAGGCGCTTGCCGGCCCACTTCGCGTAGGCGTCGGCGTCCTCCCACGCGATCTGCACCACGGGGTAGTTCTTCTTCCCCTTCACCGTGCTCGCCTCGCCCTCGGGCCTGCGCCAGCTCGCGCCGACCGCGTACCGCCACCACGCGCCGTGACTCGACCACGGCTCGACCTCCATCGGGAAGAACACCGCGGAGCCGGGCTTGCGGAACTCCGGTGCGGCGTCCGGGTACTTGCGCGCGTCGAACGGGCGCTCGGCGACCGTCACGTAGCCGGTTGCCTTCACGAACGCCGCGAACTGGCCGACGGTCACCTCGGTCGCGTCCATCTGGAACGGCGCGACGGTGACTTCGTGCGCCGGGCCTTCGTCCGCCGGGCCGTCGTCGCGGCCCATCACGAACGTGCCGCCGGGCACACTTACCATCTCCGGCGGCGCGGGGTCGGCCTCGCGCAGCGCGTCGTACTCGGACTTCCACCCGACGGCGACAAGCCCGCCCACCAGCGCCGCGATCACGGCCACGGGCCACACCCACCGCGGCGGGAACTTGCGCGCGGGAGCCGGCGACGGTGCGGGCGGCTTCGTCGGTCGGTTCGCCTTGTTTCCCATAAACTAACTCGTGGGTGCGCGAAAAGATTACAAAGTTAATAACTGAACTTGCCAAAGCCCCCGATTTCGGGCACAACGAGGAGCAATGGCCCAAGCGAACACGCGAGTGCTGCCCGGCTACCGCTTGAGCATCAGCTTTACGCTGGTGTACTTGAGCGTGCTGGTGATTATACCGCTCGGCGCGTGTGTGATCACCGCGGCACAGCTGAGTTGGGACCAGTTCCGCGCCGCGGTGTGGACCGAGCGCGCGCGGGCCGCGTACGCGCTCACGTTCGGCGCGGCGCTGCTCGCCGCCGCGATCAGCGCCGTGGTGGGGCTGCTCGTGGCGTGGGTTCTCGTGCGGTACGAGTTTCCCGGCAAGCGCGTGTTCGACGCGCTCGTCGATCTGCCGTTCGCGCTGCCGACCGCGGTCGCGGGGCTGGTGTTCTCGAACCTGTACGTCGCGAACGGGTGGCTCGGCCAGTTCCTCGTGCCGCTCGGCATCGAAGGCTCGTACTCGCGGCTGGCGATCGTGCTCGTGCTGGTGTTCATCGGGTTCCCGTTCGTGGTGCGCACGCTTCAGCCGGTGCTGGAGGCGCTCGACGCGGAAGCGGAAGAGGCCGCGGCGCTGCTGGGCGCGAGCCGGTGGCAGACGTTCCGCCGGGTCATCCTGCCGGCGCTGATGCCGGGCCTCCTAACGGGCTTCGCGCTGGCGTTCGCGCGCGGGCTGGGCGAATACGGGAGCGTGGTGTTCGTGTCCGGCAACATGCCGCTGAAAACCGAAATCGCCGCGTTCCTGATCGTCAGCCGGCTCGAGGAGGGCCGGCCGAACTCGTACCGCGAGGCGACCGCGATAGCCACCGTGCTGCTGGTCGCCTCGTTCCTGATGCTGATCGTCATCAACCGGCTCGAAGCGCGGTCGCGGCGCGGTTGATTGTTGATTGCGGATTGCAGATTTGTGATTGCAGATGGAAGCATGACGACTCCTGCCGCTATCCCTGATCTACTTCCGACCGCGCCCGGCGCGGGCGGCGCGGGCGCGCCCACTCGTCAATCACCAATCGCCAATCGAAAATCGCAAGACCCGCTCTGGGTCCGCGTGACGCTGACCGCGCTCGCGCTCGGCTGCATGACGGTGCTGGTGATCGTGCCGGTCGTCAGCGTGTTTTACGAGGCGCTGTCGGACGGCCTCGGCACCTATTGGAAGACGCTGACCGCGGACCCGGACACGCGCCACTCGGTGCTGCTGACGCTCACGGTCGCGCCGCTGGCGGTGCTGTGCAACCTCGTGTTCGGGGTGGCCGCGGCGTGGGCCATTACGCGGTTCCGGTTCCGCGGGCGCACGCTGCTGGTCACGCTCATCGACGTGCCGTTTAGCGTGTCGCCGGTGGTCGCGGGGCTGATGTTCGTGATCCTGTTCGGGCTGCAAGGGTTCTTCGGACCGTGGCTCCGCGCGAACGGGCTACAGGTGCTGTTCACGGTGCCGGGCCTCGTGCTGGCGACCACGTTCGTGACGCTGCCGTTCGTGGCCCGCGAGCTGATCCCGGTGATGGAGGCCATCGGCCCGGACGAGGAGCTGGCCGCGCTGAGCCTCGGCGCGAGCGGCCGGCAAATCTTCTGGCGCGTCACCCTGCCGAACATCAAATGGGGGCTGCTGTACGGCATCATCCTGTGCAACGCCCGCGCGATGGGCGAGTTCGGCGCGGTGTACGTCGTCAGCGGGCGCGTGGCCGGCGAGACCTGCACGATGCCGCTGCAAGTGGAGATGCTGTTCAACGAGTTCAACACGCCGGGCGCGTTCGCGCTCGCCAGCGTCCTGACGATGCTCGCCGTCGTCACGCTGCTGCTCAAGGTCTGGGTCGAAGGGCGGAAGAAGCAGGACTCACCACAACGGCACGAATCTCACACAAAGGAACACAAAGAAGAGTGAGCATGAATTGAGAGTTCAAAACAGTCTCTTGTCTTCTCTGTGTGCCTTTGTGTGACCTTTGTGCCTTTGTGGTGAACCCTTCCCATGTCGATTACGGCGCAGAACGTGACGAAGCGGTTCGGCGACTTTGTCGCGCTGGACGACGTGACCGTCGAGTGCCCGGCGGGGGAGCTGGTCGCGCTCCTCGGGCCGAGCGGCGGCGGCAAGACCACGCTGTTGCGCGTCATCGCCGGGCTGGAGGTGCCCGACAGCGGCACCGTGCTGTTCAAGGACGACGACATCACCAAGCACTCGGCGCGCGACCGCAACGTCGGGTTCGTGTTCCAGCACTACGCCCTGTTCCGCCACATGACCGTGTTCGAGAACGTGGCGTTCGGGCTGCGGGTCCGCAAGTGGGCCGAGCCGCGGGTGCGCGACCGCGTACTGGAACTGCTGCGCCTCGTGCGCCTCGAAGAGAAGGCCGGCCTGTACCCCGCGAACCTGTCCGGCGGGCAGAAGCAGCGCATCGCGCTGGTGCGCGCGCTCGCCCCGGAGCCGAAGGTGATGCTCCTCGACGAGCCGTTCGGCGCGCTCGACGCGAAAGTGCGATCCGAACTCCGCGACTGGCTCCGCCGGCTGCACAACGAACTGCACGTCACCAGCATCTTCGTGACCCACGATCAGGAAGAGGCGTTCGAGGTCGCGGACCGCGTGGTCGTCCTGAACAAGGGGCGCGTGGAGCAAACGGGCGCGCCGGTCGAGGTGTTCGAGCGCCCGGCCAACGGGTTCGTGATGGACTTCCTCGGCAACGTGAACAAGCTCCCGGTGCGCGTCGAGGGCGGGCGCGCGCTCTTGGGCGAAACGGGCACCGTCGAGCTGCCGGGGCGCGTGTTCGGCGCGAGCGAGAACGGCCGCACCGACGCCTACGTCCGCCCGCACGAGCTCGACCTCGCGCGCACCGCGGACGGGGGCAACTGCCTGCTGGCCCGCGTCCTGCACGTCAACCCGGCCGGGTCCGTGGTGAAGGTGCGCCTGTGGGCCGAAGACTTCGGCCTGATGATCAACGTCGATATCACCCCGGAGCGCTACCGGGCCCTCGCGCTGAAGCCGACCGAACCCGTCTACATCACCCCCAAAGCCGAGGCCGTCTCGGACACCGACTACGCGATCTGAGGCCGGCGCGGCTCGTTCCCGCTTGCGTGTCTCTGACGAGCCGGAAGCGTAAGCGACGGACAAGCTATGGAGTGGTAAGGCTTCGCGTAACGCCCTTGTGCTCCGAAGCGTGTCCGTCGCTTACGCTTCCGGCTCGTCGCTGCGCGACGAACAACGCACGGGCGCGACCCACACTGCGCGTGCGGTGCGGCCGGTTCTAACGGCGGCGCGCGGGGGTTCGGGTAACGCGGGCCGCCATTCCCTTTGGAACCCGTTGTAGCGGTCGGCTAAAGTGGAAGGGGGAGGCCCGCCCCGCGCCCGCTCTTTCCGAAGGACTGCACCAGCCATGCGCTCGCACCTCTGCGCCCTCGCCGCGGTCGCGCTCGTTGCCGCCGCCGCGCCCGCCCAAGAGCCGATCCGGTTCGCCCGCACCCCGGACATCTCTCCGGACGGCAAGACGGTCGCGTTCAGCTACCTCGGCGACATCTGGACCGTCGAGGCCATCGGCGGGGTCGCGCGCCCGGTCACGATGCACGAGGCCCACGACGTGAACCCCGTCTTCAGCCCGGACGGGAAGCACATCGCGTTCAGCTCGAACCGCTTCGGCCAGTACGACGTGTTCGTCGTCCCCGCGGTCGGCGGGAAGCCGAAGCGCCTGACCTTCGACAGTGCCCCGGACACAGTCACGGGCTGGACCCCGGACGGCAAGGGCGTCGTGTTCTCGTCGCCGCGCGCGCCGGTGTTCCCCTCGACCACCGACTGCTACGTCGTGCCGGTCGAGGGCGGCGCGGAGAAGAAGTTGAACCTGTTCGAGGCGAAGGAGGCGGTGTTCGCGCCGACCGGGAACCTCGTGGCGTTCGTGCGCGGGCCGGGCACGTGGTACCGGCGCGGGTACCGCGGGTCGAGCAACGACGACATCTGGATCGGCCCCGCAGACGGCACGCGCCCGGTGCGCCTGACCACCTTCGAGGGCCAAGACAGCTACCCCACCTTCGGCCCGGACGGGCGCAAGCTGTTCTACGTCACCGAAGAGGGTAGCAAGCCCGGCTGCGCGAACGTGGTGTGCCTGCCGCTCACGAGCGACGGCGCGCCCGCCGGCCCCGCGAAGCGCGTCACGGTGCACGACGACGACACCGTGCGCCGCGCGCGCGTGAGCGCGAACGGCGAGTGGGTCGTGTACGAGTGCGGGGCCGACCTGTGGGTGACGAACACCAAGAGCGGCGGCCCGGCCCGCAAGGTCGCCATCGAGGTGAACGCCGACGACAAGAGCAACACCGAGCGCACCACCACCTTCACCCGCGACGCCACCGAGTACGCCCTGTCGCCGAGCGAGGAGCACGCGGTCCTCGTCATCCACGGGCAACTGTTCCTCACCAAGGTGCCGTTCGGCGGGAAGTGTACGCGCCTGACCGAGCACGCCTTCGCCGACAGCACGCCGTCGTGGTCCCCGGACGGCAAGAAGGTGCTGTTCGCCTCCGACCGCAGCGGCACCACCGACCTGTACCTGCTCGAAGCGGACGACCCGGACCACCCGGAACTGACGAAGGCGCACAAGTTCAAGACCACGCGCCTGACGAACGAGAAGGGCGAGGAGATCGGCGCGGCGTTCAGCCCGAAGGGGGACCGCGTCGCCTTCACCCGCGCCGGGCAGCTGTGGACGATGAAGCCCGACGGCTCCGATCAGAAGGTGCTGGTGAGCGCGAAGAAGGTTCTCGACTTCGACTGGTCGCCGGACGGGAAGCACATCGCGTACACCCGCATGGACGGCTCGTTCGCGGCCGAAATCTACGTCGCGGCGCTGGACGGGAGCGGCCCGCCGGTGAACATCTCGCGCCACGCGACGTGGAACAGCGACGTGAGTTGGAGCCAGACGAACGGCAAGATCGCGTTCGTGGGCCAACGCCGCGGTAGCTACGCCATGCACGTCGTGTCGCTCCAGAAGCCGGTCGCGGACGGCACCACGAAGCCCCCGGCCGATCAGATCGACTGGGACGACGTGCACCTGCGCGTCGAGCGCCCGACCAGCACGACCGCGGACGTCGGGGCGATCTCGCCGGACGGGTTCCAGGTCGCGTTCCGCTCGTTCTCCAACGGCGACGAGTTATGGATCGCGAACACCAACGGGTTCAACGTGGCGCGCCTGACCAGCAGCAACCAGTCGCCCGCGTACATCCGCTGGGCGAAGAAGTCCACGGGCCGCGTGTACTTCCTGAACGGGTCCGGCGAACTGCGGTACGTGAACACCGGGTTCAGCTTCGGCGGCGCGCCGTCCGAGCCGAGCAAGGTCGCGTTCAGCGCCCGGTTCACGATCAAGCAGAGCGAAGAGTTCGCCCAGATGTTCGCCCAGTGCTGGCGCGCCCTGTCGGACAACTTCTACGACACGAAGCACCACAACACCGACTGGGCCGCGGTGCGGGCCAAGTACCTGCCGCTGGTCGCGCACACCGCGACCCGCGAAGACCTGTACGCGCTCGTGAGCCTGATGCTGGGCGAACTGAACGCCTCGCACCTCGGCATCAGCGGCAAGCTGCCGAACCCGGACGAGTGGACCGCGGACCTCGGCCTGATCTTCGACGACAAGTACCCCGGCCCCGGCCTGAAGGTGTTGGAAGTGTTGAAGCGCGGCCCGGCCGACAAGCGCGGACTGGACATCAAGCCCGGCGACGTCGTCACCGCCATCGACCGCGTCGAGCTGACGGACAAGGTGAACGTCTCGAAGCTGCTGAACAACAAGACGAACGAAACGGTGCTGGTCGAGATCGCGCGCGACCCGAAGGACGCGAAAACCAAGCGCAAGCTGGAGATCGTGGCCGCAAGCCGCGACCGCATTTCGAAGCTCATGTACGAGCGATGGGTGCAGCGCAACGCCGACGCCGTGGCGCTCGCCAGCGCCGACACCGTGGGCTACATCCACATTCCGAGTATGGACGAGCCGGGCCTCGACGCGTTCGTGCGCGCCCTGTACTCGGACCACTTCGACAAGGACGCGCTCATCATCGACGTGCGCTACAACGGCGGCGGGTTCACCCACGACCAAGTTCTGAACTACCTCGCCGGCAAGGAGCACACGTTCTTTAAGCAGCGCGACGGCGGCGAGGGGCTGGTGCTGCGCGCGAGCGACCGCAAGTGGGTGAAGCCGATGGTGGTGATGACGAACAACCGGAGCTACTCGGACGCGGAGATCTTCCCGCACGCGTTCCGCGCGCTGGGGCTGGGCAAGGTGGTGGGCCAAGCGACCGGCGGGTTCGTGATCGGCACCGGCAGCACGCGCCTCATCGACGGCTCCTCGTTCCGCCTGCCGCGCATCGGCGTGTACACGAACAAGGGCATCAACATGGAGAAGCAGGGCGTGCAGCCGGACGTGGCCGTCGAGATCACGCCGGCGGAGTGGGCGCGGGGCCTCGACGGGCAGTTGCTCAAGGCGGTGGACGTGGTG
>Ga0194132_10012855_pt1 | contig 10318 bp, 9 predicted proteins | sample TA2KigOf80mmetaG_FD_148612 | JGI IMG/M metagenome (GOLD analysis project Ga0194132, IMG submission 148612) | Freshwater microbial communities from Lake Tanganyika, Tanzania - TA2015054 Kigoma Offshore 80m | ecosystem: Environmental > Aquatic > Freshwater > Lake | place: Tanzania: Lake Tanganyika... | reverse complement strand
ATAATTACTTCTACCAAAGCAATTTTAATTACGTTATCAATATTTATTGCTAATTATTTCTTATCTACGATAGTGGCAGACCAAACAGCTTCAGCCATTTTTTTTTCGTTAACAAAAGCTTCTCCCTGATATTTCCAAACTTTACCGTGTGAACGCATTGACTCAATTTTTAAAATTAGATTACAATCAGGTATTACTGGACTTCTAAATTTAGCTTTTTCAACACCTATTAAAAAAACTAATTTATTTTCGTAATTTGACTTATCTAAACTATGAGCTGTAATTGCAGCAGCTGCCTGTCCAAATGCCTCAATTATTAAAACACCAGGCATAATTGGTTGCTCTGGAAAATGACCTTGAACAAAAAAACTGTTTTTCTTCACACTTACTAAAGCGGTACCAGAATAGTTTTTAATATCATAAATTTCATCTATTAATAACATTGGAGGTCTGTGTGGTAATAATTTTATAATTTCTTTTTTTTCAAGTTTCATTTTATTTAATTAATTTTATTAATTTTTGATAATAGATCTAAGGTCGCGTCAGAGGTTTTAAGTCCAAGAAAAATATTTTTTTTATCTAATATTATTTTGACTGATTTTTCTACCATATATTCTTCAATTATTGGATTAATTTTTTTAAAAAATTCAGTTATTTGAGTATTTTTCAAATTCGTAAATTCATTTGACATTTTATCCTTTTCAGCTCTGAAAACAGCTATTCTTTCTTTTAATGAATTAATTTCTTTATTCAATTCATCTGTTGAAATTAAATTCTGTTTTTTTTTAATTTGATCCTCTTGTTCCTTGATATTCTTCTCTTTAATTTGTAAATTTTTAATATTTTCATTGTTAATTTTATTAAGATTACTTAAAATGGTTTTTCCAAGGTTAGAATTTTGAAAAAGATAATCTAAATCAACAAAGACTATATTTTCGTTACTTTGAGCGAAATTATAAATATTAAAAAAAAAAAATAGAAAAAATACTTTTCTTATTGCAAACATTAAAAACTTGTCCCTATATTGAAACGAAAAGTCTCAGTGATATCTGATTTACTTTTTGTTAATGGTTGTGCCAAAGAAAAACTTAATGGTCCAACAGGTGTTGTCCAATCTACACCTACACCTAAAGAAGTTCTAATTTGATTTCCGTCATTAAGAGATGCATCATAATCAATTTTCCAAAGATTTGCTGCATCAAAAAACAACAAAACATCTAAATTTTGATTGTTTTCAAAAATTTTGGGTAAGGTGGTTGAGGCGTTAAATGATGATGATAAATTTCCCCCAATAAAATCATTGCCATCCTTAGGCCCTAATTTTCCTACCTCAAATCCCCTTAAATTTCTTCCAGGTATAAATAATCTTTCTGAAAGTTTAATGTCTTTTCCACTAATTGAATTTGCAGTTGAGAGACCTATTGAAAAATTTGTTATATTATTTTCGTATAATTCAGTAAAATATTTATACTCATATGAATTTGTTAAAGTGTCTGTGTCGCTTATAATTGGCAATTTTATACTATAAACACTTCTAAATCCATCGTTGGTCTTAAATTTTTGATTTCTTTTGTCGTAATCAAATTCAAGATTTAAAAAGCTATCATAAAAATCACCAGCTTGTCTTTTTTTTCTTACAGATGCAGAAGAAGCCACATCTATTTCCTCATAAAAGTTACTATTCGATAATCCTAAAACAAAATCATCAAAATATTCAAAGTTAGTACCTGCTTCGAAGCCAAATTTATTAGTTTTAAATCCAGTAGTATCTAGACTATCTGTTTCAGTTGCAACCAAACTTCCAAAAATTGATTTATCAGAATTATTATAATTTGGATTGGATGCTGTTAAAGAACCTTTGACTGACTCCGCACTCAAAGTCAAATCAGCATTTAAACCCAAGCCTTTTCCCAAATAGTTATTTTCTTTAATACCAAAAAAAAGAGTACTTCCGCTAGTGCCTACACCGGCTCCAGCGGATATTTCACCAGTAGGTTTTTCTTGGACAGTTAAATTTATAATTTTATAATTATCACTTGAACCGCTCACAATTTCTGAATTTACCTCTTTAAAAAAATTTAAACTTTTAATTTTATTAACTGATTTATTTTGCAAGATTTCATTAAAAGGGTCACCCTCATCTATTTCAAGCTGATTCCTTATAACTGATTCACGAGTAACATTGTTTCCAAATATATTGATACGTTCAACAAAAAAAACATCGGTTTGCTCTATTACAAAATCTAAATTAATTTTATCATTAATTATTGTTTCAACTACTGATGCTTTAACAGATTGAAACTCTTCATTAATTGTCAATATATCAATCTCATCTAATATTTTCTCAACAAGATTTATTGAATACGGCTTATTTTTTATATCATTAAAAATCTTATTTAAATTCTCATAATTAGTTTTTTCAAAATTAATTGGTAGTTTAAGATTTAATTCTCCAAAATAAACTTTATTTTTACTATCAATATTGAAAATTAATTCAAATTCATCTTCATCTAGTAGCTTAGCAAATGAAGTGTCAACAATAACATTGTAATATCCTTTATTTAAATAAAAATTTCTTAGTAACCTCTTATCAAAATCTATAACATTTTCATTAAGATATTTTTTACCAGAAATGAATTTCCAAAATTTATATTCTTCACTCACAATTATGCTTTTTAATTTATTATCTTTAAAAATTTTATTACCAATAAACGAAATTTTTTTTATTTTTGCCTTATCGCCTAAATTAACCTCATAATTTATGTTAACTTTATTATCTTCTAAATCCTCAGTAAAAACATCGACTTTTGAAAAAAAATATCCCAACTCTTTTAGTTTGGATGAAATAGTATTTATATCTTTTTTAAGTAATATTGGATTGAATGAAGATCTTGATTTAAGTTCTAAATTACTAAAGACTTCATCTTTAATAGGATCTGATTTAATACCATTAATATTTATATTTTGTATAATTGAAAACTCAACAACAAAAATTTTTAAAATATTATTATCCATACTTACAGAAATATTATCAAAAAAATTTGTATCGTATAAATTTTTAGTTATAGAATTTAAAGTATTGATATTAATCTCTTGATTAATATTAATCTTTGAAAACATTAAAATTGTTTCGTCAGAAATTCTATTGTTTCCCTCAATAACAATATTTTTTACTATTTCGCTTTGAGTAGAAGAAATCCAAAAAAATAAAATAATAATTATTGAATAAATCAGACTTTTAAAATTACTTAACATTTTAAATTTATATATTTTTTGAGTTAATTTCGGAACGCATATAATTACTTAAATTAATTATTTCATTTATATTTTTAGGTTTAATTTTTTTATATTTATTAAATTTTTTATTGCTAATTATATTAATAAGTTTTTTATTAATATCACTAAATTTAATTTTATTTTTTAAAAAAAGATTTACAAGCTCATCATTTGCACTCACGATTATTGTCTCAAATAATGAAATTTTGCTTGGTAATAATTTTAAAATTTTTACAATTGGAAATTTTTTTAAATCAACTTTTGCAAAATTAAGATCATTTAATTTGCTGATATCTAAATCTTTAGATTTAATTATTTTGTTATCGTTAAAATGAAGAGTATTAAATATCGGAATTTTCATATCTACCTCATGAGCTATAATTTTTATTAGACCATTATTAAATAATATTATTGCATGGATATAGGATTTTGGATGGATTAAAATAGCTAAGTTTTTATAATTAATTTTAAATATATTTCTAGCTTCGATTATTTCAAAAACCTTATTCATCATTGTGGCAGAGTCTACAGATATCTTTTTTCCCATTTTCCAATTGGGATGCTTCAAAACTTTTGCAACTGATACATTCGCTATTTTATTTAATGAATAATTAATAAGTGGCCCACCAGATGCGGTCAAATAGACTTTTTTAATTTTATCATGTTGAATTCCATTTAAAGCATACCAAATAGAAAAATGTTCAGAGTCAACAGGTATAAATTTTGTCTTGTTTTTTTTCAACTCACGTTCGAGCAAATGCCATCCACAAATTATTCCCTCTTTATTAGCAATTGCGATGTTTTTTGAGTACTTAATTATTTTAATAGTAGGGTCTAAACCATGCAATCCAGAAATAGCACTCATAGTATAATCCATACGACTGCTTAAAATTTTATTTATGTAATTAAAATTATTAAAAATATTTATTTGATTGTTTTTAATTTTTTTTTTTAATATTAAATAGCTTTTCTTGTCAGTAATAATTAAATTTTTTACATTAAAAATTTTTGCCTGTTTTAATAATTCTTTGTAATTTTTATCTGCTGATAAAAGATTTATTTCATATTTGTTTATATCTTTTTTAAGAATTTTAATTAAAGATTTACCTATTGAACCTGTTGATCCTAAAATTGCAATTTTTTTTTTCATCTATAATTTAATATAAGTTTAAAATAAAAAAACCTGATGGAATTGAAAAAATAATACCATCAGTTCTATCAATTATGCCTCCATGGCCTGGTAAGATGTTAGAAATATCTTTGATTTTGGCTAACCTTTTTAAATATGAAAAAAATAAGTCTCCCGCTTGAGATATAAATGAAATTACAAATGTTGATATTACTAAATAATTTAAACTTATATTTTGAAATTCGCCAATAAAAAAAGGTATTAAACAAATTGGAAAAAAAAAGGAACCAATTGAACCTGAAATGGTTTTATTTGGACTAATTTTAGTTAACTTTTTTCCTTTAAATATATTTCCAATTATGTATCCTCCAATATCACTAAAAATAGAAATCAATATAGAATAGAAAATGTAAAGTCTATATTCTTGAATAAAATTTTCTTCTATTAATACATAGTAAATAAATATGAAAAATATAAAAAAATAAACCAAAAAAAAAGTGTTAAAAAATAAAAGATAAATTTTTTTTTTAAAAATTTTTAAAGATAATTGTCTAATCTCAAACCACGCCAAAATACAAAATAAAATTAAGGTCGCTGTTAGTACAAAATTAGAATAAAACATGAATGCTAGAAGTATAAGTAATAAAAAAGATGTTATGCATCTTTTGATTAAATTATTAATATTCATATTTTTCCAAAATTTCTCTTTGAGTTTCTAAATGTGTTCACTATTTTTTTAAAATCCTTTTCATTAAAGTCTGGCCATAATTTTTTAACAAAAAAAATCTCGGTATAAGATAGTTGCCATAATAAAAAATTACTTAATCTATGCGTATTTCCGGTACGAATTAGTATATCGGGATCTGGTATATTTTTTGTGTACAAATTTTCAGAAATTTTTTTTTCAGTTATTTTTATTTTCTTTTTATTTAATAATTTAATAGCATCAATTATTTCTGTTTTTGAACCATAATTCAAAGCTAAATTAATTTGAAGCCTAGTAAAATTTTTAGTTTTACTTTCGCAAGAATTGATAATTTTATCTAATTTTTTATTAAATAATTTTTTTCCTATTACTTTTAATTTGATATTTTCTTTAACAAAAATATAAATTTTTTTTTTTAAGAAATATTCAAGTAACCTAAATAAAAATTTAATTTCTTTTTTGGGTCTTTTCCAATTTTCTGTAGAAAAAGCGAAGAGAGTTAAAAATTTTATATTATTCTTAATTGTTTCTCTTATAATTTTTTCAATTGTATTTATTCCCTCCTTATGACCCTTGTTTCTTGATTTAAAATGTTCCAAACCCCATCTGCCATTCCCATCCATAATAATGGCTACATGGTTTAATGGATTCATATAGTCATTATTTCTTTCTCTTTTAAAGATACTTTCTCATCGACAATTTTTATATGATTATCTGTTAACACTTGTATATTTTTTTCGTATTTTTTTTCATCGTCCTCAGTAATTTCTTTTAATTTTAAAATTTTTTTAAGTTCTTCATTAGCATCTCTTCTAACGTTTCTAATGGCAATTTTGCATTTTTCAGCGATTACTTTAATTAATTTTTTTAATTCAGTTCTTCTTTGTTCATTGAGTTCTGGTATCGGCAATCTAATTAGGTTACCATTAATTTGGGGATTTAATCCTAACTCAGATTTTTTAATGGCACTATCAACTAATGTTACATTATTTTGATCCCAAACTTGTATATTTATTATTCTGGGTTCTGGAGTAGTAATACTAGCTAATTGATTGATTGGCATCATTTGACCATATAATTCAACCTTAACCATATCCAACATCGCTGAGTTTGCTCTGCCGGTTCGTAATGAGGATAATTCTTTAACAAAAACATCAATAGCTTTATCCATTTTTAAACTATAAGATTTTTCAGTAAACATCTACTCTCCGATTTTTAAACGGCAAAAATCATTAATTTTTAAATCACTTATGGAAAGTTCTTTTAAAATATCTTTAACTTTTTTTTTTGGTTCCATCACCCAAGCTTGGGTTAAAAGAGCATTTTCCTCTTTAAATTTATTGATTTTACCAATGCTAATTTTTTTTACTATATCTTCAGGTTTATTCAAATTTTTTAATTCTTTTGTAACGAGTTCTTGTTCTTTATCTAAAATTGATTGATCAATTAAATTCGACTCCAAAGCCAATGGATTTGAAGCCGCTATATGCATTGATAATTGTTTGCCAAAAGATTTTAGAGCATCAGATTTATTTTTTGTTTGTAATGAAACTATAACCGCTAATTTTGCTAAGTTGTCTTTAACAACACTGTGTAAATAATGAAAATTTATAGAGTTATTATTTTCTATAGTTTTTGCTTTACCAATGCTAATTTTTTCTCCAATTTTAGCTATTAATGCTACTAAGTTATTTTCAACATTATCTCCGTTTTTCATAATAGAATTTTTTAAATTTTTAATATTTGAGCTATTTTGGTGGTTTAATAAACTTAACTCTTTAACAAAGTTTATAAAATCGCTGTTTTTTGCAACAAAATCAGTTTCGCAATTTACTTCAATTATTGAAGTTTTGTTTTCATCTCCACTTACTGCAATAACACCGTCTTTGGCATCTCTGGACATTTTTTTTGATGCTTTAGATGCTCCTTTCACCCTTAAGATTTCAGCAGCTTTTTCAAGATCACCACCTGATTCTTTAATAGCTAAATTACAATCTTTAAAACCTGCTCCTGTTGCTTCTCGAAGTTTTTTGACTTGTTCTACGGTACTCATTTTAATTTAGAGACTCGATAACTTCTTTAGAAAATTTGTTATCTAATTTTTCTCTATCTAATTCCTGAAGTGTCTTAGGAACTTTTTTTTCTCTTAATTTTTCTGAAATTTTTTTTGTTTCTACCTGTGGAACAGGAATTGTTTTTTTTGCATTAATAATTGTTTGTTTTACTAAATTACAATAAAGATCAATCGCTCTTCGAGCATCATCATTTCCAGGAATTGGAAAATCAATACCATCAGGGTTTGAGTTGCTGTCTAATATAGCGATTATTGGAATACCTAATTTTGAAGACTCCGCGATTGCAAGAGACTCATAGTTTGTATCGATAATAAAAACTAAATCAGGAATTTTTTTCATTTCTGCTATACCACCTAAAGATCTTTGTAATTTATCTTTTTTGATACTCATTTTTAAAAGCTCTTTTTTTGTAAAACCTCTATTTTCAGCTACTAAATCTAATTCCAATTGTTTGAGTTTATCAATAGAGTTTGAAATCGTATTCCAGTTCGTTAACATTCCACCTAACCACCTATAATTTACAAAATATTGATCAGTTTCTTTTGCAACTTCTGCAATAGCTTCTGACGCTTGTTTTTTTGTAGACACAAACAAAATTTTGCCATTGTTTATTATTGTGTTATAAATTTTTTCTAATGCTATTGTAATTAGTTCTAAGGTCTGCGTTAAATCAATAATATGAATAGAATCTCTTTTTCCAAAAATATATTTTTTCATTTTTGGATTCCATCTCAAGGTTTTATGACCTAGATGAACACCAGCTTCTAGCAGTTGTTCTATTGATACTTTTGGTACATTCATTTACTTTTTTCCGGTTTAGCCTCCACAGCACTTTCCAACTAAGGACCGGAGGTATATAACTACTAATGTAGTAATATAACCAGTGGCTGTGTGCGTATTAATTATAAACAGCCTCTATTTACAAATATTATACAAATATAACAAGCGTAAATTAATTAATTTTTGCATAAATTTCCTTATTTCTAAGAAGATTAATCAACTTTCTGTCTAAATTTCTATTATTTTTTAAATGAAATATAAAATTTTGATTTTTTTCTTTTAACTCAATGTTAATTTTAGTGTTTCCATCTTTTGTTAATATTTCGTATATTTCATTTAATTGAGAACTAGATCTTAATTCAAACGTCACTTCATTTATTGGATTATTAAGCAGTTCTTTTAAAGAAGCTATTTTTTGAACATTTATTCTTCTAAGTCTATTATTATCAGCACTGCTGGTTTTAGCTAATGTTAATATAAAAGAGTCTCCTTCAACCAAGAGTTGACGATTTTTTTCTAAAACTTCTGAAAAAATAAATAGTTCAAACACACTTGTTAAATCTGTTAATTTTAAAACTGCATAAGAATTTCCTTTTCCAGTTTTACGTTCTTGAATTTTTAACAGAGTTGCAGCAATATTTGTTGCAATAATATCCTCGGATGAATTAAATTTATTATAATCAATAATTTTATAATCATCAAAAATATCCTTAAATTGATTTAGAGGATGGTCAGAAATAAAAAAACCAATAGACTCAAATTCTTTTGAAAGTCTTTCTTCAAAATTCCAATCTTCAATATTTTCTATAATTTCATTTTCAAAATAATCCTCATCAACAAAAAGATTATTTTGATTTACAATTTTATTATCGAAAAAAAATTTTGCTTTGGAAATAAGGCTGGGTACTGAATTAAATATAGACTTTCTATTTGTACAAATAGTATCAAAGGCACCAGCTTTTATTAATCCTTCTAATTGAAGTTTATTTATATCTTTGGGGTTTACCCTTTTTATAAAATCATTTATAGATTTAAATTTTCCATTTTTAATTCTTTCATTAACTATATTTGAAATAGCCTCATAACCAACAGCCTTAATTGCTGCAAGGCCGTAATAAAATTTTTCATTATCCGTTACAAAATCACCAAAACATTCATTAATATTGGGTCTAACAAGTTCTATTTTTAATCGTTTTAATTCATCATAAAATTCACTTAATTTATTTTGATTTGATAAATCCATTGTCATCGATGCAGCTATAAATTCCTTTGGAAAATAAGTTTTTAAAAAAGCAGTCTGATATGAAATTATTGCATATGCTGCTGCATGACTTTTATTAAAACCATATTGAGCAAAAGGTTCAATCTTCAAAAATATTTCTGCTGCAACATCTTTAGCAATTCCATTATTAACAGCTCCAGTAATAAAACTTTGTTTTTGTTTTTCTAATTCATCTCTCTTTTTTTTTCCTACTGCTAACCTAAGTAAATCAGCCTGACTTGCAGTAAAACCAGATAGTTTTTGAGCGATTTGCATCACTTGTTCTTGATAAATAATTACACCATAAGTTGGTTTCAAAATTTCTTCTAAAAATGGATGGAGATAATCAGGCCTTTGTTTACCATGTTTACAATCGTTATAAACTTGAATATTGTTCATTGGTCCGGGTCGATAGAGTGCAACAAGTGCAATAATATCCTCGATATGGTTTGGCTTCATTTGCAACAATGCCTCTCTCATTCCTGCACTTTCAACTTGAAACAAACCTATTGTATGACCACTAGATAATAATTTAAAGACATTTTGATCTTCATAACTAATGTTTTCAATATTAAAATCTTTTTTTTTTTTTTGAATTAATTTTTGAGTATTATTAATAACAGTTAAAGTTTTTAGTCCTAATAAATCAAATTTTATTAGTCCAGCATTTTCTGCAGAATACATATCAAATTGAGTTGATGGCAATAAAAGATCTGAGGATGAGTCTTTATAAAGGGGAACTACTTCTGTTAATTTTCTATCTGCAATTACAACTCCCGCAGCATGTGTAGCAACATTTCGATTTAAACCCTCAAGCTTTAGGGATATATCGGTTAATTTTTTGATTCTAGGATCCTCGTTAATTAGTGTTTTAAGTCTTTGCTCTCCAGCAATACATTCTGACAAACTTTGCGGTCGTGACGGATCAAAAGGGATCATTTTGGATATATTATCAACAAATCCATAAGGAAATCCTAATACTCTGCCAACATCTCTTATTACCATTCGTGCTTTTAATTTTCCAAAAGTAATAATATGAGCAACACTATCTTTATATTTTTTTTTTAGATAATCAAAAACAAGGTCTCTTT
>Ga0194132_10012854_pt1 | contig 10319 bp, 8 predicted proteins | sample TA2KigOf80mmetaG_FD_148612 | JGI IMG/M metagenome (GOLD analysis project Ga0194132, IMG submission 148612) | Freshwater microbial communities from Lake Tanganyika, Tanzania - TA2015054 Kigoma Offshore 80m | ecosystem: Environmental > Aquatic > Freshwater > Lake | place: Tanzania: Lake Tanganyika... | reverse complement strand
CACTTCTTGCACCCCTCCTCGTACACCAGCGACACCGAGCCACACGATGGGCACAGGTTGGCGCGCACGGCCTCAGCCGCGCCGGCGTCCTTGCGGGCGATCGGAAGCTTCAGTTGCTGTTCGCCATCGCGGCTCATCACCGCGCCTGGATCGTTGTCCATGTGCTTGACCAGCGCCAGCGCGATCGCGTCCGGAAGCGAGCGCACCTGCTCGGGGCCGAAGCCAATCGAGCGGCTGCCGCCGATGCCGCGCAACTGGCGGGCAATCTCCCGCCCGCGCTCCTCCGGCGTCATCGACGACGGGATCTGCAGCGCGTACGAGAGGACGCGGCCGATTGCCTCTGCCATTGCCATGAGGTCGGAGCCGGATCGGCCGACCGAGACGAATACCTCGTAAAGCCCGGCCGCGTCGGAGTTCAGCGTCAGGTTGACCTTGCCCTCCGGGGCCTGGATCTGGCGCGTATAGCCGCGCAGCATCTCCGGGCGCGCCTTAGAACGGTCGGGTGTGATCTTCGGCTCCGGCGGGACGGGGGCCTCCGATTTCTTCTCATCAAGGTGCTCGAGCACGCCGGCACGGCAGCCGTCGCGGAAGTAAGTCACGCCCTTGCAGCCCAGGCGGTAGGCCTGGCTGTAAAGGGACTTGACGTCGTTGACGGTGTGATCGTTCGGAGCATTGACCGTCTTCGAGATTGAGGAATCGGTGTAGCGCTGGATCACAGCCTGGACCTGGACGTGATCCTCCGGCGTCAGGTCGTTGGCGCCGACGAAGTACTCGGGTCGCTCGTGCCGCTCCGGCTCCCGCTCGTGCTCTTGCATGAAGCGATCGCGCCACTCCTTGTAGAGCGGGTGATAGAGGACATGCTCGCCGGTGCGATCGCGGCGGATCATCGCGAAGTCGTACACCGGCTCGATGCCGGAGGAGACTCCCGAGATCAGCGACGTCGTGCCGGTCGGCGCCTGTGTCAGCAGCACCGCGTTCCGCGTGCCGCCGCGGCGGATCTTCTCCTGTGTCTCCATCGGTAATCGCTTGATGAAGCGGCCCTGGATGTACTTGTCCCGCTCGAAGAACGGGAAGGCGCCCTTCTCTGTCGCGATGTCGGCGGAGGCATCGTAGGCGGTGTCTCGGATCGTCTGATAGATGCGCTCGATTGCCTCGAGCGCCTCCGGCGAGCCGTACCGCAGCCGCAACTTGATCAGCGCGTCGCCGAGCCCCATCGTGCCGAGGCCGGTCCGGCGGGTGCCGAGCTGCGCGTGCTCGTTCTCCTTGATGAAGTACAGGTTGGCATCGATCACGTTGTCCAGAAAGCGCATCGCGACGCGCGCGTGCTCTGCCAGCTCGGCGTAATCCATCACGCCGTTCTTGACGAAGGCGGAGAGGTTGAGCGCGCCGAGGTTGCAGACGCCCCACGGCGGCAGCCCCTGCTCGCCGCACGGGTTAACGCAGCGGATGTTCTCGTAGTACCAGGTGTTGGACTCTTTGTTGTACCGGTCCATGAAGACGAGGCCCGGCTCCGCGCTGCGCCAGGCCGCCGTGCAGATTAGATCCCACAGCCCGCGGGCCCGGAGCGTCTTGCGCACCTCGCCGTTCCACTTCAGCTGCCAGTCGCCGTCGCAGTCGACCGCGTCCATGAACGCGTCGGAGACGCAGACCGAGAGGTTAGCGTGGTTGATCCGGCTGAGGTCTTGCTTGACCGTGATGAACTCTTCGATGTCCGGATGGTCGTCGTTCAGCATGAGCATCAGCGCACCGCGTCGCGAGCCGCCCTGCTGGATCACGTCGCCTGTTGCGACCGAGTACAGCTCTGCCCACGAGCAGGGTCCGGAGGCCGTCCCGTTGACGGTCCGGATGTAGGAGCCGCGCGGCCGCAGCGTCGACAGGTTGATGCCGACGCCACCGCCGCGGGCCATGATCTCGGTCATGATCTTCAGGTTGTCGAGGATGCCGGCGCGGCTGTCCTCGGGCGACGGGATGACATAGCAGTTGTAGTAGGTGACCGCGTGGCCGGTGCCGGCGCCGGTCAGGATCCGGCCCCCGGGCACGAACTTGAACTCGCTCAGCGCGTCGTAGAAGCGCTTCGCCCAGTGCTTCCGCTTCTCGGTCGTCCGCTCGACCGCTGCGATGCCCTGCGCCACCCGCCACCACATCTGCTCCGGGTGGACCTCTGTTGACTTGCCCTCCTGATCCTTCAAGCTGTAGCGGTCCATAAAGACCTTCAGCCGGATGCCCTCCAGGTCGGTACGCGCCTGGTTGGGCGGCTCGCTCGTGGTGACTGCGCGTGGCGGACGGGCAAGGGCCATGGGCGAACTCTCCTGATGTGGTGGGGGCTGCCTTAGGGCAGGACGGGGGAAGGGAGGGCAGGTGCGGTCAACTCCAGCACACCTGGTCCTCTTCGAATCGGAACCGGAGCTGGTTGCGCGACTCCATGAGGCGCCGCTTCCACTGTCGGAGGCCTTCTATCTCCTCGACCATGTTGTCCACGTCGCGGAACTCGCGGTAGACGCTGGCGTAGCGGACGTACGCGACCTCGTCCAGCTCACGTAACGCGGTCATCACGCGCTCGCCGATCAGCTGGCTCGGCACCTCGGCCCTTCCAATCCCGAGGAGCTCCGCCTCGACCTCGATGGCGGTCTGTTCGATCATCTCGGCCGAAATTGGCCGCTTGTAGCAGGCGCTCTTGATAGCGCCGATGAGCTTCTCCCTGCGGTAGTCCTCGCGCCTGCCGTCTTTCTTGGCGACGCTGAAGGTGGAGGGACGCTCATACTTCTCGTAGGTCGTGAAGCGCCGCTCGCAGGCGATGCACTCACGCCGGCGGCGGATCGTGTCCTCGAGCTGACGCGAGTCAACGACCTTGGTCCCAGGGTCTTCGCTACCGCAGTAGAGACAGCGCACCCACACCTCCGGCGTCAAAGAGCTCGAGCTGGCGAGTGGCGGTGGGCGAGTTATCGTCCACCAGGTTTAGTACGGCGGTAAGTGTTGAGCACTAGGGGTAGTGCCGTCAAGCGTCAGCATACCATAAATCGAGCAATTCGCAAGGCGGCCCCCCTACCCATTGCCTTAGGGAAGCGTAAACCTGCGACATAATGTTTCTAGCGCGATCGCAGCGCGGCAGCCCGCTGAGGATTGGCGCGCAGGCAGGAATACGTCGAGTCAGGCCGGCGGAAGGGCGGTCTAGCGCTCCCGCAGCGAGCGCAAGAACTCGGGCAGTGGCGTCTCCCCCTGCTGCCGGCGCGCGTGGCTGCTGCCGCGCGGAGCACCCGTGCCAGGGCCAGGTGGTGGTGCTGCCTGGCCCTGCCGGGTCCGCGAGATGAACGACGGAACGTCGCCATCTTCGGTCTGAGCCATCGGCTCGCGCGGCTGAACCGGGAGGCGGGGCGCGTTGTTGGCGTATGAGCCGAGCATGTGGCTGAAGCCGCGCGGCTGCGGCGTGTGCTGGTCGAATCCGGTCGCGATCGCGGTGATGCGGATCTCGCCCTCGAGCCGTGGGTCGACGACAGCCCCCATGATAATCTGCGCCTCCGGGTCTGCGACCTCGGAGATGATCTGAGCAGCCTCGGTGACCTCGTGGAGCGTCAGGTCGTTGCCGCCGGTGACGTTGAACAGGACGCCGCGAGCGCCTTGGATGGACGCCTCCAGCAGCGGGCTCGAGATGGCGGCGCGTGCAGCCTCAGCCGCGCGCTGCTCGCCGGTGGCACGGCCGATCGCCATCAGGGCGGAGCCGGCCTGCGACATGATCGCTTTGACGTCGGCGAAGTCCACGTTGATCAGGCCGGGCACGGTAATGATCTCGGCTATGCCCTGGATGCCCTGGTGGAGCACCTCGTCAACCATCTTGAACGCCTGCTCCAGCGGCGTCTTCTTGTCGGCGATCGCCATCAGGCGATCGTTCGGGATCACAATGAGGGTGTCGACCTTGTCCCGCAGGTGGCCGATTGCCTCTTCGGCGACGACCCGTCGCTTGGCGCCCTCGAAGGCGAAGGGCCGTGTCACGATGCCCACGGTGAGCGCGCCCACCTCTTGCGCGATCTGCGCAATCACAGGCGACGCGCCCGACCCGGTGCCGCCGCCCATGCCGGCGGTGATGAACACCATGTCGGAGTCTTTCAGGGCGTCGTAGATCTGGTCGCTGGTCTCCTCGGCCGCCTTGCTCCCCACGATCGGGTTGCCGCCCGCGCCGAGTCCCTTGGTCAGCTTGTCGCCGATGTGTATCTTGTGGTCAGCGTCCGTCCGCACCAGTGCCTGGGCGTCGGTATTGACGGCGATGAAGTCGATGCCGCGCACCTCCCCACGGATCATGCGGCTGACGGCGTTGGATCCACCGCCGCCGACACCAATCACCTTGATCCGTGCGAAGGACTCTGCCTCTGGCAGTGACATCATCTCGTCCAAGGTCCTTTCCCCAACCAGAACGCGTCGTCTGCGGCCCAACGTTGCGTAGGATACCAGAAACAGATTCTGGCAATTGGGCGCGATTATATACGCGCTTTAATGGGACATAACAACGGGACTATCAGGCTAGTCGCGTAGTAAGAGGCGCCGACGGATGATCCCCGTGTTGTTGAAGAGCCGTGCGCCGAACGCCACGATGGCTGCGAAGTACAGCTCGACGCCCAGCCGGTCACCCAGGAACGTGAGCAGGCCGGCCAGCAGCATGTTGGTGACCAGGCCCGAGATGAAGATGCGGTTGTCGTACTGTCCTTCGAGCTCGGCCCGCGCGGCGCCCAGAATCGAGTCCAGGCCGGCGAGCACCGCGATAGCCGTGTACCGCGCGTAGTCGGCTGGGATGGAGAGGGAGAAGATGAGACCGATGACGATCCCTCCCAGCAGGCCCAACGCGGGGAGCCACATAGGGCCGGGATTATCCCCGATCCGTCCTGATGCGGGAGCGCTCGCCGTGTCGCTCGATCGCCAGCTCGATCAGCCGATCGATCAGCTTCGGATAGGGCAGCCCGGTCGCCTCCCACAGCTTCGGGTACATCGAGATGCTGGTGAAGCCCGGGATCGTGTTCAGCTCGTTGATCCAGAACTGCTCGCCGACGGCGTCGGTGAAGCAGTCGACCCGCGCCATGCCGCAGCCGTCGATCGCCTTGAACGCCGCTACAGCGAGCCGCCGGATCTCGGCGGTGCCTGACGGCGGGAGCTGCGCCGGGATGATCAGCTGGGTATCCGAGTCCGAGTATTTCGAGTCGTAGTCGTACCAGTCGCGGTCGGGCACGATCTCCCCAGGCACCGACGCCTCGGGATCGTCGTTCCCTAGCACGCTGACCTCGATCTCCCGCGCGTTCACGACGGCGCGCTCGACCACGATCTTGCGGTCGTACCCCGCCGCCAGCCCAACGGCCGCGATTAGCCCGGCCTCGTCTGAGACCTTGGTCACGCCGACCGACGAGCCCATGTTCGCCGGCTTGACGAAGCTCGGATAGCCCAGCTTCGCCGCCACGTCGACGATCAGTTGCTCGCGCTGCCGGCCCCACTCCGCGATCGAGAAGTCGACCCAGTCCACGACCGGAAGTCCCGCCGCCCGAAGCAGCGTCTTCTGGACTGCTTTGTCCATGCCAAGCGCCGAGCCGAGCACGCCGGCGCCGACGTACGGCACGTTCGCCATCTCAAGCAAGCCCTGGATGGTCCCGTCCTCGCCGAAGGGACCGTGCAGCACAGGGAAGACGACATTGATCGGCGCGTCGCCCTCGGCTGGACCTAGCGCACCACCGCGGCGAGTGTCTACCGTGCGCAGTCCGCGCGCGGTTGGGTCCGCCAGGATCGCGGCGCCGCCGGCAGTGCTGGCGTCCCCGGCCGCGAGCGCCTTTAGCGGGTCACCGCCTAACATCCACGCGCCATCCCGCGTGATGCCGATCGCTACGATTTCGTAGCGCTCCTTGTCCAGCGCGTCCATCACAGAGCGGGCCGAGCGCAGGGACACCTCGTGCTCGCCCGATCGGCCGCCGAAGACCACGCCAACTCTGATGCGCTGCTTACCAGTCGCCAATGCGCTCTACCTCCGCCTCGAGCTGAATGCCGAACTGCTCCTTGACCGCCAGCTGGGCTCGCTCGATTAGCCCACCGACGTCGGCCGCGGTGGCGGCGCCTGTGTTGACGATGAAGTTCGCGTGCACGGGTGAGACCTGCGCCCCTCCCATCCGCAGTCCCTTAAGCCCGGTCGCGTCGATCAGGCGGCCGGCGTAGTCGCCGGGCGGGTTCGCGAAGATCGAGCCGGCGCTCGGCTCAGCGGGCTGGTGCTCGGCCCGCCAGGTCCTGATCTCGGCGATCTTCGCCGCGACGACATCCGGCTCGGCGCGGCTGAGCTGGAGCTCGGCTCCCAGGACCGCCTTGTCTCGCGGCGGCTCCTTGAAGCGGCTGGTCCGATAAGCCAGCGCCAGCTCCTCGACCGCGAATGAGCGCTGCTCTCCATCCGGGCCCAGGTAATCGACGCGGGTCAACACGTTGACCATCTCGACGCCGTGGGCGCCGGCGTTCTGGACGACCGCGCCGCCGAGTGTGCCGGGCACGGCAACCAGGAACTCGGCGCCGGCCAGACCGAGCTTGCCGGTCTTGTTTGCGAGGTTCGCGCAAGAGACACCGGCATCGGCGTGGACGAGCGTGCCGTCGCCTTTCGGCTGGAGGCGGTTGGCCGTATTGCGGATCACGAGCCCGCGTACGCCGCGATCGGCCACCAGCAGGTTGGATCCGCGGCCGATGATGCGCCAGGGCAGCCCGAACGAAACGGCCGCCTTGACCAGCGCGACAACCTCTGCGGTCGTCTGCGCCACCGCCAGGTAATCGGCTGGGCCGCCGACACGGATTGTCGTGTAGGCGGCCAGCGGCTCACCGACCTTCAGCCGTTCGCCGACGATCTCGGCGAACGCGGCGCGCGCGTCCCTCAACGGGCGGCCAGGCGCGCGACGATCCGCTGCGCGAGCAGCGTGACATCGCCGGCGCCGACCGTCATGACGAGGTCACCGGGGCGCGCATCGTGGGCAACCAGTTCGGCCGCCTCGTCGAAGCCGGCGACTGTGCGGGCACCGCCATGCTCCATGGCCACGACCAGCCGGGCCGACGTCATCTCCGGCATCGGGCGCTCGCGGCCGACCGGCGAGTAGATCGGCAGCACGAGCACACGGTCGGCCTCGCCGAACGCGGCCGCGAAGTCGTCGAAGAGTGTCGCGGTGCGGCTGAAGGTGTGCGGCTGGAATACGCACCAGAGGCGGCCGCTCGTGCGCTGGCGGGCGCCCTCGAGCGCCGCGCGCACCTTGGCCGGGTTGTGCGCATAGTCGTCGTATACGGCGACGCCGCCGACCTCGCCCTTCAGTTCGAAGCGGCGGGCGGCGCCTCGGAAGCTCGCCAGCTTCTGGAGGCCGCGACCGGGGTCGACGCCGAGTGCGTCGACCCCGGCGATGGCTGCAAGCGCGTTGGCGACGTTGTGTCGTCCCGGCACCGCCAGCCGCACGGGAATCTCCCGACCGCCCGGACCGCGCGCGATGAACCCGCTGCCGACGCCATCCGCCAGAACGTCGACGGCCCGCCAGTCGGCGCCCTCGCCGAAGCCGAACGTGACCGCGCCGGGCGGCGCCACGCGCATCGCGCCAGGATCGTCAGCGCCGATGATCGCGGCGGGCGCACTACGCAGGAAGTCGCGAAAGGCATCCTCGATCTCGTCGACGTCGCGGTAGTAGTCCAGGTGATCGGCCTCGACGTTCAGCACGACGGCGACCTGCGATCGAAAATTTAGGAACGAGCGATCGAACTCGTCCGACTCGACCACCAGCACGTCATCCTTGCCGGCTCGGCCGCCGACTCCGATGCCCTCGACCGGGGCCCCCACTAGCACGGAGGCATCGACGCCGGCGCCGAGCAACAGCACGGCTGCCATCGATGTCGTCGACGTCTTGCCGTGGGTGCCGGCGACGCACAGCGCTCGCGCCCGGTAGGTCATCGCACCCGTCAAGACAGCGCGCTTTACGATCGGGATCCCACGCGCGTGGGCGGCCGCCATCTCCGGCGCGTCGGCTGGCACGGCCGACGACGCGACGAGGAGATCGGCCGTCGCGACGTGGCTGGGATCGTGGCCACGGGCGACCGGAATGCCGTGGCCGATCAGGTCGCGCGTGACGCCGCTCTCGCCGAGGTCGCAGCCGTCGACTGCCCAGCCGCGGTCGGCTGCGATGGTCGCCAGAGGCGCCATGCCGGCACCTCCGACGCCCAGGAAGTGGGCACGCAGGCCGCGCCGATCGAGCAGCTCGGCAAGTGCGGCGGCGTCGAGCTCAGCCATTCGCCCGACCGGAGCGCTTCGGCTGCGGGCGCAGGGAGGAGACGAGCGCGACCGCGACCGCGGCCACGACCGCCGCGACGACGAGCATCGTGCTATAGCTGCCGAGCAGGACGAAGCCATCGTTGGCCGGCCCGCGCAGGTAGCCGAGCCCCACGTACGCCAGGACATAGCCATTGAGGCCGCCTGCCAGGGCACCAAGCACCATCTCGGATGGCGAGGTCACGCGCGCGGTCAGCCGGTTGCCGACCAGGTAGGCGCCGCCGCCGCCGAACGCGAAGAGGGCAAAGTAGAGTGCCTCCGGCCGCCATGGGTCGACGAGCGGTGCCGCCTTCAGGGCTCGAACGAGCAGGAGCGGATCGGCGGCGTCGAACCCGCCGGCCCAGGTGAACGCCAAGACCAGCGCCGCGCGGTTCACCCAGCCGACGATGGTCAGCCCGAAAGCGAACACGATCAGCCAGGTCAGGAGGACGCCGCCGAGGGTTGCCACCTCGCGCACCCAGCCGCGCCGCACCCCGATAGCGCCGAAGGCGACCAGCGCAAGCGCAATCGGCCAGTAGGACGGGACGGCCGTCAGAGTCGTCAATGAGGGCATCATCGAGCTATCTCCGCCAGCAGGTTGGCGATGCGCGCCGCCGCGTCCGGGCGATCGAGTGCGCGGGCGGCCCTCCCCATCGCGGCCAGCCGCGTCGGATCGTTCAAGAGCGAAATGACGGTCGTGGCCAGGGTGCCCTCCTCCTGAAGCCGGGAATCATCGAGACGGATCGCCGCGCCGGCATCGGCCAGGTAGTCGGCGTTGTGACGCTGATGCCCGCCGGCGAACTGCCCGGGCACCAGGACCGACGCTCGCCCGAACGCCGGCAGCTCGCCCAGGACGGACGCGCCGGCGCGATTGACCACCAGGTCGGCCGCCGCCAGCGCGGGGCCCATCTCCTCGTGCAGGTACTCATAGACCCGGTAACGCTCGCGCAGCGACGGCGGCAGCGTGTCGCGGATCGCTTGCGCTTCGGCGCTGCCATACTGACCCGTCATGTGAATGACGGTCGCAACCTCGAGCAGCCGCGGCAGAGCCCGCTGCAGGGCGCGGTTGATCGACTGCGCGCCGGTGCTGGCTCCCATCGCGAGGAGCACCGGGTCCCCGGCCGCGAGGCCGAGCGCCGCGCGCGCGTCCGGTCTGTCCACCCAGGTGCGCAGGTCGGGCCGTACCGGGTAGCCTGTGCGGACTACCTTCTCGGGCGTCAAGTAGCGACGGGTGTCCTCGCTCGTGCAAGCGACCCGCTTCGCGATGCGGCTCAGCGCCGCGACCGCCAGCCCGGGCTTCACGTCCGGCAGGTAGATCGCGCTCGGGACGCCGAGTGTCCAGGCGGCCGCCACGACCGGCACGGAGACGTATCCGCCAGTTGCCAGGACCACGTGCGGACGGAAGGAGCGGATCGCCCGGCGCGCCGCGCCAAGTCCCTGCACGTTTCGTAGCGCCGAGCCGACCAGCGCGAGCGGTTCGCGGCCCAGTACCGCCCCGGTGGGCACGCCGACAAAGTCGATCCCGGCCCGCCGCACCAAGGGCTCCTCACGCCCGCCGGCCGACCCGACCCAGCGCCGCTCGCCCGCCAGATGGTCCAGCACGGCCAGCGCCGGGTAGACGTGGCCCCCGGTGCCGCCGCCAGCGAGGAGGACGCGCAGCGCCGCCGTGTGCGGTGGTGCCGCGACGCTCACATCAACGCTCCGACCAGCTGCTTGAAGACGCGCCCGCGGTGCTCGTAGTCGTCGAACGCGTCGAAGCTGGTCCCGCTCGGCGAGAGCAGCACGACGTCGCCCGGTCTGGTCGCCGCACGCGCGAGCCCGACCGCGTCGGCCAGCGTCGGGGCACGGAGGATCTCGACACTGCCGGAGTCGGTCGAACCTCGCACGGTCTCGGCGATCTCCTCAGCCATCTCACCGAACACGACGAGGACCCGCACGCGCGCGACGATCTCGGCCGCCATCTCGTCCAGCGGCGCGTTCTTGGAGCGTCCACCGGCCAGCATCACTATCGGCTCCGTGAACGAGCGCAGCGCGGCGA
>Ga0194132_10012853_pt1 | contig 10319 bp, 6 predicted proteins | sample TA2KigOf80mmetaG_FD_148612 | JGI IMG/M metagenome (GOLD analysis project Ga0194132, IMG submission 148612) | Freshwater microbial communities from Lake Tanganyika, Tanzania - TA2015054 Kigoma Offshore 80m | ecosystem: Environmental > Aquatic > Freshwater > Lake | place: Tanzania: Lake Tanganyika... | reverse complement strand
GTCGTGGAGACGCCCTGCGAATGCCCCGCATACGGCCGTCGGGCCCTGACGGCGCGGAGTGCGTCGACGCTCGTGGTGTTCGGAAATTCGATCCCGCTCGCACTGGCGCGGGCGGCCCGGGCATGCGGCGTGACCGTTGCGTGGATTGGCGCGGAAGTGAGCGCCGCCAGCATCGTGCGCTGGCGGCGCGATCCAGCCTGGGCGCACGCACTCGAAGGCGTGCAGCTCGTCTCGCTGTCCGAGGCCGGCGACCTGACGCGCCTGCGCGAGCTGGGAAGCGACGAGGGCCGGTTCCGCGTCTCAGGTTCGCTCAAGTACGACCTGGCTGCGAACGCCGCGCGGTCCACCGACCCCGCGTCCGTGCGGATCGTGCTCCGCGCGGCCGGCATCCCCGACGAGGCGCTCGTGCTCCTCGGCGGGTCGTTGGCCCCCGGCGAGGATGAGGTCCTGGTCGACGCGTTCGCGCGCCTGCGCGAGACCTACCCATCGCTCTGCCTCGTGCTCGTCCCCCGGTCGGTGGTCGACGCGCCGCGTGCCTTCGACCGGGCCGTGCGTCGCGGGTTCCGGGTGGCGAGCCGCTCGAACTCGCTGGGTGGAGAGCGGGAACCAGGACGCGCGCGGGCGGATATCCTCGTGGTCGACACGTCCGGCGAACTGCGCGCCCTCTACGCCGCCGCGACCGTGGCGTTCGTCGGCCGGACCCTGACGCATACGGTCGGCTCCAACATCCTCGAGCCTGCGGCTCATGGGAGGGCCATCGTCGTCGGCCCCCATGCCGGGTCGTTCGCGGAGGACTTCGCCCGTTTCCGCGACGCGTCGGCGTTCGTACAGGTCGATGGCGAGGCCGCCGTGTGCGGCGCCGTCGCAGCCCTCCTCGCGGATCCACTCGCCCGGGCCGCGTACGGCGCACGCGCGCGAGCGGTCGTCGATCGGCACACCGGCACATTGCGCCGGACGGTGACACTGTTCGAGAACGCGTGCCTTGCGGGCGCATCGAGCCCCGCGGCCGACACGACGGAGGCGTGCGTGGAATGAGGGCGCCGCGCGTGGCGGTTGTCGATCCGTATTCGGGGGGCTCGAATCTCGCTCCCGCCCTGATGCGGCGTGGGCACGAGGCCGTAATGGTCCAGAGCACTACGGCAATCCCGCAGCTGTTCCGCCGATCGTGTGTCCCAGCGGATTTCGCGCACCACTGCGTCCACGACGGCGACGTGGACGCGACCGCTGGCTGCCTCGCCGCACTCGACGTGTGCGCCGTGATCGCCGGGTGTGACATGGGCGTCGAGCTCGCCGACGCCTTGAGCGAGCGGCTCGGGCTGCGCTCCAACGGCACGGCCCTGAGCGCCGCGCGGCGCGACAAGGCGATCATGGGCGAGGTGGTGGCGGCCGCCGGGCTCCGGACGATTCCCCAGTGTTCCTCGGATGCGGTGGAGGTGCTGGAAACGTGGGCGACGACGGGCGCACGGTGGCCCGTGATCGCCAAGCCCCACCGGAGCTGCGGGTCGGACGCGGTGGCGCTCTGTGGCTCGGGCGAGGAGCTTCGGGTCGCCTTCGATCGCATCGTCGGAGCGCCGTCCGTTCTCGGGGAGAGCAATCTCTCAGTGCTCATACAGGAGTTCGTGGACGGCCCCGAGTACGTGGTGGACGCCGTGAGCCTCGACGGGCTCCACCGGCCGGCGGCGTTCTGGCGATATACGCGGCCGGCGCCGCGGGCGGGCGGCCCGCACGGGTTCGTCTGCTACGACGCCATGGTCCTGCTCCCGTACGAGGGACTCGTTCAGCGGGAGCTCTTTTCCTACGCCTGTGCCGCGCTCGACGCGCTTGGCATCCGGCACGGTCCCTCACATTGCGAGATCATCGTCGATGGCGACGGTCCGGTGCTCGTGGAAATCGGCGCGCGCCTCAGCGGGGGCAACAACGCCGTGCTCAGCGCGTCGCGCGGCGGTCTCAGCGCCCTCGACCTCACGCTGGACGCTGCGCTGGAGCCGCACCGTTTCAGGGCGGAGGCGCACACGGCGCCCCGGCTCTCCGGCACCGTCGCCAATTTCTTCCTGCGGCCCTGGAGCCCGGGCGTGCTGCGTGCGCTCCCCCGGCTCGCGGAGGTCGAGGCCCTTGCCTCGTTTCAATCGCTGCGCATCGGGGCGCACATCGGCCTGCCGATGCCGGCCGTCGCCGGCCTGGTGACACTCGCGCACGACGATCGCGAGGTCGTCGAGTCCGACCTCGCGGCTCTGCGGGAGATCGCGTCCGAGGGCTTCTACCTGACCGACGATGGCGGCCAGGCCAGGGCCTCATGACAGCCGCTCGGGTCCGTCGATGTCACGCTGGCGCCGTCTCGCCGCTCCATCTCCGGCGGAATCGCGCACGCTCCTCGTCGGTGTAGAAGAACCGGGCAAACTTGGATTCGTACAGGTCGTCCAGCAGCCAATCCGGGACCCGGATCCGCCGCTTGAACTCCTCGTACTGCCTCGCATGACTGCGGTCGCTGCTCACGTTGCTCCGTACCATCGTGAAGGCATCCAGACCCAGGAAGTCGGCGATTGCGCCGGCCTTCACGGTGTCGTCCAGCTCGCTCTTGAGCAGCAGCAGCTCGACGTTGCTGCCGGCAATGGTGTTGAACCCCTGTTCCCGTGGAAACGGATGTTGGAATACGTCGAGCCCCAGTGTGGTTTTCAGCTCGGCGTCGAACCAGGTCAACGGCCTCCAGTGCATGAATCGTTCGATGAAGATGTCGATCATCGAGTCGATGTCGAGAGGTGACTCCTGGAGCGGCGCTCCCGCGTATTGATCGAACTGTTCGAAGAACATCGAGATGTTGCATGCCACCGGATCACGGACGGGCGAGATCACCCGCAGCCGATGTCCCGGTTTGACGTATGCCTGGTAGATCCGCTGCGTGTAGAACGTTTCGCGAATGCGCCATCCTCGCCGCCTCCTCGCTGAGACCTGCCGGAACACCCGCCGGCTGTGTTCGATCTCGCGGATGACATGATCCCGGTATTCCGGCTCGATCCGGATTCGACTCAGATCGCGTTTGCGGATCGGATAGAACTCATGAGACATCAACACCAGCCGGGTGCGTGGGTCTTCGCAGCGGAACAGCGAGTTGCGGATCGACGAAGACCCGACCTTGCCCATCTGATACACCAGAATCGGGTCCCGCCAGCCGAGCAGCGGCGCAACATTGACCGCGAAATACTCGTAGACGCGACGACCGATCCATCGGCTGTTCAGGTGCATGGCCATCGTTCGAAGCCGCTCTGGGCGACCCTGACCTCCGCTCAAAGGTAGGATCTTACGGTGACGGCGGAAAACCAGGACCCCGGCGCTGTAACGTCGAGGCCCCCCCTGCTGGGGCTCGGGGTGGTCACCCTTCTGTCGCTGATGCTGTGCCTGGCGTTCGGGCAGGGGTTCGTCGCGACCGACGACTTGGGCTACGCCGACCTCGCGACCTCGCTCCAACACGGATGGAGCGATCCGCTCGTCACCGGCGGACACCGGGCGGGCCGAATTGGCCTCGTGTTTCCCCTGGCCGTGATGTTCAGTGTGGCCGGATCGAACCCACTCACCCTTTCGCTGCTCCCCTTCTTCTGTACGGTCTTCACGGCGCCAATGGTCGCGTGGCTCGGCACACGGGTCTGGGGCCGGCGGACGGGACTGCTCGCGGGCCTGCTGTATCCCCTCGTGCCGATCACCCTCACCATCGGACGGACGCTCGTTCCAGAGCCGATCGTATCGTTCGAGCTCTGCGCCGCGGCGGCGTTCGGCATGCTTGGCGCGGACCCGCGGCGCGGCCGACACCGTCTTGCCCTGCTGCTGGCGGGTCTCTGTGTCGGACTCGCCTACCTCACCACGGAAGCCGGCGCCGTGATGATCGGAGTGCTCGCGCTCTTCCTGGTGGTCTCACGACAGCCACTCAACCACGTCGGCATCCTGCTCGCCGGGTTCTTGTCCGTCGTGGTCATCGAGCTTGTGTACCACCAGGTCATCGATGGCAGCGCACTCCATCGCTTCTCGAACGTCCAGGCGTATGCGGGCCACGGACAGGTGGTGAGCGCCAACATCGATCTGCCCTATCGCCTCGTCCGCGCCTATCCCGCGATGTTCGTGTATCCGAGCCTGTCGCTTGGCGTTTGGGGACCGCTGATGATCGCCGGCGCGATCTACGGAGTGAGCCGCTGGCGCCACAACCTGATGTTCCTGTCGTGGGCAGGCGCGATATTGCTGTTCTACAACTTCATGAGCGCCAGCCTCTCGCAGTATGTCGCGCTCCCCGTTTCCCCTCGGCTGATCGTGCCGGCGCTTCCCCCGTTGGTGATCCTGCTGGCAAAGCTTCTTACCGACGGTTGGGCGTGGCTCGGGCGCCGCCGGCCTGCGGCGCGCGTGGCGCTGCGGGTGGGGATGGCGGCGTGCCTCACCGGGGCATGCGCCGTGGCGGTCGTCTGCGCGTATCTGGACGCGCGCTGCCGCCTGACTCTCGTGCTCGCGCGAAACGCCACCCTTGCGACGGAGTTCCTGAACGCCTACCCCGCGGTGTCGGTGATCAGCGATCCGCTTTCGGTACGGGTCATCCGGTTCACTCGCCCGCGCGCGGCGCGTGACTCTTTCCTCTCGTTCGATCAGTTGGCGCGCATGGATGGAGTCGGCCCGATCCGGAACCCGTCTCGCGCGACCTTCGTCGTGCTCAACGGTCCGTCGCTCAACGCGCGGCTCCTGATGGGAGCTGGTGCTCCCGGTATCGAGCTGACGGCGGCGGCGCGGACGGCCCTCGACCGCCTGGGTGTGCAGGCGACTCCCCCGATCTTCATCGGACGACAACCGCGGGACCCGTTGCTGACCACCCTGCTCGCGCGGCCGCTGATACGATCGCTCATAGGACCGGACGCGGTCCGATTGCTGAACATGCTGTGGGTGTCGGACCCCGCCCTGTCCGAGCTCCGTGTCGTGCCGATTCTGTGATCGCCTGACACGACGGATCTACCTGTGTGCCTCCGCCAGCGCCTCGCGCACACGGATTCGAACGGCACGCAGCCCACGAACGCGCGGCTGGGGGGAACTTCGATGCGCATCCTGACACGAGTGGTCGCGGCGCTGTGCGGGTGCGTAGTCGCGCTCGCGCCCCGTCTCCCTGTCGGTGTTCAGACGACGTTCCGCCTCCTGGGCGGACCTCTGAACCGGCCGCCGGGCGGCGGGCGCGGTCTGCGACGCGGGCGCAGCCGGTTCACAGTGGCGTTGGGGCTGCCGGCTGCCCCGGGCGCGTGAACTGCAGGATCCGATGCTGCCAGTGGTCGGAAATGAGCAGCTCGTTGTCGTTCGTCAGGTGCGCCCATCGTGGCTGAAACAGCGACGGGAGCGGCGACCCAGGGGCATCCGCGACCTCCCAGAGCATCTGCCCCTCCTCGGTCGCTCCGAACACACGGTTGTTCGCCGTGTCGACGATCAGCAGCGTGCCGTCGTCGACCTGCTCGACGAAACGCGGCTGCCGGAGCCGACGCTGCGACCCGTCGCCGGCCGTGACCGTCTGCAGCGAGGACGTCGACCCGGTCGCGGGATCCGCAAACAGCACACGACCGCTGCCGCTGTCGGCAATGAGCACCCGGCCATCGCGCATCACCTGGGCGCTGTGGGGATCCCTGAGAGCCACGCCGCCGAGCGGAGCGGCGCCTCGACCCCCGAGCGCCCAGCGGACCTGCCCCGACCAATCAGTCTCGACCACGAGATCCCGCTGCGCATCAGTCACGAGCAACATCCCGCCCTCGAGCTCGCGGACGTCGTGGGGGTCACCCAGCACGAGATCGCCGTCTGCGCAGTGCAGGGTGCGCAGTGTCCGCAGCGTCTCACCGGTTGGCGACAGCTCCACGATCCGACTCGACCTGCCGTCCGCAACCAGAATGGTCCCGCGCGGTGTACCGCGGGCACACCTCGGCCAGAACAGTCCCGTACGGGACGTCGAGACGGCGTGGGCGCTGCCATCCTGGTCGACCGCGATCACGCGGTCGTGGCAGGTGTCGGCGACCAGGAGAACCCCGCCTGGCATCCGTTCCACCGAGCGCGGGTAGGACAGCATCCGGCGCGACGCCAGCGTGTTGCCGTACTGCCACACGACCCGCCCCACGCTGTCGATCTCTATGACGCGGCGGTTGCCGGCGTCGCAGAGCAGGTGATGGCCATCCGACAGCGTCTTGACGAACGTGGGGCCGCTGAGCGGCGGTCCCTGGACTGCGAGAGTCGACGCATCCTCTCCGACGACCACGAGCACGCGGTCGTTGCGCGTGTCGGCGATGATCCGCCGGCCGTCATCAGTCTGGAAGGCGGCCGTCGGGTTCGACAGATGGCGGATGTCGCTCGACGGATCCCCTCGAGTTCCGTACTGCCACGCCACCGTGCCGTCGCGTCGCAGCTCGATCACGGCATGACCGAACGAGTCCGCGAGCAGGATGTGATCGTTCGGGAGCAGCTGGAGACTGGTCGGGCATCCGAGCGGATGCGGTGGCGAGGAGACGGCCCAGAGGAGGCGGCCTTCCCGATCCACTTCGGCGATGTCCCCCTGGTAGACGGTGTCAACGAAGCTCACGAGAAACGTGCCGGCCCGCGTGGCCGAGACCACGCGCGGCATGCGACGGCTGATCGGCGAGAGATCGATGCGGCCCAGCGCGGCCCCCGACGCGTCGAACATCAACAGCTCCCAGGTGGTGCGGCGGAGAATCGCCACACGTCCCGACGGCAGCAGGCAGCCATAGCCGTCGTGTATCCCGAGCGCCATGGAATCGAACAGCGTCTCGCCGGCGGGAGACACCCGGCGCGTGCGCGTCTCGAACAGCACCGTCAGGTTCTTCTGCCGGGCCGGCTCGTCGACGATGAGGTAGGACCCGTCGGCGGCGCGGTCGGCCAGCACGGGGTGAAACAGGCGTTCGTGTGCGCGCCCGGGATCCGCCGACGCGTACGTGATGCCGACTTCCCCGGCAAACCGCCAGTCCCGATCGGCGGCCACGGGCGTCAGCGGCGCCAACGTCGGCAGGGAGGACGCCGCCGACGTTGCGATGTCGCGCGGGCCCGTCGCATCATGCGTGTGTCACCGGAGGATCCGCGCGATGTCTGTGGTCCTGAGAACGCCGTACGTCTACGATCTGCGCCGCCTCGCCGATGAAGCCGGGATCGCGCGCGGGATCCTCGACTTCTCCCAGGGCCCGTACGGCAACGGCGTCTCGCTGCCCTCGGCGGATCAAATCATAGAGTCGCATCGGGAACACCGCAACAACGTTCCGTTCTCCGGGGCGCTCGAGCGTTGCCCGTACATGAAGGAGATGTTCGACAGCTTTCAGACCGGGAAGGCCGCGTTCCGCCTGCTCCGGCGCGGGCCCAAGGCGGCCTACGCCTTCCACGACGACAGGGACAAGGGCCCGCGCGTGGCGAGATTCCAGATTCCGTTCGTCACCAGCGACCGGGCGTTTCTGCTCATCGCCAACGACCGGCTGGACATCCGGCGGTTCGACACGGACGGGTCAGGTCTCGCGGGCGACGCCAACGGCGACGTCTGGTTCGACATGGCCCGGCTCCATCGCGCGGGCGAAGGCGCGATCGAGCTGTACCGTCTCGAAGCCGGCTATCTTCACTACTTCGACACCAACGACGTGCACACCCTCGTCAACGCCGCCGATGACGAACGCATCACGCTCAGCCTCGACGTGATCCTGAACGACTGGCTGACCGCGTGGATGGCGTCCAACCTGACCGAGCGCGTACCGGCCTCGCCGATCGTCTCGTCGTCCGCGATCACCTGGAAGTGGAACGCGCTGGGGCACGGGATCATCCGCAACACGCAGGGTGCCTGATCACTGGCCGTCGCCAGTGCCGCCGGGGTGGTGACGCCAACCAGTGCCGCGAGCCCGAGCCGCTGCATGGCACCCATGAGCCACCTCATTCCCAACGGCGTGGCACACGTCGAGCGCAAGAGACGATGAGAACAATCAGCCGGTTGTCGAGGACGAGGGCGGCCGGATCTGGAGCAGCCATCACCCGACGGCCACCGTTCCAGGGGCTGCCGGGCGTCGTCGGCTCGGTCGGGAGCTTCTGCTCGACCGAAGCGGCACACGAGGTGCGCCGCTTCTTCCAGGACCACCCCGTGCCGACGGCCGGCGGGGCCACGTTTTCGGAACACTCCAGCCTGCCCGCGCGCTGACGACGGGCCCCAGTCTCCGCCGCCAGCGCACCGGCCGCGAAGCGCCGCACGAACTCGAGCGCCTGTTCAACGCGACGCAGCTGCGGCATCGGGCAGCAGCACGACTCGTGTTCGCAGCGTCCAGGGCGGAAACTGTGACGGGCTGCACAACCCCGACGCCTTCCCCGGCACGCTGATCCGGGAAAGGGCATAATCTCGATCGCGGACCTGCAGCCGGCTGTCCCCGGTCGCCCGGCCTCGCTGGAGGAGGGACGCCATGTCGCCCGCGCGTGCGATCCCGGTCGTCGCCATCCTGGCGGCAGCGTCCGTCTCGGCCCAGCTCGACGACCGCGTGTACGTCGTGCTCCCGAGAGACGCGATTCCCGCCATCGACAACCCCACCTTCGAACCGGCCGCCTCGGCCGCGGCACTGGCGGACGAGGAGATCGTTCTCGGCCTGGTCGGTGAGCGCGAGCAGCGCGCCTACTCGACGTGGCAGCTCGATCGCCACGAGATCGTCAACGACATCTTCGAGGGCACGCCGATCGCGGTCACCTGGTGTCCGCTGTGCGGCACCGGCATCGTATACGAGCGCGCGCTCGATGGACGGCTGCTGTCGTTCGGCGTCTCCGGCATGCTCTACAGGGATGGGCTCGTGATGTACGACCGGCAGACGGACTCGCTCTGGACCCATGTGGACGGCCTCGCGATCCGGGGACCGCTCGCGGGCCGCCGTCTGCAGCTCGTCCCTGCGCTTCACGCCACCTGGAAGCAGTGGCGGACGCTCTATCCGGACTCGACGGTCATGCGGAAGCGCGGCGAGTTCCGCACCCCGTACGAAAGCTACAACCGCAATCCCTCGGAGATCGGGATCCTCGGGCGCCGAAATCCGGACGCGCGGCTGCCGCCCAAGGAGCGCATCCTCGGCGTGCGGGCGGGCGACAGCGAAATGGCCTTCCCGCTGGCCGCCGTCCGCGACGCGCGCCTGGTGCAGGCGCGCGTGGGTGACCAGCCGGTCGTCGTGGTGGCGCCCGGACGCAACCTGCCGGTCATCGTCTTCGACCGGCGGGTCGATGGTACACCCCTCGACTTCACGCTCGCCGAAACGGCGGACCACCAGCCGGTCCTGCGCGACACGGCGAGCGGAACGACCTGGAGCCTGGCCGACGGTCGGGGTCTCGAAGGCCCGAAGGCCGAGACGCGCCTGCTGCGGGCCACGACCCTGCCCGCGTTCTGGTTCGGCTGGCGCAGCTACTTCCCGCGCACCGGGCTGTGGCTGCCCGACCCCGACGGCCGCCCATAGCATCGAGGGCTCCAGGCCCGGCTGGCGACCTCACGGCTGGGTACATGCTGTGCCCGCCGTCGACGCGTCGAGCCGGATCCCCGCCACGGCCTGCCGCGGCCGGCAGGCCGCAGCCGCCGGAACGCGAGGCGGAAGGCGAGGCGCGTCGCACTACGGGGATCCGGTGCATCCGAATGGGATACTCCGTTTCCTACCTTGCGTGCTGGTACAGACCGGCCGCGCGAATCGCGTCGAAGTCCCTTCGCGCCTGTTCCAGGTCGTCGAACACCACCGTCTCCATCCCGGGCCGAATCTCCCCGGCGGCGAACTCGGCGAGCGTGGCGCGCATCACGGTGGTCTCGGCGCGCGCGATCTCCCCGGAGACGATCTGCTGCGCCAGCAGCAGCACGGCCGCCGCCGTCACGACCCGCATCGCGCCCGCGTGCCACGCCGACTCGATCCGGGCGGCGACGGTCATCAACGCTCCCGCGTGCAGCGGCATCAGCAGCACCGAATACCGCACGGGGACGAACACCTCGCCGTCAACGCCGGAGCGTGCGGCGGCAGCCGCGACGGCACCGGTCAGCGAGAAGGCCATCAGCACGGTCGCCAGCGGATCCGGACACGGCCCGTGTCGTCCCGCCAGCATCGCGCGCCCCAGCGTCCAGACCGCGAAGAGCAGCAGCACCGCACCGAGGACGCGGCCGGGCAGCGCCAGCGCGGCGGCACGCGTCCACGGCAGCCCGAGGTACGCGACAAGGTAGTCCAGGCGCTCGAGCGCGCCGAACGCGGCGCCGCCCTCCGCCGCCAGCGGAGTGCCGGACACATACACGGCGCCGAACGCCACGCCGCCGGCCAGCACGACCACGGCCTGACCGC
>Ga0194132_10012850_pt1 | contig 10320 bp, 10 predicted proteins | sample TA2KigOf80mmetaG_FD_148612 | JGI IMG/M metagenome (GOLD analysis project Ga0194132, IMG submission 148612) | Freshwater microbial communities from Lake Tanganyika, Tanzania - TA2015054 Kigoma Offshore 80m | ecosystem: Environmental > Aquatic > Freshwater > Lake | place: Tanzania: Lake... | reverse complement strand
TCGCGGGCTCGTCGGCCCTTGCCGCCGTGCCGGCGTTCCCGGAGGCGCTCATGAGCGGCGAGCACACCACCCTGGTGTGCGTCGCCACCGACGCCCGGCTCACCAAGGCCGACTGCTTCCTCCTCGCCCAGAGTGCCCATCACGGATTGGCCCGCTCGATCCACCCCTCGCACACCCGCTTCGACGGCGACCTCGCGATCGCGGTGGCCACCGGCGTGGTCGACGTACCGGTCGACCGGCTGCGCATCGTGACCACCGAGGTGGTCGCCGAGGCGGTGCGGGTGGCCGTGACGGCAGACTCTGCGGGATGACCGACTGGGCCACGCTCGACGCGGTGCGGGAGACCGCGCTCGGTTGCACGGCCTGCCCGCTCGCCGAGACCCGCACACAGGTCGTCTTCGGCGTGGGCGACCCGCACGCCGACCTCATGTTCGTGGGCGAGGGCCCGGGGGCCGAGGAGGACCGTCAGGGCATCCCGTTCGTGGGCCGGGCCGGGCAGCTGCTCACGAGGCTGATCGACGGCATCGGGCTCACCCGCGACGACGTCTACATCGCCAACGTGGTCAAGTGCCGCCCGCCGGGCAACCGCGACCCGCTGCCGGTCGAGATCGAGACGTGCCGCCCGTACCTCGAGGCCCAGGTGGGGTTCGTCGCGCCGATCGTCGTGGTGACCCTGGGCAACTTCGCCACCAAGCTGCTGCTCGACACCAAGACGGGCATCACCAAGCTGCGGGGCCAGGAGCTCCCGTTCGGCGACGCGCTGCTCGTCCCCACGCTCCACCCGGCCGCGGTCCTGCGCGGCGGCGGGGTCACGCTCGCCCAGACCCGGGCCGACTTCGTGGTGGTGAAGCGGGCCCTCGCCCGGGGTCGCCGTCCGTGAGCGGGGCCGCAGCCGGCCCCTGGTCGGTGACCACGCGCTCGCCGGAAGCCACCGACGCGCTGGCACAGCGCATCGCCGCGTTGCTCGAGGCCGGCGACGTCGTGCTGCTCGCCGGCGACCTCGGCGCGGGCAAGACGGTGTTCGCGCGGGGTCTCGGACGCGGGCTCGGCGTCTCCGAGCCGGTCGTGAGCCCGACGTTCACGCTCGCGCGGGTCTACGCCGGGCGGCTGCGCATGGTGCACGTCGACGTCTACCGGCTCGACACCGTGCACGAGCTGCTCGACCTCGGCCTCGACGACCTCGCGGCCGACGACGCGGTCATGGTCGTGGAGTGGGGCGATGTCGTGAGCGGCGAGTTCGTCCCCGACCGGCTCGAGGTGTCGCTCGCCCACGGCGCGGGCGCACCCGACGACCGCGACATCGCGGTGATCCCGCGCGGCACCGCGTGGGCCCGCCGGGCCGACGCGGTCGCCGCCGCACTCGCCGAGGTCGCGTGATGCTCGTCCTCGCGTTCGACACCGCGACCGACGTGGTCAGCGTGGCCATCGGACGCGACGGCCAGCCGCTGGGGATGCTCCAGCTCGAGTCGGGTCGCGAGCACGCCGAGCGGCTGGTGCCCGCGATCGCCTCGCTCGTGGCCGACACCGGGGTCGCGCTCGATCAGCTCGCCGCCGTCGCGGTGGGGGTCGGCCCCGGGCGGTTCACTGGGCTGCGGGTCGGCGTCACGACCGCGAAGGTGATGGCGCAGGCGCTGCGCGTCCCGGTGGTCGGGATCGGCACGCTCGACCTCGTCGCCTACCCGTTGCGCCACACCCGGCGCGACGTCGTCGCCGTGGTCGACGCCCGCCGCCGCGAGGTGTTCTGGGCCCGCTACCGCACGGTGCCCGGCGGGCTCGAGCGGGTGGGAGCGGAGGCGGTCGATCCGCCGCACGAGCTGATCGCGGAGATCGAGGCCACCGGGGTCGACGTGCTCGTCGCGGGCGACGGCGCCGACCGCTACCGCGCGGAGCTCGCCGCGGTCGACCGGGTCGCGTTGGCCGGTCCCGAGTTCTCGGCGCCGAGCGCCCTCGCGCTGCTCGAGCTCGCGCAGGGCCGGCTCGAGCGCGAGGAGTTCACCAGCCCGCAGGCGCTCGCGCCCGTGTACCTGCGCGACAGCGACGCCGCGATCAACTGGGAGCGCGCGCAGCTGAGGTCGCCGGCGTGATCACCGAGCCGTTGACCGTGGTGGTCGCGCCGATGAAGCGGCGCCACGTGCGCTCGGTGCTCCGCATCGAGGCGCAGGTGTACCCGCGGCCGTGGACGTCGTCGCTGTTCCTGTCGGAGCTCGCGCTCCGCACCACGCGCGCCTACTTCGTCGCCCGCGTCGGCAAGGACGTCGTCGGCTACGCGGGCGTGATGATCAGCTTCGAGGACTCGCACGTGACCACCATCGCGGTCGACCCCGCGTGGCAGCGACACGGCATCGCGACGCGGCTGATGGTCGCGCTCGTGCGGGAGTCGCTGGTGCGCGGCGCGCAGAACATGACGCTCGAGGTGCGGGTGTCCAACAAGGCGGCACAGGACCTCTACCGCCGGTTCGGCTACGCCCCCGTCGGCGTGCGCAAGAACTACTACCCGGAGAGCAACGAGGACGCGCTGGTGATGTGGGTGCACGACATCGACACGCCCGAGTACGCGCGCCTGGTGGTCGGGCTCGAGGGGCGGGTGCCGGGGGACACCGTGTACGAGGCCCGGGGATGGTGACCGCGGCGGGCGACTCCGGTCGCCGCGGTTGCTCCGGCCTCCGGATCGCGAGAAGAGGGGCCTGATGCTGGTCCTCGGGATCGAGACGTCGTGCGACGAGACGGCCGCTGCGGTGGTGGAGGACGGGCGGATCGTTCGCTCATCGGTGGTGTCGAGCCAGGTCGACCTGCACGCGCAGTTCGGCGGCGTGGTCCCCGAGGTCGCCAGCCGGGCCCACGTCGACCTCATCGTCCCCGTGGTGGCCGATGCCCTGGGGGAGGCCGGCGTGGAGCTGGCCGACCTCGACGCTGTCGCCGCCACCCACGGGCCGGGGCTGGCGGGAGCGTTGCTCGTGGGCGTGAGCGCGGCGAAGGCGCTCGCGCTGGTCGGTGGTCTGCCCTACGTCGGGGTCAACCACCTCGAGGCGCACCTCTACGCCGGGTGGCTCGAGCACCCCGACATGGAGCCGCCGCTCGCCGTGCTGCTGGTGTCGGGTGGGCACACGATGCTGGTGGCGGTCGACGGGCCCGGGGCGTACCGGGTGCTCGGGCAGACGGTCGACGATGCCGCGGGCGAGGCGTTCGACAAGGTGGCCCGCTTCCTCGGCCTCGGGTACCCGGGCGGTCCGGTGATCGACCGCCTCGCCCGCACCGGCGACCCCGGCGCCATCCCCTTCCCGCGGGCGATGCCGGGCGAGATCGACTGCTCGTTCTCGGGGCTGAAGACCGCGGTCGTCCAGCACGTGCGGGCGAACCCCGACGTCGTCGTCGCCGACGTCGCCGCGAGCTTCCAGGAAGCCGTGGTCGATCAGCTGGTGGAGAAGCTGGCGATCACGGCCGACGCGACGGATGCGACCACGCTCGTGCTCGGCGGTGGGGTCGCGGCCAACTCTCGGCTGCGGGAGCGCACCGCAGCGCTTGCGGCCGCGACCGGGCGGGCGGTCTTCCTGCCGCCGCTCGCGCTGTGCACCGACAACGCGGCGATGATCGCGGCGGCGGCCACCTACCGGCTGGGCGCGGACGGTCCGACCCCGCTCGACACCGGGGTCGACCCCGGCCTCGGCCTCGTCTAGCCGAACTGGTCGGCGGCCGACGTCCAGCCCTCGGCCCGCAGGAGTCGCACGAGCACGATCACCGGCACGAGGCCGATGAGGACGATCAGCAGCGCGGGGAGCGCCGCGGCGTCGAGCCGGGAGTCCTTCGTCGCTTCCCAGACCGTGATGGCGAGCGTGTCGCGACCGAGCGGTCGCAGCAACGCGGTCGCGGGGAGCTCCTTCATCACCTCGACGAGCACGAGCAGCGCGCCGGCGATGAGGCCGGGTCGGAGGAGCGGGAGGTGCACGTCGGCGAGCACCCGGGCCCGGTCGGCGCCGAGGCTGCGGGCGGCGTCGTCGAGGCGCGGGTCGACGTGCTGCATGCGGGCGTCGGTCGACATGAAGCTGAGCGCGTTGAACCGCACGAGGTACGCGAAGACGAGGCCGAGGATCGACCCGGTGAAGATGAGATCGATGCTCGCGTCGAAGGCGGAATCGGCGAAGTCGACGAACCGTCGGTCGAGCCACACCAGCGGCACGTACACGGCGACCGCGATGACGGTGCCCGGGATCGCGTAGCCGACCGTCGACAGGCGGGTGAACACGCGGTTGGTCCGGGAGCCGTGCAGCCGCATCCCGTACACCAGCACGATCGCGATCACCGGCGCGATCGCGGCCGTGATCACACCGAGGAAGACGGTGTTCCAGACCGCGTCGCGGAGGTTGGGCACCGTCGTGCCCTCGCGGATCGTCTCGAGCGACCAGGCGACGAGCTGCGCCACCGGGATCACGAACACGACCGCGAGCAGGAGGCACGGCGCGACCGGGGCCAGCCAGCGCTTCCAGCCCCGCAGCGGCTGGGGCTCGACGGCATCGCCCCGGGCGAGCGACTGGTTGTAGCGGGCCCGCCCCCGCAGGAGCCGCTCGATGGTGATCAGCGCGAGCGTGAGGGTGAGCAGCACCGTGGCGAGCTGGAGCGCCGACGCCTCGTCGAACGCGCCGTTCCACACGCGGTAGATCGCGTTGGTGAGGGCACGGATGCCGAGGAGGTTGACGGTGCCGAAGTCGGCCAGCGCCTCCATCACCGCGAGCGCGACGCCGCCGGCGAGCGCGGGGCGGGCGAGCGGCAGCGCGACCGATCGGATCGCGCCGCCGCGGCTGCGGCCGAGCGAGCGGGCCGCCTCGAGCGTCTGGCGGGACTGGCCCAGGAAGGCGCTGCGCCCGAGCACGTACACGTACGGGTAGAGCACCGCGGTGAGGATGCAAATCCCGCCGAACGTCGTGCGGATCCCGGGGATGTGGAAGCTGCCGAACAGGCTCGACTGCAGCGGGCTGTCGACGTCGAACAGCCCGAGGACCACGAACACCAGCACGTAGCCCGGCATCGCCATCGGCAGCACGAGCGCCCAGTCGAGCCACTTCCGCCCGGGGAAGTCGTAGAAGGAGATGAGCACGGCGAGGCCGCCGCCGACGAGCAGCGTGCCGATGCCCACCCCACCGGCCAGCAGCAGGCTGGTGCGGAGCGCGTCGGGCAGGAGCAGGCGGGCCAGCGTGTCGAAGCCGACGCCGCCGCGGAAGAAGCTGGCCGGCAGTGCGAGCAGTGGCGCGACCATCACGATCGCGATCGCTCCCGACGCCACGACCCACCCGGAGACCCGGGCCCGGCGGGGCGCGGCGGCCGCCGGCGGGGCGGGCGTCCGGGCGGTGGTCAGTTCCAACCGACCGACAGCATCAGGGCCGTCGCCTCGCCGAGCAGCGGGCCGGCCTGGGCCACGGCGATCGGGTCCACCTTCACCTCGGCCCAGTCGGCGAGGCCCTCGGGGGCCGGCGCCGAGGGGCTGATCGCGAACTCGCCGCTGTCCGTGAACGCGCGCTGGGCCCTGGGCGAGGTGAGGTACTCCAACAGGGCGACCGCGGCCTTCCGCTGGTCGGTGCCCTTGACGACGCCGGCGCCCGACACGTTGGCGTGCGCCCCGGCGCCGTCCTGGTCGGGCCAGGCGGGCGCCACCGGGAACTTGGGGTTCTCCTGGAGCGCGCGGGCCAGGTAGTAGTGGTTGGCGATGCCGATGTCGCAGTCGCCGGCCGCCATGACCGCGAGCATCTCACCGTCGGAGTTGAGGACCTTGGGGTCGTTGGCCATCCACGACCGCAGCAGCGCCTCGGTCGCGGCCTTCCCCCGCTTGGCGATCATGTCGGCCACGAGCGACTGGTTGTACTCGTTGTTGGAGGTGCGCAGGCAGGTGCGCCCCTTGTACTTCGGGTCGCCGAGGTCGTCGTAGCTCGTGATCTCGCCCGGAGCGATGCGCTTGGTGGAGACCACCGGGACCCGCAGCCGGGTGGTGAGCGCCCACCAGTGGTTGCCGGGGTCGTGCAGCGCCACCGGCACGTTGGCCTCGAGCGTCGCGCTGGTGGACGGCTCGAGCAGGCCCGACTCCTCGGCTCGCCAGAGGTTGGCGAGGTCGGTGGTCACCAGCACGTCGGCCGGGGTGGCGTCGCCCTCGCGGCGCAGCCGCTCGTAGAGCTCGGGTCCCGTGCCGCCGCGCAGCACGACGTCGACCCCGTACGCCTTCTCGAAGTCGCGGAACACCTGCTCGTCGCCGTAGTGCGAGCGGCCGTTGTAGACGACGAGGTCGTCCTGCTCGTCGGCCGAGCCCGCGAGCATGAACGCCACGATGACGACGACCACGGTCAGGGCGATGACGGGCAGGGGCCAGCGCCGGCGGATGAGCGATGCGAGCACGGGGGTTCCTGGGATCGATCCCGCCCGTGGGCGGGGGAGAGGCTCGGAGCGAGGCAACCGAGGTAAGGCTAACCTAATATCACGGTAGCGCGGCGGGGGTCGGGATGCCGATCGGCGTCCCGCCCCGCCCCGTCCCAGTCGCCCCTGTCGTCGACCCATCGGAGCGCGTGCCATGACCCCGCCGCCTGCCATCGACGCGGTGGACATCCACAAGTCGTTCGGGGCCACCCGTGCTGTCGCCGGCGCCTCCCTGACCGTCGCGCCGGGCTCGCTCGTGGCCCTGCTGGGCCCCAGCGGATCGGGCAAGACCACGATGCTGCGGGTGATCGCGGGCTTCGAGGTCCCCGACGCGGGCTCGGTGCACATCGGTGGGCGGGAGGTGGCCGGCCCCGACGCCTGGGTCGAGCCGGAGCACCGGCGCATCGGCATGGTCTTCCAGGAAGGGGCGCTGTTCCCCCATCTGACCGTGGCCAAGAACGTGGGCTTCGGCGGGGCCGACGCCGCCCGGATCGACGAGTGCCTCACGCTGGTGGGTCTCGCCGACCGGCGCGCGTCGTACCCTCACGAGCTGTCGGGCGGTGAGCGTCAGCGGGTCGCGCTGGCCCGGGCCCTGGCCCCCCGGCCCGACGTCATCCTGCTCGACGAGCCCTTCGCCTCGCTCGACGCCGGCCTCCGGAGCACGCTGCGCGAGGAGGTGGCGCGGATCCTGCGCGACGCCGGCGCGAGCGCGTTGCTCGTGACCCACGACCAGCAGGAGGCCTTGTCGCTGGCCGACCTCGTGACCGTCATGCAGGCGGGACGGGTGGTGCAGGCCGGGACGCCCCGGGAGGTGTACGACCGTCCGCGGACCCGCTGGCTGGCCGAGTTCCTCGGCGAGGCCGAGGTCCTCGCGGGCACGGCCGCCGACGGGGTGGTTGACTGCGAGCTGGGTCGGCTCGCCACCGATCCCGCCCATCGGGGGCCCGTCGAGGTGGTGGTGCGGCCCGAGTCGATCGTCCTCGGCCCGACCGGCGGCGGCCCGGGGGCGGTCGTGGGGCGGGTGGTCGCCCGCTCGTACTACGGGCACGACCAGGTGGTGCAGGTGGAGCTGGGCTCCGGTCGCCGGGTGCGCAGCCGCAGCACGGGGGCCGAGCCGTGGGAGGTGGGCGACGAGGTCGCCGTGCGGGTCGACCGCCCGGTCGCCACGGTGGCCCCCGACCCGGACGGTCCGACCGCCGGAGCGACCGCCGGGCCGACCGCCGGATCCACCGACGGGCCGAGTGGGCCGTCGGTGGGCCCCGCCACCGGGGACGCGGCCTGACCGCACCGGCGCGTCGCGGGTCGCCAGGCCTGCGGCCCGCGATCGTCGTCGCGGTCTGCGTGGGCGTCGCGGTGGCCACGCTCGCGGTCCCGGCCGCGATCGCCTACGACCCCTACGCCTGGCTGGTGTGGGGGCGCGAGATCGGCCGCTGGCAGCTCGACACGACGGGCGGACCGTCGTGGAAGCCGCTCCCCGTGGTGGGCACCGCACTCGTGGCGCCGTTCGGCGGCTGGGCGCCCGCGCTGTGGCTGGTCGTCGCCCGTACCGGCGCGCTGCTGGCGATCGTCGGCACCTATCGCGTCGCGGCACGCCTCGTGGCGCGGGGTGCCGTCGGGTCGGCGGGGCGCGCGGCGAGCCGCTGGGCGGGTGCGGTCGCGGTCGGCGCGCTCGTGCTGTCGCCCGACCCCGGTCCGCGGTACGTCCGCCTGTACCTCGAGGGGCACAGCGCACCCCTGACCGCCGCGCTCACGGTGTGGGCGATCGACCGGCACCTCGACGGCAGGCACGGAGCCGCGCTCGTCCTCGGGGGGCTGCTCGCGCTCGACCGACCGGAGGCCTGGCCGTTCCTGGCGGCCTACGCCGTGTGGGTGTGGCGCCGTGACCGACGGCTGCGCGCGCTCGTCGCGTCGGTGGGCATCGCCGTCCCGGCGCTGTGGTTCGGACCCGACTGGTGGGGCTCGGGAAGTCCGCTCAACGGCGCCGACTCCGCGCGGGTGCTCACCGACGACACCCACCGCGCGCTCGACGGGCTGCGGCGCGTCGCCGAGACCGTGATCGCACCCGCCTGGGTCGCCGCGGGGGCCGCGGTGGTCGACGGGTGGCGGCGGCGGGACCGTATCGTCCTCGGCCTCGCCGCGGGCGCGGCCGGATGGTTCGTCCTGGTCGTGGCCATGGGCGCCGCGCTCGGCTACGCCGCGCTGAGCCGATTCCTGCTCCCCGGCGCGGTGGTGGTCTGCGTGCTGGCGGGCGTGGGCGCGGTGCGCGTCGCCGCTCGGCTGCGGTCGCGTCGGGCGCAGGTGGTGGCCGTGGTGGTCCTGGTCGTGCTGGTGGCGCCGGCCGTGGTGTGGCGCGCGACGGGCATCGTCGGCCAGGTCGACGACGTGGTCACCCGTGACCACCAGGTCGACGATCTCGACGCCGCGATCACCGCGGCGGGCGGGGACCTCGCGGTCGAGGCGTGCGGACGGATCGCCGCCCGCGACGCGGGAGTGCCCCGGGTGGCCCTCGCCTGGAAGCTGGACGTGCCCATGGCCGACGTCGCCACCCGGCCGGGCCGGGTCCCGGGCACGCTCTTCGTGCCCCGGCCGCCGGCAGCCGACTCCGCGCGCGAGGCCCGCCGGGTGGCCCGCCGCACGGGGGGCGCGGTGGAGGTCGCCGCGGTGACGCGCCACTGGCTCGTGTACCGGATCGACTGCGAGCCGGGGGCCGGCGGCGGGCAGTCACCGGGTGTTGATTAGGTATACCTCACCTAATAAGATCCCGCCCGTGCCTGCCCTCTCGGTCGTGGTCCCGGCCACCGACGCCCCGCCCACGCTGGGGCGCTGCCTCGCCGCCCTCGCCGCCGCCGACGGCGCCGACGCGGTGGAGGTGGTGGTCGTCGAGGCCCCGGCCCGCCTGTCGGCCGCCGCGGCCCGCAACGTCGGTGTCGCCCGGGCCACCGGCGAGGTCGTCGTGTTCGTCGACGCCGACGTGGAGGTGCACGCCGACGCGTTGGTCCGCATCCGCGACGCGTTCGCCGCCGACCCGGCGCTGGTGGGGCTCTTCGGTGCCTACGACGACACGCCGGGCATCTCGACGACGGTCTCCGCGTTCCGCAACCTGCTCCACCACCACGTGCACCGGCAGGGCGCGGGGCGGTCCGAGACCTTCTGGACCGGGCTCGGGGCGGTCCGGCGGGACGCCTTCCTCGCCGTCGGCGGGTTCGACGAGGACCGCTACCCCCACCCGTCGGTGGAGGACATCGACCTCGGGCGTCGCCTCGCCGCCACGGGAGCGCCCATCGTCCTCGACCCCTCGATCCAGGGCACCCACCTCAAGGCGTGGACGCTGCGATCGATGCTCTGGACCGACTTCGCCCGGCGGGGGACCCCGTGGGTCGCGATGCAGCTGCGCGCCCGGAAGGTGTCGTCGGCGCTCAACCTCGGGTGGCGCCACCGTCTCAGCGCGCTCGCGTGCGTCGTCGCGCTCGTGGGGCTCGTGCTGCTGCGACCGCTGGTGGTGGCCGGTGCGCTCGGCGCGCTGTGCGCCCTGAACCACGCGTTCTACGCGTTGCTCGTCCGCCGCCAGGGTCCCGGACGGGCCGGCGTCGGGGTGCTGCTCCATGCGCTGCACCACCTCGTCGCGGTGGCGTCGGTGCCCGTCGGGCTGTGGGCGGGGATGGCGGCGGAGCGCCGGGCCGGTCGGGTGCGACGGTCGATGCTCGGCCCCCGCGCCGACGACGCCGTCCTCGAGCGTCCGGCGTGAGCTACGAGGAGCGGGGGTCGTGAGCGACCCTCCCTTGCGCCTCGGCCTGGTGGGCTGTGGGCGCCTGGCCGAGCAGGGCTACGCGCCGGCCGTGGCCGGTCTGCCCGATGCGGAGATCGTCGCGGTCGCCGACCCCGACCCCGACCGGCGCGCCCGGCTCGCGGCGCAGGTCGGCGGCACCG
>Ga0194132_10012849_pt1 | contig 10320 bp, 6 predicted proteins | sample TA2KigOf80mmetaG_FD_148612 | JGI IMG/M metagenome (GOLD analysis project Ga0194132, IMG submission 148612) | Freshwater microbial communities from Lake Tanganyika, Tanzania - TA2015054 Kigoma Offshore 80m | ecosystem: Environmental > Aquatic > Freshwater > Lake | place: Tanzania: Lake Tanganyika... | reverse complement strand
GTGATCTCCGAAATAGTCATCTGCACGAGCCCCAGCAAAATTTGTGTTGTAACAATTTGTGTTTGAAAAATCTGAATCACACAGGGTTGCGTCAACCAATCTTGCTCCAGAGAGATTCGCACCCTCCAAATTCGCACCCTCCAAATTCGCACCCTCCAAATTCGCACCCTCCAAATTCGCACCCTCCAAATTCGCACTGGTTAGGTCGACACCAGAAAAATTTGCGCCAGTGAAACAGGCACCTGAAAAGTCGCCGTTGAAATAATCGTCAAGTTGGATCTTTGTAAAATCAACACCACTAAAGTCAAATTCATTTAAATGAGCTGGAATTTTTGTGCCAGAAATATTCGTGTTCAAGAAAGTGATATTTTCCATGGAATGTTCTTTGAAAATTGCCGACCAAAGATTGGACCAAGTGAAATCAATGTCTTTAAGATTTGCCTTCGTAAAATTTGCAGCCTGAAGATTTGCTTTGGTGAAGTCAATAATGTCGAGCCGAGTCTGGAAAAAACTTGTGCCATTTAGGTTTGCCCCTGTAAAGTCAACGTTTTCAAGATAAGCCCGCTCGAAGTTTGTGCCGCTCAAGTTTGCTCCAGTGAAATCAACGTTTACGAGATAACTCTGAAGAAAGTGTGCGTCACTTAGATCTGCGCCGGTGAAGTCAACATTGTCAACGTACGTTTGGCAGAATAACGAACCATGAAGAGGCCTCATTGAGAAGTTTTTTTCATTGATCGTTTGTCTGTTGAAATTTTGAACTGGTGATTTTTTGGTGACGTCCTGTTGATCGTCTTCGATGTCAATATTGGTGTGTTCATAGACCATGTCGGAATCATGATCCAGAACGACACCGACGCTGTGCTCAATGAACTGATTCACTTTGTCGGGATAATCTCGGACTAGTTTCCAAAACAAAGCCATCACTGCTTCTGTGTCTGCCAGGGCACGATGATTTGGTGAAACCTTCAGTCCCAGACGATCGACAAGATCAACAAGTTTTCCAGACGCCCCATCAATCCCTTCAGATTTCCGATAAGCAATACCCAGAAACTTCACGAGCCTCAAGGTACAAACGAAACTGTTTAAGGGTCGACGCCCAATTCTTTGTAGTTCACCATTGATCATTTTCTGATCAAAAGTGGCATTATGGGCTACTAAAAATCGGTTTCGAATCATCGGTTCGATCTCGGTCCAAACGTCTTTGAATTCTGGGGCATCTTTGATCATCTCGTTGGTTATTTTGTGCACTGCAACTGTCTGAGAATCGCCTGTATGACCGTTCGCTCGTAGAAGTGAAGAATATTCACTTTGTCGTTCGCCAGTCGGCGATGTTTGAATCAGGGCGATCTCAATAACTCGAGAACCACGACTACGACCATTTGTCTCAGTATCTAGAAAAACAAAACCATCAAACATATTGCACCATGAACCCAACAAATTGTCTTTTAAAAAAACTCGGTTGGCTTTGCAAGAGATATAACTTCGTCACTTTTCTAAATATAGAGATTTTCTCTAAATGTTCACTAATCAACTAGATTGCCAAGAGCGTTGACGGTCAAAGCCTTATGATTTCAAGATAAACACGGTGCGAAGTTTTGAGTTGGCGATTATGCCAGGCAATAGAGGCCAAACCCGAGTCAACTTAATTGACGTCAATGACCGTTTCAACGACTTCGTTTAGGGGAACTTTGTGGACCCCAATTTCATTCGGTGTGTGGAAGTATCGACACCCGTATCGGTCCAACGCGATTTCGTAGGCGCATCAACTTCTTCGACCATCCTCTATGGTTTTGTCACAATGTCGGAATCCAGCTTTCGATAAAGTCAGGTCGGAGTCAAGTTTGTGAAAACGCAAAACTTGTCCGTCACCGTTCGTCTGCTGGCACCTAACCGGCCGACATCAACTTCTCGAACCAAAGGTTCGCAGTCAGCCGAAAGTACAGATCCACATCTTCCCACCACCACATGTTGCTAATCTCCTGCACTAATCCACGCGCTAGAAGACAGGTGTGACAATGGTTGACCCCCAACAGATCCGACAGCATCTAATCGACTCTCGCGACAAGGACCCGGAACGCTTTGCGCAATCACCGTTGCCCTACCCGCAAGAGTTCGACGCTCACATCGACCGGTTCGCCGTGGCAGCACATCTCGCATTCAACGGGGACGTAGAAACAGCAAGAGAACTCATCTCATCGATTGACGGTGAGTCCCTAATGGACTGGTACGACACGATTGCACAGCATGTCGCTGACATCCGCTACACGCTGATCACCGGCAACCCACCTCGGCGTCTTAGCGGTAAAGGGAAGCACCAAACCCAGTCGCCGGCACGAGTCGCGGCAATTGCTAAACGCGACAAATACCGATGCGGCTACTGCGGAATGAGACTCGTTGAACCTCAGATCCTGAAAAGAATCCAAGTGAAGGTCGGCCGCGACGTCTTCCCCAGCAAGGGCAACAAGAAAGAGTCGTCGAATCGTGATTACCATGGCATCTGGGTAACCACGGCCATCACTCTCGACCACGTGGTTCCATATGCCGTAAGCAGTGACGACACAATCGAGAATCTGATCAGCTCATGCTGGAGCTGCAACTTTGGGAAATACGACTACACGTGCGAGGAGCTCGAGCTTTCGCCTCCGGCAATTAGGGTGCCTTCGAATGAATCATGGTCAGGTTTGCGTGACGTAGTCGAGTGGACGCCTCTACTCTGAGAATCGTACGATTTTCCAATCTCCACTGTTGGTGGAGTTTCAGTGAGCACGTCAACGCCATACCTTCGGGACCAGTCGAGATCTTTGGGATTCATCGCACTAAGGGCACGGCTTGGTTTGCGAGACATAATCGGTTCAAGAGCGCCTGAGACTGCTACACGCGGATTTGTTGTAGTGGCGGTGCTGACGGATGTGTTCTTTTGATCTCTTGAGAGGAATGGCCTATAGTCCAGTGATATGGACCCTGAGCCAACAGGAGCCTTTAAGTTCCAATTACTGCTCAAAGAAACTAATAACTTGAATGGTGATTGGGGCCCAACTGACTGGCTCTATTACATGGTGATCGGAAACAGCAAGACCAAAGTGAATAAAAAGGTTCGAACTATCTATTCCGACAAAGATGCTCTTGAAAAGTATCTTCTTACCGCAAAACAGTGTCGGCTGTTGATTCAACTAGTTTTTGATTTTCAGTCATCGCGATTCGCAAGCGTAATAAATAAAATTGGTGCGGTAAAAGAAGACGATGATTACAGAGATATTGAGACCTATATTTTGTGGTTTTTCAATAAATCTTTTGGTCGGTCAGATCTGACGAAATCGGAAGAGATTACAGCGGCGTCAAGTCCAGACTTACACCAGGCGCTTCTTCTTCTGGATAAGAAACACGTTGAAATTGTCCCCATAATTTTCGGTTATGTAACTGATTTTGTCTTAAATGCAGAAACCCAAGACAATTCAGGGAGATAACAAGCTCATGAAACTGCTTAAACTTCAGGAATTCGCAGAATTACTAATCAAAGGATCAGGTTTGCCATTCAGGCAATATCCCGACCAGTTAAATTCTTCATTCGAAGAGCAATTTAAGAAGATTCAGTTAATTACGGCTGCAGCCTGCAGGGATCTTGAGCTTTACAAAAAACAAACGGGGGATTTTGTAGCGCTTTTTCTTGAAACGTTTGTAGAACTAAGACCTCCCACTAATTTGCAAGAAACGAAAGTTATTGACGCCCTCGTACGCTCTGCCGTGCAATCAGGATATGCAATCGCACTATGCGAAAAAGAATTCAAGTGGGACACACCAAACGGATCGATCGAAAAGACATCGGAGACAGTTCTTGAAGTTGTCTGTTCCGGTCTTGAGCGTGAGTTAAGTCGCAAGATTCCCATGAATACGCCTATAAAAATTCGCACGATGGCCACATACGCAGGCTACGTATTGGGTCGGCAGGGATCAGCTTCAGCTTTTAGGGACTTAGGCGCATGGAAAACTGATGACAAAAGCACGCACACCCTGTGGAGATGGACAATCGGCTAATCAAAACCCACTGCAAAGTAATCGCGTCGGGGAACGCGGCTGCAGCAACTTCGGTTTCGACAAGGGTTCGATTTCTTATGGCACACTTAGGTTATGGAAGCAAACGGCTACAAAATTGAGCCATTTGCTCAACTCGCCGGGGCAATTTTGATTGATCAAGACTTAACTGGTGCGGACTTCACTCAAGCAGACCTGACTGGAGCCAAACTGATTCACTCGAATCTAAGAGGAGCAGACTTCTCAGGCGCAGCTATGGCTGGCGCAAACTTAACTAACTCGAAACCGATTCGCGCAAAGTTTTGCGGCGCCGACCTGACTGAAGTCAATCTGACTCGAGCAGACCTCACTGGCGCAGATCTGAAGGGCGTAAAACTCTGCTCCACAAAAATGTATGACTCAAATTTCACTCGGGCAAACTTGTCAGATACAAACTTGTCTGGTGCGAGACTGAATGGTAATTATTCGTTTGCCAATTTTTCTAATGCAAACTTGACTGACGCGCATTTGACCCACGCAAATTTGCGTGATGCAAACCTCTCTGGCGCTGATCTGACTCGAGCAGACTTGTCGTGGGCGAATCTATTTTGTGCAGACCTTTCTGGTACAAGCCTGGTTGATGCCGTTCTTATCCGAACACAACTTGTTCGAGCAAAACTAAAGCACTTAAACCTCTCGGGGCTAAACCTCTATGGTGCGGTACTTTGTGGCGCCGACCTTTCTGGTGCAGATTTGACTGGCACGAATCTGACTCGAGCAAATCTTGCTGGCGCAACTATGCCCGACGGAACAATTCACTATTGATTACTCGATTCGAAACGTTAAGGTGGATGAAGACAGATCTTGTTTTCTGCAATTATTGGTCTTCTATACTCGTGACTGGAGAAAATTGTGACTGACTGTAAAGAAATTGGAAAGAAAATCACCGAACTTCGCAAGGAAGGAAAGCTCGAAGATGCTCTGACTCTCGGTTATTCATCAATGGGCGACTGTGGAACCAGCTGGGCAGTGAGGGGTGCGCTCGCTTGGGTCGTCAGGGATGCAAAGGTTAAAAATTTCAAATCTGAGACGGGAGAACCCCAAGATCTCGTTGCTGCCGTGGGCGAAATCAAGACACTCAGCGATTTCGGTCTATACGGTGACATTTCCGTTTATGTAATGGCCAGTTTTGATGCCGCAAATCATTTAGTCGAAGCCGAACAATTTGACTTGGCTCTCTCTATTCTTGAAGGACTTGATCGAAATCAACTCAGCAGGCGGCCAAATAAATTCGAGGGGAAGAGTTTTCCAAGTCAGCTCCAGCGATGGTACTCAGGAATGGCAAAGGTACTTGAAAAACTTGAGAAGTGGGATGCGACTGTCGCTCTGTGTGACGAAGCATTGAAGAGTGGGCTCTTTCCCTCAGATGCCGATGCCGTATGGTTTCACTACCGAAAGGCCATAGCAAAGCTTGAATCCGATCCTGCGGCAGCCCTCGTTGAGATAGATATTGTCGCCAAAATCAAAAAAGAGTGGTGGATTATCGGTCAGCGCGGGCGCTGTCTCCGAGCTTTAGGACGAGAGGAAGAAGCTCTTGAGGCTTTCAAAACTGCACTCGGTGGAATCAAGTCAAGCAGCATTGCTTTTGGCATCAAGCTGCTCGAGGAAATGTTCGAGCTAGTAACTGATTCCGACCTTAAGGTTCTCATTGTGCAGACATTGCGAAAGATTCGGGTCGACTCTGGCTGGCCAGAAAAAGAAAAGTATGAGGAGATGGCGAAGGAAGTTGGAGCTGGTAGCCCTTCTAACTTCTCCGTTGAGGATGCGTTAACAAAACTCGCTGATCGAACGACTTTTCAAAATATTCGCAATGCCAAGCCACGGGGCCAACAAGAGCGTGTAGTGCTTGTTAACGGCGTCACTGGCACAGTCATGCGACTCATTGGCACTCCACCAGCAGCTGGGTTTGTGAAAGTTGATGAACATGGCGATGTTTTCGTGTCAAAGAGAGAGAACCCGGAACTTGCCTGGCCTCCAGCCATTGGTGCGAAAATTACGGGGAATCTTGTTAAGGGCTATGACAAAAAGAAAGATCGCGAGAGCGTTAATATCGCTGACTCGCATCTTGTCGAATAAATAGCAGTCATTACTCGGGTCGATATCTGCGCTCCAGGCAATGATCCGAAACCGGGCAACGATCACAGAGATACCACATCTGATTTTGCGTGTCACCGAACAGGTCATCGGCCTCAAGCCCATTCAGAATAGGCATGGGCAAGACAGAACCTTGCCCCCCGAAGAGCTTTTTTTCAACTTTTGCCCTCACCTGTGCAGGTTTCATAGCAGATCTATAGGCGTCGGAGAGTCGATCTCGACGGTCGTGCGCACCTTCTAGTGTCAGCAGCCACTCAGGACCAGCAGTGCCGTTCACGTCTTTCCGACGATTTACACTACTTCTTATCGCCGTGCGCTCGCGTTCGGCGTCTGTCATCCATGACCACAATCGGTCGAGAAGTCGCTTCCAGTCAGACTCCCACGTTGCAGATATCCCGCTGATCACCTCTTTTTGCGGGAGACCCAGGAGATTACCGTACAAGATGCCCAACTGCCACCTCGTTCGGTAGGCCGCCGAGGGTTTCAGCAGCCAATGCAATGCTGTGCGTCGCGGACAAATCTCTGCCGAAGCAAGTGCCTTCAATGCTGGATGTCCGTCCGTATTCCTAATTTGGCTGAAGTAGCTATTCACTTCACCTTCAGTCGGCATCTTGTTTATGACTATCGGGAGATTGGTCTTGCGAGCTCCCGAGCGAGATACCTGGGGACCCTCATTCACCACCACCCCGCCCGCAAACGCTCGGACCGTCGGTCGCGCTTTTTTGACCTCCAATAACAAAGCGAGCAGTGGGGATGGGTTGAGTTTTTCACCGCCAGCTTCGGACAGCCATGAGAGTGTCACTTCTCCATCAGATCCGTCGAGGGCGAGCCATAAAAGATAGAGATCACCTAGGCCACCTGATCGATCGAGCTCATCAACAAGTCGAATTCGCCACGAAAGTGCCTCGTCTCCTTTTGCTATGACGATCTCATCTCGTCGGAAAGGCCAGCTAAAGAGTTTTGGTTTATACGGAAACACAGCGTCAGAGAGATTTGCGAGATGGACCTTGGGCTTTCGAGCAAAGCCGCAGGCCTCCAACCCTCTGAGGGGCGCCGACTGCGAATAGACAAGTCCAGCCACAATTTTAGAGCCCTTGATTTCAGTTTGTCCATAGTCAATTTGTTTTCCGAGCATCACTGGCAGAATCTCACTTATTCGCGAGATCTGGACGCTGATGTTTGGCACCTTTGGCAGTCGATTTAGAACATCAAGAACTCTCCCCCATTCGGCGTCACCATACAATTCGGGTGCGACGGTGCTTGTGCGGACTAAATTCACGAGTTCATCGATTCGCTCTCGAGTTTCCACGTCAGCAGCCTGCGTCAAATCTTCAATCGCTTTGACAATATTGCGAATTGACTCACTCAGCACTTTCCACTCTGATTTCGAGAGATCTAGCCACGGTGCGCGACGGAGATGACTTTTTGCAGCGTGGACAAGATAATCCGAATCTGACTTCCTTAAGTCGCGTAGCGGAAATCTTCCATCCGAATTGTGCTTAATAATCCCGGCGAATCCATGGGTCTGCGGCAAATAGAACACCTCAAGATCAGTCAGTCGAGATGCCCAATCTCCTAGCGATCTGCAGCCGGAGAAAAAGACCTCGCAGAGGGACAAAACTTCAGTAAGCGGCCGGTCAGAAATGTCCCCTGCGGAAGAATTTAGATAACCACCTTCCAAAAGGTGCGACATTGTCTCGTAGTCAAGGCCCGAAACCACACCATCTGCCGTAACCCGAACGCACTCCTGTAGCCCAAGGAGGAAACGACCTATAGGAAGATGCAACAGCTTTCGGTCATCTCGTTCACCAGAAATTCGTTTAAGACGTCCAATTCTACGATTCAAGTCACTCGCTGCCGCAGCAAAAACTTGGCGTTGAACCCTCCCCTCAGATCCTTTGTCGGTATCGGACTGCCGCACATGGCGGGCGAGATCTACAACAGACCGAAACGGAAAAATATTCAGATTCGCCGGCAGAGTTGGCCCCACTCCGGCTAAGACCGCCGAAAAAAATTCTGCCCGTGGATCTACTTGCCGCTCCGTGGGTGTGGTCGTCGCCAATGGGGTCAAGTGTTGGCTTTCAAAGAAAAACCGTCGCCAGATTTCAAATTGAGGCCCAACTCCGTCGTCGTGCACAATAAAGACCTGCTCAATGCCCATTCGCGATATCAGGTCAAAAATCGCCCACTGAAGAGGCGAATAGAAATAAAGGCCGTGATAGGCGATCTTTATTTTCTCATCAGCTTCGAAACCAAAAGCCTTGCGCAGCAGCTCCTCAAGATTCTCCCTTGCCCGCTGCGAGTCTTTTAACTTACTTGGATCATCATGATCAATGAACAGATAGTCGAGTAACACATTTGAATCTGGAATCCGTTCTGCGACTTTGCGCCAAACCTCTTTTGCAATCCGACCCTCCTTCGACTTCGGGTTTAAATTTTCTGGACGGAGACCAACTTCAATCAGCTGACGAATAGCTTTGGCGATCGCATCGCCTGAATCGAACACACTTCGAAGTTCTGACGAAACCTCCGACATTTGCCGAAGAGACTCATAAATAACCTCTCGAATCAAGATGTTCAGGTCTAGTTCGCAGCTATTTAGTTCGTCGTACCACTCCATCAGGTCGTTCAGCCATTCTGGGAACGGAAAGGCCCAAACTCTCTCTGGATTTGGATGGGATTCCGTTGGCGGACCAGGGAATATTTTGGGGGAAAGTGAACGACCGCGCACTAACGAGAACTCCAAGGCATCAATTATTGCCCCGAGCGGAAGAGCCTTTCGAATACCGACATTTTGCAATTCAAAAGTCAGTTCCTGTGTTACTGAAAAATGCGCAACCGATTCGAAGTCCCACCCAATATCTTTCGAGAATACGCCTAACAGCGTTTTATGATCGACTGAATCACATGTAACGAATCGCATCGGTGCTATCCCTGACTTTGCTGTCACGAGAGTAAGTCCGCCCAACAGTCCGGACTCGACAGTGCCCCACCATCGGGATAAATAATCGTCAATTCCTTTTTTGCCCGAGTCATTGCAACGTAGAGAAGTCGTGTTTCCTCTTTGACTGTTTCATTGCGATCCAAAGCTGCGAATTCTCTATCAATGTTTTCATCAAGCAGATGCCCTGCCTTGCCGCGACCGTGCCACCACCGCCAACCAACTCGCCTTTTGCCCGGCGACGAGACAAGGGTGACACTCGTTCGCTTTTCGGAAGTGAATTTCATATCACAAAATGGGATAACGACCGCATCAAACTCACGGCCCTTCGCTTTGTGGACCGTAATTGCGAGTACATCGGGAGTGCTACCGGAATCAGGTTCTTCCTCATCTCGGTCAGTATTTGCTTTAAGGTTCAGCCAATTCAAGGCCTCTAAGACAGACACAGATCCATCTCCAAATGCGTCGTCGAGTAACACCATCGCATGATCAAGGTTTCGTTCATATGCGGTAGGGTTCGAATCACCTTGCGCAGCCAACCAAACATGAGGCTCAAACACAAGGTCAAGCTCAGAAAGCATTTCGAGCATCGGAAGTGTTTGAACAAGTTTGGACAACGATTTCACCCGCCGCTCGAACTTTTCTATGTCTGTGCGATCCATCTGCTTACCCGTGCTCGATGCAAGCCGCATACCCCATGATTGAATTTCGCCAGATGCAAGTGGCTCGACCCAGATCGCATCGACCGTGTCGGCGTCAATATATCTTCTCAATCCTCGCCCGTCATCTGGAGCGTGCTTTTCGAAATAGTTATAAATCGCAATGCCCCAGACAGTCTCGAGAAGCTCCAAAAGAGTCGCCAAATCCGAGGGACTTGTCAAAGCACGAAGTAACACCCGAAGCTCTGCGACAGCTCGAGTTCGGTAAAAGTCACCACCCTTTGAAATTTCGCAATTGATGTTGAACCTGGGTTGATTTAGAAAATCCTTCACCTGAACAGCTTGTCGATTTGTTCTACACAAGACGGCAATCTTCGACTCATCGTCATCGCCAACCCTGCTTGACCACGATTGATTCAACCATGAACAGACTTGGTCCGCCATTAGTTGAAGAGCCGTATCTCGCCTATTGCCAAAACTACTATTGAATTTGACTTTATTGAGCTCAGTTCCCGAATTGGCAAGTTCGTGAGATGGCTTAAGCCTGGACTGAGACGG
>Ga0194132_10012847_pt1 | contig 10322 bp, 11 predicted proteins | sample TA2KigOf80mmetaG_FD_148612 | JGI IMG/M metagenome (GOLD analysis project Ga0194132, IMG submission 148612) | Freshwater microbial communities from Lake Tanganyika, Tanzania - TA2015054 Kigoma Offshore 80m | ecosystem: Environmental > Aquatic > Freshwater > Lake | place: Tanzania: Lake... | reverse complement strand
CGTCACCGCCGTCGACCGCGCCGCACCGCGGCTCGCGCGGACGGCGGCTAACCTCGCCCGCGTCCACCTCGCCGCCGATTGCGTCGTCGCCGACGTCGGCGCGTGGCGGCCGGCCGCGCCCTTCGCTGCCGTCCTCCTCGATGCCCCGTGCAGCGGCACCGGCATCATCCGCCGCCATCCCGACATCGCCCACCTCAAGACGCCGGCCGACGTCGTGCGGCTCGCCGGCGTCCAGGACCGGCTCCTCGCCGCCGCCGCCCGCCTCGTCGCACCGGGTGGCGTCCTCGTCTACAGCGTGTGCTCGCTCGAGCGCGAGGAGGGCCCGGACCGGATCGCCGCCTTCCTCGCGGCCGACGCCGGCTTCGAGCGCCTCGTCGTCCCGGGGTCCGCGATCGCCGCGCTTCCCGGCGCCGTCACGCCCGAGGGCGACGTGCGCACCCTTCCCTACCACCGCGCCGCCGAGGGCGGCATGGACGGGTTCTTCATCGCGCGGCTCCGCCGCCGCGGCTGAGGCCTTCACGCCTCGTTCACGCGCCTCGGCTGTTCTCGGGATGGCGTAGGATGGTGGCCATGGAACCGACCCGACCGACCGAGACCACGACCGCGCGCGCATCGGGCAGCAGCGACCGCGGCTTCGGCCTCGTCATGGCCGCGGTGTTCGCGATCATCGGCGTTTGGCCCGCGCTCTTTTCCGGGCCGCCCCGGCTGTGGTCCCTCGCCGTCGCCGCCCTCTTCCTCGCCGCCGCGGGCGCGGCGCCGCGGCTTCTCGCACCGCTCAACCGCCTCTGGACGCGTTTCGGCGTCCTCCTCCATCGCGTCATGAACCCGGTTGTGATGGCGATCGTCTTCTACGGCACCGTGGTGCCGATCGGCCTTGTCATGCGCGCGCTCGGCAAGGATCCGCTCCGGCTCCGCCGCGACCGCGCGGCCACGACCTACTGGATCGCGCGCGAGCCGCCCGGGCCCGCGCCCGAGACGATGAAGAACCAGTTCTGAGGGGCGCTTCGATGGACTTCGTGCGCGAGCTCTGGGCGTTCATGCGCGTGCGGAAGAAGTTCTGGCTCCTGCCGATCATCCTGGTCCTCGCGTTGTTCGGCGGCCTCGTCGTCGCGACGCAGGGAACCGCGGTCGCGCCGTTCATCTACACGATCTTCTGACGCCACCCGTGCGCGTCCTCGGCATCTCCGCCTTTTATCACGACAGCGCCGCGGCGCTGGTCGAGGACGGCGCGATCGTCGCCGCCGCGCAGGAGGAGCGCTTCACCCGCGTCAAGCACGATGCATCCTTCCCGCGCCACGCGATCGGCTATTGCGCCGGGCTCGTCGCGGGCGGGCTCGACGCGATCGACCTCGTCGCGTTCTACGACAAGCCGTTCCTCAAATTCGAGCGCCTGCTTGAGACCTATGTCGCCTTCGCGCCGCGCGGCTTCCGGTCCTTCGCGGCCGCGATGCCGGTCTGGATCAAGGAGAAGCTGTTCCAGAAGACGCTCCTCGCGACCGAGCTCGCGCGGCTCGCGCCGGGGGTGCGCTGGACCGACCGCCTCGTCTTCGCCGAGCATCACCAGAGCCACGCCGCGAGCGCGTTCTACCCCTCGCCGTTCGAGGCGGCGGCGATCCTCACCATGGACGGCGTCGGCGAGTGGGCGACGACCTCGATCGGCACCGGCGCCGGGCGTGCGATCGACATCCGGAAGGAGATCCACTTCCCGCACTCGCTCGGGCTCCTCTATTCGGCGTTCACCTATTACACCGGCTTCAAGGTGAACTCGGGCGAGTACAAGGTGATGGGGCTCGCGCCCTATGGCGAGCCGCGTTACGCGCAAACGATCCTCGACAACCTGATCGACCTGAAGCCCGACGGCTCGTTCCGCCTCGATCTCTCTTTCTTCGACTATTGCACCGGGCTCCGCATGACGAACGAGAAGTTCCATGCGCTGTTCGGCGGCGCCCCGCGCGACCCGGAGAGCCTCCTCACCCAGCGCGCCATGGACCTCGCCGCCTCGATCCAGGCGGTGACGGAGGAGGTCGTGCTCCGCATCGCGCGCGCGATCGCAGCCGAGAACGGGACGCGCGATCTCTGCCTCGCGGGCGGCGTCGCGCTCAACTGCGTCGCCGACGGCCGGATCGTGCGCGAGGGCCTGTTCGATCGGGTCTGGATCCAGCCCGCAGCCGGCGATGCGGGCGGCGCGCTCGGCGCGGCGCTCCTCGCCTGCCATCACCACAAGGGCCTGCCGCGCGGGGTCGACAACCGGATCGACGCCATGCAGGGCGCCTTTCTCGGCCCCGAGTTCCCGACCGACGAGGCGGCGGCGCGGCTCCGCGCCGCCGGCGCGCGCTTTGCAGTCCTCGACCCGGATGCGGTGATCGAGCACACCGCGGACGCGCTCGTCGCGGGCAAGGCGGTCGGCTGGTTCCAGGGTCGCATGGAGTTCGGCCCGCGCGCGCTGGTTCGCGCTCGACGCCGACAGCCCCTACATGCTCGTCTGCGCCGACGTCGTGCCGGAGCGCCGGCGCGCGATGACCGAGGCCGAGGAGGCGCTGTGGGGCATCGACAAGCTTAACGTGCCGCGCTCGGAGATTCCGGCCGTCACCCATGTCGACTATTCCGCCCGCATCCAGACCGTGCACGCCGAGACCAACCCCCGCTACCACGCGCTGATCCGGGCCTTCGCAGAGCGGGCCGGCTGCCCGGTCCTCGTCAACACGAGCTTCAACGTCCGCGGCGAGCCGATCGTGCACACGCCCGAGGACGCGTTCCGCTGCTTCATGGGCACCGGCATCGAGGTCCTGGTCGTCGGTGACTGCTTTCTCCGCAAGGAGGACCAGGACCCATCGCTGGCGCTGGACTACCGCGGCGCGTTCGCGTTGGATTGAGACCCGCGCGCGGCGCGGGCCTCCGGGCGACGCGCATGATCCGACAGCTCCGCCATCCGACGATCCAGACCGTCCTCGCGCTCGGCGCCGCGCAGACGCTCGCGTGGGGCTCGACCTATTACCTCCCCGCGATCCTCGCTGCGCCGATCGCCGACGATCTCGGCCTCGGCACGAGCTGGGTGTTCGGCGCCTTCTCGGTCGCGCTCGTCGTCTCGGCCTTCGCCGGGCCGACGGTCGGACGCGCGATCGACCGCCACGACGGCCGCCTCGTGCTCGCCGGATCGAACCTGATGGCGGCCGCGGCGCTCGGCACGCTCGCGCTCGCCGAAGGACCGGTCGTCCTCTCGCTCGCCTTCCTGATGCTCGGCGCGGCGATGTCGATGGGCCTCTACGATGCCGCCTTCAGCGTGCTGACGCGCCTCTATGGCAGCGCGGCGCGCCGCCCGATCACCGGGATCACGCTCTTGGCCGGGTTCGCGAGCACGGTCGGCTGGCCGCTGTCGGCGCTGTTCGAGGCCGAGCTCGGCTGGCGCGGCGCCTGCCTCGTCTGGATGCTGCTCCACCTCGGTCTCGGCCTGCCGCTCAACCGGTTCCTGATCCCGAAGGCGCCGCCCCGCGTCGTGGTGCTACCAGACGCGGTACCACAGGGCGGGGCGACACAGGGCGCGGCCACGGCGGGCGGGACTGCGGCGGGCGATGAGCCGGCGCGCGATGCCGCACCGCCGCCGCCGCCGCACCACGCCATGGCGATCATCGCCTTCGTGTTCGGCGCGGCGTGGTTCTCGACCGGCGCGATGGCGGCGCATCTGCCACGGCTTCTCCAGGACATCGGCACCTCCGCCACCGCCGCGATCGCCGCCGGCGCGTTGATCGGGCCGGCGCAGGTCGCGGCGCGGCTGATCGAGCTCGGCGTCCTCGGCCGGTTCCACCCGCTCGTCACCGCGCGCATCGCGACGCTCGCCCATCCGCTCGGCGCCGCGCTCCTGCTCGCGATCGGCGCGCCGGGTGCCGCGGTGTTCGCGTTGATCCACGGCGGCGGCAACGGCCTTCTCACCATTGCGCGTGGCACGCTGCCGCTCGCCGTCTTCGGCCCGATCGGCTACGGTCGGCGCCAGGGCTGGCTCGGCGTGCCGGCGCGGCTGTCGCAGGCGAGCTCGCCGCTCCTGTTCGATCTCCTGCTCGACCGCTATGGCGGCGGCGCGCTCGTCGTCTCGGGCGCGCTCAGCGTTCTCGCCTGCGCCGCGCTCTTCGCGCTTCGTCCCGTCGCATCAACGCGTTAGCGGGAGCCCCAGTGGGTGCCCCGGTGGGCGCCTTGCCCCGATTCGGCGAAGTTGTTACCAAGACGGGATGCGACAGGGCCTGCGCATCGCGCCGTCCATCCTCTCCGCCGACTTCGCGCGGCTCGGCGAGGAGGTTCGCGCGATCACCGCGGCGGGCGCGGACTATGTCCACATCGACGTCATGGACGGCCACTTCGTGCCCAATCTCACGATCGGCCCCGACATCGTGCGCGCGATCAAGGGCGCGAGCGCGCTTCCCTTCGATGTCCACCTGATGATCGCGCCGGTCGATCCATTCATCGCGCGCTTCGCCGAGGCGGGGGCCGACATCCTGACCGTGCACCCGGAATCGGGACCGCATCTGCACCGGACGATCCAGCTCATCCGCGGTCTCGGCCGTCGCGCCGGCGTCTCGCTCAACCCCGCGACGCCGGTCGCGGCGGTCGAGCCGGTCTTGGGCGAGATCGACCTCGTCCTCGTCATGAGCGTCAACCCCGGCTTCGGCGGGCAGAGCTTCATCGCGAGCCAGCTCGACAAGATCCGGGCACTCCGCCGCCTGATCGATGCGAGCGGGCGCACCATCGACCTCGAGGTCGACGGCGGCATCAACCCGGCGACGGCGAAGGACGCGGTCGCCGCCGGCGCCGACGTGCTGGTCGCGGGCACGGCCGCCTTCGCTGGCGGCCCCGCGCGCTATGCCGACAACATTCGCCGCTTGCGCGAAGCCGGGAAGAACGGGCAATGACAGCGACGATGGCGATCCACGATCTCTACTGGCGACTGCAGCACTGGACGCCCGAGCGCATCATCTACACGCTCGGCCAGGCGTGGTTCAGCGGCCTCTATTATCCGAAGACGCTCGCCGTGCGGCGCTTCGGCGGCATGCTCCTGTCGGCCGCCGGGCCGTGGCCGGGCGATGCCGCGCGGGGCGCGCTCCTGATGCGGGCCGAGCTCGGCTTCGCGCGGAAAGAGGCCGAGCCCGCGGACGAAAGCGTGGCCGCGACGCTCCGCGATGCCGAGCTCAATGGCTTCGCCTGGCTCCGCGACGTCCAGGCGGTCGGCGGCGACGCCGCCCGGCGCGAGGCGCGGCGCCTCGTCGACGAATGGATCGAGCGCAACGGCCGCTGGCGCGCGCTGTCGTGGCGGCCCGACGTGCTCGGCACCCGGCTCGCGACCTGGCTCACGGCCGCGGAGTTCCTGGTCAACGGCGCCGAGGACCGCTTCCGCGCCCGCTTCGCCGACAGCCTTCTCCGCCAGACGCGCCATCTCGCCCGCGTCACGCGGCTCGCGCCGCCGGGCGCGGGACGGCTCCAGATCCTCCGCGCGCTGATCCATGCCGGGCTTTCCTTCCCGACCGAGCGGCCGCGGCTGCCGCGGCTGTTCAAGGCGCTCGAGCGCGAGATCGCGCAGCAATTCCTCGCCGACGGCAGCCATGTCGAGCGGAGCCCGGGCGTCCTCTACGGCGCGCTCCGCCACATGATCGAGATCCGGCTCCTCCTCGAGGAGGCGGAGCTGCCGCCGCTCCGCTGCGTCGACACCGCGATCGACCAGGCGGCGCCGATGCTGCACTTCTTCCGCCACGGCGACGGCGGCCTTGCGCTCTTCAACGACACCAACGAGGAGGACGGCTGGCTGGTCGATCTCGTCCTCGCCAAGTCGAACGTCAAGACGCGCACACCCAGGGATGCGCCGAACTCAGGGTTCCATCGTCTCGTCGCCAACCGCGCGGTCGTTCTCCTCGACGCCGGCCGGCCGCCGCGGCCGCCGCTCGATGCCCACGCGCATGCCGGCACGCTCGCGTTCGAGTTCTCCTCGGCCAAGGAGCGGATCGTCGTCAATTGCGGCGCGCATGCCCAGGGCGGCGCGCACTGGCTGATGGCGCAGCGGACGACCGCAGCGCATTCGACGGTGACGATCGACGACGTGAACTCGTCCTATCTTCTCGGCGGCACGATGATCGGCCACCGGCCGCGCGCGGTCACCGCCGAGCGCCAGGAGACCGACGGCAATATCTGGGTCGAGGCGAGCCACGACGGCTACGTGAAGGATCTCGGCCTCGTGCACCGCCGCCGCATATGGCTCGCGGCCAACGGCAACGATCTCCGCGGCGAGGACACGCTGACCGGCGATCGCCAGCACAAATTCGCGGTTCGCTTCCACCTGCATCCGAGCGTGAAGGTCTCGATGGTGCGGGACGCGCAGTCGGTCCTTCTCCGCACGCCATCGGGCGCCGGCTGGCGGATACGCGCCTCGGGCGGCGTGATCGACATCCAGGAGAGCGTCTATCTCGGCGTGCGCGGCGAGACGCGGCGCACCAGCCAGGTCGTCATCGCCGGCGCGACACAACCCGGCGCGACGCAGGTGAAGTGGGCCTTCGCGCGGCTGAACGGCTAGCATTCATCTTCCGACGTTGAACTTCGCCGCCGCTTGCCGGAAAATGTCCCCTGATCACGGTCGATCCGGCGCCACCACCGGATGCCTATAGCTCGACCAGCATCGATCTCACGCTCGACCCGCTGCTCAGCATCTTCAAGGACAACGCGCCCGGCATCGAGCAGATCGTCGACCCGGCATCTGCGACGTCGGGCGCGGACTCGATCGTGCAGCAGCTCACGGAAAAGCATGAGATTGGAGAGGCGGGGCGCGCGAGCACACCACGCCGGCTCGTCCTCGCGTGGACGCGCGAATATGTCAACCTCAAGTTCGACGCCCGCCTCGCCGCGAGGGTCGAAGGCAAGAGTTCGCTCTCCCGCCTCGGGCTCGCCGTGCACGTGACGGCGCCGACGATCCACTCCGGTTTCGACGGCCGAATCCGGCTCGAAATCATCAACCACGGACCGCTGCCGATCCGGCTACGCTCGGGCATGCGGATTTGCCAGTTGATCTTCGAGCAGACGCTCGGCACACCCGAACGCGGCTATCGCGGACAGTTCAGCGGCCAATCGGTCGGCTGAGCCGATCCGTCGAGGCCTACAGCGTCCAGCGCACGAGCCCGGGCGGCAGCGTGACGGCCCGCCACATGCCCTTGACGTCGGCGACGATGCCGCCGGGGACGAGGAGGCGGGCGAAATCGGCCGCGCCGAGACCGGCATAGGCCGTGTGCGGGACAGCGCCGACGACCGCGTGGTAGCCGGCCGCGCCCGCGATGTCGGCGAGGAGCGTGACGCCGTATTCGTGCGTCGCCTCCTTCGGATCGGCGAGCGGATCGGCGACATCGACCGTGCAACCGCGATCGGCGAGACCGCGGATGATCTCGATCACGTGCGAGTTGCGGAGATCGGGCACGTTCTCCTTGAACGTGAGCCCGAGCACGAGCACGCGCGCGCCGGCGCCGCGGCCCTGCGCGGCGAGCTCGCCCGCCACGCGCTCGGCGACATAGCCGCCCATCGCGTCGTTGATGCGCCGGCCGGCGAGGATGATCTCGGGATGGTGGCCGAGCGCGCGCGCGGCATGCGCGAGGTAGAACGGATCGACGCCGATGCAATGGCCGCCGACGAGCCCCGGCGTGAAGCGGAGGAAGTTCCACTTGGTGCCGGCCGCCTCGAGCACGTCGTAGACCGAGATCCCCATCTTGTGGAAGATCGTCGCCACCTCGTTGATGAAGGCGATGTTGATGTCGCGCTGCGCGTTCTCGATCACCTTCGCCGCCTCGGCGGTGCGGATGTCGCGCGCGACGAACACCCCGCCCGCGGTGATCGAGCCATAGACCTCGGCGAGGAGCCGGGTGACCTCGGGCGTCTGGCCGGCGACCACCTTGGTGATGCGGTCGATCGTGTGCTCGCGGTCGCCCGGGTTGATGCGCTCGGGCGAGTAGCCGAGGAAGAAATCGCTGCCGCAGGCGGGCCCGCTCGCGGCCTCGAGCTCGGGCCCCGCGACGTCCTCGGTGACGCCGGGATAGACGGTCGATTCGTAGACGACGATGGCGCCCTTCTGCATCACGCGCCCGACCATGCGGCTCGCGCTCCTGACCGCGCCGAGATCGGGACGCTTGTGCGCATCGACCGACGTCGGCACGGTGACGATATAGAGCGGCAGGCCGCGGATGCGCTCGACGTCGGCGGTGAATGTGGCCCGCGCGGCCTTGAGATCGGCGGACGCGATCTCATGGGTCAGGTCGTGGCCGTCCTTGAGCTCGGCGATCCGCCCCTCGTCGATGTCGAACCCGATGACGGGGTGCTTCTTCGCGAGCGCCACCGCGAGCGGCAGCCCGACATAGCCGAGGCCGACCACGGCGATCCGCAATCCGTCAGGCATGGCGCCTCTCTTTCAGGGGGTCCCGGACCTCTACGCGACAGAGTGGTACAAGTCAACGCGGCCCCGATTAACATTCGTTGAACGATGCGGGACCGATGCGGGAGGGAACCCTTGCGCGAGGCAGCGGCAGGCGGGCGGCGCTACGTGCTGCTCGACCGCGACGGCACGATCATGGTCGACAAGGGCTATCTCGCCGACCCGGCGGGCGTCGCGCTCCTGCCCGGCGCGCGCGACGGCCTCCGTCGGCTGGCCGGCCTCGGCCTCGGTCTCGTCATCCTCACCAACCAGTCGGGAATCGGGCGCGGCTATTTCACCGCCGCCGCCGCCGATGCGGTCAACGACCGGCTGGTCGCACTCCTCGCCGCCGACGGCATCGCGATCGCGAGCGTCCATGTCTGCCCGCACACGCCCGACGCGGGCTGCCTCTGCCGGAAGCCGCGGCCTGGGCTCGCCGAGGCGGCCGCGCGCCGGCACGGCTTCAATCCGGCCGCCGCCTTCGTGATCGGCGACAAGGCCTCCGACCTCGGCCTCGGTCGCGCGATCGGCGCCACCTCCGTCCTGGTGCGGACCGGCTATGGCCGCGATGAAGATGCGACCGGCGCCGATCTCGTCGCCGACGACCTCGCGGCCGCGGCGGCGGCGATCGAGGCCCGGCTCACAACGCGTTGAGCCGCGCCAGCACCTCGGGCGGAAGCCGCCGCCCGCTCGCGTCGAGATTGTCGGCGAGGTGGCGCGGATCGGTGGTACCTACGATCGCCGCCGCGACGGCCGGGTTCGCGAGCACGTAGGCGAGCGCGACGGCGGCCGGCGTCCAGCCCGGCACGTCGAGCGCGGCGCGGAGCGCGCGCGCCCGCACGAGGTCGGCGCGATGGCGCCCGAGCGCGCGCAGGAGATACCAGAGCCCGGCACGCCGCCACGGCCGGAACGCCGCCGGCGAGAACACCGCGTGCGCGAGCGGCGCGCCCGCGATCACGCCCTTGCCGGCCGCCGCCGCCGCGGCGATCAGCGGCGCCATCTCGCGGCGGAGTGCGTTATAGAGCGGCATCACGACATCGAACGGCGCCAGCGCGACGGCCCGCCACAGGACCGCGTCGTCGGCGTTGATCCCGACATGGCGGACGAGACCGCGCCTGCGGAGCGCCTCGAGCGCGGCGAGGAGATCATCGCCGAGATCGGCCTCGCGCGGCCCGTGGAGATAGAGGATCGCGATCGAATCGAGCCCGAGGCGGCGAAGGCTCGCCTCGACGCTCGCGACGACGCCCCGCGGCGTGAAGTCCTTGCCGAGCCGGCCGGCCGCGTCGCGGACGGTGCCGACCTTGGTCGAGACGACGAGACCCGCCGCGCGGCCCGCGAGCGCGCGGCCGAGCCGCGGCTCGGCGTTGCCGGCGGAATAGCTCGGCCCGGTGTCGAAGAGGGTGACGCCGCGGTCGATCGCCGCATGCACCAGCGCGACCGCGCGGCGCTCGTCGAAGGCGCGCATGCCCCAGTAGCTCGCGCAGCCGAGCCCGATTTCGGAGACGGTGAGCCCGGTCCGGCCGAGCGGGCGGTAGTGCACGTCGCGGTCCCCCGTGGTCGGCGCGACGATAGACGAGGACGCCGCCCCGAGGGAACCGTCGCCGCGGCCCGAGGTCGCATCGCGCCGAGCGCCGCGTGTCTCTAGCGTTGCGCGCCATGGAACAGCTTCCCGTGCCGCGCCGCCGCCGAACCCCGCATCGCATGCTGGGCGCGTGGCTCGCCGCGGTTGCGATCCTGATCCAGCTCGGCCTCCCCGCACACTGGGTCGCGGGCGCGGCGGCGCTCGGCGGGGAGACGTTCCTCTGCCACGCCGGCGTTGCCACCGCGGTGACGGGCGGCCCCGCCGACCAGGCGCCGGCGCCCGACGCGGCGGGGCCGCATTGCCCGCTCTGCGCCGTCG
>Ga0194132_10012846_pt1 | contig 10322 bp, 10 predicted proteins | sample TA2KigOf80mmetaG_FD_148612 | JGI IMG/M metagenome (GOLD analysis project Ga0194132, IMG submission 148612) | Freshwater microbial communities from Lake Tanganyika, Tanzania - TA2015054 Kigoma Offshore 80m | ecosystem: Environmental > Aquatic > Freshwater > Lake | place: Tanzania: Lake... | reverse complement strand
TCTGCCGGAATTCCAGCGGGTAAGCAGGGCGACTGCGGGGCATCGTGAACCTCCTTCAATCCCATCATTGAAAAGTGTCCACGAAACCGGGTCAACTCCAGACCTGATATCGCCGGTCAGGTCAGCGTTCTCGCTGCAAATAGACCCAATCGACCACTTCGCCCTGCGGCTGGTAGTCGGTCACCAGTTGTTGCAGCATGGAGCGGATGACCTGCGCGTCATTGACACCCATGGCCAAGCTCAGCGCTTGCAGCTTTTTCTCCAAAACGCCCCAAGTCATGAAAGGTTCGTGGGCCTTCATGATGCTGGGGTGTTGGGTGGGCTTCGGACTTTCACCGATCAAAAGCTCTTCAAAAAGTTTTTCGCCTGGCCGCAAGCCCGTGATCTTGAGTTCGATGTCCCCATCGGTGTTGAGTTCGTCCCTGATGCTCAGGCCAGACAACTCGACCATGCGTCGCGCCAAATCGATGATCTTCACCGATTGCCCCATGTCAAGCACGAACACATCCCCCCCCGTGCCCATTGCACCGGCTTGGATGACGAGTTGAGCCGCCTCTGGGATGGTCATGAAAAACCGCGTCACCTCGGCGTCGGTCAGGGTAATAGGACCGCCGCTTTTAATCTGCTCCCTGAACAAGGGCACCACAGAGCCGCTCGAACCCAACACATTCCCAAAGCGCACCATAGAAAAACAGGTGCGGGCCACGAGTGTGCACCCGCCGTCCGAGGTGATGGCCGGATTCAATTCGCTTAAGGCCTGCAAAACCATTTCCGCCAAACGCTTGCTGGCTCCCATGATGTTGGTGGGTCGCACCGCCTTGTCGGTACTGACCAACACGAAATTGCGCACGCCACTGCGAGCCGCGGCCATAGCGCAATCCCAAGTGCCCCAGACGTTATTGCGCAAGCCCTCTGAGGGGTTGTGCTCCACTAGCGGCACATGCTTGTAGGCGGCAGCGTGGTACACCGTGTGCGGCTTCCAGGTGTCCATGATCTCTTGCATGCGCACTTCGTCGCACACCGAGGCCAACAAGGGCACGATTTCAATGTCAGCCCCAGCAGGGTCTCGCGGCACATCAGCCCCATCGCCCTCGGCCGTCTCGTTCTCGCTCACCCGCTCGCCAGCCAGGGCCGCCTGCAGCTCCTGGTGAATCTCGTAGAGCGCAAACTCGCTCATCTCCACCAGAAGTAGTTGCTTAGGGTTGGTCTTCAGAATCTGGCGGCACAGTTCGCTGCCAATGCTGCCCCCGGCCCCGGTCACCAGCACAGTCTTGTGGTGGGTGTTCAGGTTGAGCAGCAAGCCATTGGGCTTGACCGGCTCTCGGCCCAGCAAGTCATCAATGTCCAACTCTCGCACATCGCTCAGGCTCACCTTGCCGGTGGCAATGTCGCTCAGGCCTGGCAGAGTGCGCACTGTCAACTTGTAGGGCTTGAGCGCATTCAAGATCGCGTTACGCCGCTGGCGCGACACACTGGGCAAGGCCAGCAACACATCGGTAATGGAGGTCCCGTTCAACACCTCGGCCAAATCAGCCGGGTTGTGAATGGGCAAGCCATTGAGTACATGGCCATGCAGCCGATCGTCATCGTCCAGAAAGCCCACTACCCGAATTTCCGGGCTGTTGGCCATGGCCGAAGCCAATTGCCGCCCGGCACTGCCGGCCCCATAAATGAGGGCTTGTGGTAATGATGCTTTGCGCAACTGCCTGTGGTGCAGCCCACCCAACCAGACCCGTGGCGCAGCGCGTGATGCACTGACCAACAGTAACAACAAAATGGGCTGGATCAAGCCCACTGTGCGCGGCACGCCATCGACACCCAAAAAGGTAAAAATTGCCGCGAAAGCCAGGCCATACAAGAGCATGGCACGCCCTATCTCCACCATGGCTGGCAAACCGCTGTAGCGGAAGATGGCACGGTAAAGACCCGAGGTGATGAAAATTGGCAAAGCCAGCGCAACAGAGGCCACTGCTGGCCAGATGGCTGGGCCGGACAGTGGCATAAAACTGCCACTGCGCAGGTAAAAAGCCAGCCAGACCGAAAAAACGCAAAGAGCGGCATCCAAAGCAAGCACCACAACGCGCTTCACTGGACGTGGCAGCGCTATGACCAGTGCGGCAAAACGATTCAGGGTAAGGATCGTGAATTCACCCATGATGTAAAATCCCCCAAAGTCCTGAGTCTTAAGTATTTTCAGTGTGAGAGTTATTTTTCATTAGTATCGGGATGATAAAGCCCCATATCGGGACTCTATTCGCCCACCTTAGGCTTTTGTATTCGAGCCGAATACACCAATAATTTGGCTTCGTTTTGTAAAAATCAAAATTCTTTGCCCTTTGCGACTGTCCTGATACCTTTGACCAGCTGGTTAATCGCGCGCTTTTGATAGCGAAGCGCAGACACCTGGCTGTTCTTGCCAGACCGGATCCTGCTCAAAATCGCATTCGATTGAAGCCTCAAGAATCCCTCCAAAAACTTGATCTCTTCGGTGCGCTCCTTGCCCTTGAGCCTGACGGGGTAGTCTTTCTGCGGAAGCGTGAAGGTGGTCGATACCTTTTGTTTATTTCGATGGTCTTGGACTAGTTGCTGCAATGCAATGGTCCTGGGGTCAAAGCCCCAGGCCTTGATCTCATCGTGCAAGGCTTTTTCGTTGAAGTTCTGCAGAAATTCTTCGTTGCGCTCGAAATCAATGATGCGCTTGGCTAACTCCACAGCTTGCGCATCCGTTTCGCAATCATTCCGAATCATCTGGGCGATGGCTTTGATTTGATCCGCAAACACCCTCTCATCAACGGGCAAGCTCAGGCCATGTTTGCTGGCATTGAGCTTGGCCCGAAACTTCCCCTCCTCTGACCTCGGGCCAGAGGACTTGAGAGAGTTCGCCCTATTTGCCGCTCTTTGCTTTGCGCTGACCACGACCCTTACCCTCTTCGCTATCAACTTGTTCGACCGCTTTGACTTCAATGGCTTGAAGGTCACGCTTGAGCAGTTCGTTCTGTAGCTTTAGGCGTTCTTGCATCACCGATCGATTCACCAGCGCCTCATAGGACTGCTGTAACTGGCCAAGGGACTTGACGCGAAGGGCGATGAGGGTATCGATTTTTTGGATCTCTTCACGTACCTCGCTCATGGCCTTGGCAGTCAGACTCTCAGGCGTGAAGCCCTTTTGCTTGATATAGGTAATGACGTCTTGGGCATCCCACATGTGGGCCTGCAGTTTCACTGTCAGGTTGTGCTTGGTGGTTTCAGCTGTGTTGTATTGCGACGAAAGCCTCACCATCGCATTCACGATGCTGGACTGCTTTTGTATTTCGTAGCGGCGCATCCACCACAGGCACTGGAAGATTTTTTCTGCAAGATAAATTTGCAGATGCGTGGAAGCACCAAGCTCATTGATCGTTCCAGCCAACCCTGCGCGATAGACGGCTTCGGACTCACCAGGCAATAGCTTGATGGGGCCAAAGATTTGTGAAATCTGAGATGTAGCTTGGCTTTGCGAGGCGGGTTGCTCAGGTGTTTTCTTTTCGCTCAATTTGACACCTCCTCTTCACCTGGGCCTGAAGGACTTCTAAGCGGATGGCTTGGTTTTAAGTCTCACGCCAGGATTGTCGGTGGGGCTTCCAACAAATTCAACACCCGCAGACTCGAGTGCCGTTTGAATTGCCAGCAGTGAACGTATCTGACCAGAAGGTACGCCATCGACGACTTCCATACGCCTAATGGTTGCCACACCAACTCCCGAGGCATCTGCGAGTTGTTGTGCACTCCAGCGTAATAGCGCACGAGCTGCCCTGACCTGATCAGTTGAAATCATTTATGATATCGATTATGATATTATTTATATCACTTTGGAGATTAAGATGATCAATGATACCGCCTCACAAAAACTAGCTCAACTGCTAAACCATGTTGACGGCGCCTACGCCCCAAACACGCTCCGTGCTTACAAGGCCGACATGTTGGAGTTCATCGCCTACTGCGAGAAAAATGGTGTCTGCGCTTTGCCAGCAAAACCCGAGACGGTGGCAGAATTTTTGATGCAGACCGTGCCCCAAGGGATCAAATCATCCACCATCCGCAGAAAAGTCTCATCCATCAGTGCCATCCACCGCCTTTCATCATTGGAGGATCCGACAAAACATTCAGAGGTCCGAATCATTCAGCGAAAAATATACCGACAACTGGGTACCCGGTTCGATCAGGCGTACCCCATCACCAGAGCGTTGCTATCCAGACTGCTGGCTGCCTGCGAAGATGACCTCCAAGGATTTCGGGATCGCGCATTGCTGCTAGTCGCCTACGACTCGATGCGAAGGCGCACTGAATTGATATCTCTCCGTGCCGAAGATATCGAATGGATCCCGAATACTGGGGCATCAATACTTCTCCGTAAAAGCAAAACTGATCAGCAGGGTTGCGGGAAATGGATACACCTGACAAGCGAGTCAACGCAGGCTCTGCATCAATGGTTATCGGCAGCGAAAATCAACGAGGGGTTGATTTTTAGAGGAGTAAGGCCATCGGGAGTAATCACAGACGGCTTGTGTGAAAGCCGCATTTCCCGCATCTACAAGACCCTTGCCAAAAAGGCTGGGCTCAATGAATCGGTGGTGAAGAGCATCAGCGGACACTCTATGCGCGTTGGAGGAGCGCAAGACCTATTGAACAGTGGCGCAAGTTTGCCGCAAATCATGGTCAAAGGCGGCTGGGCTAAAACAGATACTGTGTTGAGATACGTCGAAAGAACTCGTTTATATTCAGCATTGAATTTGCGTGGATGAACTTTGAGTTTAGGTGCAACCCCTCCCACACCCGCAAGGGTGGCTAAAGCCACCAGCGCGGTAAAGTCCTTGAGGGGCATGCCTGCTTCGGCCTTATTGAGGAAACTGATGATTTGTTCATTAGTGAATATCGTCTTCTTCATGTCCGTCATTTTCCAGAGGTTGGCGGACTTTGTGCTAATTAGTTGGTACAGCCTAAATGGGATAGGTCAAAATAACTGTCTGTAAAGTATTTGCTTATTGTTAACATAATCAGCGTTGAAAATCCTAGAAACCAGGCGGGTGCATCGGCACAAGTGGATCTTCGCGGCATGCAAGACGCACCAAATCTGCTGGTGCACCCAGTCTTTTCAGGAGTATCTGTACCCCACGCAGTGCTCGCTTACGAGAAACGATCGTGATGAGAGTCAGCCACACAAGCCGCATATCGACACTCAAGGATTGGTGTTCTACGTAAAACAAACCCAATAGGCTCTTACCAGGACGGATCAATTGATCATAGCCCTCATCTGGATCTGGATGACCAGCTAAGATCGCTCCCTCGTCTGAGAAGACGATCGAAGCGAAATCGGTTATGCCAGGCCGCACATTGAGCAAGAGTCGCTCGCGGCTAGTGTAAAGGTCTACCCCTGACTGGACCTGCGGCCTGGGCCCAACCAAGCTCATGTCACCCTTGAGCACATTCCACAACTGTGTTAATTCATCAATCTTGTACCGCCGGATGAAGTGCCCAACGGCTGTAATTCGCCTGTCGTCATTTGATGTAGAACTAGCGCCCTTACGGTCAGCACCTATGACCATTGATCGCATCTTGACCATCTTAAATGGCTGCCCATTTCGACCAACTCTTAGAGCTATGTAAAAAGGCGAATGGCGGTCCTCCCACCAGACCAAGAACATGACTGTGATAAGTACAGGACTTGCAGCAATGAGCCCGAAAGCTGCCACAAAAAAATCAACGAGCCTTTTAAGCATCAAAGTCAACTTTCAAATAAATTTCGTACGCGTGTAGCAATCGATGCAGCATCCAGACTATGTCGCATCCGCAAATATTCTTGGCTACCGACGATCGAAGAATAGGCATCAGGCAAACACAAGCGTGCGAAGCGTCGTGGCATCACACCGGCATCTAAGAAAGTATCGGCGGCCAAACTGCCCAGGCCTCCAATAGGCACGTGCTCTTCGATTGTCACAATGAAATCGTAATCAGTTGCCAATTTGATCAATGACTCGCTGTCAAAAGGCTTCAGTGTATGGGCGCTGAAGACTGCACAGTCAATGCCTACGGCATCGAGTAAATCAGCCGCCGCCAAAGCATCAGCAATAATTCCCCCATATCCCACCATAGCCACGGTCGCACCACGACGCATTAGGCGCAGCTTTCCTGGTACGAACGTTTCTGCGTCAACAGCAACTGCTTTCGATTTATCGAGACGTAAATAAGTGGGCGCCGGGTTTGTGATCATCTGCTCAACCAGCGCCACAGTCTCGGTTTCATCGCACGGCGCTAGCACCCGCAGCCCAGGGAGGGTTCTCAAGATCCCTACGTCTTCTGTTGCATGATGCGACATACCCAACGCTCCATAGCTGAAGCCTCCGCCTATGGCAACTACATTGACACTGGCTTCGTGGTAAAGAACGTCATTTCGAATTTGCTCTAGGCAACGCAGAGTCGGGAAATTTGCAATTGAATACGTGAATACGTTGCGCCCCTCAAGGGCCAAGCCAGATGCCAGGCCAGTCATATTCTGTTCCGCAACGCCCGCGTTGATAAATTGAGCCGGCAACTCTTTGGCGTAGTTAGTGAGAACACCAAATCCAAGATCACCAGTGATAAGCATCACACGCTTATCGGCGTGGGCGTGCGACAGCAGTGCCTTTACGAAAACATCACGCATGTCCACCTCCTCGATTCAGATCGAGTTCAAGGCAAGCAGCTACATACTCGTCTCCCTGCGGCGTACGGTAATGCCATAACACCGAGTTTTCCATGAAAGACACACCCTTTCCTTTGGTGGTGTGCGCCAACACACAAAGCGGCCGAGTTTCATCACCAGAGCGAGTCGATAGCGCCGACGTCAATGCCCCATGATCATGGCCATCCACTTCGCGCACGTCCCAGCCAAAACTGAGCCACTTGTCTGCGAACGGCTCCAATGCCATCGTCTCGGCCACTGGAGCAAGGCTCTGTATCTTATTGAAATCGACAACAACCACAAGATTACTCAGCTTGTGGTGTGCAGCAAATAGAACTGCTTCCCAATTCGACCCTTCGTCACATTCACCGTCAGAAAGGACTACAAAAATCCGATGTTTGGCCCCATCCAATTTACCGGCCTTTGCCATACCAGTTGCCACTGGAAGACCATGGCCAAGTGAGCCCGTTGAAAACTCTACCCCAGGGATACCTTTGTGTGAAACGTGGCCACTGAGGTCCGAGCCATCCTGGTAATGTGTGCGGAGCTTCTCTATAGCAAAAAAACCACATTCGGCAAGAGCTGCATAAATGCCAGCTCCGGCGTGCCCTTTGCTAAGGATAAATCGATCGCGGCCAACCCAATGGGGATTCGCGGGATCCAACCGCATCACCTGCCCATACAACACCGCAATGATGTCTGCCATAGACAGCACTGACCCAACATGAGAACTTTTCCCCAAATGCGTCATCTCGACCGCATGGCGACGTATACGCCGCGCTAACTCAACGGTATCTTGCATAGTTACTCACCGATGACGGCAAAACCGATATAAGGATCAAACTCAAGCCGCTGAAGACGAAGATTTCCGGCACCGCATTTCTCTAGCATCGCAAGCGTCTCACCGGGCCATAACGGATTGTCGAGTTCATCAAAAGCAAGGACTGCACCTTTTGGCATTCTAGGCACAATATGCTCAAGTGCGGCTTTGGTTGGCTCATACAGATCGAAGTCCATGAATAGCAAGCTAACCAGAAGGTGAGGTGTTTCCTCCACAAATTTTGGAATGGTCTTCGTCGCATCGCCTTTGATCAACTGGACTTTCGGTACATGCCCAAGGAAACGGGTAGAGTCATTAATTTTTGATAGCTCCAACAGCTCCTGTTCCGAATCAGCAAAAAGATCTCCCTCTTTAACGCCAGCAGCGGCCCCAACACGATCCACCTGTGACAATGACGGGAAACCTGAGAATGAATCAAACCCGTAGATTCTTCGTGTGAGATTCACTGGTTCGAGGATGGCACTTAGCTTGGCCCAAGTCATCGTTCCAAATCCCCGAAACACGCCACATTCGACGATGGATCCTTTAACCGGCAAGATACGTTTGTAAATTTCATAAAGGGCTAGGAATCGCGTTAGGTTTTGCCTCCGTACATACTTCGGGAAGTTCTCCATTTTCTTGTCCCAAGACTCTGGGTTTCGATCAAAACATGCTTTCAGCAAAATTGCCTCGTCACGCTCAGCAGAAGTACGAAGGCCAGCTTCAACCGCCAGCGGCGTGTATTGTTGGTTATTAGACATTTATGAGAAAGCCTTATTTATAGAAACGTTGGATCTGTTCGCAGACGTAATCGATGTCATCGTCGGAAAGAGAAGTGTTCATGGGTAGGAGGAAGAACCTCTCCGTCAATTTCTGAGTTCGAGGTAGATCAACATTAAGTTTAAGCTTGGAGAACTGGTGGATGGTCTTACCACCCCACTGGATGATGGTCTTCACACCCGCAGCGTCCAGGTGAGCACGAAGCGCATCGCGTTGATCACACTCTACTTCGTAGTTCTGGTAGATGTCAAAGTGATTAACGTCGGAACCTGGGCTTGGAGGCAAAACCAAGCCTGGCAGGCTATGTAATTTTTCTTCGTAACGGGCAGCAATTTCGCGGCGGCGAGACACCTCAGCGTCATAACGAGACAACTTAAAGTTCAGCACTGCGGCCTGCAAGTTATCCAGCCGAGAGTTGTAACCCCAGGCCACAACGTCACCTGTGTGCGCACGGCCATGATCGCGCAACAGTCTCATAAACTCCGCTGCACCATCATCGTTCGTAAAAACCGCACCGCCATCACCAAAACACCCCAGCGTCTTGGAGGGGTAGAAACTGCAAGTACCGGCAACCCCGAATGTGCCAGCGAATTGACCCTTAAACTTTGAACCAAGCGCCTGAGCAGAATCCTCCACAATCTTTAAGCCGTGCTGTTCTGCAAGCGAAACGATGCCATCCATGTTGGCGGTACGACCATTGAGCTGGACAGGAAGTATGGCCTTGGTGCGTCTGGTAATACGGTGTGACAGGTCATCACTTGACATGAGGTGATCATCACCGCAATCCACCAACACTGGCTTAGCGCCTACGTGATACACAGCGGCTGCACTAGCCACGAATGTGTGTGAAGGCACCAAAACCTCATCGCCAGATCCGATCCCGGCAGCACGAAGACCCATCATTATGGCTACAGTGCCATCAGCAACGCCTATGACATGCTTAACGCCAAGGTAGTCCGCAAGATTTTCCTCAAATCGAAATAAATCCTTTTGCATGATGTAAGCTCCACGACGTAACACATCATGAATGAGCGGCATAAGCTCTTTCTCTTCGCGAGCGAAAAGCGCAGAATAATTGAAAAAGGGAATAGATTTTGACATTTCAGGTTTTCCTAGCTACACAATAAAGAACTTGGTGTCGAGTGTCTGGCTTATCTGCCGGGATAGACTCGGGCGCGGTGAATTCAACATTACTTGGATCTAGTTCCAACGGCATTGTCACTAGCGGACCGAATACCAATCTCTTGAAGAAACGCTTGCCGTTCATTGAGCTGGGTATGAGACGGTAGCGAGCGGCTAAACGTTTAGCCACCCGTAAGAATCGCGTCTTCAAGCCAGCTGCGGGAACGGGGCTACCACCAAAAAAGGAAGTTGTAAAACCTCGGCTATTAAGAAGTACGGACAGCTCAGGCGGATTAAAGTAATGATACGAAAAAGGGCTAGGATTGAAATCAAAAAGATCCTTGTTTGCTGTTGCCAGCAATAGATGTCCACCCGGACGTAAGAGGCGATGCACCTCAGCAAAGAAAACATTAACGTCGGAGAGATAATAGATTGCCTCGAAAAAAATTATTAAATCAAAGCTACAAGCTTCTAGGCCCGTCTTGCTTGCATCAAGCTGCCGCAGATCAATGCGTTCGCCATAGTGTGCCCTCGCCGAAGATAGCACGGGCATAGAGATGTCTGCAGCAACGAGAGTCCGTGAAACAGATTGCAGATAACCCAATCCTGGGCCAGTGCCACAGGCTAGCTCCAAGGTGTCAGCATCTTGTGCAAATGTCCCTGCCCAAATATAGCGCTGATAAAAACGGGCGAGTTGTGCAGTACTCACCATCTCTCCACCATATTCAGTAACAATCGAATAATCCATTACAGTTGAATTTTTCATATCAATGTTGCTGACCTGCCCAGGGATTTTCGGACCATTCAGAACTGGAGAACGGCTCCCTGATTGGTGGAATCGTAGCGTGTTTTGAACTCGATCGGTGTCAGGTCCTTCAGACTCGAATGCGGCCGCACGTGGTT
>Ga0194132_10012845_pt1 | contig 10324 bp, 9 predicted proteins | sample TA2KigOf80mmetaG_FD_148612 | JGI IMG/M metagenome (GOLD analysis project Ga0194132, IMG submission 148612) | Freshwater microbial communities from Lake Tanganyika, Tanzania - TA2015054 Kigoma Offshore 80m | ecosystem: Environmental > Aquatic > Freshwater > Lake | place: Tanzania: Lake Tanganyika... | reverse complement strand
GGATCGCGGTCTCGGTCTACGTGCTGGTGGCGATCGTCAAAAAGCGGCTTAACCTGTCGGCGAGCCTGTATGAGATGCTACAAATCTTGAGCCTCACGATGTTCGAGAAAATGCCATTGGATCAACTGCTTAACAAAATCGTCGCCGACGAAATTCCGGACATGTCCGCTAACCAATTGAATTTATTCGATTAACGTCCGGACATTACTGACCTTAAATGAATTCGTCATCAATAGCCACCATGAGAGCAAAAACGCCGCTAACGCGCACTTAATCACAAACCATCAGTGCCGAATAAGTGATTTTGCTATACATTTGCACGCAACGGTCGCGCCCCACGCATGAAGCTTCACGTCCTTGCAGATAAAGTTAGCAAGTATTTGATTTTATTTATCTTTTTATGACGTCAGATTGTAACCACAAGCCGCGATGCCTGCGGCGCTAAAGCCGCGGTGCGCGCCGCCCACGCGCACGGCAACGCTTGCGCGTGACCGACACTCATGATGCTCCTCATCAAACTCGCCCTCGCCATGCCGTTGATCGGATGGCTGGTCCACGCCAACGAGATCGCGGCGCTGGCGCTGATCGGCCCCATGATCGGTATTTTGCTCACGCGCGACATCATGAACCTTGCCGGCGGCTCGTACTACATCGCGCGCAAGCACGCTTACGACAGCGACACGCGGGTGTTCAAGTACGGCTATGCCACCCAGGTGCGCATGATCATGCACCGCAACCGCGCCTGGTTTTCCGCCGCACCGATCTGCGAAGTGTTGGGCCACCGCGATGTCGAACGCACGGTGCGCCACTACGCCACCACCGAATACTGCGTCTACGGCCTGCGCAAGGAAAAATTCCTGCCCGAATCCGGCGTGCGGCGGCTAGCGGAAATTTCGCGCAGTCCGGAGGCGCAATCGTTTTTGCGCTGGTTCGACATCGAAGTCGCGGCAACGCTCGAACGCACGCGCCGGCGCACGCAAAGCGGCGGTGCGATCGCCACGCCCGATATCGATATTAGCGAAGCGCCGCCGGACAGCCCCGATCGCCCGGCGGCATAACGCCTGCTCCGGCGCGCTCAAACGCCCGAGTTCGACAACCCGCCGTTGATGTGGATGGTTTGCCCGGTCATGTAAGCGCCGGCGGGGCCGCACAGGCTGCGCACCATGCCGGCGATTTCGTGCGGCGTGCCTTCGCGCGCCAGCGGAATGTTGGGGTTGGCGCGATGCCGCTCTTGCGACGTGCCGCGTTTGGTGTCGATCTGCCCCGGCGACACGCAATTCACGCGGATGCCGAACTCGGCGAAATCCTGCGCCATCGCCTTGGTCAAGCCGACGATGCCGTGCTTGGACGCCGCCACATGCGCACGATCTTTTAACCCCAGCAGCGCGGTAACGCCGGCGAAGGTGACGATGCGCCCATCGCCCGCTTTTTTAAGCGCCGGCAAACACGCCTTGGTAGCGACGAACACGCTATCGAGATTGGTGGCGAGGATGCGCCGCCAATCGTCATAACTGATTTCATCGAAATGCACGTGCTCGCGCACCGCGGCGTTCAGCACCAGGATGTCGAGCCGTCCGAAGCGTTTGATCACCGCGTCGCACATCGCCTCCACTTGTTTGGGCTCGGCCATGTCGGCGGCGTAGGCTTCGGCGTCACAGCCGAGCGCCTTGACTTCGGCCACCACACCGCGCGCTTGCTCGATGTTCGAGCGCGTGACCACCGCCACCTTGGCCCCGCCGGAAGCGAGCGACAGCGCGATGGCGCGCCCGATGTTGCGCGCGGCGCCGGTGACGAGTGCAACTTTGCCGGCGAACTCATCGCCCTTGTGCATGCCGGGTTCGGTCATGGTGGTGCTCCTTAACGTTAATGGATTAAAACCGATCTACACGTGAGCGTAGCATGACTACGCACCAACCTTCACCGGCTTCACCGCATACCCCTGCGCCACCACGCACTGATTCACAAAGTTGGCGCACGCCGCGACCACCGACAAATTAGGCGCGGCCGTGCCGGTCAACGCGCTGATTTCGATCAGCACGTTGATCAGCGCATCGAGTTCGAGCGAGCGGCCCGCGCGTAAATCCTGCAGCGTTGAGGTGGGCAAGTTCACGCGCTGTGCGGTGTCGGACACCATTTTTGCGACGTCGATTTGCAGTGTGGTGCCGCTGGCTTGAGCAAGCGCCACCACTTCCTTGATCATCGCCGTGGCGAGCGCGGCGGTTTGCGGGAAACCCGCCGCTTCCTTGGGTGTGGCCTGCGCCACCACGCCCAGCGTGTTCCACACCGCGTTGGACAACAGCTTGGTCCACTTCGCCTTGCGGATGTCGGCGACCGCATTACCGGTCCAACCGGCGTTGCTGGAAATTTTAGCGATGGCTTGCAGCCGGTCGCTGATGCGGTTGTCGATCTCGCCGATGGCGAGCGAATCGGCCGCGCCATCCGCGAGCTTGATGTGGGCCGGCGCCAGCAGATCGGTGGGCTTAAACGCGACACCGCCGATGATCTCGCGCGCGGCGAAGGTGCGCGCGAGCACGCCCTCGGGATCGAGCGTCTTGAGTGGCGTGCCTTTGTACTTCGATTCGATGCCGTCGAACTGCCACCACGGTATGCCGTTTTGCGGAAACACAAACACCGCGTCCTTGCCGCCCAGGCGCTTCACGTGGGCCGCGGCTTGCGGCAACTGGTGCGATTTCAACGTGACGTAGATCAAATCGTACGGCGGTTTTTCCTCGCCGGGTTTCACCACGCGCACTTTGATCGGATTCAAATTCGCGCGTTTGGGGCTTTCGAGGATCACGCCGCGCGCGGCCATCGCCTCATACATCGCGCCGCGCGCCACCAACGTCACGTCTTCACCGGCTTCGGAAAGAATCGCGCCGAGATAACCGCCGATCGCGCCGGCGCCATACACGAGAATTTTCATTTTGAGATGATGTATCTTAAGTATTTGCTTTTATTGAATATTTTATACGGGCTACGCGCGCAGCTTCGCCGGTTGAATCGCCACGCCATCGTGAATGATGCGTTGGTTCAACAAATTCGCGCAGGCGGCGACCGCCTTCAACGACGGCGTGGCAACGCCCGCTAGTTGCCCCATTTCGATCACCGAGTTGAGTATCGCATCGAGCTCCATCGCGCGGCCCGCGCGCACGTCCTGCAGCGTCGAAGGCGGAATCGGCGCGCGCTTTGCCGCACCGGCGATCAGCTCAGACGCGCTGGTGTTTAGCGTAACGCCCACCGCGGCGGCGACCGCGATCACTTCGTTGATCATCTGCGCCGCGAGTTCCATCGTCGGTGCGTAGCTCGCGGTGTCGTTGGGATTCGATTGCGTGAGCGAACAAAGCGGGTTCCAGATGGCATTGGACAAAAGCTTGTTCCACTTGGCCTTGCGGATGTCGGTGACCGCCTTGCCCGGCCAGCCTGCGTTGCTGGCGATGCCGGCAATGGTTTGAATGCGCTCGCTCATGCGGTTATCGAGTTCGCCGACGGTGAGTGAATCGGCGTCGGTGTCGGCGAGCCGTATGCGCCCCGGCTCGACGATGTCCGAAGGTTTAAACGCAATGCCGCACACCAGATTTTCCGCGGTGAAGGTGCGCGAGAGCACGCCGTCGGGATCGAGCGATTTCAGTTTGGCGCCGCGAAAGCGCGTGTCGATGCCGTCGAAGTACCACCACGGCAAGCCGTTTTGCGGAAACACGAACCACGCATCCTTGCCGCCCAGCGTGCGGATGTGCTCGGCCGCACCCGCCAGTTGATGCGCCTTCAAAGTGACAAAGATGAGATCGAAGGGCCCCCGCACTTCATCCGGCCGCACCGCGCGCACGCGTATGGGTTGCGCACGCTTGATGCGCCGGCCTTCCAGAATGATGCCGCGATTCGACAGCGCCTCATACTGCGCGCCGCGCGCCACCAGCGTCACGTCTTCGCCCGCCTCGGTGAGCATCGCACCGAAAAATCCGCCGATCGCGCCGGCGCCGTACACCAACAATCGCATTTTGTAAGTATTTGATTTTATTGATTATTTTTTAGCCATTTGTTTGAGCACCGTCGACACGTCGCGCGCGGTTTCAATATTCATCACCGAGCGCGCGAGCGATGCCGCACGCGCCGCGCCGATCACCGGTGAGGCGAGGCTGGTGAACTTGGCGAGCAACTCCGCATCGTTCATCGGATTTTGAATCGAGCCTTTGGGGTAATCGATTTGCGACGTAAAAGTTTTGCCGTCGCTTTGCTTCAAAACCATTTTGCACGACACGCCGTGCGGCAGTTTATCGTCGACCACGATGGTGTGGGCGTTCGACAATTTTTTCACCAGCGGGTTTTTGATGTTGCGGTCGCTGTATTGCTTGAGCAACGCCTGGCCTTCGATCAGCGCCACCGCCACCGAAAACGGCAGCGATACCTGCGCTTCGTGATAGGTGCGCGGCGCTTTGTTCTGGTGATAGTGCGCCCAGTCGGAGTGGCGCGCGAAATGAATCGACTTGACCTTCTTTAATTCAAAGCCGGGTTGTTTGCGTATCGCCAGCGCGCAATCGATGGCGTTGTGGATCGGCCGCGCACACGAATACGGCTTGAACTCGATTTCGAGTTTGTACGGCTTGTTGATGCCCTCAACCAGACGTTTGGGTTGATTCTTGTCGGTGAACGCGCGCAAAAAACCGCGCTCGCCTTCGAAAATCGTATCCGCGCCGGTAAAACCCAGTTGCGCCATCAACGCGGCGGTGACGCCGTTACGCGCGGTGGGGCCGGGGTTAAAACGCTTTTGCATTGACGGCCCATACATTTCCATCAAGCCCGAGGCTTGCGCGCCGGCCATGCCCAGCGCGTTGGTCATTTTTTCCGCGTTGAGCTTAAGCAATTTCGACACCGCAATCGTTGCCCCGAATACACCGCAGGTCGGCGTGGTATGAAACGCGCGGTTGCGCAGCGAGTTGTTCGCCGCGCGCGACACACGCTCCATCATTTCGCAGCCGGCGGCGAGCGCGGCGATCAAGTCCTTGCCGCTGGCGTGCGTGGCATCGGCCACGGCGAGCGCGGCGGAATACACCGGGGGGCTAAAGTGAAACAACGCCAGCACGTCGATGTCGTCAAGCTCGATCGAGTGCGAGGAAATCGCATTGGCAAATGCCGCAGCGGTGATCGACGCCCTACCCTTATCGCCAAACAATTGCGATTGAGTGCCGCCGCCGTGCTTTAACGCAAACTCGCGCGCGATCTCGCCGCTTTCACTTTGGCTGCCGGCGAGTGCGACGCCGAGGTAATCGAGCAGCAGGCGCTTCACCGCGTGGCGTGCCGCAGCGGGGAGATTGTTATAGGAAAGCTTGGCGAAGCGGTGGGCGACTTGGGTGGCTAGGGTGGGTTGGGGCATGATTTTGGGTGGTTTACGAAATTAAGAACTTCACCGCAGAGGCGCGGAGGCGCAGAGGACACACAGAGAACAGCAATTCGATAGCTTTTTGTTGTTCTCTGCGAAAACTCTGCGTCTCTGCGTCTCTGCGCCTCTGCGGTGAAGGGGTTTAGTTTTAAGCGCCTTGCACTTTCTTCGCCATCAGCGCAGTCAATTCATTCGTGCTCGCCGCCCGATCCAGCGTTGCCGCGAGCTTGACGAACTTATCGATATTCGCCTTGGGCACGCAGCCGCTGACGACGTTGCGGAATTTGTATTCGATCTCTTCCGGCGATAACGGCTTTTCCGGGCTGCCGCGGCGGTGATGCAACAGCTTTTCGACCACGCGGCCGTCCTTCGCGGTCACTTTCACCCGCGCGGCGTGACGGAACGGCGCGCCCATTTTTTCGATTTCGGGGTCGACGTACGCGCTGACGCGCGAGATGAAGTCAAAAATCGCCGGGTCGTTTAAGCGCGACTGTTTGTACTGCTCGGTGAACGCCATGCCGTCGATCGCGGTAACCGCCAAACCGTAATACAAATTCATTTGTGCCGCGGTGACGCCTTGCGCTTTGTAGGTCCACGCGCAATGCACATGGGTCATCGGGCTCAAGCCGGTTTCCAGTTTCGCGATGTCATTCGCGGAAATCTTCATTTCGCGCATGATTTCCGCAAGGCCGTCGAGCGCGGTGTGTATGCTCGTCACACTCGCATGCGGTTTGTAACCGACGTTGGCCGTTTCCCACACTTGGCCCAGGCCATCGGTGAGCCGTGCGGCATTCGGCGTATCGGAATACACCGTGAGATAACCGCCATACGCCGCCTCCAACACATCGGTAATCCCCGTAAAGTTACGCTGCGCCAACTGCGCGCAATACACGCCGCTTTGCGCCGCGCGGCCGGAGTGAAAACGCTTGACCATCGCGCCTTCCTGCGCCGCCATCAAGCCGCCCGCCTGCGAGCCCGCCATGCCGAGCGCGTGCAGAAATTGATCGGCGTTTAAATTCAAAATGCGCGCCGCCGCCGCCGCCGAAGCAAATACCCCTGATGTGCCCTGCGGATGAAAGCCGCGGAAGAACAACCCCATGGTCGCCGCGTTGCCGACGCGCGCGCCAATTTCGTAGCCGGCCACCATCGCCGTGATTGCAGCTTTACCCGACATGCCACCCGCCGCTTCCGCAAACCCCAGCGCCACCGGCGGCGCCAACGAACCGATATGCACAATCGATTCCTTGTGGATGTCGTCGAGCTCAAACGCGTGGCCCGAAGTGCCGTTCACCAAAGCCGCCAGCGCCACCGAGGATTGTTTGCCCATGCCGTAGAGCGAGGCCACACCTTTGGCATCTTCCGCCAGCGCCAGTTCGGCCACTTTCTGAGTCCACGGCAATGTCGCGCCGTAGAGCACGCAGCCGATGTGATCGAGCACCGAGAGCTTGATGCGCTCGATGACTTCCTTGGGCAAATCGATAAATTGAATGGACGAGGCAAAACGCGCCAAGTCGCGCGTCGCGTGTTCGAGTAGCGGCGGTTTGGAACTGCTCACGGGGTGCTCCTGAAAAGACTCGCTCGCAGCTTGTGGACTGCGAGCGAACGTGGAGCGCTATTTTACTGCGGTATGCCGCGCACGAGCCAGCAGGTTAAGCGCGTGCCCCCGCCCCCTGCGCGATCAATTCATCGTGCTTGGCCACCGCCAGCCGATTGATCTCGTGATAGGTGTCGGTGGCCTGCTTGTGGCGCGCAACATCGACCGGATCGAGATCACGAAACGGCCGCGATTCCAGATTGAAATGGTGGTAACGATCGACGCCGCGCACCAGTTGCACGCTATCCTTCGGCAGGCCGTCGATCGGTTTCACGCGCGTCGGGATGTAGCGGATAGCGAAGCCCAAGCGCCGCTCGTCATCGTGGCTTTCCTCGGAGCCGTGGAACATCAAGCCGTGATGGAACGACATTTGCCCTTGCGCGAGCGCCATGTAGACGGCTTGTTTTTCATCCACCGTCACCGCCACTTCCTGCCCGCGCAGCAACAAATTATTCGACACGCCCTCGCGGTGCGCCACCAGCTTGCGCTGCGAACCGGGGATTACTTTCATGCAGCCGTTGGCGCGCGTCGCCGGCGTGATCGCCACCCACGCGGTGACGATGTTTTCGCTGACATCGAGGCCCCAGTACGGCACGTCCTGATGCCACGACACAAAACCGCCGTCGTTTTTATCCTTGATGAACCAGCGGCTCGACCAGCACAGGATGTCGGGGCCGAGGATGTCTTCCACCGCATCCAAAATTTTCGGGTGATGCACCACGCGGTCGAGCGCGGTAAAAATCAAATGCGATTTGAGCGACCACGCGCGCGGCCATTGGCCATCGTATTTGGCTTCGACCGACTCGACCAGCGCGCGCACTTCACGCGCTTCGCCGGCGGTGAGTGCGTTCACCGGCGACAGATAGCCGTGTTCGCGGTAGTGCGCGACTTGCGTGCTGGTGAGTGCCTTGAGCGAAATGGTGGTTTGATCCATGGTGTAACCTCGAAAATCAGTGCGTCAACCTTATCTACCGTTGGCCTGCGAACGCCACACTGTCGTTCCCGCGCAGGCGGGAACCCATAACACCGTTCGGTATGGCACATCGGCCCCCAACCCACCTTCCCCGATGGGAATGAGATACCCGCCTGCGCGGGAATGATGGGTGAAGTTCATAATGAAATCAGTTGGATTATAGAATCAATAATTCGGCACCGCATCCAGCCGAACCGCGATGCCTTCAAGTTCTTTCGCCGCCGCCGGATAGCGCTGCATCACCAACGGATCATGCCCCGGCACGATGTGTTTTTCCGAATCGGCGAGTTCACGCAGCCGCGCGTAACCATCGAGCGTCTGGCCCAGATGATAAGTGGTGGTAAACACGCGCCCCTTTTCGAAATGCTCGTAATAGTGGCTAGTGTCGGAAGCCACCACCACCCAGCCGCGCGCGGTGTGCACGCGCACGCATTGCAAACCCATGGTGTGCCCGCCGATGTGGTGAATGCTGATGCCGGGTGCTAACTCATGATCGCCACTGTAAAACGACACGCGTTCGCCGTACACCAGGCGCACCATGCCGATCACCTCCTCGACTTCGTAGCCATGATTGAACTGCTTGTGGCGCATGTGGCGGCCGGTGGCGTACTGCATCTCCAAATCCTGCAGATGAAACTGCGCCTTGGGAAAATCCTGGAAAGTGCCGACGTGGTCGTAATGCAAGTGCGTGATGATCACGTCTTTAACTTCCGTGGCATCCACGCCCACCAGCGCAAGCCCATCCGCCGGCTGGCGGATAAATACGCGCTTGCGTTTTTCCGCCATCGATTGCGTAAAGCCGGTGTCGATCACGTATTCGACGCCGTTGCCGCGCACCAGCCACACGAAGTAATCCATCGGCATCGGCGCATCGTGCGGATCGCCGCCGACAAAATGCACCGTGCGCTTGGCATCGCGCCAGGCGTATTTGATGGCGTAGATTTCGTAGTTGGGTAGGGTCATGTAATTCCTCTTCTACAAAACGTCAAAACACACGTTGCTGATCAGAGCGCAACACTAAACCTTGTCGTTCCCGCGCAGGCGGGAACCCATAACACACGTGCCACTGGCAACACCGCATGGGTTCCCGCCTTCGCGGGAACGACAGGGTTGGTTATTCGCCCGAGACATGCAGATCATCCATGTTTGACTCGTTTTTCGCTTTGCTCTTTTCGAAAGCGATTATCCACCGACAACGCCGCCAGCATCCCATCACGCAGGCACGACAAAAAATCCCCCGGCCGATAACAATCGCCCGCGAGTTCGTATTCAATGCTTGCTTCTTCCAACAGCGGCACCACATCTCGCACCGGCGCAGGCCCGGTGGCAAAGAGTAGCGCGTCGCCGACTTCGATCTCGCGTGTGGTGCCGTCGTCGTGACGCAGCGTCAGCGTCGTGCCCGCCGCGCGCTCGACCTTCACGCGCGTGAGCAATGCCGTCCCGCGCTCGGTCAAACGATCCTCCTACTCCATGCGATTGTTACGCGCCATGCCATTGGCGACGGCGGCGAGCATTTCGACGAGGGTGCAGTGTTTGCCTTGCAACGTAAACAAATCGGCGGCTTCGGAGCCGACCATGCCGCCGCCGATAATCGTGATGCGACTCGCTGCCGCGAGCCGCGCGGGATTTCGCAGCGCATCCCACGCGTGCATCACTTGCACGCTGTTTGCCAATTGCGACACATCGAACGGGTGCGCACGCGGCGCGGCGCCGGTGGCGACGATGGCGAAGTCCGGCGCGTAGGCCTTCAACGCCGCCGTGCTCGCCGTCATCGAGGTGCGGATGCGCACACCGAATTCATTCAACAACTGCAAGCGGTAGTCGAGCACGGGTTTGACCTCGAGCTTATCCGGCGCGGCAATCGCCATCGGCATTTGCCCGCCGACTTGCGACGTTTTTTCCCACACCTCGACGTGATGCCCGCGCGCGGCGGCCACGCGCGCGCCTTCGAGGCCCGCCACGCCCGCACCGATCACCAGCACGCGCTTGGGGGATCTGGTTTTGCGCGCGGGGAACAACTGCGGCTCGGCGTGTTCCAGCGCTTCGAATTCGGTGCCGATCACCGGGTTATGCACGCACGCGACATCTTTTTCCAGCGTCAAGCGCTCGAAGCACACGTTGCAGGCGATGCATTGGCGGATCGGCGCTTTCACCGCGCCCAGCGCCTTGGCCGTCCAATGCGCATCGGCGTAGAGCGCGCGGCCCACCGAAACAAAATCGGTGGCGCCGTCGGCGATCAATTTTTCAGCGTCTTGCGGATCGACGATGCGCCCCGCCACCAGCACCGGGATGTTGACCGCTTGCTTGATTGGCTTAGCGTACGGCCCCAAACAGCCGCGCGGGAATGACGGCGGCTGGATGCAATATTTCGAGAGTTGCGGGC
>Ga0194132_10012844_pt1 | contig 10324 bp, 11 predicted proteins | sample TA2KigOf80mmetaG_FD_148612 | JGI IMG/M metagenome (GOLD analysis project Ga0194132, IMG submission 148612) | Freshwater microbial communities from Lake Tanganyika, Tanzania - TA2015054 Kigoma Offshore 80m | ecosystem: Environmental > Aquatic > Freshwater > Lake | place: Tanzania: Lake... | reverse complement strand
TGGATGTTTTTCCTCTCGCGCGGTCGGAGGCGGCGAGCCAAGCGCCCCCGCCAAACCCATTCTCAGCAATCAACTCCACGGATCGTGGAGTTCTCTCGGCTGATTTCGGTGATCTGTCGCTGTAGTGATAGAACGTGATTGGGTAACTCCCGGGCGCATGAATGGCGTTTTCGATGACCCCAGTCAGCACCGAGCAGAAGTCCTGGTAGGTAAGGCCCCACGCTTCTTTGAAAGACGTGTTTAAGGTATCGCCTTGCCTTTCAACATCCCTGTCAAATGTCGGATCAGGAAACCACTTTTTGCGACCCTCCGTCTCTTTTGCGATTCGCCGATTCAGATCAATGTCGAGTGTTTTGTACGAAGGAAGCGGGAGAATCTGAATTGGTACGGGTTCTTCTTCTTTGCTGGGAAAGAGGGTTAGCTGTGTGTGGTCAGGGAACAGGCAATAGGTTCGATCGCTAATTTGGTACAGGTTCACCATCATCTCAGTGCATAGAATCGCTTGCTCCGTTTCCGCGAAGAGATTCGAGAAATGAAGAGGCGCAAACTCTGGCGGTGAGCGCATCGCTGTGCACTCGGCGAGGTACTTTAACGCGCGCCGACGTACCGCTGATTCCGAATGTTGGCGCATGTTCTCAATGTTGTGGTTGCTTGGAAGACCCGCCCACTTTTCCGCGGTCAGGTTATACTGGTGGAGTACAAATTCCATGAACTCACGCGAGGCAAACCTGCGGACCAAATGGTCCAGCTTTCGCTTCAGGAACTTGAACGCGCTTTGGAGAATCGCGTTGACCTGAGTCTTATCTCGGTAAACTCCGGCTGAGTAATGCAGCCGGAGATACTCGCCCAACTCTGCCCACATGGCTCGCACACTGCGCGCATTCGGCTCAACAAGTCGTTGATCACCGTAATGTAGATAAAGGCGGGTTGTCATTGTTGCCAGTTTGCGAGCTTTGTCCGATGCTTCGAGTTTTTTCTGCAATGGACGAAGCAGGGGCTTTTCAAGCGGTTGCTCAGCCCATTGACGCTTTCAGGAAACGAGCACGTTCACACGTTGCGCGGATTCGGCGCAGTAGACAAAACAAGGTTTCGGCTTCCTCGCCAAACCTGCAAATACATGGGCGTGGACTTTCTGGATTTCCTCCGATCCGGTGAAAAAGACCTGCACGCCTTCGCGGAAAGCCAGGCGCTGGAGGAAGCCGCGGTCGTTTGGTTAGCGCGATTTCACGCGGAGATTCAAGGTCCGGCGAATCGATCTTGGATCTCTGCGCAGGTCCAGGACAGCCACGACCACAGTCACCGTCGGTTCAATCGCGTAGTAGATCCCGAAGTAGGTTTTCCGGATCATGGCCCTGCGGAAGCGTCTGTATTTTCTTGGGAAAAGCTCCAGGTTCCATTCGATCCAGGCAACCGTCTCTCGGAATTTCGCCTGGAATTTTCTCGGCGCCCCGGAGCTGCCACGAGTCGTAAAAGACGTGAGCTTGTCGGTGGTCGATCTCAACGAACTCCAGAAATTCGACCGGCTGACTCCTCACTTGCGCGCAAGTCGCCGTTCCAGTTCCAAGAGCGAAAGGCGTTTGGCGCGGCCTTCCTGGTAGGCAGTCCAACGCTCGTCGAGCATTCTCCGGTCGCGGGCCCTGACTGGGAGGCTGTCGTCGGCGCCGGAGAACCACAGATCCTCAGCCAGTTTGAGTCGCTGCCGCTTGGGGAGTTTCATCAGCCTTGGAAAATCTGCGAGCCTCGTTCATTTGCGAAGCTGCCTTGCTTCGCGCCGGGCTTGTCGCAAAGGCAGGAACGGAATAGATTCCCGCAGCAGAACAGGCCCAACATGAAAATGGAAATTGTCCTCACCAAAGAACTGGAGCAATTCATCAAAGCCAAGGTTCGCAGCGGCCGCTACACGGATGAAAGCGAGGTCGTGCGTGAGGCGCTGCGTGGCTTGGAGCAGCGAGAGGATTGGGAATCGCCGGCACTGGAGGCGGCGTTGCTCGAAGGCGTGCGCAGTCCGCATCGGCCGTACACCAAGGCCACATTGGACCGAATCCGCAAGAACGCGCGGAGCACGAGGTGAAACATTTGACCTCCTTATCCGGCCGGGCTGAGGCTGATCTTACCAACCAGTATCAGTGGTATATCGACAATGCCAGTGTGGAAGTGGCCGAGCGATTGTTGTCGGCCTTTGATGCAGCGGTTGATCGGTTGGCACGGATGCCGGAAATCGGTCGGGCAAGGAGGTTTCGATCTCCCGAATTGAGCGGGATGCGCTCTCTGCAAATTGGCGGCGGTTTCAACTCGCACTTGATCTTTTATCGCGTTGCGGGAGGTGCCGTCAGCGTTGAACGCGTGATGCACGGCGCACGAGATTTGGAGCGGCGGTTGGTCGAGCCGCCGGAAGGTTTTCCGGGCGAGTAGGCGCAGTTCAGAGGCGCGTCACCCAAACCACTTTCATGTCTTCGCGCGCTGGATTCTTTTCGGCGGCTCGGCTATCACGTCGCCGTGACCAGACTCAGGAATAAAGTGCTCGTCGTGATCGGAGGCACGAGCGGGCTGGGATTGTCGGCGGCGCGCGCCTTTGTGCGTGAAGGGGCCAAAGTGATCGCCGTCGGACGCGATCGCTCGAAAGTCAAAGCCGCCGCCCAGGAATTGGGGAAATCCGCTGCCGGCCTGGCGGCCGATGCGTCGAATCCGAGGACCGCGCCTCGAGCGATTGCTGCGGCTCTGAAACGATTCGGAGGTTTTCACGGCATCTATCACGTCGCCGGCGGCAGCGGGCGCCGGCAGGGCGACGGGCCGTTGCACCAACTCACCGATAAAGGCTGGGGGCACACGTTGAATCTGAATCTGACTTCGCTCTTCTACTCCAACCGCGCCGCCGCGCAGCAGTTTCTCAAACAGAAAACCGGAGGCACCGTCTTGAACATGACTTCGGTGCTCGGATTTGCTCCGTCGCCGCGTTACTTCGCCACGCACGCCTACGCCGCGGCCAAAGCCGCCGTCATTGGCCTGACGAAATCCGCCGCCGCCCATTACGCGAGCCAGCGGATTCGGTTCAACGCGATTGCTCCCGCGCTCGTGGCAACCCCGATGTCTGAACGCGCGCAGAACGACCGGCAGATTCTCAGATTCATCCGAACCAAACAACCACTCGACGGCGGGCGAATTGGGAAGGCGGAGGATCTGGATGCGGCCGCGGTTTTTTTCATGTCCGATGAATCGCGGTTTGTGACCGGGCAGATTCTGGCCGTGGACGGCGGTTGGTGTGTGAGCGAAGGGCAGTATGAGTAAGAGGCGAGAGGCAAGAAGCGCGAGGCGGTTCTCGAAGGTTGTCCTGCGAAAGCCCTTTGCCCGGTTGCCGATCGCCCATCGCCCATCGCCCATCGCCCATCGTCTAGCGTCTAGCGCCTATTTTCTCGGAATCGATCTGGGCGGTTCGAGTGTCAAAGCCGTCGCGGTCACTCCAGGGGGCAAGCTGCTGGCGCGGCACAACAAGGCGTTTGATCCCGAACGGCGGATGCATTTCGCCCAAACCATCCGTGAACTCGCCAACCGCATGGAAGTGGACCAAGGCCGGTCTCCGCAGGGCATTGGACTATCTGCGCCTGGGCGGGCGGACAAGAGCGGCCATTTGATAGCCTTCATGCCGGGACGCCTGCATGGGCTGGTTGGGCTGGTGTGGTCCGAGTATCTTGAGACGCCTTTTCCCATCCCGGTGCTGAACGACGCGCACGCCGCATTGCTTGGTGAAGTGTGGCAAGGCGCAGCCCGCGGCTGCGACAACGTCATCATGATTACGCTGGGAACAGGAGTCGGCGGCGCGGCGATGGTGGACGGGCGCCTCCTGCGCGGCTACACCGGCAAAGCCGGGCACCTTGGCCACTCCACGCTGAACATGGACGGGCCTCCGGACATCTGCAAAATGCCGGGCAGCCTGGAAGTGATGATTGGCAATTGCACCATTCGCGAGCGCTCCGGCGGACAATTTGCCACCACGCACGAACTGATCAAGGCGCACCGGCGCGGTGATGGGGAGGCGACGCGCGTTTGGTTGCGGTCGGTCAAGGCGCTGGCCTGCGCCATCGGATCGTTCACGAACGTGTTGGATCCCGAAATCGCGGTGATTGGCGGCGGAATCGCGCGGGCCGGCGATGCGCTTTTCGATCCATTGAGACGCTTTGTGCGCAACGTTGAATGGGCCACAAGCCGCAAAGGCGTCAGGATTGTGCCCGCCCAACTGGGTGAATTTGCCGGGGCGTTCGGCGCAGCTCATCATGCTGCAAGGTCAATAGATCGAAGTTCCTAACCGGCACCCAAACCTTTGCTGCGCTGACAGGGCAGGCTCGCCCACCGTATTGTCATCCCGGTCTTGAATGATGACGCGACCAACAACGGGTGGAGCAAGGCTTATAGCCGAGCCTTGCGTCGAAGGAATTATGGATCGTTCACCCCGTTGACACGGAAGAAAGCCATTTACAAATTGAGCAAAGTCATGAGAATAGCGCTAATTCTGCCGCCTGGAACCGAGCGCCTCGCTTGACTTGAAATTTGAACAGCCTATGACGCGGTTATGACCCTGAAGCATTCCCCAATCGCCCCGCCCCTGCCGTCTGGTTTGCTGTTCGCCGCGCTCCTCGTCCTGTGCGAGGGGGGCGCAGCGGAACCTGCGGATCGCTTCAAGCCTGAGGATCGAAACCACTGGGCGTTCCAGCCCGTCCAACGGCCTGAGCCGAAGGCCACGCATTCGCAGTGGGTGCGAAATTCGATCGACGCTTTCATCCTGGCGGAACTGGAAGCCAAGGGAATCCAACCAGGATCGCCAGCAGACAAATTGACTTTGCTGAGACGCGCGTCGCTGGACTTGATTGGTCTGCCCCCGACTCCTGAGGAAGTAAAGGCATTCGTAACCGACCATTCGTCCGATGCTTTTGACAAGGCGGTCGAGCGGCTGTTGGCTTCGCCGCATTACGGAGAACGTTGGGCCAGGCATTGGCTGGACCTGGCGCGGTATGCCGAAAGCGAAGGCTTCAAGTCGGATGAAACCCGGCCCTATGCCTGGCGTTACCGCGATTACGTCATCAAGTCGTTCAATGACGACAAACCGTACGACCGCTTCATCAAGGAACAAATCGCCGGCGACGAGCTTTGGCCGGGCGATCCGAACGCGCGTGTCGCCACAGCTTTCAACCGGCATTACCCCGACGAAAGCAACGCGCGAAACTTGATGCAGCGGCGCCAGGAGATTCTCAATGACATCACCGACACCGTTGGCGCCGTGTTCACCGGGTTGACGTACGCGTGCGCCCGGTGCCACGATCACAAATACGATCCGATTCTCCAGGCCGATTACTACCGGCTCCAGGCTTTCTTCGCCAACACTGCGGCGGACGATTCCATGGTCCTGACTTCCAGCGAGGCCGTTCGGCGCTACCGCGAGAAGCATGCGATCTGGGAGGAGAAGACCTGCGACCTTCGCGAAGAACTGGACTGCATTGAAGAGTTGAAGCGCAAGGCGATCGTCAAGGACTTCGTGGACAAATATCCGGAAGAGATTCAGGCTGCTCTGGCCAAGCCGGAGAGCGAACGCAACGCATTCGAGTGCCAGATGGTCGCGAAGGCCAAACTTTATCTCGATCCCGCATCGCACCAGTACATCGCCAAATCGGAGAGCATCGGCAGCAGCCTCAAAGGCGACGTGAAGAAACGCTGGGACGAATTGATGGCCGAGTTGAAGAAGTTCGATGATTTGCTTCCGGACGAACTCCCGATTGGGACCGGCATGGTCGATTTGGGCGACGAAGCCCCGAAAACTTATCTGCTGAATCGCGGCGCTTACGACGCGCCCAAAGAGGAGGTCGAGCCGGGGTTCTTGACGTTGTTCGAGGCGAAGCCGGCCAAACTGGTCTCGCTGCCGGGAGGGCATTCGACCGGCCGGCGCGGGACCCTCGCGAACCTTCTCGCCGATGCCGGCAATCCCCTGACGGCGCGCGTGATGGTGAATCGCATCTGGCAATACCACTTCGGACGAGGCCTGGTGGCGACGGCGAGCGATTTCGGTTTGAAGGGGGATCGGCCGACGCACCCGCAGTTGCTCGACTGGCTGGCGAGCGAGTTCGTCCGCACCGGGTGGAGCCTCAAACAGATGCACCGGTTGATCATGACTTCGAGCACGTACCAGCAATCCTCTCGATACCGCGAAGCCGCGGCCCAAGTCGATTCCGAGAACAAATTGCTTTGGCGTTATCCAAGGCAGCGCCTGGAAGGCGAGGCGCTTCGGGATTCGGCGCTGGAAGTGGCCGGGTTGCTCAACGTGAAGATGGGCGGGCCGAGCGTCTTTCCCGAACTGCCGCAAGGCATGAGCGTCGCCGGAGGCTGGCCGGTCACGAAGAATGAGATCGAGCGGAATCGCCGCAGCATTTACGTCTTTGTCCGGCGCAACACGCGTTACCCGATTTTCGAGACCTTCGACATGCCGGACACTCATGAGACTTGCTCGCGCCGGATGGTCACGACCAGCCCGATCCAGGCGCTGACCTTGTTGAACAACAAACTGACTCTGGAGTGGGCTCAGGCATTTGCCGGACGCGTTCTGGGTCTGGCGGGCACGGATTGCGATCGGCAAATCGACGCCGCGTACCGCCTGGCTTTTTCGCGTTCCCCGGACAAGGCCGAGCAAGAGATTGCACGCCGGTTCTTTGGACGGCACCGGGAGATCCTGAGCGAACGCGCCGCAGGGAATGAGCCTTTGGCGTTGCCCACGAATTCCGCCGTGCCATGCGACTCCATGCACGCCGCTTCGCTCGTGGACTTCTGCCACATGCTCATCAACGCGAACGAATTCGTGTATCGCAACTAACTCGGACCATGCGAATCAATCTCCAACCCTTTGAACCCATTTAACCCAGTTAACCGATTTAACGATCTAACGTTGTAACGCTGTAACGCCCCGTCGCGCTGCTTATGCCTCAGATCACTCCCCACGTTCAGCCCCCCACTTCGCGCCGTGATTTCTTGTGCCGCGCCGGCTGCGGTTTCGGCGCGCTGGCGTTCGGTTACATGCTGAGTCTCGAAGGGTTGCTGGCTCGCGCGTCAGGTCTGAGGATCAATCCGCTCAGCCCTCTGGCCCCTCGCCTGCCGCATTACCCGCCGATGGCCAAATCGATCATCTGGCTTTTCATGGAAGGCGGTCCGAGCCATCTGGATTTGTTCGATCCAAAACCCACCCTGGATACGCTTGCGGGACAACCCATGCCCGCTTCCTTTGGCCGGCCTATTACTGCGATGGGCACGGCAAGCAATACCCTGATGCCGACGAAACGGAAGTTCAAACAGCACGGCCAAAGCGGCATCTGGGTTTCCGATTGGTATCCGCACGTCGCGGAGCACGCCGACGATATCGCGGTCCTGCGTTCTTGTTGGGCGAACGGGCTGAATCACGTCGGCTCGGTCACGCAGATGAACACGGGCGACATCCTCGCGGGCCGTCCTTCGCTCGGCGCCTGGGCGACCTACGGGCTGGGCAGCGCGAACCAGAATTTGCCGACCTTCGTGGTTTTAGCTGACGGCGGCGATCCCGTGGGCGGGCCGAAGCAATGGAGTTCCGGATTTTTGGCGGCCACGTTTCAGGGCACGAAGTTCCGCACCGAAGGCACGCCGATTTTTCACCTGGCCTCGCCAAAAACCGTCGGCGAGAAACAACAGCGCAGCAAACTCGATTTGCTGGCCGACCTGAATCGCCATTACGCGGCGGACAAACTGGAAGACACCGAACTGGCCACGCGGCTCAATTCGTATGAGCTCGCATACCGCATGCAAGCCGCCGCGCCCGAAGCGGTCGATCTCTCTCAGGAAACGGAAGCGACGAAGCGGCTTTATGGCATGGACGAAGAGGCCACGCGCAAGACGGGAACCAACTGCTTGCTCGCGCGCCGTCTCGTCGAACGCGGGGTTCGGTTTATCCAGCTCTATTGCGGCGGCACCAGTGGGTGGGACGCCCACAGCGACATCGAGGCGAATCACTCCAAGCATTGCAAGGAGACGGACAAGCCCATCGCCGGGCTCCTGACCGATCTCAAGGCGCGCGGCTTGCTCGACAGCACGCTCGTGGTGTGGGGCGGTGAGTTTGGCCGGACGCCTTTCAACGAAAAGGGCAACGGGCGCGATCATAACCCGTGGGGTTTCACCATGTGGTTCGCCGGCGCCGGGATCAGGGCGGGAACCGTCGTTGGAACCACGGATGAGATCGGCTTGCGGGCCGTCGAAGACCGGGCGCACGTCCACGATATCCACGCGACGATCCTCCATCTCATCGGCATGGACCACGCCCGGCTGACCTTCCTCCACAATGGCCGCGACGAGCGCCCGACGGTCAACGGCGGAGAAGTGATCCACAAGCTGTTGGCCTAGGGCTGGCGAGGAATCTCGGATCGCTCCTGCGATCTCCACGGATCGAGGATACGGGGCCTGGCGCGGACACTTTTGTAGGTTGGATTCCAGCGTCTCCCATGAAGGCTGATACACCCCGATGAACGACACCCTCGCTTTGGTTGTGACTTCGGAAAGGACCTGGCCGAACCTGGCGACGTACTGCTTCAACGAGAATTTCCTCCGCTATCGGCCGCAGTTCGATCTCGCGGTGGTTCTGAATGGTCCGAATGACGCAGCCCTCCAATCCATTGCCAAAGCATCACCCGATTTTGTTTTCGTTCGCCCGAACTACGGGCTTGATCCGGCCGACTTTGATTTCCTGTTGAAACGGATTCCACTCGATTACGAGTATTACTGCCTGTTGCACGACGACCACTGGTTCCATCCATCGGACTGGTTCCTGCAACTGCGTACCCTCGCAGCCGGACATCTCCAGGTGGACGTCTTCGGCAATCTGGTTAGATCCAATGTCCAGTATCACCCCTCCATGGACGGCTTGAGCAAACTTCTTGGCTATGACAGATACAGCCCGGACGATGTTCCATTTTTCATTCAAGGAATGGCGGGACTCTACCGGAAAGCGGCCATCAACACGCTCCTGTCCCTCGATGGAATTCCTCATCTCCATCGGAATGTGATCCCCGTGGCCTGGCTGGCAGAGCGACTGGTGACGGCGATGCTTTGGAAACGCGGCCACTCATTCATGCAGATTCCTCCAGGTTACGAGCGATTCCTGAGGCACAAAAACCACGATCCGCTCCGAGATTCCGCGTACACGCCCAGCACGCCGCGCTGATCAGACCAAAGTTGTGCAAAGTTGGGCCATCGTTACCGGTTTATAGTTGATTTCTTTGGGTACGTGATTCCGTTTTGGGAGAAGCTTTTCAAGGATTTGGGCTGGTACCAGACGCACCGGCCTTTGAAGGCGCTGGAAATCGGGTGTTTCGAGGGCCGCTCGACGACCTGGCTTCTTGATTTCGTTCTGACTTCCAAAGACTCTGAATTGTTCTCTTGCGACACATTCGAAGGGAGTCTGGAGCACAAGGACCGCGACACCTCCAACCTTGAACAACGTTTCCGGCAGAATGTCGCGGCTTCCTCCAGCCAGGCCTCTGTTCGTGTCTTTAAGGGTCCGTGCCCACTACTGTGCAGACCGTGGGATTGACGACAGATCGACCGGAGAACCGTAGCGCAGATTTTCAATCTGCTGTATCGCCGATTTCCAATCGGCAGCGCGCCGGCAAGTCCCAGCGTGCTCGGACTGGGAGACGCCCCGCAGAATACAATTCTGCGATACGGCAGAGTGCAACTCTGCGCTACAAGCTTTGTCGTCCATCCCGCGGACCAAGCACTAAGCCAGGATCATCCGCATCGGCACCAACCGGCGCTTGAAAGGGTCCAGAACCAGACGCAGGCTCTCCAGAGTCGTCGCGCCCAGTAAGGGTTCGTCCCCTTCCTCACCGAAGATCACGGGCGCCGCCCCGCCTTCTCCACGAAATTCGAAAAACGCGTCGCCGACTTGACGCACGATAGTCGTTCCGTCCGCCAGCGTGAAATCCACCGAACGGTGAGGACGAATGCCCAGGCCTCGGAGCACGGCGGCAGGCACCAGGCTATAAACTGCCCCGGAATCCACGAGGAACTTCACCTCAGCTTTTCGGCGTGATTCATGGCTTGGTTTTACGATCAATTTCTGGTGTGTGAGGGCCATACGGCGCTGGAACAATAGCCTCGACTTCCGCGTGGAGCCAAGCTTCCAGTTGTCGAGAGCGTCCTATCTCCTTAGAGCGTGTCCGAAAATTGCGCGGGGTCCTGCGGCGAGGGATTTTGGCTGTGGCCAAGGCGGCGAGGTCCGAGCATCCCCAACGCGGGCTGTAAGGACCGAGCCAACGCAGGCCACGGA
>Ga0194132_10012839_pt1 | contig 10325 bp, 7 predicted proteins | sample TA2KigOf80mmetaG_FD_148612 | JGI IMG/M metagenome (GOLD analysis project Ga0194132, IMG submission 148612) | Freshwater microbial communities from Lake Tanganyika, Tanzania - TA2015054 Kigoma Offshore 80m | ecosystem: Environmental > Aquatic > Freshwater > Lake | place: Tanzania: Lake Tanganyika... | reverse complement strand
CGCTGCCGCCTGGCCATCGAGGTCTTCGCCACCGCCATCCGCGATTACCTGGGGGCCTACGTGGTGGAATTGGGCGGCATCGACGCCATCAGCTTCACCGGCGGCATCGGCGAGCACTCGTCCGTGGTGCGGGGCCAGGTGCTGGCCGGCCTGGAGTTCCTGGGGGTGGAGCTGGACGCGGCCAAAAACGAGGCGGTACACGGCGAGGGCAGCCTGCACGCCCCCTCCAGCCGGGTGCATCTCCATGTGCTGCGCACCGACGAGGAACTGATCGTAGCCCGCCAGACCTGCGAATTCCTCAGTTGAAAGGCCGCATCCAGAACCGCTTCCTCGCCGCGCTGCTGGCCGCCGCGGCCCTGCCCCTGGCCGGGGTGGGCGTCTACAGCATCCACACCCACACCGAGGCCCTGCGCCAGCTGGCCCTGGCCGCGGCCCGCGAGCGGGTGCAGCTCAAGGTGCGCAAGGTGGACGAGGTGTTGCACGCCATCCGCGACGATCTGTCCTACCTGTCGGGCTCCCCGGTGCTGCTGGGCCTGTTGGACACCGGCGCCGAGGGGCCGGAGCGCTGGCATGAGGAGGTGGGCCGGCACCTGCTGGCCTTTGCCCAGAACAAACCCCTCTACACCTGCCTGCGCTACCTCGACGAATCGGGCCGCGAGCTGGTGCGGGCCGAGAACGACGGCCTGCGCCTGTGGCTGGTGCCCCCCGACCAACTGGAGGACCACCGCCACCAGGACTACTTCTGGGGCGCCGCGCTTTTGCCCCCCGGGGTGTTGCACGTCTCGGGGGCCGACCCCAGCGACGGGGACTGCCGCGAACCGGTGGTGCGCTACGCCCTGCGGGTGGCCGACCGCCACAACCGCAAGCGCGGGGTGCTGGTGGCCGACCTCTTTGCCCGCAAGCTGGTGGAGGCTGCCCGCCAGACCAGCCTTTCCCCGCAGGAACAGACCTCCCTGCTCGACGCCAAGGGCCGGCCCCTCTCCCCCATCGGGGAGGTGCCCCTGCGGGGCCGCAACCTGGTCGAGGTCCGCGCCCAGTTGCTGGCCGGCCTGCCGGCGGTGATCGAGCAGGGTGAGCAGACCTTCTCCTGGGCGGCGGTCTGGCCCGCCGGCCTGCCCGGTGCCCCGCCCCTGTGGCTCTTGGTGGATGTGGCCCCCGGCGAGGCGGTCTTCGCCTCGGTGGAGCGCTTCCGGTGGGTTTTTGCCGGAGTGGTGGCCCTGGCCCTGGCCGCCGCCCTCCTGCTCAGCCTGCTCCTGGCCCGCCGCATCGCCGGCCCCCTGGCCCAGCTGCGCGACGGAGCGCGGCGCATCGCCGGGGGCGCCTTTGCCCACCGCCTCGAGGTGCATACCGACGACGAGATCGGGGAATTGGCCGAGGAGTTCAACCACATGGGCCAGGCCCTGCAGGAAACCTACCGGCAGTTGGAGGAGCGGGACGCGGTCAAGACCGAGAAGCTCAACCAGATGACCCACCAACTGATCGAAAGCGAAAAGCTGGCCGCCGTGGGCCAGTTGGCCGCGGGGGTGGCCCACGAGATCAACAACCCGGCCGGGGTGGTCTCGATGTTTGCCCAGCAGTTGCAGGAGCGGCCGGAGCTGGCCCCGGCGCATCGCGATAAGCTGCGCGTCATCGAGCGCCACGCCGAGCGCATCGGCAGGGTGACCCGGGGTCTCTTGGACTTTGCCCGGGCCCGCGAGTACCGCCGCGACCCCCTGGACCTGTGCCAGACCCTCGATCACGCCCTGGAGGCCTTTGCCCCGCGCCTGGAGCAGGTGGAGGTGGCAAAGCGCTACGCCCTCTGCCCGGCCCCGGTGCTGGGCGACGGGGAGCAACTCCTGCAGGTCTTTGGCAACCTGATCCTCAACGCGGTGCAGGCCATGGAGGGCAAGGGGCGGCTCTGGGTGGAGGTGGTCGAGGAGGCCGGCCAGATCCGCGCCGCGGTGGCCGACTCGGGGCCCGGCATCCCCGCCCAACACCTGGAGCGGGTCTTCGAGCCCTTCTTCACCACCAAGGAGGTGGGCCAGGGCACCGGCTTGGGGCTGGCCGTCAGCTACGGCACCGTCAAGGCCCACGGCGGGCGGATGAGCGCGGCCAACCGGCCCGGGGGCGGGGCGGTACTCAGCATCTTCCTGCCCCGGGGCGAAAGGAAGGAGCCATGAGGGAATCCGCCCGCATTCTGGTAGTGGACGACGAGGAGGATCTGCGCCAGGGCCTGGCCGAAACCCTGCAGGGCGAGGGCCATCAGGTGGAGACCGCCGCCGAGGGCTGGGGGGCGCTGGAGCAGGCCCGGGCCCTGCGCTTCGACCTGGCCCTGGTGGACCTGAAGATGCCCGGCATGGACGGGATGGTGGTGCTCGACCAGCTCAAGCAGCTCTCCCCCGAAACCCTGGTGGTGATGATCACCGGACACGCCACCGTGGAGTCGGCGGTGGCGGCCATGAAACTGGGGGCCTACGACTACCTGACCAAACCCTTCAAGCTGGAGCAGGTGCGGTTGGTGGTGCGCCGGGCGGTGGAGCAGAAGCGCCTGGCCGACGAGAACCGCCGGCTGCGCCAGGAGGTGGAGCACTACCAGCGCTTCGAGCAGATCGTCGGCAAAAGCGCCTGCATGCAGGAACTCTACCGGGCCATCGAGAAGGCCGCCCCCACCAGCAGCACCGTGCTGATCGCCGGGGAGACCGGCACCGGCAAGGACCTGGTGGCCCGGGCCCTGCACCAGCGCAGCCCCCGCGCCCAGGGCCCCCTGGTCTCCATCAGTTGCGGGGCCATCCCCGAATCCCTGCTCGAAAGCGAACTCTTCGGCCACGTCAGGGGCGCCTTCACCGGGGCCCACGCCGACCGCGAGGGGGTCTTTGAGGCCGCCGAAGGCGGCACCCTCTTCCTCGACGAGATCGGCGATCTGCCCCTGCCCATGCAGGTAAAGCTCCTGCGCGCCCTGCAGGAACGGCAGATCCAGCGCCTTGGGGAGACCCGCGCCCGCCGGGTGGACGTGCGCCTGGTGGCCGCCACCCACCGCGACCTGCGCCAGGAGATGCAGCAGGGCCGCTTCCGCGAGGACCTCTTCTACCGCCTCGACGTGCTCAGCGTGGTGGTCCCCCCCCTGCGCCAGCGCCGCGAGGACATCCCCCTGCTGGTGGAGCACTTCCTGCGCAAGTACGGCGCCGAGATGGGCAAGGACCTGCGCGGGGCCAGCCCCGAGGCCCTGGCCCTGCTGACCCGCTACGACTGGCCCGGCAACGTGCGCGAACTGCAGAACGCCATCGAGCGGGCCGCCATCTTGCAGGAGGGCCCCCAACTCCAGCCCGAGGACTTCCTCCTGGGCCGCAGCCCCCAGGCCGCTGCCCAGCCCGCGCCGGCCAGCGAGATGGTCAGTCTGGAGGAGATGGAGCGCCGGCACATCCTCTGGGTCCTGCGCCAGACCGACAACCACCAGAGCCGGGCCGCCCAGATCCTGGGCATCGGCCGCCGCACCCTGTACCGCAAGATCCGCGAGTACGGCCTGGACCTGCCCGAGGAATGAACACCTGCCTTGGGGCGGAGATAACACGGCCACCCCCCCTGGCAACCGACTGCGGGGATACTGCGGTGTCGAGGTTCGGCCCCGTGAGGAGGCCGTAAAACCCCTTCACCACCTGGTGAATACCCCCAGCGAGAGCGCCGGCGCCGAGAGGGAATTCCGCAGGCGGGCAGCGCCGGTCAGCGAAAAGGAGATTCCACCGGAGGGCCAGGGCGCCCAGAGCAGTTCAGTTCCGTAAGCCAGAAAACCCTGGTCGTTGGCGTACAGCCCGCCCATTCCCCCCATCACGGCCCCATCGCCGTTTTTCAGGGGTTCAACCCCGCGCAGCCGCACAATGGCGGTGAAGGCGGCGCCAAAGGTATGGCCCAGTTCCGCGGCGTAGAGAACTTCATCTGAAAAACCGCCGGTGCGGTTATTGACCCCCACCTCGGCGCTGAGATAGGCCGGTAGCGGGTAAAAAGACCGTCCCACCTGTAAAGTCAGCACCTGGTTGAATTCCCCATCCCCGGTCAGCAAGCCGTTCTCCTGCTGGTCCCTGCCCAGTGGCAGGCCTAAGCTGAGGCCGACGCTCAGTGCGGTTCCGCCCCGCTCTAGCAGACGATAGCGCACTCCCAGATCCGCATCGGCGATTCCGGTCTGCGCATCCCCTTTGAAGTAGAGAAACCGACTGGGCTGCCCCACCTGTTTATTCAGGGTGATCCGCTTGAAAAAGGGCAGATATCCCACCACGGTGAGTTGGTCGCGCAGGCCATACTCGCCGTACAGGCTCAAGGTGTAGTCTGTCAGAGTGGGAATGGTCATGCCGGCGCCTTGCCGGTCATAAAAACGGTCGCCCCGCACCATCTGGGAGTTCAATTTGAGGTAGCCACCCCCTCTATGCTGGGTCCAGGCGCCTGCCAACACCGGGCCGGCGAGTAGCCCCACAATGAGTGCGGTGCGGGACAGCAAGGCAAGCGGGCTCACGGGTCTCTCCTCTTCAGTTCATTCCAGCTGGGCGTAGCCAAAGGTGACATTAAAAGGCACACAGTGGATGATGACCCAGCCGAAGGTGTTCAACTCAATGCCCGAGGGAACTGCATAAGCCTGAATTCCGGCAGTCTGTTTGAGTTCTCCCAGGTTGAGACTGCCCGGGCCAATCGCGTTGGTGGAGGACAGGAAGACCTCCAGCCGGGGCCCGGAGTCGACCGCGAAGTCCTCGCCAAACTCCAGGGTTAGCCCGCCTGCTTCCAGGGGGCGCAACACGGCGGCCCCCTGGCACAGGTAGGGGCTGCCCGGCCGCGGGATGAACCGCCCACTGCGGGTGGCGCCCAGGACCTCGACCCGCACCGGGTTGCTGAAAACCCCCTCATCCTCGGCCTGGACTTCAGCACTGCCCGGCGTCAGGGCCGTGGCCACGCCGCTGCTGTCGGTGCGGACGATCTGGGGGGCAGAACTGTGCCAGGTATACACCCTGTCTGGCAGCTGCTCTCCGGCCAGGTCAAAACTCGTCGCCGAAAAGCGCAGGATCTCCCCTGGTCGCAACTGCCCACTTCTGGGATTAAGGCGCACCACCGCTACCTGATCCATGCCGGCCACTACCCCCACCAGGGCTGAGCTGCTGGTCGCGCCGGCCACTGCCGTGATCCGCGTCTGGCCGACCTTGAGCCCCCGGACTACCCCGTCGGCGCCCACCGCGGCGATCCCGGTATCCCCGCTGGTCCATGCAAAGTGGGCCTCTGGTACGCGTTTTCCCTGCTCGTCAAACAAAACCGCGGCGAGGACGGTGGAACTGCCCACCTCCACGGCGACCATGTCGGGGCTCACCTCGACACGGGGTGGCATGGTCAGGGGAGGGTCGGCGAGGTAGTCGGTGCCGACGCAGCCAACCAGGAGAAGGGCGGAGAAGAGCTGCAAGTAGCGCGCGGTGGAGCCTTTTGTGGGATCCATCCTTCAGTGCTCGCGGTTGTTTTGGGCGGCCAACTGGGTGTATCGCCTTAGGGTTTGGTAACCTATGGATGAAGGTAAGCACACTGGGATACTCTGGAAAAGGTGCGCTACCGGACCAATCCCCTGGACACGCCAGGCGACGGGTAAAATTTCACGGAAACTTTCCTGCCATCCTGTTATTTTTATGCAAATAACCGAAAGGGGTTTCCCATGCGCTCGATAGTCATGACGGTGGTCGCGCTTGGTCTCATTGTCAATCCTCCCCTACAGGCCAGCGAATTCAAAGGGCTCGAAACCCTGAGCAGCCATCTGCTCTCCGGGGGACCTGGCAAGGATGGCATCCCGGCTATGACCAATCCGCTTTTTGTGGCCCCCTCCGAGGTCTCCTATGTAGGCGAAGAGGATCTGGTCCTGGGCGTGGTCATCAATGGCGAGGCCCGCGCCTACCCCGAAAACCTCGGCTGGTGGCACGAGATCATCAACGACCGGATCGGCGACCAGAGCATCGCGGTCACCCTCTGCCCACTCACCGGCACCGGGCTGGTCTTCAACGCCACCGACCAGGACGGTTCGCAGATCGAGTTCGGGGTATCCGGCCTGTTGATCAACAGCAACCTGGTGATGTACGACCGCCGCGACGATGCCACCCTCTATCCGCAGATGATCTACACCGGCATCAGCGGTAGCTTCAAGGACCAGCAACTAGAACTCTTGCCGGTAGTGGAGACCACCTGGGCCATGTGGAAACGCCTGCACCCCGACACCAGGGTGGCTCAACTCGGCACCGGGCTGGACCGCTACGGGGACCGCCAGCGCAGCAACTACGGTTCTGTGGAGCTGTACCTCACCTACCCCTACGGCAATTACCGCACCAACCACGGAGACCTGTTCCTCTTTGTGCAGGAAACAGCCACTCCCGACTTGAGTATCCTGCGCGCCAAGGAGGTGGTGCTGGGCCTCTGCCTCGACGGCCAGGCCAAGGCCTACCCCTTTCGCGACCTGCCGGACGGGGCGGTGGTCAACGATGTGGTGGGGTCCACCCCGCTGGTGGTGGTCTTCGACCGCACCTCACACACGGCCATCCCCTACAACCGGACGGTGGCAGACCAAACCCTGAACTTTTACGCCGTGGCACCCGAGGGGCCGCTGCCGGTGGAGTTCAAGGACGTGGAGACCGGCTCGCGCTGGAACCTGTTGGGCGAGGCCATCGCCGGGCCCCTTCAAGGCCAACGGCTCGTACAGGTGCCGGCCTACAACTCCATGTGGTTTGCCTGGGACACCTACCATCGCGGCGCCGAGGTCTGGGCCGGCGAGGGGCTCATCGACACCCCGCCGACCACGGCCGTTGCGGAGGAGGCTTCGGCGGTTCCGGCCCGTTTCTTCCTGGAGCAGAACTACCCCAACCCCTTCAACCCGGCCACCCAGATCCAGTACACCCTGCCCGAGCGGGGGCAGGTGCGCCTGGCGGTCTACACCGCCCTGGGCCAACCAGTGCGCACCCTGGTGGACAGCGCCCGGGAGGGCGGTCAACACCAGCAGACTTGGGATGGCCTGGATGACAGGGGCAAGGCCGTGGCCAGCGGGACCTACTTTTACCGACTGGAGATGCCCCAACTGGGGCTCAGCCAGATCCGCTCCCTGACCCTGCTTCGCTGACGCATGTCCCCTTGGCAGATCATCTGCACCGCGGTCTATTGCCTGATCGTGGTGGTGCTGAGTGTGTACGGTTTCCACCGCTATCTGATGCTGCGCCTGTTCTACCGACACCGCGGGCAGGCCCAGACTGCGGCCGGCCGTTTCGCCGAATTGCCGGCGGTGACCGTACAATTGCCCCTGTACAACGAATTCCACGTCGCCGAGCGCTTGATCGACGCCGTGTGCCGGCTGGACTACCCTCGCGACCGGCTGCAGGTCCAGGTGCTGGACGACTCGCAGGATGAGACCTGCCACCGCGCTGAGGCAGCGGTAGCGCGGTGGTCTGCCCAGGGGGTCGATATAGCCCGCCTGCATCGCACTGACCGCACCGGCTTCAAGGCCGGCGCGTTGCAGGCGGGCATGGCCGGGGCCAAGGGGGAGTTCATCCTCATCTTCGACGCCGACTTCCTCCCCCCACCCCAGATCCTGCAACAAGCCATCCACCACTTCATCGACCCACAGATCGGCATGGTCCAGTTGCGCTGGGGCCACCTCAATCGCGGCCACTCCCCGCTCACCCGTATCCAGGCCATCTTCCTGGACAGCCACTTTGTCGTCGAGCACACCGCCCGCAACCGCTCGGGCCGCTTCTTCAATTTCAACGGCACCGCCGGCATCTGGCGCAAACAGGCCATCCTCGACGCGGGCGGCTGGCAACACGATACCCTCACCGAGGATCTGGACCTGAGCTACCGGGCCCAACTGGCGGGTTGGAGGTTCAGGTTCCTGCCAGAGATCGAAGTGCCTGGGGAAATACCCGATGAGATCAATGCCTTCAAGTCCCAGCAGCACCGCTGGACCAAGGGGGCGGTGCAGACTGGCAAGAAGATCCTGCCCCGGATCTGGCGCAGTGCCCTGCCCATGCGGATCAAGGTGGAGGCTACCTTCCACCTGACCGCCCACCTCTGCTACCTGCTGATGTGGCTGATGGCCCTGCTGATGTGGCCGATGCTGACCATCCGTTCCCAATTGGGCTGGGAGCGGATGCTGATCGTCGATCTACCGCTCTTTTCGATGGCCACCCTGGCGATTTCGAGTTTTTACCTGGCCGCCCAGCGGGAGCTGTATGCCGACTGGAGGTCGCAGATCAAGTATCTCCCTATCTTGATGGCCATCGGCATGGGGCTGTGCGTCAACAATGCCCGGGCAGTGGTCGAGGGATTGGCCGGCCACGTCAGCCCCTTCCTGCGCACCCCCAAATCCGGAGGGGTGGCCGGCGCGGAGCCTGGCCGGCGCAAATACACCAACAAGGTTCCCCTGCTCTTTCTGGTCGAGTTGGGCATGGCCTGCTATTTCGCCCTGGTGGTCATCCGGGCCTGGGATATTGGCCTGTACGCCGGCATGCCCTTCCTGCTGCTCTTCCTGGGCGGCTTCCTCTACACTGGGCTCAGTTCAGCCTGGCAACCCTGTCGCCGTATACACCATACCTCAAGACCAGGGAAGATTCAGTGAAGTATTCACCTTCACCACACCGGCAGGGCAGGTTGCGCCGCGCGGTGCTCTGGACCACAGCCCTTCCCGCGCTGCTGGCTGCTTGCCTGCAGCAGGAGGCAACCTGGCCTGTGGTCGAACGCATGATCCTGGAGCGCTTTCCCGGGGTGCCCCAGGTTTCTGCCGCTGAATTGAACGAGTGGCTGCAAACACCCGGAAAGGCCCCGCCGCTGCTGCTGGATGCCAGAACCTCCGAGGAGTGGGCCGTGAGCCACCTGCCGGGGGCTCTGCTGGCCACCTCCGAGGACCAGGCGCTGGCTTGGTTGCAGGGAGCGGAAAAGGAGCGCCTCGTCATCGTGTATTGCTCGGTCGGGTACCGCTCCGCAGTGCTTGCCCAGCAGTTGATTGCCCGGGGGTTCACCAATGTCCACAACCTGGAGGGGTCCATCTTTGCCTGGGCCAACGGGGGCCGCCCGGTCTATCAGGGAGAGCGGGAAGTCCGGCAGGTCCATCCGTACAACAAGGTTTGGGGCCAACTGCTCAACCGGGAACTCTGGGCCACCGCGCCGGGGCTGGGCAATTGAGCCGCTGTTTGGCACCGGAACCTGACGCATGCCCTGGCTAGCGCTGCTGGGGTTGGGCACCCTGTTCAAGCTCTGGCTGGTGGCCGGGGTGGAACTGGGCAAGGACGAGGCCGCCTACTGGTTTTGGGGCCAGCACCTGGACGCGACCTATGCCCTGCTGCCCTTCAGCGTTATCAAGCTCGCCCACTTCCTCTATCCGGGAAGTGAGTGGTTTCTGCGCCTGGGGTCAGTCCTGTGCGGGGTTGCCTCAGCCGTACTGATCTATCACCTCTGCCGGCGCCACGGCCTGGAGCGCTCGTTATGCCTGTGGGCCACCGCCGCCTTTGCCACCAGCCACTGGATCTGGCACACCACCTCCTACCTGCACCCGGACGGCTTTCTGGTGGCCTGCTGGTTGCTGGCCCTGTGGTTGGCGCGGCGCTCCATCGGCCAGCCTTCACCGGCGCTCTATGCCGGCATGGGGGTGGCGGTTGGTCTGGCCATGCTCAGCAAATACTCGGGCGCTTTCCTGGCAGCCGGGCTCTTTTTCTGGCTGCTGGCTACCCTTCCCCGCCCTGAGCGGGCCAGGGCCTTGCTCTGCTACACCTTGCCCGGTGCCCTGGTCGCCGCTCCCCTGCTCTATGCCCAGTTATCCACCGGCTTTTTCCTGCCGACCACCCTGGGCACCCTATCCCAGATCGCCAGCCAGCCGATCTGGCGTCTGCCGCTCTTTCTGCTCGATCCGCTGCTTTTTGTCTCGCCCCTGCTGCTCTGGCTGCTCTACCGAGCTTTTGCCCGCAGTCTGCAGCAACTGCGCCGGAAACCTTCCCCTGAATTGCTGCTGGCGCTGCTCCCGGCGCTCCTGGTGCTGATTGCCTTTGGCTTTTTTGCCCTCTTTCGGGGCCAGATCAAGGGCAACTGGATCCTCCCGGCCTTCCTCGGACTCTGGCCCTGGGCCTTTGAGCGGGCCAAGCTGCCGGTCCGTCCCACGCGGTTCCTGACCCTGATGCTCCTCGTCGGCCTGCTCCATGCCCTGCCCATCGGCCTGGCGCTGCGCTACCCGGCTTTGGCTCAGAACCTGGGTGAAGCATTGGCCGGCGAGGCCCTCGATGCCAGCTATGTGCATCTGGTATCGGCCGAGGACCGCCAGCGGGAGCCCTCCTATTCCTGGAGCGAGCGGGTTGGTGAGTACG
>Ga0194132_10012835_pt1 | contig 10327 bp, 11 predicted proteins | sample TA2KigOf80mmetaG_FD_148612 | JGI IMG/M metagenome (GOLD analysis project Ga0194132, IMG submission 148612) | Freshwater microbial communities from Lake Tanganyika, Tanzania - TA2015054 Kigoma Offshore 80m | ecosystem: Environmental > Aquatic > Freshwater > Lake | place: Tanzania: Lake... | reverse complement strand
AAGCTGGCCCACTTGGGGATCGAAGCCCCGGCCCGCTCCTCGCTGTCCTATGCCAACGGCCACCGTCCATGGGAGTTGTTCGAGAAGGTCTTCTACGGACTGTTCGAGAAGGTCGCCGTCAAGGCGCAGGGCAAAAACAAGTTCCGCTTCAAGAACAAGCTGGTCAGTATCGACTCGACCGTGATCGACCTGTGCCTGTCGATGTACGACTGGGCAAGATTCCGGCGCACCAAGGGCGCGGTGAAACTGCATTTGGTGCTCGACCACGATGGTTATCTGCCCTGTTTCGGCATCATCACCGATGGCAAGGTCCATGACGTCAAGGCTGCCCATCAGATTGGCTCTACCCTCAGCACTATCGTGGTCGATGACCGCGGCTACAACGACTATCGGCTGTTTGCCAAATGGACCGATGCCCAGATCTTCTTCGTCACGCGCATGAAGGACAACGCCCTGTTCGAGGTGATCAAGGAGCGGGAACCGCCCCAGAACCGCCGCATCCTCAAGGATCAGACCATTCGGCTCACCGGTATGGGGGCACAAGACAAGTGTCCACATCTGTTGCGCCGTATCGAAGCCGTGCGCGAGGATACCGGCGAAGTCCTGGTGTTCCTGACCAACCACCACGGCTCGGGCGCCAGTACGATTGCCGCCATCTACAAGGATCGCTGGCAAATCGAGTTGTTCTTCAAGGCCCTGAAGCAGAACCTAAAAATCAAGACCTTCGTGGGCACCTCGGCCAACGCGGTCAAGACCCAGATTTGGACAGCACTGATCTCGATGTTTTTGCTGCGTTACCTGCAACTGTCCTCCCGCTTCGGTTGGAGCTTGGCCAATCTGGAGGCCCTGTTGCGCATGAATCTATTCACTCACCGCGATCTGATGGCTTGGCTCGACCAGCCTTTCGCCACCCCGCCCGATCCGCAGGACAACCCCCAGGCCACCCTGGCCTTCGGTTGATCTTGGACAGCACAACGCAGGAGGCACAATCTTGAAACTCCGCCATAACCCGTCCCAAACCCTTGTCAGATCAAGACGGTTTTCCCGACGGCTCGGCTATCTTGGACAGCAGTGAATGTTAGTATATAAACAATACAGACACTGCTGACGAAGACTTTTATTTCATACTGACAGCATTTCTTTCTGGAAACCCCCTCTCACTTCAGCTGGCAACCTCCCGCATGCTTCACTGCGCAGGGGCCGCCGTGAGGCCGTCCCCGCCCAACCAGCGCCGCACCACGGCCAGCAGGTACTTGATCAACACCACCAGCAGCCGGGCGCTCAACGCAAGCGTGATGACGAGCGTGATGCCGAACGCAATCGGGTGATGGATCGCCAGCCATAGCGCGCCCAGCACCATGCCGTCCTCCGACAGGCTGACCGCAATATTGGAGAACGGCTCGGGCGACGTGTTGACCGCCGCGCGCGTGCTGGCCTTGGTGGCGAAGGACGTCGCTGCCAGCGCGCCGCCCAGCAGGCCGGCGGCCGCAGCCATGGTGGCGCTGTCGGCGCCAAACACGCCCGCCGCCAGCGCCGCGCCAGCCGGCACGCGGATCACCGAGTGCACGATGTCCCACAACGAGTCGACGATGGGGATCTTGTCGGCAAAGAATTCCACGAACAGCATAAAGCCACTGGCCGCCAGCATCGCCGGATGCTGCAGGATGTGCAGCCCGGCCGGGAGTGGAATCCAGCCCAGCGCGCCGGCCATGCCGCAGACGAACACCACCGCATAGAGTCGCACGCCGCTGGCCGAGCCCAGGGCCGCGGCAAGCGCAATCAGGTGCGTGGTGTCCAGCGACGCGGCCTGGGCACTTGCGGCATTGCCCAGGCCGAGCAAGCTGTGCCAGATGCCGTTCAGTGTTTCCATGCTGGCGTCCCGGGACGGCCGCTCATCAGGGGTGCTCCCTGCGATACGCCGTAAGGGTCAGCCCGCAACTCAGCCCGCCGTCAGCCCGCCGTCCAGCGGCACCGTCACGCCGGTGATCCACGCCGATTCGTCGCTGGCGAGGAACAGCGCGAGGTTGGCGCAGTCGTCGGTGGTGCCGATGCGGCCGAGCGGGTGCGGCGCGGCGGCGCGCGCCTTCATTTCCTCGAAGCTACCGCCGGCGCCGACGATGCCACCGCCCGCGCGCCACACACCCTCCACCAGCGGCGTCATGATGGTGCCGGGCGCAATGGCATTGCAGCGCACGCCTTTCGGGCCGTATTCCACGGCGATCTGGCGCGTGAGGCCGATGACGCCGGCCTTGGCCGCCGAGTAATGCGGCAGCGCCGGGATGCCCACGAGGCCACGAACCGAAGACTGCAGGATCAGCGAGCCGCGCCCCTGCTTCACCATGTGCGGCAGCGCGTACTTGCACGACAGCCACACGCCGGTGAGGTTGATGGCAATCATGCGGTTCCATTCCTCGAGCGACATGACCATGGCATTGCCCTTGCCGCCCACGCCGGCATTGGCGTAGAGCACATCGACCGCGCCGAACTTCGCGAACGCGTCGGCCACCATCTGTTCCACGTCACCGGGCACCGAGACGTCCACGCGGCAGCCGATGGCCGTTGCACCAATGGCCTTGGCCGTTTCATTCGCGGCTTCGCCGACCACGTCGGCACAGGCCACCTTCGCGCCTTCGGCCGCAAACAGTTCCGCCGTGCGCCGCCCGATGCCCGAACCCGCGCCGGTGACGATGGCCACTTTTCCTTTGAGTCTGTCTGTCATGGTTGTTCCTTGTTTGTTCGAGGCCACGCGGTCCTTACTACGCTGCAGACATGCCGCCATCCAGCGGCACGGCATAGCCGGTGATCCACGACGACTCGTCGCTGGCCAGGAACAGCGCCAGGTTGGCGCAGTCGGCCAGTTCGCCTAGGCGTCCCATCGGGTAGCGCAGCGCGGAGCGCTTCTTGGTCTCCTCCATGTCGGCGCCGCCGCCAGCCACGCCGCCGCCCTTGCTCCACACCGTCTCGACCAGCGGCGTGAAGATGGTGCCCGGGCAGATGGCATTGCAGCGCACCTTCTTCGGGCCGTATTCGACCGCCACTTGGCGCGTGAGGCCGATGACGCCGGCCTTGGCGGCCGAGTAATGCGCAATGCCGCCGATGCCCACGAGGCCGGCGAGGCTGGACTGGTTGATAATGGAACCGCCCCCCGCCTTGAGCATCTCGGGCAGCGCGTACTTGCTCGACAGCCACACGCTGGTGAGGTTGATCGCGATCATGCGGTTCCACTGCTCGAACGTGAGGTCGATGGCATTGCCCGCCTCGCCGATGCCGGCGTTGGCGTACATCACGTCGAGCTTGCCGAAGGCCTTCACCGTGCTGGCCACCATGCGCTCGACCTCGGCCGGAACCGTGACATCCACGCGCGCAGCAATGGCCGACGCGCCGATCCTGGAGACGGTTTCACTGACGCCCGACTCGTTGAGATCGGCGCACATCACCTTGGCGCCCTCGGCCGCAAACAGCGTCGCGGCCGCTCGCCCGATGCCCGAGCCCGCGCCCGTCACGATGGCCACCTTTCGGTTCAGTCTCCCTGCCATGTTCCCGTCCCCTTTTCAAATGACATTGAATGCATGTTCTTCAGCAGCTCGGCCGAGCAGGCCGCGCGGTCCCGCGCTCCCTACCCGGCCGAGCGCCCGCCATCCAGCGGCATCGCCGTGCCGGTGATCCAGCCCGATTCGTCGCTGGCAAGAAACAGCGCCAGGTTGGCGCAGTCCTCCACCTCGCCCATGCGCTGGATCGGGTTGCCCATGCCGGCCTGCTTCTTCTGCTCGGCGAGCGAGGCGCCCGGGGATGCGCCATAACCGACGCCGCGCCGCTCCCATACCGTCGCCACCAGCGGCGTGTAGATGGTGCCCGGGCAGATGGCGTTGGCGCGGATGCCCTTGGGGCCGTACTCGACGGCGATCTGGCGCGTGAGGCCGATGACGCCGGCCTTGGCGGCCGCGTAATGCGGCAGCGAGGGCACGCCGATCAGGCCAGCCAGACTGGACTGGTTGACGATGGAACCGCCGCCCGCCGCGATCATGTGCGGCAGCGCGTACTTGCACGACAGCCACACGCTGGTGAGGTTGATGGCGATCATGCGGTTCCACCCCTCGATGGTCAGCGACTCGGCCGTGGCGGCGTCGCCGATGCCGGCATTGGCGTACAGCACGTTGAGCTTGCCGAATGCCTTCACGGTGTCGGCCACCATGCGCTCGATGCCCGCGGGCTGCCCCACGTCCACCGTCAGCGGCAGCGCGGCGCCCGCCGACTTCGCGTTGATGCCCGCCGCAACTTCCTCCACCAGCGCGCCGTTGATGTCGGCGCACATCACCTTCGCACCCTCGGCGGCAAACAGCTCCGCCGAAGCGCGGCCGATGCCCGACGCCGCGCCCGTCACGATTGCCACTTTTCCATTCAATCTTCCTGCCATTGCTTGCTCCCGGGTGATTTGCTGGTTGCGCGGTCACGCTAGCTGGCTGTCAGCCCGCCATCCAGCGGCACCGCGTAGCCGGTGATCCACGACGACTCGTCGCTCGCCAGAAACAGCGCAAGGTTGGCGCAGTCCGACAGCCTGCCGAGGCGCCGCAGCGGATACTTCTCCGAGGTGTTCTTTTCATGCTCCTCGACACTCCATGTCGTGCCGGCAGCCTTGGCCTTCATCTCCCATACCGTCGTCACCAGAGGCGTCGGGATGGTGCTCGGGCAGATGGCATTGACGCGAATCTTCTTCGGGCCGTACTCGACCGCAATCTGGCGCGTCATGCCGACCACCGCGGTCTTGGCCGCCGAGTAATGCACAATACCGGGGATGCCGATCAGGCCGGCGGTGCTCGACTGGTTGATGATGGACCCGCCGCCCGCCTTGATCATCTCCGGCAGCGCATACTTGCTCGACAGCCACACGCTGGTGAGGTTGATGGCGATCATGCGGTTCCATTGCTCGATCGTGAGGTCGATGGCGTTGCCCGCCTCGCCGATGCCGGCGTTGGCGTACATCACGTCGAGCTTGCCGAACGCCTTCACCGCCTCGGCGACCAGCTGCTCCACCTGATCGGGCTGCGTCACGTCCGTTTTCCGGGCGCGGGCCGCGCTGCCGATTTTCGCGGCAGTCTCCTTGACGCCCGCCTCGTTGATGTCAGCGCACATCACCTTGGCGCCCTCGGCGGCGAACAGTTCCGACGCCGCGCGCCCGATCCCCGAACCTGCCCCGGTGACGATCGCAACCTTGCCTGCCAGTCTTCGAGCCATGTTCCGTTCCTCCCTTGTCAATGTGCCTAACGGCGATTCTGCTAGGCGCTCTGCGTGAATCAGTTGAACCGGTCGAGCACCATGCCCGGGCCGCCGTGCATCGGTACGATGCCTTCGCCCTCGGAGATGCGCGCATCCTGGATGCGCACGCCGTTCACCCAGGTGCCCTCGATGCCGCGCGGTTCGCGGATGGTGCGCCACTGCCCGCCCGGCAGGTCGTGCCTGCGCACGCACTCGGAGATGGCGATTGTCGCCGGGTCGAACAGCACCAGGTCGGCGAAGGCGCCGGGCACGATGCGCCCGCGGTCGGGAATGCCGTAGAGGTCGGCCTGGTGGCTGGTCAGCCGCCGTACGCCTTCGGCAAGGCCGAAGTCCCCGCGCTCGCGCACCCAGCGGCCGAGAAAATACGGCGCGTAACCCGCGTCGCACAGGAAGGACTGGTGCGCGCCCGCGTCAGAGAGCGCGATCACGCAGGCCTCGTGCTTCAGGATGGGCGCCACGCCCTCCTCGTTCACGTTGAAGGCGTGGATCACGAAGACGGTCTTCAGGTCTTCCTCGACGGCGAGGTTGCAGAACACGTCGAGCGGGTCCCGGCCACGCTCGCCGGCGATGTGGGCGATGCTGCGGTTCTCCAGCGCCGAGTTGCGCGCCAGCGCCGGCCTGCTCACCATCATGCGCGCCCAGTTCCCGGTGAAGATGCCCGCAATTCCCGTCACCCGGAGATTGGCCCGCCACTCCTCGCGGAATTCGCGGCTGGCATACACCGCCGCCTTTCCGCCAGGCGCCGCGTTGCGCACGCGCATAAAGGCCGGGCTGGAGAACAGCGGAAACGCGTCTTCGGGCGAGAAATCCATCGACAGCGGCTGGCAGGTGACGTGGCCGTAGACCGAACGGCCGCGCGACTGCGCGGCGAGGCAGGCATCCAGCGTGGCCACGGCGCGCCCCGGCACAGACTCGTTGTGCAGCAGGTAATTGGTGGTCATGAAGACCGGACGCGCGATGGCCGCCGCCAGCGATTCGAAGAACGCCACTTCCCTGCTCCCCGATGCCATCTGGAACACGCCACGCTTCTCCTCGCCCAGCACTCCCACCAGCGAGCGCACCTCGCCGTCGCCGGCAATGGTCGAGGGCATGGGCACGCCGTTGTAGCCGCTGTGGTTGGGCGACCATGACGAAGAGAATCCGATGGCGCCGTTGCGCAGCGCGTCGCGCACCAGCTCGCGCATCTGCGCCAGCTGCTCCACCGACGGCACCTTGACCTCCGAGCCCGCATCGCCCATCACCGCCGAGCGCACTGCCGAATGCCCGACCAGCGTGGCCACGTTCAGGTAGGGCCGCTTTCTGCGCAGGAAGTTCTGATATTCCGCGAAGGTCTGGAACTCCCAGCGAATGCCGGCGCGCAGGGCGTCGAGGTTCATGCCCTCGACCACCGACAGATTCTTCATCAGGATGTCATTGACCGGCGGCTGGCAGGGCGCGATGCCGAAGCCGCAGTTGCCCATCACCACCGAGGTCACGCCCAGAGTCGATGAGGGAGACAGCGTCGCGTCCCACGTGACCTGCGCGTCGTAATGCGTGTGCACGTCGATGAAGCCCGGCGCCAGGGCCAGCCCGCCGGCGTCGATCACCGGGGTGTCGCTGCGCGCCTCGATGCCCTCGCGCACCTCCGCGATGCGCCCGTCGCGCACGCCGACGTCGGCGCGCACGGGCGGTGCGCCGGTGCCGTCCACCACGGTCGCGCCGCGGATGACCAGGTCATGCATTTCCTGCTCCCCCGACCCTTGAATCGAACCGCGATTCTAACGGGCGGAACCCGCCACCGGAGGAGAATATCGGGCGACAGCGACACGCGATGCCTGCATTGGTGCGCCGCGAATCGGCACCGGGCGACCGCGACCGGACTCGTTCCGCGGCGGGGCAGGTGGCCGGGAGGGTCTGCCGGCACCCGCCACGCAACGACCGGCTGCGCGTTCGGCCGTGCCTAGCCTGCCGCCAGGATCGCCGTCGTGAGGCGCGAGACGCACACCAGCTTGCCCTCGACGTTGGTGATGCGGATATCCCAGATATGCGTGGTGCGGCCCAGGTGCAGCGGGCGCGCGATGCCCTCCACCCAGCCTTCAGACACGCTGCGCACGTGGTTGGCGTTGATCTCGATTCCCGCGACACGGAACTTCGCGGCATCGACCACCATGGCCGAGGCCATCGACCCCAGCGTCTCGGCCAGCACGCAGGACGCGCCGCCATGCAGGATGCCGTAGACCTGCCGCGTGCGGCTGTCGACCGGCATGCGCCCCTTGAGCCAGTCTTCGCCGCGCTCGAGGATCTCGATCCCGCAGGCCTCCATCATGGTGCCTTTGCTGTTGCGGCTGGCGCCTTCAAGCGAAATCGACCCGTGCCAGATGGCCATGCCCGTTCCCTTCGACATATTGGTGAGCGGACATTATCGATGATGCCGGAGGCCGCGGCCAAGGCAGCATGCCCACGGTGGAGCCGCGCAACCGCGACGTCGGCCTCGCGACGCTTCGCCGTGCACTCAGCCGGGCGCCGGCGGCGAGCATCGCCGCTACTTCTTGAACATCCTGTCCCAGCGCTCCCGATAGGTTCTCACCACTTCGGGCGGATAGGCCTTGATGTCATAGGTCGCGATGGACGCGGCATCGAGCGAACCCGGTATCCCCGCAAGCGGGCTCGCCGTCTCGCCGTTGTTGTGCCACGCGGACTGCCCGTCGCGCGACATCAGCCAGTCCGTGAACACGAGTGCGGCCTCCGGGCGCTTCGACCAGCCCAGCGCCGCCAGGCCGAACTGCGCGCCCAGGCTCGGGTTTGGCTGGAAGAATGCGATCGGCGCACCCTGCTTGACCAGCGCGTCAAATCCGCTGGGGGATGCCGAAGGCGCTTGCCGCAATCTCCCCCGCCGCAATCGCCTGCAGCTGCTGGATCGTGGACGTATAGAGCCGCGGGACCTGGGCCGCGAGCCTGGGCAGGTAATCAGCCCCCTGCGTCTTCTCGATCCAGTCGTAGAACGCGACAAGTGCCGCCGCGGTGACCTCAAGCGTGCCGATCCTGCCCTTGAACTCCGGCCGCAGCAAGTCCTGGTAGCTGGTCGGCGGCACCTTGACCAGGTTCTTGTTGTAGGGAATCACCCAGGGGTTAAACCCGACCACCGGTACCGTCCCGAACAGCAGGAAGCGATCCGGATAGCCTTTCACGGTGGGCCCCGCCGGCGCGAGCAGCGACTTGTCCTTCACCCGCTGCAGGAACCAGTCAATCTCCGACGTGAGAAACACATCGCCACCGTCAGAGCCCTGCGTCCGCTCCTGATCGACTTTCGCGACCAGCTGGCCCGACGGCAGGGCAACGTATTCGATGGCGATCTCGGGATAGGCCCTCTTGAAACCCTCGGCAATCCGCTGGGTGGCCGATGCCGGCATCACGCTGTAGAACTGCACTTTGCCGGACTTCTTCGCAGCCGCCATGATGCCCGTCCAATCGCGCGCTCCCGGCCCCTGCGCCAGCGCAAGACTGCATGCCAGCAGCGCTACCCCCGCCGCCAGCCACTTCCAGCCAGATTGCCAGGCTCGCCGCAATGCCGATTCATTGCTTTCGATTCCCGCTGGACAGCTGCCCATGTGGCCCTCCTTCTCAAAAGTGTTGATAACACTCCCGCCGTTGCGACGAAACCTGCTCCGCAGGGCCTCAGGCTGCCGGCGGTGCCTGCCGGTGCCGGAGGTAGGTCTCCAGCTTGTCCGGAAGGTCCGCTGCCTTGGCCGGCCGGCCCGGCCAGCGCACGCGCATCTCGTCGCCGTAGGACGTTGCCATCTCGTCGAACGGCAGCACGTAGCGGAACTTCGCCTGGCGGGACTGGAAATACCAGCGGCCGCCCGACTTCGTGTAGCGGTCCATGTAGCGCAGGCCGATAAGCACGGTCTTGCCCTGCTCCGCGAGCTCCACATGGCCATTGACCACGCCGGTGGCGGCTGTTTCCGACTCGAAATCGACGTAGTGCGAGTGGGCGTAGTGGTAGGACGGCCCCCGCGCGTCGGTGCGCGCGCGGTAATTGGCCATGATCGCCGCGCGCCCCCTGTGAACGTTGAACTGGGAATCCTCGAGGAACAATTTGGCCAGGCTGTCGAAGTCCGCGTCATCAACGCTGACGCAGTAGCGCGAGATGAGCTCCGAGATCTGCTGCCGATCCTCGACGCGCTGCAGGCGGCGCGCCAGCTCTTCAAGTACGGTTGCATCCATGCGCGGCTCCCAGTCGAACTGCGTCAACGCTCAATGCAGGCCGTAGAACTCGACCGCCCCTGGGCCAGCACCTGTTGCCGGATGGCGGCAGGCAGTTGATCGGCAACCATTTTCGGGGCGCCGGGGAAGTAGCCGTCCACGTGCGGATAATCGGTGGCCCACAGCATCCGGGTCGGGCCGAGGAATTCGGCGCACTGCGCGATGGTGCGCTCCTTGGGCTCGAACGAGATCCAGCACTGGCGCCGGAAATACTCGCTCGACATCATCTTCAGATTGGCTTCCTCGAAGAAGTCCCGGCGATCGAGATGCCGGTCCATGCGGTCAAGCCATGCCGGCATCCAGCCACCGCTGCATTCAAGGAAGCCGAAGCGCAGCTTCGGGAACCATTCGCAGACGCCGCCCTAGATGACCGAAAGGCTGGCGAGCTGCATCTCCAGGGTGTGTGCAGCGATATGGCGAGCCCCAAAGCCGCTCACGCGGTCGGCGCCGAGCAAATGGAGACCGCCCGCCGCCTCGTGAAACGCGATCGGCATGTCCAGGTCCTGCGCGGTAGCCCACACGAGGTCATACACCGGGTCGCTCAACAGGCGCTTGTTGTAGGGATTGGGCCGGAGGAACCCGCCGCACAGGCCAAGCGTGTTGCGCGCGTACGTCAATTCTTCGACGGAGCGCTCCACCGACTGCATGGGCAACATGGCCATGCCAATCAAGCGGCCAGGATGCGTGTTGCAGAAATCCGCGATCCAGAGGTAGTAGGCACGGCACACCGCTGCAGCGAAATCCGGATCGGTGATGGCGCCATAAAACATGCCGAGCGTCGGATAAAGTACGGCCGCGTCGATGCCGTCGA
>Ga0194132_10012831_pt1 | contig 10329 bp, 10 predicted proteins | sample TA2KigOf80mmetaG_FD_148612 | JGI IMG/M metagenome (GOLD analysis project Ga0194132, IMG submission 148612) | Freshwater microbial communities from Lake Tanganyika, Tanzania - TA2015054 Kigoma Offshore 80m | ecosystem: Environmental > Aquatic > Freshwater > Lake | place: Tanzania: Lake... | reverse complement strand
CGCCATGCGGGCAGCGCTGGAGGCGCTCAAGCCCGGCTCCAACGTCGGCCTGCCGCCCATGGTCGGCTTCCCCGAACTGCAGCAGATCGTCGGCTTCCCGGCCTACTGGGAGCGCGAGGAGCGCTACAAGGCGGCGGAGTAGCAATCTTCACCATGAGAAAGATCGGGCCGGCGCCCAAAGACGCCGGCAAACGACCATATGGGGAATGAAAGACGTTACGTCCAGAGGCTCGGCAGGAAATTTGTGCTCAAGGCCCTACAAATGAAGCGAGATAGGCGCGGCATTAGACACATTGGACATAATTGGACATGGCCGGCCCCTGATTTCTCAAAGGCTTGCAGGCTAAGAAAATTGCCGCCACCTTCTTGACGCATTGTGGCAGGAGCGCACTTAGCAGGCCCCGGCGGTCGAGCAGCGACCCTCGACCGACTCGGGGGGCGCCCGCTATAGAGCGGGGATGGACTCCCTTCTTCTGTTAGGCATTGCGGCACTCGTGCTGGCCGGCGTGGCCGTGGCGCTTGCCTTGCGCCCGCGCGGTCCCGATCCGGCGCTGGCGCGGCTGGAAGGCGTGCTGGAAACCCTGGCGGCTCAGAATACCGCGGCGCAGGCACGGCAGCAGGAGCAGGAGCGTGCCTTCACCGCCGCGCTCGACGAGCGCTTCGCCGCTGCCCAGGCGCGGCTGAGCGAGAGCCTCGGCAGCTCGGCCAAGGAGACCAGCAAGACGATCGCCGAGCTGCGCGAGCGGCTGGTCAAGATCGACGAGGCGCAGAAGAATCTCGCCGAGCTCTCCACCCGCGTCGTCGGGCTGCAGGACATCCTGGCCAACAAGCAGGCGCGCGGCGCCTTCGGCGAGCTGCAGCTCGAGAACCTGGTGCAGAGCGTGCTGCCGGCCTCCGCCTACCAGCTGCAGGCCACGCTTTCCAACCGCATGCGCGTCGACTGCCTGATCCGCCTGCCGCGGCCGCCGGGCGACATCTGCGTCGACGCCAAATTCCCGCTGGAGAGTTACCGCCTGCTGCGCGACGCCGTGGACGGGCAGCGCGCGGCGGCGCTCAAGGCCTTCGCCGCGGACGTGAGCAAGCACGTCGGCGACATCGCCAGCCGCTACATCATCGAGGGGGAGACGGCCGAGGGCGCTTTGATGTTCCTGCCCTCCGAGGCCGTCTACGCCGAGCTGCACGCCAGCTGCGGCGAGGTGGTCGAGAAGGCCAACCGGGCCCGCGTCTACATCGTTTCGCCGACCACGCTCTGGGCCGTGCTGCACACCATGCGCGCCGTGCTCAAGGACGTGCGCATGCGCGAGCAGGCCCATGTCATCCAGAAGGAGGTGGCGACCCTGCTCGGCGACGTGCTGCGCCTCGACGACCGCACCAGGAAGCTGCAGCAGCATTTCGGCCAGGTCAGCGAGGACGTGCGCGAGATCCGCATCTCGGCCGAGAAGATCGTCGCCCGCGGCCAGAAGATCGGCGACGTGGAGCTCGAGAACGGCGCCGCTGCCGCCGCGCTGGCCCCGCCCAAGCCCTAGCCGCCTCGCGGCATGAAAGTCACCGCCCGATGAGCCAGCCCGTCGATTTCTTCCTCTTCTACGGCAGCCTCTACAGCTATATCGCGGCGATGCGTATCGGCGAGGCCGCCCGCGCCGCCGGCGTCACGGTGCGCTGGCGGCCGTTCAACCTGCGCGCCATCATGGCCGAGCAGGGCAACACCGCGCGGCCGGCGGCGAAGATGCGCTACATCTGGCGCGACCTGGAGCGCCGGACGCAGGCCCATGGCCTGCCCTTCCGCCCGGCGCCGCCCTATCCCGTCGATCCGGAGCTGCTTGCGCTACGCGTCGGCACCGTCGCCGCGGCCGAGGGCTGGTGCCCCGATTTCAGCCGCGCCGTGTTCAGCGCCTGGATGCGCGACCACCGGGCACCGCATGAGAATCTGGAAACCGTTCTGCGCGGTCTGGGCCGGGATCCGGCCGCGATCCTGGCCCAGGCCGAATCGCCCGCCATCCGGGTGGCGCTCGACGCCCAGACGGATGCGGCGCGGGACCTCGGCATCTTCGGCGCGCCGAGCTTCGCCATCGGCAAGGAGATATTCTGGGGCGGCGACCGTATGGACGAGGCGTTAGACTTCGCCCGTCGAAACCGCGAGGGATGAGCGTGTAGGATGCTGACTCCGGTCGATAGTCTCGAAGTGCAGATCCTGGTCGACAACGCCACCGACAGCCTGTCGAGCGGCCCGCAGCACGTCACGACCGAGTTCACCTATCTCTGGCAGAAGGGCATGACGCTCCTCGCCGGGAGCTGCCTGTGCTGCGCGGCTCACGGGCTGTCGTGCCTGATCACCGCCCGCCGCGGCGAAACCAGCCACACGCTGCTCTTCGACACCGGTCCCGACGCCGACGTGTTCGAGATCAACGCGACGCGCCTCGGCGCCGATCTCGGCAGTGTCGAGAGCGTCATGCTGTCGCACGGACACTGGGACCACGGCGGCGGCATGCTGCGCGCTCTCGACCTCATCCGGGCCCGCAACGGCGGGCGCGAGATTCCCTATTACGCGCATCCCGGCATGTTCAACCAGCGCGGCCGGCGGCTCCCCGACGGCACCGTGCTGCCGATGGAGGACGTGCCCGGCCCAGCGACGTTGGCCCGGCACGGAGCCCGCGTCGTGGCCAGCCGCGAGCCCCAGACGGTCCTCGACCGCATGTTCCATATCAGCGGCGAGATTCCGCGGGTGACGCCGTTCGAGACCGGCCTGCCCAACCACTTCGCCCGCGCCGGCGCGACGCAGGAATGGACGGCCGATCCCCTGCTCATCGACGAGCGCTGGCTGGGCGTGAACGTCGCCGGCAAGGGTCTGGTGGTGTTCACCGCCTGCTCGCATGCCGGAGTGGTCAACGTGCTCAAGCACGCGCAGGCGGCCTTCCCGGGCGTGCCGCTTCACACGGTCATGGGCGGGCTGCATCTCTCCGGGCCGACGGAAGCCATCATCCCCGACACCGTGACCGCGCTGGGCGGGTTCGGCCTCACCCATATCGCCGCCGGCCATTGCACCGGCTGGCGCGCCATGGCGGCCCTGGTCAACCGCTTCGGCGACAAGGTGATGACGCCGACCGCGGTCGGCAAGCGCTTCAGCTTCTGACGAGGCCGCGCGGCGCGAGCGCCCAAGCTCTAGATCGCGCGCCTTGCGCGCAAGGCGGCGGTGAGCGTGCCGTCGTCGAGGTAGTCCAATTCGCCGCCCACTGGCAAGCCGTGCGCCAGGCGCGTCACCTGCACCTTGGTGCCGGCCAGGCGGTCGGTGACGTAGTGCGCCGTGGTCTGGCCCTCGACCGTGGCGTTCATCGCCAGGATGATCTCGCGCACCTCCGGCGCCGAAGCGCGCTCGACCAGCCTTGCGATGCCCAAATCCTCCGGGCCGATGCCGTCGAGCGCCGAGAGCACACCACCCAGCACGTGGTAGCGGCCACGGAAGGCGGCCGAGCGCTCGATGGCCCAGAGATCGGCCACCTCCTCGACCACGCAGAGCGTTGCGGAATCGCGCCGGACGTCGGCGCAGATGGCGCATGGGTTGACGGTGTCGAGATTGCCGCAGATGGCGCAGGCGACGATCTTCTCGGCCGCCACGTTGAGCGCCTCGGCCAGCGGCCTGAGCAGGGCGTCGCGGCGCTTCAGCAGGTCGAGCGCCGCCCGCCGCGCCGAACGCGGACCCAGGCCGGGCAGCCTGGCCAGAAGCTGGATCAGCTTTTCGATTTCAGGGCCGGTCATAGGCCAGCGCCCATGAGGGCGAACATCCGGCAGGCGCTTCCCCTCACCCCAACCCCCCAAAGGAGAGGGGGCGGAAAGGCGCACTGGCAAACTTACCTCTCCCTCGGGAAGAGGTCGCGAGCGCAGTCATTCTGGCGCGCGCAGGGTTGGCGTGGCGGCTGCGCGCGCCAGGACAAGACTGGGAGCGGGTGAGGGGCAGACTCAACGGAAGAAAAAGCTAAAACGGCAGCTTGAGGCCCGGCGGCAGGTTGAGCCCGCCGGTCAGCGCCTTCATCTGCTCGGCTGCCGCGGCGTCGACCTTGGCGCGGGCGTCGTTGACCGCCGCGACGATCAGATCCTCCAGCACCTCGACCTCCTTGGGGTCGACCAGCGAGGGCTCGATCTTGAGCTTCTTGACCTCGCCCTTGCCGCTGACCGTGGCGCGCACCAGCCCGCCGCCGGCGGCACCGTCGATCTCCAGCCGGGCAAGCTGCTCCTGCATCTCGGCCATCTTCTCCTGCATGGCCTGCGCCTGCTTCATCAGCTGGCCGAGATTCTTCATCCATCCACTCCTGCTCTTCTACTCTTCAGCGTCGTCGTCGAGGGAAGGGCTCTCCTCGCCCAAGGCCGCACCCGTCGCCGCCCCGGCCGCGACGCCGCGCACCGCCTCGATGGTGCTGCCGGGGAAAGCCTTGAGCACGGCGTCGACCAGCGGATGGGTCGCCGCCGCCGCTTTCTGCGCCTCGCGCTGGACATGCGCTTGCTGGCTCAGAGTCGGCGCGCCCTGGGTATTGTCCTCCATGAGGACGGCCCAGGTGCGGTTGGTCCAGCGGTCGAGCAGGGGCTTGAGCAGAGCGTTGAGATTGCGTGGCGCGCTCTCGGCACGCTGGAACACCAGCTTGCCCGGCTCGAAACTGATCAGGTGCACACCGCCGACGAGATGGGCGTGCAGAATGCCCTCGCGCTTGTCCTGAAAGAGCTGCACCAGCTCGACGAAACTCTTGGGATCCGGCTTCTCCTCCGGGCTAGCTGCGGGCGCGCTGTCGGGCTGGGCGCGCAACGCCTGCACCTGGCCGCTTCCTCCCGGTGCGCGAACCGTAGACGACGACATGGCCACGGTCGTGCGTCCGCCGCCGCCCGCGGGAGCGCGTGCCCCCGACGAACTACCGGGCATCGCCGAACCGTTGCCCGCGCCGGAAACGATCTCGCCGGGCGTGGGCAGGTCGCTGGCATAGGTCAGGCGCACCATCACCATCTCGGCCGCGGCCAGCGGTGTCGGCGCCTGTTGGATCTCGCCCAGACCCTTGAGCAGCATCTGCCAGGCCCGCGCCAGGCTCGGCATCGACAGCCTGGCGGCGAGGTTGCGGCCGCGGGCCCGCTCGGCCTCCGGCACCGTGGGATCGTCGGCCAGACCGGGCGCCACCTTGAGCCGGGTCAGCCAGTGGGTGACATCGAGCAGATCCTGCACCACCACCGCCGGGTCGGCGCCCGAGCGGTAGGAATCGGCGAGCTGGGTCAGCGCCGCCTTGGCGTCGCCTTTCATCAGCGCTTCGAAGAGGTCGAAGACCTGGGTGCGGTCGGCAAGGCCGAGCAGAGCGCGCACTTCGCTCTCGCCCACCTCGCCCTCGACATGGGCCAGCGCCCGGTCGAGCAGGGAGAGGCCGTCGCGCGCCGAGCCGTCGGCGGCCCGGCCGAGCAGCGCGGCGGCGGCCGGCGAGAGCTTGCGGCCTTCCTTGCCGGCGACGGCGGCGAGGTAGCCGGCCATCACTGCCTGGTCGATCCGCCGCAGGTCGAAACGCTGGCAGCGCGACAGCACGGTCACCGGCACCTTGCGGATCTCGGTCGTGGCGAAGATGAATTTCACATGCTCGGGCGGTTCCTCGAGCGTCTTGAGCAGGGCGTTGAACGCCGGCTTCGACAGCATGTGGACTTCGTCGAGGATGTAGATCTTGTAGCGGGCCTTGACCGGGCGGTAACGGGCGCCGTCCGTCAGGTCGCGGATCTCATCGACGCCGTTGTGGCTGGCCGCGTCCATCTCGACCACGTCCATGTGCCGGTCGTCGGCGATGGCCACGCAATGCTCGCAGACGCCGCAGGGCTCCGTCGTCGGGCCGCCCTTACCGTCCGGGCCGATGCAGTTGAGGGCACGGGCGACGATACGCGCCGTCGTCGTCTTGCCGATGCCGCGCACGCCGGTGAGCACAAAGGCGTGGGCGATGCGGCCCGAGGCGATGGCGTTCGACAGGGTGCGGACCATCGCTTCCTGGCCGATCAGGTCGGCGAAGCGGGTCGGGCGGTACTTGCGGGCGAGAACGCGGTAGGGGGCGGGAGCCGTGTCGGTCATATCGCTGCGGTCCCCAGGCTCCCTGGCGCGGGTGTTGATAACCGGATCGGTGAGAGGTGGGAGGATGGCAACGACCCGGACCGAAACTCGTTACGGCTGCTTCCTTCCGGACCTGACCGGGTTGGCGAGGAGTCCGTCCACCACCAACCTCCCGATGGCACTATATCAGCTTTCAGCCGCCCGAGCGCAAGCCTCAGGGCTAGAGATTCAACACCCGGCATATACCCGGTTGGCTATTATGGGGCTATTCGGAGCGTTAATAATCCGGTCTGATGTTGCAGAATTTCATCGAACCAGCGCTGCACAATCTCACCTCACCGGCCATCCTGTTTTTCGGCCTAGGTCTTGTGGCCTCACTGCTGCGCTCCGACCTCGCCATTCCGGAAGCAACCGCTAAGCTTCTTGCCGTCTACCTCCTGCTGTCGATCGGTTTTCGCGGCGGCACGGAGCTGGCGCATCATGGCATAGACGGCCGCATGCTCGCGGCGCTCGGCGCCGGGGCGGCGCTGTCCTTCGCCACCCCCTTCGCAGCCTTCGCCGTCCTGCGGGCCACGACAACGCTGCGGCCGGTCGATGCGGCGGCGGTTGCGGCGCATTACGGCTCCATCTCGATCGTCACGTTCATCGCGGCCAGCAACGCGCTCGACCGGCAGTCGATCACCTACGAGGGCTTCATGGTGGGGGTGGCCGCGGCCATGGAAACCCTGGCTATCGTCGCCGCCCTGCTGATCGCGCAGCGCAACGGTGCGGGCAGCAGCCGGCCGACAGCGGCGCTCTGGCGCGAGGTTATCCTCAACGGATCGGTGGTTGTCCTCATCGGCGCCCTGTTTATCGGTATTGTTTCAGGCGAGCGCGGAGCCGCCCTGCTGCGCCCGTTTACCAACGAGCTGTTTCCCGGTTTTCTCTGCCTGTTCCTTCTGGACATGGGCCTGCTTGTCGGCCGCGGCCTGGAGCAGGGTCGTCAGCACCTCGCGCTGCCGGCAGGGCTATTTGCGCTTGGCATGCCGCTTCTCGGCGCCGCAGCCGGCGGCCTCCTGGCGATGCCGATCGGGCTGTCGCCAGGCGGCACCGCCTTGCTGATGACCCTTGCGGCCTCGGCCTCCTACATCGCCGTGCCCGCCGCGCTACGGCTGGCGTTGCCGGATGCCAACCCGTCGATCGGGCTGACGCTATCTCTGGGAGTGACCTTCCCCTTCAACCTCGTCGTCGGCATTCCGCTCTACACGGCCGTCGCGGCCTGGATCGCAGGGTGACGCATGGAGACTTACCTCAAGAAAAAGGTCGAGATCATCATCGAGGCGCCGCTGATGCGGCGGATCATCGAGCATCTGGAGGCGCGGCAGGTCTCCGGCTATAGCGTCTTCCCGGTCCTCGCCGGACGCGGCCACGAGGGGAGCTGGCGGGCCGACGGGCTGGTTGGCGACACCGGCCGTATGGTGGCGGTGATGTGCATCGTCGACGCCACTGAGCTCGACCTTCTGCTTGAGGAGATTTTTCCCTTGGTCCAGCAGCAAATCGGTATCGTCACGGTCAGCGACGTGCAGGTCATCCGGCGCGATCACTTCTGACGCCGCTCCCGCGTGAGCGTGGGCGTTGCCAGCCCGCTGCGGACGCGGCATTCTCCGCCGGAATGAAGCCCAATTTCTACGCCGGACTCGAGCTCGACCGCGTGGCCGAGCGCCGCAGCGACTCGGCCTGGATCGAGTCGCTGTTCCGCGACCCGGCCAGCCGGCTCATACCGGTCTGGCGCTCGCGCAACCTGGTCATCGAAGGCGAGACCCCTGAAGCGGTGCTGCTCTCGACCACCGAGGTCACGGTGAGCAGCAGCACCATGTTCCTCGGGCTGGCCGGCGGCACCGCCTATTTTGCCGCCGATTTCTCGCCGCTCGAGGAGACGTCCCTGCCCGGCCTGTTCGGCCGCGGCAAGTTCATCGACCTGCGCGCGGTCGGCGCGGTGATGGACCGCCAGCACGGCGCCCTGCTTGCCTACGCCCGCGGCCTCGCCCACTGGCACAGCCGCCACGGGTTCTGCGCCAATTGCGGCGCCACCACGCTGGCGGCCGACGGCGGCCATGTCCGCCAATGCACCAACCCCGCCTGTCAGGCCCAGCATTTCCCGCGCACCGATCCCGCGGTGATCATGCTGGTGACCCACGGCGACAAGGCGTTCCTGGCGCGCAACAAGCGCTTCCCCTTCCCGATGTATTCGACCCTCGCCGGCTTCGTCGAACCGGGCGAGAGCCTCGAGGAGACCGTGGCCCGCGAGGTCTACGAGGAATCGGGTTTGCGGGTGACGGATGTACGCTACCAGTCCTCGCAGCCCTGGCCGTTTCCCTGCTCGATCATGCTTGGCTTCCGCGCCCGCGCCCTGGGCACGGAATTCCGTATCGACGGCGATGAGTTGATCGACGCCGGCTGGTTCGACCGTGCCCATCTGCGGGCCAGGCACGATCCCGAGAAGTTCCGCACGCCGCGTGGCGATTCGATTGCCCGCCGCCTGATCGACGAATGGATCGCTGAGCAGCCGTGAGCCCGGCCGGCGTCGAGGACACGCACGCGGTTCGCGACGCCCTGGTACGCATGGGCCTGGTTCCGCCAGGCGAAGAAACGGCCTTCGAGCGGCTGACCGGCGGCGTGTCCTCCGACATCTGGAAGGTCAACGTCGCCGGACGCCCGAGCTTCTGTGTCAAGCGGGCGCTGGCCCAGTTGCGTGTCAGCCAGGAATGGAAGGCGCCGGTCGAGCGCAACAGCTATGAGATCGCCTGGATCGAGACGGCGGCTGCGGTGGTGCCGGATGCCGTGCCGCGCATCCTGGCCGTCGACCGCACGGCCAGCCTCTTCGCCATGGAGTATCTCGACCCCGGCATCTACCCGCTGTGGAAGCACCAGCTGCGCGATGGCATTGCCCGGACGCGCTCGGCCCGGCTGGCGGCCCGCGCCCTGGCGCGTATCCACGGTGCTACCGCGGGCAAGCTCGACGTGGCCGAGCGTTTCCCGACTGACGCGATTTTCCATGCCATCCGGCTAGAGCCCTATCTGATCGCCGCCGGGCGGCGCCATCCCGATCTGGCACCGGCGTTGAACACGCTGGCTGAGAAGACGGCGCGTACCAAACGCGCGTTGGTGCACGGCGACGTCAGCCCGAAGAACATCCTGATCGGACCGAAAGGGCCGGTCTTCCTCGACGCCGAATGCGCCTGGTACGGCGACCCCGCCTTCGACGCCGCCTTCTGCCTCAACCACTTCCTGCTCAAATGCCTGTGGACGCCGCAGGCTGTAGCGAAGTTCCTGGCCGGCTACGATGCCTTCGCCAAAGCCTACCTCGACCGGGTGACCTGGGAATCGCCCGGCGAGCTCGAAGAGCGCACGGCGCGCCTGCTGCCCGGCCTGTTCCTGGCGCGGGTCGACGGCAAGTCGCCGGTCGAGTACATCACCGACGAACGGGACCGTGAACGCGTCCGCCGCGTCGCCGCTCCCTTGCTACGCCGGCCGGCGACGAAACTGGCGGCCGTTCGCGATGCCTGGCAGAAGGAGCTGACATCATGACCGGCCGAATCGAAACGATCGTCGGCCGCCGCGTCTGGGATTCGCGTGGCCGCCCGACGGTCGAGGCGGAGATCCAGGTGGCGGGCGGCGCCGTGGGCCGGGCCATCGCTCCGGCCGGCGCCTCGGCCGGCTCGGGCGAAGCGGTCGATCTGCGCGACGGCGGCGCCCGTTTCGGCGGACATGACGTCCAGAACGCAGTCGCCAATGTCGGCGGCGAAATCGCCAAGGCCCTGTCGGGCTTCGATGTCGGCGACCAGCGCGGCCTCGATGAGCGGCTGATCGCGCTCGATGGGACCCCGAACAAGAGCCGGCTCGGCGGCAATGCGCTGGTCGCCGTGTCCATGGCCGCTGCCCACGCCGCCGCCGCGGTACGCCGCATGCCGCTGTGGCAGCACCTGAGCGGCGGCGCCCCACCCAGGGTGCCGGTCCCCGAGATTCAGATCTTCGGCGGTGGCGCCCATGCCGGCCGCCGGGTCGACCTGCAGGACTTCATGGTCATCGCCATCGGCGCTACCAGCTTCGCCCAGGCGCTGGACTGGACGGCCGAGATCTACCGCGTCGCCGGAAAGATCCTTGCCGGTGAAGGCAAGCTCTACGGGTTGGCTGACGAAGGCGGCTTCTGGCCGGCTTTCGACAGCAACGAGCAGGCGCTCGACTATCTCATCCGCGCCATCGGCGAGGCCGGCTTCAAGCCGGGCGCCGATGTG
>Ga0194132_10012830_pt1 | contig 10332 bp, 9 predicted proteins | sample TA2KigOf80mmetaG_FD_148612 | JGI IMG/M metagenome (GOLD analysis project Ga0194132, IMG submission 148612) | Freshwater microbial communities from Lake Tanganyika, Tanzania - TA2015054 Kigoma Offshore 80m | ecosystem: Environmental > Aquatic > Freshwater > Lake | place: Tanzania: Lake Tanganyika... | reverse complement strand
CATGACAGCGCCAGCGAGCACGTCGGGGCGATGCCCCGCGATGTGCATGGTAACGATGCCGCCGAGCGACGTGCCGACGGTGATGATCTTGGGCAGCCCGAGGAAACCCAGGAACTCGATCACGTCGTCGCGATCGACCAGGTAATTGTAGTGCTGCCAATCGGGGTCGCGGTCGGAACGGCCGTGGCCGCGCCAATCCATGGTCAAGACCCGACGGGTCTTCGCGATATGGGGCGCCACATCGTCATAGACCTTGGAGTTCCCGCCCGTCCCCGACAGGCATAAGACGGGCGTTTTGCCGGCGGGACCGGCGTAGTCGCGGTAATAGAGGTTCAAGCCATCGCGCGTGCGGAATTTCTTTTCGGCGTAGTCGGCCATGCGTTCCCCTGGAATGCGCTGACGAACGCTAGCACCCGCGTCGAGCGGTACAAGGGCCGTGCCACCCCTGCCCGAGGACCGGGCAAGCACGACGATCCCCGTCGTTCGCGCGGCCAGGGTGTGCTATCCGTAAATCCGGTCGATCACGGGGGATGACAATCCGGTCGATCACGGGGGATGACGATGAACAAGACATGGCGACACTCGGTTTCGGCGATCGCACTCGCCTTGACGCTCGGGGCCGGTACGGCCGAGGCGCAGACGTTGCGCATCGCCTCGAGCGATTTTTCGCCGCAACGCGGCGTGCCCGCGAGCGGCGCACGCCAGAACCTCTACGCGCTCGAAACCCTCTATGAGGGCTTGACGCTGGTCGACGGCAAAGGCGTCGCCAACCGGCGTCTGGCCGAATCCTGGGCGGTCACCGAGGATCGCAAGGTCTGGCGCTTCAAGCTGCGCCCCAACGCGACGTTCCACAACGGGCGGCCGGTCAACGCCGATGCGATCGTCGCCAACATCAACTACCTGTTGTCGGACGACGGCAAGCGCGTGATGGGCGGCATCTACTCGAATCTGCGAACGCTTCAGAGCGCGCGCAAGGTCGATGATGCGACGGTGGAAATCGTCACTGTCGCCCCCGACCCGATCCTGCCCAACCAGATCGCGGCGCTCTACATCATCGAGCACCGGGCCTACGCCGATCTCGGCACGGCCGGATTCGGGCTCAAGCCGGTCGGCACAGGCGCCTTCGAGGCGGTCAATTGGGGCGACAACGAGATCGAACTCAAGCGCTCCGACAGAGCCTGGCGACGCGGCAAGGTGGACGGAATCCGCCTCGTCAACATCCCCGAGGTGCCGGCGCGGGCCCAGGCGCTCGCCTCCGGCCAGGTCGACATCGCGCTGACCCTGAATCACGACCTGCGCAACGTCGTCGAACGCGGCGGCGGCAAGATGTACGCCGAATATGCGCCGTCCGTGAACATCATCGTGCTCAACCAGGCCAAGTCCGACGCGCTCAAGGACAAACGTGTGCGCCAGGCGTTCAACTATGCGCTCGACAAGAACTTCGCCAAGGCGCTGTTCGGCGACGGCGCCAAGGCTTCGGGTCAGCCGGCCGCAAGCACCGTGCGCGGCTACCAGCCTGACATCCAGCCCTACCCGTTCGATCTCGCCAAGGCCAAGGCCTTGATGGCCGAAGCCGGACACGCGGGCGGCTTCAGCCTCGTCGGCGAAGCGCAGGGCAACGTCGGCACCAAGGAGGCCTACGAGTTCGCCGCTCAGGCGCTGGCCGCAATCAACGTCAAATTCGAGCTCCGGGTGGTGACCACCGCCGACCTGATTGCGCGCATCAACGGCGCCAAGGCGTTCGAGGGCGAGGCCTTCGGCATGAACTTCGGCGCCGCTCCGATCGGCGATGTGATGCGGCCGGTCAACAGTTACCACTCCTGCGCGCACCCGCAAAAGTGGACGTGCTATCCCGACATGGAACCGCTGCGCCAGATGATCAACACCGAGTTCGATGCGGCGAAGCGCGATGCGGGACTCCGTCAGCTGGCGCAGCGCTACCACGAAGACCCGCCGGTGATCTATCTCGAGGAGACGGTGGCCTACCATGCCCACGCGACAAGGGTTTTGGGCTTCAAGAGCGAGAACTTCCTGATTTCCTACGCCGACATCACGCTGGGACGCTGACCCCTCGCGCGCCGCGAACCCACTCGGGTGGGCGCGTCCGCGGCCTTTTGTAACGAAAAGTTCGTGGTTGTCGGGCCGGCGCGTCAATGGACATCCCCCGTGTTGCCACGGCCGGCTGGCCCGATAGTCTCTGTGCCGATGGCCAAGGCGCTGGAAAGCGATCTCTACGGACCGGTGAAGGCGTTCCTCGAGCGCCAGGGCTACGCCGTCAAGGGCGAGGTGCGCGGCTGCGACGTCGTCGGCGTGCGCGGCAGCGAGGCCCCCGTCATCGTCGAGCTGAAGCGCGCCTTCAGCCTCGGCCTCGTCTTGCAGGGCGTCGATCGCCTGGCGCTGAGCGAACACACCTATCTCGGCGTCGGCACCTGGCCCAAGAACGCCCGCGACATCAAGAAACTATGCCGACGCCTGGGACTGGGCCTTCTCGTCGTCACCGGCGAGCGCGTTGACGTGTTGCTCGACCCCCTGCCCTACAAGCCACGCAAGAACCCGAAGAAGACCGCGCGGCTCTTGGGCGAGCACGCGCGGCGGGTCGGCGACCCCAACCGCGGCGGCTCCTCGACCCGGGTGCCGGTGATGACCGCCTATCGACAGGAAGCGCTGCGCTGCGCCGCCCTGCTCGCCGAACATGGGCCGATGACGCTCAAGGCAATTCGCGCCGCCACCGATGCGCCCAAGGCGGCCAGCATCCTGCAGGACGATGTTTACGGCTGGTTCGAACGGGTCGCGCGCGGCACCTATCGCCTCACGCCTGAGGGGAAGCGCGGCCTTGACCGCTTCGGTTGGTCACAATGACGAGGTTCGGATTCCCACCGGCGGTGCTAGCGCAGAACGGCGGACTCCCTAAGTGGCTCGCCATGCCTAACACCGTTGCCGGGGCTTGGCCCGATGGGCCCGCGCTCTAGAGTCCCGCAGTGCGTCGACCATGTCCGGAGAACGCCATGCAGCACCAGACGCTTCGCTTCAAAGTGGCCTACCTCGGTCCGCAGGGCGAATGGGGTCGGGAGTGGTGCACGATGACCGTGCACGGCAACGGTGATCGCACCATCCGCGCGCTTTGCGAGATCGACGACCGGAAAATCCTCCGCGACGTGACCTACACCGTGGACAGGGACTTCGCGCCCGTGGACTGTTTCGTACGCCTGACGATCAAGGACCGTTTCGTGGGCTCGACCTGGTTTCGTTTCGCGGGCGCCCGCGGCGAGGCTGAGGGCTACACCCTGGGCGAGGGTCGCTTCTCGCAGGTCGTCGATTTCGACGGCCCGCCGCACTCGATGGTGGTCCACCCGGTGTCGGTCGATCTCTGGCATTGGGCGAGGATCGAACACGATCCCGCGCGCGGCATGCAGGTCTGCGCGCCGCTCGCCACCTGCTCGCCCACGCCCTTCGGCGACACGGGCCCGATGCTCGGGCCCTACACCATGCGCGCCAAGTTCCTTGGCCGCGAGCGGGTGAGCGTGCGGGCCGGCACGTTCGATTGCCTGCGCGCCGCGTACCTGAAGCCCGACGGCACGACCTCGCTCGAAACCTGGTGTACCGACGACGGGCACCGCTTGCTGGTCAAGATGGACTGGCAACCCTTCAACGCGACCTTCGAGCTGGTCGAGTTGACGAAGAGCTAGCGGCGCGTCAGGTACCGCAGAAGGTCCGGGTGACGCGCTCCGCGGGCTTCGGCGGTTCGGCGTAGGCCGTCATTTCTGGTTGATCGTCGAAGGGTCGGGCGAGAACGCGCGCCAGCGTCACGAACGGCGCGACGTCGTCCTCGATCGCCGCTGCGATGACCTGCTCGATGCGATGGTTGCGCGGGATGTAGAGCGGATTGACACGCCGCATCGCGGCGGATCGCTCGGCCGGAGCGACGAACTCGCGCGCAAGCCGCGCCTGCCAGCGCGGCAACCAGGCGTCGAGAGCGGCCGTGTCGCCGAACAACGCGCGCAAGGGTTCGGCATTGCCGGCCGCGGCGTCGGCCAGCCGCCGAAAGGACAACGTGAAGTCGGCGCCCCCCGCATGCATCGCCTGCAAGAAACCGCCAACAAGCGCGCCATCTTCGGGTTCGCTCCGCTGCAACCCGAGCTTGGGCCGCATCGCCGCGAGCCAATAGCGTTCGAAACGCTCGCCGAAGGTCTCGAGGATTTCGGTCGCCAGCGCCACGGCCTTGTCGGTGTCGGGGTCGAACAGCCCGAGCAACGTCTCGGCGAAGCGCGCCAGGTTCCACTGTGCGATCGTCGGCTGGTTGGCGTAGGCGTAGCGGCCCTGCTGGTCGATCGAACTGAAGACCTTGCCCGGATCGTAGGCATCGAGGAAGGCGCACGGGCCGTAGTCGATGGTCTCGCCCGACACGGCCGTGTTGTCGGTGTTCATCACGCCATGGATGAAGCCGACCGCGAGCCATTTCGCGACGAGGCTGGCCTGGGCGTCGAGGACCGATTCGAAAAGCGCGACGGCCGGAGTCGCGGCCTCGGCCGCCCGGGGGTAGTGCCGCGCGATGACGTAGTCCGCGAGCGTCTTGATCGCTTCGGAATCGCGACGGGCGGCATAGAACTGGAACGTGCCCACCCGCACATGACTCGCGGCCACTCTCGTAAGTACGGCGCCGGGCAATGCCTCCTCGCGAACGACGATCTCGCCGGTCGCCACGGCGGCGAGCGAGCGCGTCGTCGGAATCCCGAGCGCGTGCATCGCCTCGCTCACCAGGTATTCCCGCAGCACCGGCCCCAGCGCCGCCCGTCCGTCGCCCTGGCGCGAGAACGGCGTCGGCCCCGAGCCTTTGAGTTGCACGTCGCGCCGGCGCCCGCAGCGATCCACCAACTCGCCCAACAGGACCGCGCGCCCATCGCCCAATTGCGGCACGAAGTGGCCGAACTGGTGGCCGGCGTAGGCCTGCGCGAGGGGCTCGGAGTCGGCCGCCAGGGTGTTGCCGGCAAACAGCGCCGCGGCGTGGGGCGCCAGCGCATCGGGATCGAGCCCCAGCTCCTCGGCCAATCCCCGGTTGAGCGCAATCAGCCGCGGCGCCGCGACCGGTGTCGGCGGCAGGCGCACGAAGAACCGCGCGGGCAACCGGCTGTAGCTGTTGTCGAAGCGGAGCTGGATCATGGCCGGTGCACCTTAGCGCACTCGCCTCGGGCCAAAAAGAAACCGCGCGGCGGAGACCCGCCGCGCGGTATGGACTTTCGCAACGAACGCTAGTTCGCGAACGTTATCGCCGTGAACGAGTATCGCTGCATGGCGTTGGCGAACCCGCGGACGCGCTTGTTGAGCGCCGTGATGTCCGAGATGACCGGCAGGTCGAGGAACGCCGAGTTGTCGGCGTTGACCCGCAGCAGCTCGCGCACGATCGGACGCTGTTTGTCCGGATCGAACTCGGCCTCGATCGCCTCGATGAGCCTCATTTCCTCTTCGACGCAATGCGACTTCTGCGGCTTGCGGCACGAGAGGTTGATCATCGCGTCCATCGGGTGGGCCGTGAAGTTCATGCAGCCGTTCTGGAACATGTCCGGGAACAGCATGCTCTTCTCGGTCGGCGGCGGCGTCCATTTGCGCAGCCAGTCGGCGAACGTGATGATCTGCAACTCGGCCTTCATGCCGACGGCGTTCAGGTCCTGGGCCACCTTCTGGTAGATCTCGCTGTCCGCCGGGAAGTTGCCGGGGATGACGTCGATCTTGAACGGCCCGATGCCGTTCGGGAAGCCGGCTTCGGTCAAGAGCTGCCGGGCCTTGGCCTGGTCGAAGGCGTACGGCTTGACGTCGGGGTTGTAGCCGAAGTTGGTCTCGGTGGCGCACTGGCCGGTGAAGGCCGAGATGTTCTTCATCAGATCCCGCTGGATCGAACCACGGTCGAGCGCGTACTTCGCCGCCTGGCGGACCCGCTTGTCCTTGAACGGCGTGTCGCGGTCATACCAGTTGAAACGCAGCGAGTTGATGTCCGGCCGGTCGATGATGTGGACCTGGTGGCCGGCGCGCTTGACCTCGTCGATGCGATCGATCGAGAGGCCGATACCGACGTCGAGTTCGCCCGAGAGAATGCCGGCGACCCGCGTGCCGACCTCGGGCACGTTGATCAGACGCATCTTCGGGACCGGCGCCTTGCGCCAGGCGTTGGGCGCCGCCTCGTAACGCACCTCGTTGGGATCGAAGGCGACCAGGCGATAGGGACCGGTGCCGTTGCCCTGGTTGTTGAACGAGTCCGGGTTCTCCTTGAACGCCTTGCTGTTCGGCAGCCAGTAGACCGACAACAGCCGCGGCAGCAGCGAGTTCACCACGCGGGTCGTGAGCTCGATCGTGTCGGGCGCGATGACCTTGGTATCGACGATCTGGCCCTGGCGCTGGAAGTTCTGGGCCGTCACGTACTTGCTGACCGCTTCCTGGGTGCCGAGGTATTCGAACCACAGACGAACCATCTCGGCGGTGAGCGGATCACCGTTGTGGAACTGGACGCCCGAGCGGATCTTGACCTGCCACTTGGTCTTGTCTTCCTGCACCTTCCATTCGGTGGCGATCAGCGGAACGACTTCGCCCTTCTCGTTGATCTGCACCAAGGTGTCGTAGCTCGGCCAATGCGTGTAGACGCACGGGCTGGCGCTGCCGCCCGCCGGCAGGCCGCGTTGCGGGCAGACCACCGGTGATCCGATCCGCAATGTGTCCGCCGGTTGCGCGACCGCAACGCCGGTCGCGATCAACGCGCCGACGACGGCCCCGCCAATGGTGAAGAACTTCATGGTGTGTAACCTCCCCGTTTTGCTGGTCCGTTCCGTCCGCGTCGCAACGACGACGAGCGCCCCTAGAATAGCGTGTCGGGTAGCCCGGCGTGACCACGAAAACGCGATGACCGGCGCGCCCGGCCGGGGTCTCTCATCCAACGAGATGGCACGAGAATTGTGGCGCGTGAAATACAACCGGTGACCCTGGCCTTCCAATGCGCTGGTTCGCCGGCGCCCGGGAGTGTTCGTGCCATAATTCGCGGATGTCGATTCTGTTGTTGTCGGCGTTTGCCTCGAGCGAAACCTGGCGCGGCCCGCTGCGGGCCGCCTTTCCCGAGTGCCCCATTTGGATGAAAGGGGATCCGTTCGACCCGGCCGCCGTCGAGGTCGTGGTCACCGGGCCGATCGCGCCGGGGGCGCTGCAGGGCTTCCCGAAATTGCGGCTGATCGTGTGCCTGACGGCGGGCGTCGACTCGCTCCTCCAGGACAAGAGCCTGCCCGATGTCCCGATCACGCGGGCGAGCGCGCCGGGCGGCGATGCGATGATCACCGAATACGTATTGCTGCACGTGCTACGCCATCATCGGGATCTCCCGGCGTTGGCCGAGGCGCAACGCGAGGCGCGTTGGGTTCGCGAGCGCCCGATCCCGGCCGCCAGACGCCGGGTCGGCATCCTGGGGCTGGGCAACCTCGGGCGCCCGGTCGCGGAGAAACTTCGCGATCTCGGCTTTGCGGTGGCCGGCTGGTCGCGGACGAAGCGCGATGTCCCGGGCGTCGTTACGTTTCACGGTGCGGCGGGCCTGAAGGCCCTGCTCGCGCGCAGCGACATTCTGGTCAATCTTCTGGCGCTCACGCCGGAGACCGCCGACATTCTCAATGCCGAGACCTTCGCGATGCTGCCCAAGGGCGCCGCGGTGATCAACGTCGGGCGCGGCCAGCATCTCGATGAAGAGGCGCTGATCGCGGCCCTGGATCGCGGACACCTGCGCGCGGCCACGCTCGATGTCTTCCGCATCGAACCGTTGCCGGCGGCGAGCCCGCTGTGGCGGCACCCGAAGATCACGATCACGCCGCACGCGGCGCGCGAGATCTTCCCCGAGGTGCTGATCCCGCAGGTGATCGACAACATCCGCCGGCTCTACGCCAATCTGCCGCTGCAACAACTGGTCGACCGTACCAGAGGGTATTGATGTCGCGCGACGGGTCTAGACCGTTCGCAAGAAGGCTACCGACGGTCTTCGCGTCAGAGGCCAAGACCTGCGGTTTTCTGAGGGGAAGGTTTGTGCCGCATCAGGCAGGCGCGGCAACGGCGTCTGGCTGGTCGGTGCGTCTTTGCCGAGCGCCGGCCCGAGCGTTCAACCGACGACCTTGCCCGGGTTCATCAGGTTGTTCGGATCGAGCAGGCGCTTGAGACCGCGCATCAGATCGAGATCGATGGGATCCTTGAAGCGGGGCAGTTGGTCGCGCAGGCTCTGGCCGACGCCGTGCTCCGCGCCAATGCAACCGCCGAGCGACGCCGCTAGCCGGTGAACGACTTCGTTGGCACGCCGAGCGGCGTCCTCGAACGCAAGCGGCGCGGCGTAACGATCGGGCGGCAAGACGACGACGGCGTGCACGTTGCCATCGCCGACATGGCCGACGTAGTGCAGGGCCGCTTCGGGAAGGGCCGACACCAGTTCGGTCTCGGTCCTGGCGATGAACTCGGCGATGGCGGCGATCGGTACCGCGGTATCGTGCGAAACCACCCTTCCCGTCCGAACGTTGGCCTCGGAAACGGTATGGCGCAGTCGCCAGAAATCGTGGGCCTGGCTTTCCGAAGCCGCGACGGCGGCGTCGACGACGATGCTGTCGGCGCGGGCGCGCTCGAGGACCGTCGCCAGGTGTTCGGGCCAGTCGACATCGGTTGCCGTGTCGGTGAGTTCGACGAGGACGTACCACGGCGCGGTCATCGCCAGCGGCTTGCGGGTCCGTTCAACGTGGAGGAGAACCGCGTCGAGCTGGCGTTTCGACATCAGTTCGATCGCCGTCAAGCGATCGCCGCAGGTCTCGCGCAATCGCGCCAGCAGCGTGATCGCCGCCCGACACTCGGCAAGCGCGACGAATGCGGTTGCCGAACTGCGCGGCTGCGGAAACAGCTTGAGTACGGCCGCCGTGACGATCCCCAGGGTCCCCTCCGATCCGATGAACAGTTGGCGCAAGTCGTATCCGGTGTTGTCCTTTCGCAGGCTGCGTAGTCCGCTGAAGACGCGGCCGTCGGGCAGCACCGCTTCGAGGCCGAGGACGAGTTCGCGCATGTTGCCGTAACGGAGGACGGTCGTACCGCCGGCGTTCGACGCGATGTTGCCGCCGATCTGACAACTTCCCTCGCTTCCGAGATCGAGCGGAAACAGGCGGCCGGCATCTGTCGCTTTCTGTCGGACCTCGACGAGCGTGGCGCCCGCTTCGGTGGTCAGCGTGTTGGCGACCGGATCGACAGTCCGTACCCGATTCATGCGCGCCAGATTGACCACCACCGATCGCCCCGACGCGTCCGGGATCGCACCGCCGCAAACTCCCGTGTTGCCGCCCTGGGGCACGATCGGCACGCCGTGGTTGATGCAGGCCTTGACGGTGGCGCTGACTTCCGCGGTCGAGCACGGGCGAACCAGGCAGCGCGCGACGCCGTTGTAGCGTCCGCGCCAGTCTTTGGTATGGGGCGCGATCTCGTTGGGATCGGTAACCAACCCGCCAGGGCCGAGGATCGCGGCGAGTTCGTTTTCGAGCGTCGTCGTCACCGGTCTCGCCTATCGCGGGAAGGCCGACGCGAGAACGTGGTTCATCGGCTCTCGGCCTTCAGTGCGTCGCGAAGCAGGCCGATGATCGTGTCGATGTCGCCTTGTTCGCAAACGAACGGCGGCGCCAGGATGATCGTATCCATGGTGACTCGAACGACTGCGCCGGTTTCGAAGCACCGACGCAATACGCTGAAGCCCCGCTCGCCGGGCGCCGGGCCGGGCTTGAGATCGACCGCCGCCAAGAGGCCGTAGCCGCGCGTATCGGTCACCACCGGCAGGCTGCGCAATGCGGCGACCTGATCGAGGAAGTAGGGGCTCAAGGACTTCGCCCGCTCGAACAGGCGATCGTTACGGTAAATGGCGAGCGCCGCGCTCGCCGCGGCACAGGCGATCGGGTGGGCCGACCAAGTGTATCCGTGGAAAAACTCGATGCCTTCGCCGGGTGCGCGCTCGACGATGGTGTCGTAGATCTCGTCCTTTACGATCACGGCGCTCATCGGCGCGTTTCCGTTGGTAATGGCCTTGGCAACGGTGATTACGTCCGGTGTCACGCCGAAGGCCTGCGCGGCGAACGGCGCACCGCAACGACCGAACCCACAGATCACTTCGTCGAAAACGAGCAGGATGCCGTGACGATCGCAAATCTCGCGCAACCGTTCGAGGTAGCCCTTCGGCGGCACGAGAATGCCGGTCGAACCGGCTGTTCCCCGTCAGCACCCCTGAGACAGATTGATGTGTTTGGCTAGCGGAGGATTTTCGGCTCATCGTCACCGTTGAAGGGGATGAGGATGAGACCG
>Ga0194132_10012829_pt1 | contig 10332 bp, 5 predicted proteins | sample TA2KigOf80mmetaG_FD_148612 | JGI IMG/M metagenome (GOLD analysis project Ga0194132, IMG submission 148612) | Freshwater microbial communities from Lake Tanganyika, Tanzania - TA2015054 Kigoma Offshore 80m | ecosystem: Environmental > Aquatic > Freshwater > Lake | place: Tanzania: Lake Tanganyika... | reverse complement strand
CCGCGTTCCTTCACCAGCTTGACCGCCTCGAGCTTGAACTCGGGCGTGAATCTCCGTCTGCCCATCTGACACCTCCGAGATCATCTTCCCACCTAATCTCGGTGTCAGGAAAACCGGGGCAAACCCAGGCGACCTATTTTGGTCCCAATGACATCGCACGACTTTTCACACTTTGCGAGTTGGCACCTGAGACCGACAACACTTAGCGTTCAACTCATGTAATCCGCAGGTGGCGACATGAAAACCAATCTTCAGCGAGCGGTCGAGCGAGCGGTCCGTGAGTTCCTTCCACAGATTGAGGCCGAGGAACAACGCGAAAACGCGGATCGACGTAAGGCCCTGGCACAAGAACTAAAGACGGCCGAAGCCGCCTTTTCCGAGCGGCGACGAAGTCTGGAGGCAAACGTCGCGCAACTCGATTCTGAATTGCATGCGCTTCGAGAAAAACTTGAAACTGCCGAGAGGCAGCGAGAGCGCGCGAGCGACGAACTTTCAGATGCGGTACAGCGCTATGCGGAATCCCGCGACAAGCTTTGGACCGACTTAGCAAGCGTTGCTGATCCGCGCATTGCCGAATTTCGTCGCGAGTTGCGAGAGCGTTTGGACTCGACACCTGGATTAGTCTGCAACTGGCCCCGGGTCTCAACTTGGGAGGACCGCGCCTATCAGCGGAGCGAAAGCAATCAGAGCGAGGTCAATCAACTCGCGCAGGCCCTACTTCGAGCTATTGACCTTACTGATACGTGGGCCCGTACAGGCCTATCTGGACGGGACCTTGACCGCGAGATAGAAGCAGTCCTTGCATCTCTACCTAAGATCAAGGTCCGCACAGACAGGCCAGCGCTATAGCTGCATTCTGTAGCCTTGGAGTCGAATTGGACGACCAGTGCGATGTTGGAAGAGCATATCGCCCTTCATTAGCAGACGCTCAGCACCGGCGTGCCCAAGCACGGTCATCGAGTCTGCCTGCGTTGGCAGACGGAATACGGCACGGGCGTTGAGATTAGCCTTAATTGACCCTCGGATTGTTTCTTTGTCGGGGCGCTGAGTCGCAAGCACAAGGTGTATGAGTCGCGACCGCCCGGCCTGAGAAATCCGCTGCACGAGGTTTTCGAACTCTTCCGCTTTCTTCTTTCCGGAAAGCATGATGTCGGCAAACTCGTCGATAACCACGATCAGCGGCGATATCTCAACATCACGCAGTTCTGCAACTGCGCTCTTGAAAATGTCCGGGCCCTTTCTCCCTTCCGCGCGTGGAGACCGCCGAGCTTCTTGAACAATAAATTCGCGCCGCCGCTCCATCTCGGCCTCAACCCACGCGAGCGCCTTTACCGCATTTTCATGACCAATCTGCACATCTGGAAATTCGTCCACGAACATTGCTCGAGGCATAAGGCCCAAGTAGTCCGTGTCGCCTTTTCCATCCACCACCAGAACGCGAGCAAAAGAAGAGCCAAAGGCGCTCAATTGCTTCAGCAAGGTCTTCAGGAATTCAGTCTTGCCGCTGCCGCTCGTGCCTGCAATCAGCAAGTGTGGCCACGACTCCACGGTTGAGGTAAAGGGCAACCCCTCGATCGTCTGCCCGATATCGAGAGGCAGGTACATTCCGGCCGCATCGATCACGGTTCGCTTGTGATGCGGCAGAGACGGGTAACTGCGCGACACCCTAGGCAACAAGACCTTGACCGTTCTTGGCTCTGCATCATTCTCAATATCAACCAAATGCGTCCTGTCACCAATCCCAATGTCACGACCAATATCTTGCAGGCGCTGCTTTAGCGGGTTTACCGAACTGCCGCTGTGCATGCGCATCCCGAATGCGAACAGAGTCGGCCCAGCATTCAAGTAGACCGGTTCACCATCGGATATCTGGACGCCGTGGGTTCTGGCGGCCGCGATGAATGTCCTCGCGAGTTCCAACTCCTCAGAAGACGTCGCTTCGCTCTGCGCGTCGTCACCATCGCCTGCAGACTCCAGATTGTCTTCCGTTGGAACAATTTCCTCGTCGCTGTCCGCGGCGGGTCCAACTTCCAACTCCGTGACTTCCGTCCCCAGGGCTTGCCTTACCGGTCCCCGCTTCCTTTCGGCCCCTGTTCCCGGCACACGTTCCACGGCTTCTGCGGCAACAACTGCAGGAGACGCCTTCCGCTGCGCCCCGAATGCGCGCTCAGTTGCTTCAGCACCTGCCCAAACAAGCGACGTCTCTGCATCAATTCGCTTTGTCTCCTGCGGGGCGTTAACTTTGCTCTGCGTGAGGACCACGAGTTGCTCGAAGCGTGGCGTTATTGCTCGCTTCGACAAATCGTTGACCGCACTAAAGACTCGCTTGCGCAGAGACTCTTCTTTGCCGCTAAGCCTACTGAGAACAGCGGCCATCAAATGTTCGATAAGACTCGAGAAGCGTAAGTCTTGATCCAACGTAGGAACTGCAGCGCAAGTGATTTCCTTGAGCATCTTCGAAGATACAGACACTTGCTGAAGCGCCTGCTTGTAAGTTGTCTGAGTTTCCTCGCATACAACTTGAGTTCCGCTATCGTCTGTCTTGCTTTCCACAACGCGGAATATCACCGTTCCATCTTCGTTGACGATTACTACGAGGAAGTCCGCCCGACGGCCGTCATTTGCATCTGCCAACCACGCACGCGTCCACCCGAAGTCATCCAAACTCAGTACGAATGAGGTTGAGCTCGGATCCCGGAGTTGCTGCGCGATATCAAGAGCGACGAGCGCCCCGACTTGGGCGTGGATTTGCCCACGACTTGCGAACAGTACTGCCTGCGTCGACTGCTGTGCTTTGTCGACAAGAACTTGAATGCTCTTTTCGGGTGGTTGCGAGCCAACGGGAGTGTTTTTGAAATACTCATCAAATAGCTTGCGGACAGGAAACATATCGTCCGCAGCGTAAACGTATAGGCCATATACGCCCGAGTTCGATCGACCAACAAACCTGAGCGTGTGGTTGATTGTTGGCGGCGAGACCAACCCTAGAGGACCCGGCGCAGCAAATACTAACCAGTCCGTTTTCGCAGCCAACTGGCTGAGCGTTGGCGCTTCATCGGTATGCAGCAGAGGCCTGATGACAGCTAGGGACGGCATCCCGCCTGATTGCTTGGCAAACAGTTTCTGAGCCAGCAGAACGACGCGATTCCCAGCACGCGGATCGATTTTTATGCTTGGCTCTTTCGGAGCACCAAAGGCACTAGGCGCTCCTTCTTGAAGCTCCAATGCGAGATGTGTGCCGCGCGTTGCAGACCACGCCGCATTGGCGACCGCACTGTCACCGGCCGTCTCTCCTACGAATCGAAGAATAACGTTAACGTCCGGAAACTCTTTGGCTATTACATCAAGCGAGGAACCGGACGGCAGGTAGCGAACCTCGCCCTCATAAGTGTCCAGCGAATCGAGGCCATCGTTTGTTGCGACGTGATAAACAAACGAAGACCGGTTCTCTGGATTTGACCGAACTTTGCTCAACGCACGTGCGACAGCTCCACCGGGCGGCGGATCAATCACAAGCGTGCTGACTCCGTCCTTGAGCCATGGCGAAAATCCGTCGATTGCCTGGAATATTCTATACAACCCCGAGTAATCACCTGCAGGTGGCATATACCGGCCAGGCTTCCGGCAGTACGCAACGAACTCGCGAACGGAGGTCCTGGAGAACGTATAGCGCCCACGATGGATAGTGGGATAAGCAGGGTAGCAGCGATCCAAAGTCCACTGCACGGCATCGCCCAGGAGCGCCGCCTCAGATGCCGAATTTAGACGGACAACCGTTTGCGAAACGACCTTATTAATTGGGTCAAGTCTGTATGGATGAAGCGGACCTAGCACGGCCCAACTGGGTTCGTCTCCAGGAGGCACACCCTGCACTGTCTCTAGAACCTGAATCATCTCTACGATAGGTTGCGCGTCATCAAGTGCGCATGCTTCTTCGGCCAGATCTTCCCAAGCCTTGAGGAACTCCGCCACAGCGTCTCGTGCGTCCGATTTGAGCAAGAGCAACGTGAATGCGTTGCGCTCCAACCAAGGTTCAAAAGGCCGCAACTTTGATCTCGCCGAGAGATATGCGTCCGCTTTCGTTAGCGCACATACCTGACGGAGTCGGTCGGCACTAAAAGCCACCTGCACCTCCCCAAGCGGTTCCGGGTCAACACTCTGCGTCTGCATCGCGAGAATCGCCGCGTCATCTGACTCACCTGTCCACGGACGGACGAGGACTAGCGCCTCACCTTGCTCGCGGACTTCTGCTGTTACCTCGATTTTCACCTGCGTTGGCGTGCGGCCGGACACCACGGCCTCCAGCAAGACGGGCATCTCCGTTTCCTCGAGATCCCAAGCATCCGCGAGTTCCTTCAGGCACGCATTTACAGCTGCCGCATCGTCCCGATGCAGATTCAGCAAATCAAACAAATCTATAGATCTGGCGGCAGGCCTTGTTGGCGTCTTAAGAAGCTTCTGCAACGTCGCGAGATCGATTTCCGAAAGCTTGGCCGTATCGCGTGTTTTCCGATAGGCGAGGGCCGCCTTCGCCACGGTGGCGTGGTCTGCATTTGAAGATTGCGAATGCGCCAGGAGTTTTTGGTCCAGCTTTCCATCTTCCGAGGAGGACAGGTATTCAACCATCTCCTTATTTAAGCGGACTCGCGCGACGGACATTCCGGTGTCCGTTGATTGCTTATCCACCATCAAACCGAGACGCCAAAGGTTGTTATTCACTCCGCCAACAGTGGGATCCGCCTCAATAGCGCAGAGGTATTCCTGCAGAGACGTCGCAGAAAGGGATCCCTTTCGAACTTCAGCGAAAAGAGCCTCAAGCAGTCTTGTTACTTCATGCTTTGATAGGTCTTTTATCTTCGCCAACACAGGAACGATATTAGCTTTCCATCTATTGACGATATCGCTTCTGGTGATTCGTTTGACGTCTTTCAGGCCAGCGTCCAGCGTGCCAGTGGTTGCGCCAACGATCAGAATTGGAAAATTCCGCGTGTCATCGTTGCGCCATTCGGTGGCCTCACCGGCATTCGCGGTCGCCGTACGCGAAGGAAAGTCGCTGATCGTGAAAGGCCGTCCGCACACTATTCGCAACTTACTTTTTGTCGTGAGCGGCTTTAGCGCCTTTGAAACAGGCCACTCTCTGGCCACTTCCAACCGCGCGATCTTGTCGCTAACCCTGGAAAGTGCCGACAACACTTCCTCTCGAATCGCAACGGCAAGCGTATCTTCAAGCATCGGCAAAAACTTCCGTATGAGAGTCCGAGTACGACCGTGCCAAGCCAACGCGCAGAAGTCGCTCGCGCAGCAAGTCTTGATTGGTTCGCAGAAGTTCGAAGGGATCCAACGCCCCATTCCCGGAGACAGTGACGCGATCCACCAGTTCGTCATCCAAACCCGGGCCGAGGACTATTCCGAGGCGATCAGCCACGGTAGAAACAAACTGGTCCAACGACATTCGCCGCTGCGGCACCAGACCCTTAACCAGTACACCGAGAAGAGGCGTATCGAATAGCATTCGGGCGCTACCTCTGCCGCGATCAGGCCCCACGAATCCAATAGAAGTGCCAAGACCACGAACTCTTCGGGAAAGTTCGTACTGCGGAAATTCGATTGGTGCATCATCGATCGCAGCGTTTAGCCAATTTTTTGTTCCATGACGCGCATGCTGACGAATAGACGGCTCCAATAGCTCCATCAGTGTAGTGAGTTCTTTCGTCTTCGGAATCGACACCGCAAGAGCCGTACGAAGCTTGGTTGTCAACTCATCAACAGCATTCTTGGTCTTCTTTATCTTGCTGCGGTCGATTTGCGCTGCAGTCAAGTCGATCGTTGCCTTCCATGAAGCGGAAATCCAATCCTGATACGACTTAATGGCCAAGCGGACCAACGGACTTCCTTGATCCCCCGGTGGCAATCCCGCGTATGCCAGCACCAACGGCGACTTCCGCGTACTGGCAATAATCGGGCCGCTCACCATTCTTATGACGGATCCGAGATATATGCCGTACGCCAGATTTCGGATTGCTGAAATTCGATCCCCTTCCTGAGTATCCACAATTAGGGCGTCAACGAATTCAGCGACGGACTTGTTCAATCCCGTCAGAGGTTTTCCAGCCGGAGGCTTAGATCCAATAATTTTTTGTCCAGGCGGCGAATCCAGCAGAGCAAAAGCAAAAGCAGTCACCGGGTCTTTTGGTTGCTCAGGGAGAAATAGACGCCCCAGCCTTGCCTGCCAGTCGGTCGGCAACTGTTCGAGAAGTTGCCTCATTTGCTTTCCGAGGCCGTCATCGCTCCCGGTCGAGGTTGATAGTCCGCCCAGCAACGGAAAGGGCGCACCCTCCTTGTGAGCCGACTTCACTTTTGGCCCATTGACAGTTGCGTATTTCGCGAACACCCGACGTTCAGGCGACACAATTCCAAACGCAGTCTGCTCCAATTCAGCGTATGCCGATTTCGGAATAGCGACTCGTTTTGCGACAGTTCCCGCCGCCTCGACGTTCTGCGTGAGATCTTTTATGGCGTGAAAGTGCGCGTCCCTTTCGAAATCCGGAGCCAGCACGTTTTGCAGCGAAAACACCGGCACGACACGCGAGATATTATGTCCCACGAGCCAGGGGTTGCCCAGTCGCAGAAGGCTAATGGAACGATCGGATTTTCTCTGCGCCATTTAGTCAACCTTCGCAATACCTGAACTGATATCCCACTTCAGCCATTTGGCTCTGCGCGCCTGAAAGTTAAAACTTGCAACGTTTAGTCGATCAACCCGAGACGTCGTACGCGCCACGGACTCGAAGAAGCGACTAAGACGCCAGTCATATTCAACATCCCGACGCTCCAAGGTCCTATGCGAGCGTGTCTTAAGCAGCGCCTCAACTAGGTCCTTAGTAATGTGCAGCGTGGAACGCCTCGGGACATGCCGCAATAGGATGCGGCCGCCTTCGATTTGCCCCAAGGCAGTCGGAGCGTTTGCGATTACGTGACTCTTGATTAGACCAAATTGGTTTGCCGGAATTGACCCAAGGGACGCCTGCGTATTCTGCTTACTAACCCGGCGCTCCGTATCATGCTGCAACCAAAGCTCAAGGTCAGACCCGAGGTCAAGCAACCCGTAACAGAAGTAGCGATTAATTTGTCGAAGGAGTCCAGCATGCTTGCGCGCGCGAACCTCCGACCAAAGAGTGGCACCCCTGCTGAAGAACGAATCAAGCGGCGATTCTTGGAGTCCGAACAATGCGATGGCACGTAGCTTCCTTTGCCACTGCTCGATGTGGGTATCTGCAGGCTTGAATTCGAGTGCCTGCTCAATCACAGGCAGTGCGCTCGGAAAGAACCGAGACTTGAGGTGCAGCAAATCTCCGTACCACAGGTGGCTGCTGATCCCAGGCAGAGCAAATCCTGACGGTTCACAGGCGAGTTGGATTCTGGAAGACACCTCTGTCGCCACTGAAAAGACACGGTCAATCCATGTCTCCCCTTCGGCCGGGCCTTCAATAAGATCGGCAATGAATTGCCACAACTGCCTAAATGTAAAGCCATCTGCGTCAGATTCGGCGCTCGCAGCCTCTACACACATTGCGAGACGATCACGAACTCGCTCCTCTTGGAACATCTCCCAAGTCAACGCTTGCAACTCAGGCTTTCTGTCTTGCACGTACTTCTTCAGGATTGGCAGTTGCACCATCGTCCCGATAGCGTGATGGCCGGATGGGTCGTAGGCCGCCGCGTCAACAACAATAGGTGCCTTGGGTCGGAGTTCGCAGTCCTCACCTTGCTGAGCCAAATGAAGAAGTTCGAGGACCTCTTCGAATCCCTGGCACTCGTTACGAGCAGCGAGGACAAAAGCACCCTCATTGCCAGCCAGTAGCGTTGGCTTCTTTCCTTTTAGCAGCTTGCCCCAATCGGCTTCCGGCAACGCAGAGAGATCAGGTACGACGTTGTATGTGTTGGTTGGGATGTCTATGCCGCGGAGCAGATGCGTCTTGCCGCTACCCGCCGTACCAGCAATAACGACGCTCCGGCCAGACTTGATAGCCGTCTTAACGACCTCATCCAATCCTGTCGAGATCGTGAGTTGGCTGCGCAGAGAGTCAGGCAGTCTTTCAACATTTGTTGCAGATGATGTTAGAAACTTCTGCAGAGCGTTTAGTGACGCCGAACCTGCCGAATCAGTCATTGCTTCACCATTGGCGTATCTGCGAGTAGGCCGCGCACAAGTGATGGCATAAGGGCGTACTCCTGAGCCCGTGAAATTGCGCGATCAAGCCATCGCGCGCGCCATTGTTCTACCGCCAGATCCGAGAAGTCCCGAGCAGACATAGAGATCGGAACAAGCCAGTCCGGGGAATTGCCAAGCCAAATGACTTCGGCGGCATTTCGGACGAAGGAGAGACCGTAAACCGGGCGGCGAATCCCGGCCAATGCGAGGCGCGAAGGAAGCCCGACCGCGCGCGTCGCAGCCTCGATGGCTCGGTGCCGCTTTGCCCCACCCGAACCGTAAACGGTTGAGATCTTTCTGGAATCGATGGAGGGGTCGGAAAGGAGTTTCTTAGCGAGAACGGTGGTTTCTGTACTGACCAAAGAGGTCGTGATTCCAGCCGTATTGGCCAGATGCTTAAGACGTATTGGCCCATTGATACCAGGGGCTTCAGCGCGGTTATAGATGGCCGCATGGCCCGAATACAGACCCTTCGTTGTCAGGCAGAGCAAGCCGTGCGAGGGTATCTGCGGAAGTAGGCGCTCCAGGTCAAAACTCCAACCAAGCAATTCGCTTTCCGCTTGGCTGACTGAGCGAATCACCTCTGGATGAGAGAAAAACGCCGTGATGAGCTTCCCACCAAGCGTATCGGAGAATGGCGGAAGAGCCCCGCAGACAGTTGCCTCCAAATGGACTCTCGGAATTACGAGATCGTGGATGACTCGGACGCCAGCACCAAGATCCGAATCCGAGGGATCTAGCGCCGCACCATGAGCGATTTTTCTTAGCGCAAGCTCGCCTCTTGCCAATCGAAGACCGTGCGCAAGTCGCTTCCTATCTTTTAGAGCTTCACGTTCGTTCTCTTCTACAAGACTTCGGCCATGCGAGGCCTCTTCCAAACGGTTTTTGTCGGATACGAGTGAATCAGCGGAAACCGCTGATATATCCCAACCTTCTCGTGTCGGGAGCAAGCAAGCGCGAATTCGGCCGAGGTGATCTGCAATTGCTTCAGCGGTCTGCTTGATACTTTCTGTGTTCAGCCATCGTGAAAAGGCCGCGTTGCTCAATCCAAGCAGGTCATCGCGCCATGTGCAAAATGGCGCTTCATCGCCAAGCTCGAGAATCGCCGCGATAACCGGATGTGGGCCAAGGTGTCTATGCGTGGCCAGCAGAACAAATCTGCGCATGCGGCCCGTGCGACCTCGGTACGGCATGGTCCAGTTACGAAGCGCGGCCCCGAACGCTTCGTTATACGGAATTCCCGTGGGGTGGGACCCTGATGCGGATTCCAGATCAAACTTAGCCTCTCGCAAGACCTCCGCCATCTGTTCGCCGTCCAGGTCTGGGGCAAACAGCGGTGCCACTCGAGAAAGCTCGGTAGGCGTAAGCGGCCGCATGTCGCGTGCAGCCATAAGCGCTCGCTGGGCAAAGTCCTTGCCCTGAGCGCCGTCCCACGACGGCCATTGCACCAGCAGTTTGCTGTCGCGCACCCATGCCACTCCACCCGCTCGCAAGATGTCTCGCAGCAGCGATACCGCGAATCGGACCTTGAGGTCGCCAGACGAGCGATGCTGTCCCCTCGCTATCGCATCCAAGGTGGGAGACAACTCGCCCGATTGCGCAGCTGCGACAAGTTCCCAGATCAGCCGCTTCGAACCATCCCAGGAGGGCTCGAAATAGATTGGCGGTTCATTCGGGCCTTTGGTGTTCAACTGCATTGGTCGTCTTGGCCAGAGTCAAGGTTCATTGCTGCATTAGTACGGAGCGTCTTGAGTCACAGTCATGGGACTGAATTTCGCCATCGCCTCCCCTAAACATAGGTGCGACAAGGTAACTCAGGTCCTCCTATTCAGCGAGGGGTGGATGATAGCGCCCTACCCGCCCCTAAGGGCGCTGTGACATCCATTGATGGCACGATCTCAACGGAGCGTCGGCACTCGTAACCGGCGACGTCGGGTGGGTGGACCTCATCGGGCTTCAGGGGGCTCTATTGAGACTTGCGTAAATGAGTTGCAACTTGTGCGCTGATCTGGGGTCCAACATGATGTTGCATGTTGGGCGGAGGATCGATGCGCAAGTCGGAGAAGGTGGCGAAGGAACTGCAGCGACGGCGGATGCGCGCCGGGCGGCTGTTACGCAAG
>Ga0194132_10012825_pt1 | contig 10336 bp, 9 predicted proteins | sample TA2KigOf80mmetaG_FD_148612 | JGI IMG/M metagenome (GOLD analysis project Ga0194132, IMG submission 148612) | Freshwater microbial communities from Lake Tanganyika, Tanzania - TA2015054 Kigoma Offshore 80m | ecosystem: Environmental > Aquatic > Freshwater > Lake | place: Tanzania: Lake Tanganyika... | reverse complement strand
AGTTGTTGTAGGCGCGGTCGTTGAAACATCATGAGGTCCTTCGCTCCGCTCAGGACGACGAGTCGGATTTCAGTGGCCGCCAGACTTGCCCAGGCGCTGAGGCGCCTCAAGTTCCTAGGCTCGTCTTGGTCCAGCGAACTTCTGAACCAGGACACTAGCACGTCTGATGGTAAACCGCGCCAGGGGCCTGTCGCGGCCGCACGCTCGATGGCATGGTATGCCGACCCTCGAACCCGACAGCATGGCGACACGGCGCAGAACCAAGAAGCCGCGACAGGACGGCCGGCCCAAGGCCCAGAGCCCCCGGCGCCAGCCGCGCCGGGCCGGGCCTGCAGCCGCGCCGCCGCCGACCCTCGAGCAGGAAATGCTGTCGATGGCCCGCGGCGCCGGGCGGACAGCCCGTACCGTGCTGATCACCCTGCTCGGCCTGGCCGTCCTCGGCGGCCTCGCCGCCGGCTTGTGGGCGCTCCGGCCGACGCCGGTCTACTCGTCGGACGGGGTGACGACCGGCTCGCCGTTCGACGTGACCTTCCGGATCGAGAACGAGAGCCCGTGGTTTCCGCTCGCCAACCTCCGGGTCTATTGCGTGTTGGCCAGCGTACGCGCCGTGCCGCTGGGGCAGGCCATCGTCGAGGCGGGCGACCTTGCCTTGCGCGGCACGATCGCCGGCGGCCTGGCGCCGGGCGAGCAGGGTTCCTTTACCTGCCCGCTGCGGCGCGTCGTCGACGTGCCGCCGGCCGACGATTCGGCGATCGCCCAGCGCGCCGAGATCTACTTCCGCAGCCAGTACGACGTGCCCTATCTCGGCTCGCTGCGGCTCACAGACAACAGCCGGCACTACGTGCTCAACACCCAGCTCCTGCCGCCGCGCTGGACGCGCAAGCCGGCGCAATGACGCGTGGTCGGCCGGCGATTTCGTGCTAAGCCGCGACGATCCGTTCGGAGAGCCCATCATGGCCCTGGCCATCGACGCCATCGACCATATCGTCGTCAATGTGCGCGACGTCGACATCGCCGCCGCCTGGTATCAGCGCGTGCTGGGCATGAAGCGCGAAGATTTCGACCCCGGTCCCGGCAAAACGCGCCGCACGTCGATGATCTTCGGACGGCAGAAGATCAATCTGCGGCCAATCGCGGCCGGAAAGCGCGAATGGTTCACCGCCGACCACGAAGCGGCGGGCAGCGACGATCTTTGCTTTCTCACCAGCGCCTCGCCGCAATCGGTGGTCGACCATCTGCGCGCCTGCGGCGTGCCGATCATCGACGGCCCGACCGACAAGCGCGGCGCCATGGGCACCATCGTATCGGTCTACTGCCGCGATCCCGACGGCAGCCTGATCGAGATCTCGTCGTACAAGCAAAGCGCATGCCGATCATGAATAGGCGGACCTGGCTCAGCGCAGCGCTTGCCCTGCCGGCGGTGCTGGCAGCGGCCGGTGCGGCAGCCCAGGATATCTCCGTGCTCGATTCCGATCCGCAGGCGCAGGCGGTGGTCGGCGAGCCGAGCAGCGCCTTCTTCGTGCGCTTCGACCGGCCGATCGATCACGACCATTCCGAGCTGTCGATCTGGCGCGACGGCCAGCTCCTGCAGCGCCTGCATCCGCGGCTGGAATCGGCGCCCGACGTGCTGTTCGCGCGCGCCCCGACCTTGCCGCCCGGCCACTACCATCTTCGCTGGGAGGTGCGCACCATGGCGGGAGCCAAGGTCGTGGACGGCGCCATCCCCTTCACCGTGACGGGCCGCCGGTAGGGTGCTGCTCTAACCGAGCTGCTTCCTGAGTTCGTCGAGGAACTTGGACCACTGGCCGCCGCCGAATTCGTTGGCGACGACCTTGCCGTTCTTGACCAGCAGGAAACGCGGCGTGCCGCTCTTGCGCGGCAACTGGTCGAGGACGGACTTCAAGTCGCCCGGCCAGTAGCGCTCCTGGTAGGCCTCCTTGAGCTTGGGGGCGTCGACTTCGATCCAGGTGATCCGGGCGTATTCCGGCGATGCCACCCAGCCAGCCTTGTACTTGTTCTTCCACGCCGTGCAGGGCGGGCAGTCCCAGCCGCCGACATAGATCGCCTTCATCGGATCGGCGGCGTGGCCTGAAGCGGCGACGGTCACGCCGCCGAGGGCGACCATCGACAGCGCGATCGTTCGTCTGGAGACCATTCGGCACCTCTCGGGGAACGCTACCGGTCGTTCATCCCGCGTCAAGCGACGAATGCCACTCAGACCAGCCAACCGCGGCCGGCGGCGCTGGTGAAATCGAGTTGCACGATCATGTCGTTGTAGTCCTGATCGCCGCCACCATAGGTGTCCTCCCAACCGTAGGTGTTCAGCCCGTAGTTCCACAGGTGGTTGACCGGCGTGCCGCCGATGCTCTCGTTGGCGTTGGCGAACGACCAGTAGGCGATGCCGGTCGTCCGGTTGTCGAGCCGCAGGGCGATGAAGTCGCCAGCATCGATATCCGCCAGCATCACCTGCGCGAACTGCCCGTAACCCGGGCCGGCGATCGCCATGCCGCCGGTCGTCGTCTGATAGGCGCGTGCCTGCGCCGCCGCCGCATAGCCGGCGGCGCCCGGCGCGAGGCCGCCGATCGTACCGGCCAGGTCGTCGACCTGGTAGACGGTGAGCTGCAGGCTGTTCTCGCCGACCTGACGCAAGCGCAGCACCGCGACCTGGTCGTTCTGCCCGCCCGCCGTCTCGGCGACGAGCACCGGCCGCGCCACCCGCACCGCGTCGCTGCCGGCGAAGAAGTCGGCGAAGCCGAACGGGCTGCTGAGGCCGGCCTGGATCGCCCGGCCGGCAATGCCGTCGATGGCCAACGACAGGCTCTCGGCGTTGCCCGCTTGGGCCAAGCGTGATGCGCCCTGCGCCTGCTTGTCGAACAGCAGCGCCAGGGCGGGATCGAAGTCGGCCTGCAGCGACTGCTGCGCCAGCCGGCTGGTCCAGGCGAAGCTCGCCGACGCGGCGCTGCCAAACACCGTCGCGCTGCCGCCGAGGTCGAAAGCCACGGTCGAGCCGCTGTCCGGCGAGGTCGTCTGGAACAGCAACGCCTGCGCAGCACCGCTTCGCCAGCCACCCTGCCCATTGTCGTCCAGCACCGCCGGGCTGGTGCCGAACGAGACCTGCGAATGGCCGATCGCCGTCAGCGCCCGCGCCAGCAAGAGGCCGTTCGGCGTGCCGAGACCGCTCACCAGATCGTAGCCGGCTGTCGCCGAATAGCCCTGCCCGGTCGGCTCCATGAAGAGATCGAGAACGGTGTTGTAGTAGCCCGACTTGGCGTTGTTGGGTGTGGTGAAGAAGCTCGTGGTATTGTTGCCGAGCTGGACGTCGTTGAACGAGCCCGGGGCGATCACCGCGGCGGTGTAGAGCAGGTCGTTGTAGAAGCCGAGGTCGGACAGGCCCTGGTCGGCGAAGATGGCGTTGAACTGCGTCGTCAGCGACGCCCACAACGGCGAGGCGGCGCTGGTGCCGTAGCCCTTGACGATCAGTCCCGCCTGTTGGTTGCCGTCGACATAGTTGCCGCTGAGGATCGCGTAGTACGAATCGCCGCCCGAGAGTGCCGCGACGTCGGGCAGGCCGCGGACGCCACCGGTCGACGACGAGAGCCCGTAGGCGCTCTGGTAGCTCGGTATCAGGAAGGTCGGGGAAATGCCGCCGGAACCGACATCCTTGCCACCGAAGGCGACCTGGAGCACCGGCGCGCCCTGGCGCACGCCCGATGTCACGACGAGCCCCTGCCACGCCGCCTCGAACAGCGCAGGCAGCGTCGCGGCGGCGCCGATCGGCGTCGGCGGGGCCGACGACAAGCTCGACGGCAGAGTGTCGAGACCGGCGGCGACCAGAGCGAAGACCGTGGCGGGATCGCCCTGCAGGGCAAGTCCCAGCAGCGACTGGAGCGTCTGGTCGGCTAGCGCACTCGGCAGGCTCGCGATCGAGGTACCGCCGACCACCAGCGCGTAAGGTGAGGAGTGGTCGCTGGTGTAGTTGGCGGCGCCGTTGGCGATGGCGGCGCTCGACCCGAAATCGCCGGCCGCCCGATGCAGCGACACGTCGGCGAGAACACCGTCGATCATCAGCTGCTGGAAGGCCCAGTAGAACGGCGACTGCGCCGTCCACTGGGCTTGGATGCCGTAGGAGCTGCTCACCACCGGCGGCTGACGGACGCTGTCGAAAAATGCCTGCTGGTAGGCGTTGTACGCCGTGCCGCCCAGCATGGCGTAGAGAAGCTGGGTGCTGTTGGGCGCGCCGCCGGCCAGCACCGATATGTCGAGCACCAGCTCGCCGCTGGTCGTGCCGGAGGCGTTGGTGCCGGAGACGATCTGGAATTGCGCCGGCGACACTTGCGACAGTCCGACCTGCGCTCGATACGCGTTGTAACCTTGGAACAACGCCTGCTGGTTGGGCACGTCGGCCTCGACCAGGGCGATCGGCGCCGTCGCGACCGCCGACGAGAGCGGAAAGTCATAGTGGCCGGCGATGGCGGCCGGCGTGGCGGCGACCGACTGGTCGCTGGCATTGGCGATCCCGAGCGGCCCCGGCGTCAGCGCGACTGGCGTCGAGACGAGCACGTTCGGGCTGGGGACGGTGACCATCCTCTCGAACCACAGGCCGGCGATCGCGTTGGCGCCGATCGCGCTGTTGAGCGAGAGATTGCCGGTCCAGGCCAGCGTCTTGCCGCTGCCGCCGGATACCTCGAGCAGCGACGTGCCGAACAGGTCGGCGAATTGGGTCCGGTCGAGCGTCACCCAGATCGTGCGATCGGCGGCCGACGAGACGTAGCCCAGCGCCGTCGGTGCGGCGAGCGCGCCATTCCCCACCACGCCGGCGACCTGGGTCACGGTGGTGTTGTAGAGCGCCGGATCGGCCCCGTACTGAGCCCACACCGCAGCCTGCGAGCCGAATGCCGCCAGGCCCGACTGCCGCTCCGCCCAGTTGCCCGAGATGAGCGACGTGGGATCGTTCGCCCGATCGAGAACCAAGCCGACCGTCACCGTGGCGTCGGCAGGCGCCTAGCCGACCGTGGCGGTCTGGCTGCCGTACTGGAACAGCTCCTGGAGCGGCTGCTGACTGCCCGCGACGAGCTGCTGATATTGCTGCGTGGTGTAGAGACCGCCGCCGAACGCGTCGAGGAAGGTCGAGTTGGGAAGCATGGCCATGCCAATCACCACCACTCAACTCTGAACACGACCATGCTATGGGCGCGTCGAGCGGCACGCAAGGCGCGCCGAGCGGCGCTGCGGTCAGAGCGTCAAGCCGCGTACGACGAAAGCGTTCAGCCGCTTGGCGAAGGCGGCAGGATCGGGCGGCACCTCGCCGTCGAGAATGTGCGCCTGATCGAGCAGCAGGGCGGCGAGATCGGCGACCTCGCCGTCCTTGCCGGCGCCGCGCGCACTGCCCACCGCCTTCACGAGATCGTGCCGCATGTTGAGCTCGAGGATGGGCTTGGCGCCGCTGCCGCGGTTGGCGCGGGCGAGCAGGCGTTCCAGCTCGCGATCGCGGCCATTGTCGCCGGCGACCAGGCAGGCGGCGCTCTCGGTGAGGCGTTGCGAGGCGCGCACCTCGGCAACCTTGTCGCCCAGCGCTTCCTTGACCGCGGTGAGGATGGCGCCTTCGTCGGCGGCGGCCGCCTGATCACCGGCCTTGGCCTCGTCGAGCAACGGCAGCTCGCCGAAATCGACGTCGCCCTGGCTCAACGAACGCAGCTTCTTGCCGTCGAACTCCGTCGGCATCATGGTCCAGAAGGCATCGATCGGATCGGTCAGCAGCAGCACCTCGATGCCGCGCGCGCGGGCCGCCTCGAGCTTGGGGTTGGCCTTGAGTCGCTCGGCACCCTCGCCGACCAGATAGTAGATCTCGGTCTGGTTGGGCTTGAAGCTCGCGACATAGTCCCTGAGCGAGCGCGGCGTCTCGCCCGCGGTCGTGGCAAAGCGCGCCAGCGCCAGAAGCTGGCCGCGCCGCTCGTGATCCTCGTACAGACCCTCCTTGAGGACTCCTCCGAAGGCCGCCCAGATCTTGCCCCAGGTCTCGGGCTCCTTGGCGGCGCAGCTTTCCAGCTCGCCGATGACGCGGCTGGCGAGGCCGTTGCGGATTTGAATCACCTGCGGGTTGTTCTGCAGCATCTCGCGCGACAGGTTGAGCGGCAGGTCCTCGCTGTCGACCACGCCGCGCACGAAGCGCAGATAGGCCGGCAACAGGTCGGCATCGTCGGTGATGTAGACACGCCGCACATAGAGCTTCACCCGCCCCTTGCGCGCCGGATCGGCGAGATCGAAAGGCGGCGTGGTCGGCACGAACAGCAGCACGGCATAAGCCTGCCGGCCCTCAACCTTGTAGTGCAGCGTCAATGCCGGTTCGTCGAACGCCATGGCGAGCGTGCGATAGGCCTGGGTGTAGTCGTCGGGCTTCAGCTCCGACTTGGCGCGCTGCCACAGCGCGCTGGCGGCATTGACCTGGCGGGCCTCGTCCTTGTCGCCCACAAGCTCGATGGGAAACAGGATGTGGTCGGAGTAGGTGCGGATCACGCGCTCCAGCTCGAAGGCCTGCAGGTAGCGCTCGGCCTCGGTCCTGAGATGCAGCACGATCTCGGTGCCGCGCGGCACGCGCCTGGCCTGCTCTTCGCTCGCCGGCGCCACGTCGAAGCCCGCACCACCCGCCGAGGTCCAGACCCAGGTCTCGGCGCCGCCGGCGCGCCGGCTGGTGACCTCGATGCGGTCGGCGACCATGAAGGCGGAGTAGAAGCCGACGCCGAACTGGCCGATCAGCCCCAATCCTTCCTTGGCGTCCTTCAGCCCCTTGAGGAAAGCCTTGGTGCCCGAACGCGCCACGGTGCCGAGGTTGTCGATCAATTCCTGGCGGTCCATGCCGATGCCGTTGTCGGCGATGGTCAGCGTCTTGGCCGCAGCATCGGGCTTCAGGCGAATCGCGAGCCTGTCGTCGCCGGCCAGCGGCTCGGGCCGGGCGATCGCCTCGTAGCGCACCTTGTCGAGGGCGTCGGAGGCATTGGAGATCAGCTCACGCAGGAAAACGTCGGTCTCGGAGTAGACCGAATGAACCATCAGGTTCAGAAGCTCCGCGACCTCGGCCTGGAATTGATGCGCCTCGGCGGCGCGGGCGTCCCCGTTCATTGATCCCTGTCCATCGCTATCGACCGGCGGGCTGCCTATAGCCCCGGAGAGGCCGGCCGCCAAGACGGCAATCGCCGCCGATTTGGTCAGTCGCAGCGAAGTTTCAAGTGCCAGCGCGGTAGCGCTGCCAGCCGGCGGCGCGCAAGCGACAGGCATCGCAAGCGCCGCAGCCGACGCCCCAGTCGTGGCGGCGGGAACGGTCGCCCAGGTAACAAGTGTGAGTGCGCTCGACGATGAGATCGACCAGGCCGTCGCCGCCCAAGGTGCGGGCCAGCGCCCAGGTTTCCGCCTTGTCGATCCACATCAGCGGCGTCTGCAGCGCCAGCCGTGCCTCCAGGCCGAGATTGAGAGCGACTTGCAGGGCCTTCACCGTGTCGTCGCGACAGTCGGGATAGCCCGAGAAGTCGGTCTCGCAGACGCCGGCCACGACGTGCTTGAGGCGGCGCTGGTTGGCGACGATCGCTGCAAAGGTGAGGAACACCAGGTTGCGGCCGGGCACGAAGGTGCTGGGCAGGCCGTCGGGGCGCGTGCCGAGCGGCAGGTCGGCGGTGAGCGCGCTTACGCTCACCTCGCCCAACACGTCGAGCGGCACGACACGGTCGGGCCCCAGCCGCGCCGCCCAATCGGCCGACAGCGCCCCAAGCCCACGCCGCACCGGTTCACGCACCTCCATCTCGACGGCGTGCCGCTGGCCGTAAGCGAAGCCGATGGTCTCGACGCGCCGATAGCGCGACAAGGCCCAGGCAAGACAGGTGGTCGAGTCCTGGCCGCCGGAAAATAGCACCAGGGCCGAAGACGGGTCGAGGTTCATTGCCCGACAATAGCCGCTTCTGTCGCCGCCTCGCAGCGCCTAGAACACAGTCCGGTGCAACAAGCATCTCCCAGGCGCGCGAATTCGACCGGATTGAACCGCGTGCGGTTCAATCCGGTGGGATTCCACTCTACTCTTACTGCCTCTCGAGGGAAGGACGCCTGACCGCATGACGCAGACGCTTTTCACCAACGCCAACCTCCTGCGCGAGGGCCAAGCCGACCTGCAGCGCGGCAGCGTCCTGGTCGAGGATGGTCACATCGCTCGCGTGTCGCCCGCATCGATCGCGGCGCGCGATGCGACGGTGATCGACGTCGGCGGCCGCACCCTGATGCCCGGGTTGATCGATGCCCACGCCCACATCACCGGCCTGTCGCTCACGCCCAAGAACTACGCCTTCCTGGCGGCCGACATCGCCATCGCCTCGGCGAACTATCTGCGCAACTGCCTGATGGATGGCTACACGACGATCCGCGAAGCCGGCGGCGCCGACCACACCACGGCCCGGCTGCTGGCCGAGGGCCAGATCATCGGGCCGCGGCTCTACTTCTCCGGCCGGGCGCTGACCCAGACCGGCGGCGGTGCCGACTTCCGCACGCCCCACGAGGAGACCGATCCGTGCGGCCATCCCAGCCCGTTCTCGGTGATGTCGGTGATCGTCGACGGCGTCGACGCGGTGCGCAAGGCGGCGCGCGAGGAGCTGCGCCGCGGCGCCAGCCAGATCAAGCTCTTCGCCTCCGGCGGCGTGGTGTTCCCGGCCGAGGGCCATGCCACGCGCTACGAGTTCAGCGTCGAGGAGCTCGGGGCGGCCGTCGAGGAGGCGGCCGCGCGCGGCACCTACGTGATGGCGCACGTCTACACCGACGAGGGCGTGCGGCGCTGCCTCGAAGCCGGCGTGCGCTCGATCGAGCACGCCAACTTCGTCGATGAAGCGACGGTGGCGATGATGGCCGAGCACGGCGCGTTCTACGTGCCGACCTTCATCTCGCTGGTCCAGCGCGTCGAAAGTGCCGCCGAGAACAACCTGCCGCAGCCGATCGTCGACAACCTTCACCGCACCATCGAGCGCGGCAAGCAGGTCTACCGCTGGGCGCGCAAGCACGGCGTGCCGGTCGGCCTCGGCACCGATCTGTGGGGTCCCGAGGCGCAGAAGGAGCAACTGCGCGAGCTGGAGCTACGGGCCGACCTCGATTCGCCGGCCGAGATCCTGCGCTCGGCCACCGTGGTCAACGCCGAGCTGTTGCAGGAAAAGGGCAGGCTCGGCACGCTTGCCGAGGGCGCCTATGCCGACCTGCTGGTGATCGACGGCAACCCATTGGCCGATCTCGGCGTCTTTCGCGAGCCGCGCAAGCGGCTGAAGCTCATCATGAAGGCCGGCACGATCTACAAGAACGAGCTGGCCAACTGACCATCGGAGAGCGCTATGGCGGAAATCCTTGCCCTCGGCATCTCGCACTATCCGCCACTATGGGGGCCGGACGAGCGCATGGCCTGGATCCTGAGGCGCATGCTGCAGAATCCCAAGCTGCCGGCGGCGCTGCGCACGCCCGACGGATGGCCCGAGCCGATGCGCGCCGAATGGGGCGACGACGAAGGCCGGTCCGCGGCGGCGCGACACCGCGAGACGTTGGTATCGTGGCTTGCCGAGACCCGTGCCGCGCTCGATGCCTTCAAGCCCGACTTGGTGCTGATGTGGGGCGACGATCAGTACGAGAACTTCAAGGAAGACGTGGTGCCGCCCTACTGCATCGCGGCCTACGACCGCATCAAGTTCGCGACGCCGCCCGGCAACGTGTGGGGCGAGACCGACAAGGTCTACGACCTGTCGGGCCATCGCACGGCGGCCAAGCTGCTGGCGACGCGGCTGATCGAGCAGGGCTTCGACACGGCCTATGCCTACAAGCCGTTGCATCATTCGCTCGGCCACGCCTTCGCCAATGCGATCCTCTATCTCGACTACGATCGCCGGGGTTTCGACTATCCGGTCGTGCCGTTCGCCATCAACTGCTACGGCCGCAAGGTGCTGGCGCAGCGCGGCGGCCTGCCGACGTTCGATCGTGAGATCGCCGACGCCGACCTCGATCCGCCGGCGCCGACGCCCCGGCGGCTGTTCGATCTCGGCGCGGCGACGGCGCGCATCCTGGCCGACTCGCCCTATCGCGTGGCGCTGCTCGCGTCGTCGAGCTGGAGCCACGCCTTCCTGACGGCCAAGAACAACTTTCTGTGGCCCGACGCGCCGGCCGATCGGCGTCTGTACCAGGCGCTGAAGGACGGCGACTGGACGACCTGGCGCAGCTTGACCGGGGCGGAGGTCGAGGCGAGCGGTCAGCAGGAGGTGCTGAACTGGTCGTGCCTCGCCGGCGCCTTGAGCGAACTCGGGCGCAAGCCGCAGCGCGCAGGCTTTGTCGA
>Ga0194132_10012822_pt1 | contig 10336 bp, 11 predicted proteins | sample TA2KigOf80mmetaG_FD_148612 | JGI IMG/M metagenome (GOLD analysis project Ga0194132, IMG submission 148612) | Freshwater microbial communities from Lake Tanganyika, Tanzania - TA2015054 Kigoma Offshore 80m | ecosystem: Environmental > Aquatic > Freshwater > Lake | place: Tanzania: Lake... | reverse complement strand
AAGCGCACGAGCGCGGCGAACGCGGCAAGGCTGACGGGCGGCGGCACGAGCGCGGGCGCGGCGGCCGCGAGCAGGACGACCGGGGCCGCAAGGACCGGGCCCGCAAGGTCGAGAAGCCGTTCGGCCCCCGCGCGCGGCGACGCGATCAGTACGCCGAGCGCGCCGGCAACCAGAAGGGCGAGCGGGAGATTGGGAAGGCCGCCGCCGAGCGCCTGGAACGCGCCGCCGAGCGACAGCAGCCCGGTCGCCACGAGCGCCGCGGCGACCGGAGCGCTCACCGCCGCCGTTGCAGGAAGAAGGTCGCGATCGCCGCGGCCTGCATCGCGAGCGCGACGCCGAGCACCACGTGCACCATCGTCTCCGCGTCGCGCGCGGTTCCCACAAGCAGCGCGGCTTCGGCGAGGACGCCGAGCGCGAGCACGAAGCCCACGCGCATGGTCCCTCGCCCCACGAAGTAGGCGATCCAGATCGAGAGGTGCGCGTTCGCGAGCGCCGCGATCGCATAGGGACCCGCGAGCGCGACCGCGCCCGGATACTGCGAGCCGACCACGATGCCGACGAAGAATGCGGGCGCGACAAGGTACGCGAGGGTGGCCATGCCGCTGGAGGCCAGGACGAAGCCGTGGGCGATCAGAAGCGCCCGCTCGGTCTCCTCGCCCCGCGCGTGCGCGCGGGCGGTGCGCTCCAGAAGGATGAACCCGACCGCGATCGGTGCGAACAGGATCACCTTGCCGAGCGTGATCGCGCCGGCGTAGGCGCCCGCCGCGTCGGCCCCGAGCAGCGGCCGCGCGAGGACGGCATCGAGGTTCGTGAGCGCCGCGTACGCGAGCAGAACCACGGCGGCGAGCAGGAAGAACCGCGTCTCCCGACCCGCCTGGGTGCTCTTCGCGTCTGCCCCCACGGTGGCCTCCCTGTGCGCGGCGCGCGCGGCGCCCAGCAGCGGCCGGAGCGCGAAGAGCGCGATGGCGAGGCCGATGATCGGCGCCGAGGACGCGCCGACAAAGGCGCCGGTGATGCCCCCGCCGGCCAGCACCAGCGCCGCCCCGATCGTGAGGCGCCCCACCGCCTGCGCCAGCAGAACCGCGCCCAGCCACCCGAAGGTGCGCAGTCCCTGCAGGAGTCCCTGCGTGAACGTGAGGAGCGCGGTGGTCAGGAGCGTGAGCCCGAGCAGCGCCACGGTCGGGGCCGGCAGCGCGAGGAGGTCGCCGAGCGGCCCCGACGCGAGCGCGATCAGGAGCGCCGGCGGTCCCGCGAGGAGCGCGATGCGCCGCAGCCACCGCAGCGTGAACGAGTGCAGCGTGTCCTCCTCGCCGCGCGCGCGATACCGCGCGGCGAGGCTCGCGGCCGCGGACTGGATGACCTGCGTGCTGATGGACTCCAGCAGCAGGTAGCCGAACAGCGCGGTGAGGATCGCGTACTCGGCCGGCAGCAAGAGGCGCGCCATCACGAACTGGTAGCCGAACGAGACGACGTTGCCGAGCATCGTCGCGGCATAGAGGAAGGCCGCCGCGCGGTCCGTGGCCAGCGCGGCGCGGATCAGGCGGACCCCAGGGTCAGGCGCGCACGGCGGGGTGCTTCTCGGGCGCGACCGCAAGGAAGTTCTTGATCAGCTCGGCAGCCTCCGCACCGTCGTAGTCCTCGATGCCGCCGGAGTCCGCGAGGCGCGCGATCTCGGGGTCGATCGGGATGCTCGCCAGGAGCGGTGCGTTCGCAGCGATGACGAGCTTCAGTCCCTGCGACGGGCCGAACACCTCGTTGCGCGAGCCGTCGGGCATCCGCACGTAGGCCATGTTCTCGACGACGCCGAGGATGTCGCCGCCCAGCTGCTTCACCAATCTCACGGCCTTGGTGACGATCATCGTCGCGAGCGCCTGCGGCGTGGTCACCAGGAGCACGCCCGAGATCGGGATCGCCTGCATCACCGTGAGCGGCGCGTCCGAGGTGCCCGGCGGCAGGTCGACCACCAGGTAGTCGAGCTCGCCCCACGCGACGTCGCTGAAGAACTGGCGGATCGCCCCCGAGATCATCGGGCCGCGCCAGATCACCGCCTCCTCCTCGGATGGCAGCAGCAGGTTCATCGACATGATCGGGATGCCGCCGCGCGAGCGGGGCGGGTTGAGCGTCTGGGTCTTGCCCACCGGCTGCGGCTTCTCGCGCACGCCGAACATGCGCGGGATCGAGGGGCCCGTGATGTCGCCGTCGAGCACGCCCACCCGGAAGCCCTCGCGCGCGAGCCCGGCGGCAAGCAGCCCGGCGACGAGCGACTTGCCCACGCCGCCCTTGCCGGACATGACCGCGATGACGTGCTTCACGCCCTTCTGCTCGGCCATCCCGCGCGGCACGCCCGCCGGCGCCCCGGCGGTCGCGCGGGCCTCCGGCAGGTTCGCCGGGAGCCGGCCGGTGTCGGCGAACGTGTTGAGGTCGCGCAGCAGCTCGTTCATGTCGATGCGGCCGCCGCCGTGGCCGGCGGCGCCTTGGGCGATCGTCTCGCTCTTGCTGATCGCGCACGACGCGCAGGACAGCCCGTACCGCGCGAAGATCCGCGCCGTGTCGGGCCAGCGGGAGGTGACGTCGCCGATCGGCATGTCGGCGGTGATGAGGGCCACTACGCACTCATGTTAAGGCCGCGGGCGCGGAGCGCACGCGCGAAAGCGGCGAGGGCGAAGCACACGGTCGCGACGAGCACGATCGTCCCACCCGATGCGGTGTTGAGGAAGTACGAGAGCTCGATGCCCAGCATGCCGGACAGGGCCGCGACGGCGAGCGCGATGACCAGGAGCGAGCGCATGTCCCGCGCGAGGAGACGCGCCGTGGCCGCGGGCGTCACCAGCATGGCGACCACGAGCACCACGCCGACCAGCTGGATGGACACCGCGATCGCGAGCCCGATCAGTCCCAAGAGGAGCGCGTCGTAGCGCAGCACCGGCAGCCCGGCCGCCTCGGCACCCGTCGGGTCGAAGCTGACGAACACCAGCTCCTTCCAGGTGAGGGTCAGCAAGACGGCGATCACCGCGGTGAGGACCGCCGCGACGAGCAGCTGCTGATCGGTGATGCCCAGCACGTCGCCCAGCAGCACGCCGAGCAGATCGCCGGTGTACGACTTGATCGCGCTGAACATCACCACACCCAGCGCGAACATGCCCGCGAACACGACGCCGATCGCCGTGTCCTCGCGCAGCCCCGCCCGCCTGGCGAGCAAGCCGATCGCGAGCGCGCTCGAGACCGACGCGACCGCCCCGCCGATCGTGAGGTCGAGCCGGAGGAGGAACGCGCCGACCACGCCGGGGAACGCCGCGTGCGCGACCGCATCACCCAGGAACGCAAGGCCCCGCAGGACCACGAACACCCCGACGCTCGCGCAGACAAGCGCGACGAGCAGCGCTCCGGCCATCGCCCGCTGGACGAAGCCGTACTGGAGCGGCTCGAGCAGGCTCTCCATCAATGGTGCGCGTCGGCCGGCGCGTGGCCGCCGTACGTGCGACGCAGGACGTCCGCATCGCGGAGCAGCTCCGCGCTCCCGTCCGCGACGATCCCGCCGTTCATGCACACCACGCGCGGGAAGTGGGCGAGGACGCTTCCCAGGTCGTGCGTGGAGACGAGAACCGTCTTTCCGCCGCGCGCGAGCTCCTCCAGCACGGCCATCATCTGCTCCTCCGTGGTGGGGTCGACGCCCGTCGCGGGCTCATCCAGCAGAAGGAGCTCCGGATCGGCCGCGAGCGCGCGTGCCACGAGGATCCGTTGTCGCTCGCCACCGGAAAGCCCCGACACGAGCCGGCGCCGCAGGTGCTGGGCACCCACCCGTTCGAGCGCCTGGGTGGAGGCGGCGCGGTCCGCGGCGCCCGCGCGGCGGCCCACACCCAGGCGCGGGATGCGGCCCATCAGCACGACCTCCTCCGCCAGAAGCGGGAAGTCCCAGCGCACCTGCTCGGCCTGCGGCAGGTACGCGATCCGGCTCGCCGCCCGTCCCGCCGGTGCACCGAGCGCCTGCACGGAGCCCGCGCGCGCCGGCAGCACCCCCGCGATGACCTTGAGCAGGGTCGACTTGCCCGAGCCGTTCGCCCCGATGAGCGCGATGAGCTCGCCGCGCTGGACCTCGAAACTGAGGTCGTCAAAGACAAGCCGGTCCGCGTACCCAGCGCGCAGGCCGCGGATGTCGATCACTTCAGAGCAGAGACGATCTTATCCACCAGCAGCGTCATCATGCCGACGTACGTGTCGGCCGGTGGCTGGTCCCCGGCGTCGGAAGGCAGGTCCGTGACGACCCGCGCGACCCCGGCCTCGCGCGCCAGCGCCTCCGTGAGCCTGGAGGAGGCGCCGCTCTCCGCGAACACCGCGGGCACTCCCGCGCGCCTGACATCCGCGACGAGCGCGGCCAGTGCCGCCGGCGACGGGTCCTTGCCCGCCTCCGGCTGCACGAAGCCCACGACGCGGAACCCGTACGCACGCGCGAAATAGCCGTAGGCGTCATGGGAGGTAACGAGCACGCGGCGGGACTGCGGAATTTCCGCGACCTTGCGCTTGATCTCGGCGTCCAGCACGTCCAGGCGCCGCCCGTACTCCTGCGCGCGCTGCGCGAAGCCGTCGGCACCCTGCGGGTCGAGCGCGGTGAGGGCTTCACGGATGCGCTCCACGTAGCGCTTGGCGAGCTGGACGTCGAACCACAGGTGCGGATCGTCGGCCACCACCGGGAGCCCCTTGGTGAGCTCGACCGTCCGCGCCGAGGCGCCGCGGACCAGGTCCTCGGCCCATTCGTCGAGGTGGTGCCCGTTCAGCAGCACGAGCTTCGCCGTGCTCACCCGGCGCGCGTCCTCTGGCCGCGGCTGGTAGTCGTGAACCTCGACGCCGGGCGGCACGATCGACGCCACCTTCAGCCGGTCGCCGGCGACGTTGCGCGCGAGGTCGGCGAGCACCCCGGTCGTCGCGAGCACGTCGGGGGTGGCGAACGGGTTCCACGAGGCGCAGGCAGCGCTGACCAGCGTGGACAGCGCGAGAAGCAGCGCGACGAACGATCTCATCATGCTGAGAATGATAATCGGTCTTGCGTTGGGGCGGCAAGGCCCGCCGAGCGCCCCTAGACTCGGATCGGTGCCTACGGCGAACACGCTCGCGGCCCGGATGAGCGGAACCGGTCGCCGGCTCACCACCCAGCGGGTGGTCGTCGCCGAGGCGCTGGCGGCGGCCAAGCAGGCGCTCTCCGCTCAGGAGCTCTTCGAGCGGCTCCGCGCGCGCCATCCGCGCATCGGGCTCGCGACGGTGTACCGGGCGCTCGAGCACCAGGTCGAGCTGGGCATGGCCGGCCGGCTGGAGCGGGCCGGACACGTCTCCGCTTACGTCGCGTGCCAGCCCGAGCACCACCATCACCTCGTCTGCGCCGCATGCCAGCGCGTGGAGGACCTGGACGAGGCGCTGCTGCGGCCGCTGCTCCGCTCGGTCGACGAGCGGCACGACTTCCAGGTCGATCACGCGCGGCTCGATTTCTACGGGCTGTGCGCCCGATGCCGGAGGAGAGGCGCGCGGACCTAATCAGCGCAGGTGCGTGACGATCGCGCGCTCATTGGCGCGCATCAGAGCGAAGTAATCGGTGACCGAGTCGGTGAACGTGTCGGTGAAGAGCTCCGCGACGGTGATCCCCAGGTCGGCCGCGACACGCTCCAGGACGCGAGCGGAGAACTGCGGCTCCTTGAAGGCGACGGTGAGCCGCTCGCGGCGAATCAGGTCGTGTAGCTCGGCGATCTCGCGGGCCGTGGGCTCCACGCCCGGTTGCTTCAGCACATGCGCGACGACCGTGAAGTGGTACCGGGCGGCGAAGTACGCATACGCGTCGTGGAAGACGACGAGCTTGCGCTTGTCCGCGGGGATGCGGGCGAACGACGAGCGCAGCGACGCGTCGAGCGCGAGGAGGCGCTCCCGAAGCCGGTCGGCGTTCCGCCGGTAGTCAACCGATCCCCCGGGGTCGATGTCGCGGAGGAGGCGCAGCGTCGGCTCCAGCATCTCGACGACCTTGTGTGGATCGAGCCAGAAGTGCGGATCGCCCTGCCGGAGGTCATGGACGTGATCGCCGTGATCGATCACCACGTCCCGCACGATCAGGTCGATCGCCTTCGCGTACTCCAGCTGCATGACGCCCGCCTCCGACGCGGCCTGCCGGAACGCCCCGGACTCAAGAAAGCGCTCGTTGCTCGCGCCGACGTACAGGAGGGCGGCGCTCCGGGTTACCCGCGCCACGTCGCGCGGCGTCGCCTCGTACGTGTGCGGGTCCGCTCCCACGGGGACGATCGACCAGACGTCGCCGCGTTCCCCGACCACCTGCCCGACCAGGTCCGCGAGCAGGGGGAACGACACGGCGATCGACAGCCGCTCCGCCGGAGCAGGCCGGGACGCGCACGCGACGGATCCGAACAAGACGATGACGGCCAGAAGGGTTGGAAGGTGCCGGCGCACCAAGGCGCCGGCACCTTCCAGAGGGGGGTGGATTAACGAAGGAAGAGGTCCGCGGGCTTGACCCCGGTCTGGACCGCGAAGAGGAAGCCTCCGGACTTCAGCGGCGTCGGGACGGAGATGGACCCGGACACCTTCATCGACTGGGTGTCGATGACGGCGACCCGCCCATCGCCGCCGTTCGCGACGAACCCGAGACGCCCGTCGGGCGTCATCGTGCCCGAGCGCGCCTCTCGCCCTGCGGTGGGAACGCCTTTGGTCGGCCCGTTGCTCATCGCCTGGAGCGGAATACGCCCGACGATCTGATGGAGCGTCTTGGATGACGGATCGATGTCGATCAGCTTCGCCTCGTCGCCGTCGGGATGGACGCCGAAGGTGAGCAGGTAGGGCCGTGAGAGTCCGAAGCGGCTGCCTACCACGCCCTTGCCGATCGAGAAGCGGCGCGGCGTGCCGTCCTTGGCGTCGATGACGTGCAGGTCCACCTGCTGTTCGGCCCACTGCTCGGGGGAGCCCGCCGGCTGGGTGAGGACCCCGTAGATCCGCGCGCCGTCGGCGCTCAGGCGCGGTCGGGCGTTGCGACCGCCCTTGAGCCCGTCGACGTCCCATGCGATCAGGCTGGGCGTGCGAAGGCGCCCCTCCTGCAGGTCGGCGACGTTCATGCCCTTCGGCGTGGTCACCCAGAACCGATTCAGCGGCGGGGAGAACACGGCCCCGTGGGACCCGGTCTCGACCTGGACCGTGCTGGTCGGGATCACCCGGCCGGCGAGCAAGTCGCGTACGAGGTACGTGCGCACCTCGCCGCCGACGCTCGCCGTCATCGTCAGGGGATTCCCGCCGAGCGCGGGGTGGAGCTCCTCATCGGCGCGCATGGGGATCTCGACCGCGGTGTTGGTAAACGTGGCGAGATCGACGAGGTTCGCGTACTCGAACGTCGTCTTGTCCTGCTGCGAGGCGCCAACCCAGTACTTCCCCTCAGGATCGATGCTCGACCACACGATGCGGCCGCCCGCGCTCAGCTTCACGCGCTGCGCGATCGACGGCCTTCCGTCCTCGGTGAAACGCAGCGCGAGCAGCTCGCCGGATTTGTCGTCCGTGAAGAGGATCCGGCCGTCTGCGAGCGCAAGGGCTCCGTTGTGGACTCCGAACTTGACGCCCTCGAGCTGCCCTGCGAGCGCCAGCTCCGGGAGGCGGTAGGAGTAGATCCGCTCGGCTTGCGGATCCGCCACGAGGAGGAATCCCTTTCCATCCGGAGTGGCGGGGGTCGCGGGAGCGAGAGGCAGACCGCACGCGACAAGGAGTGCGGCGAGCCCCAGGGCCAGAAGCCGTCGGAGACCGTTCATCGACATCCCTCCTATCCTGAGATTCATTCTCAGTAGACTGAAGGATGCCATAGATGAGAATCGTTCTCAAGTCGCTTTCTTCAGACCGAGTGGCCGTCTCCGACGAGAGCCACGGCCACCAGGGTCGTCACCGGCACGCACAGCACCAGCCCGATGCTCGCGACGATCGCCTGCAGGAGCGCCTCGACGATCTCCTCGCTGTTGAGCGCGGTCCCGAGCGGCGCGTAGCCCATCGAGAGGAACACGATCAGCGGCAGCGACGCGCCCGCGTAGGCGAAGGCGAGCGTGTTCACGAGCGAGCCGATGTGGTCCCGCCCCACGTTGAGCGCCGAGTCGTACAGCCGCCGGCCGCGCAGCGACGGGTCCACACCGGCCAGCTCGAACGTCGCGGACGCCTGGCCCACGCTCATGTCGATCAGCGCGCCGAGCGAGGCGACGACGATCCCGGCGAGAACCAGACGCGACGTGTCGATCGGGACGGGACTCCCGACGACCACAAAGACGGCCTCCTCCGTGGCGAGACCCGTCAGCTTCGCCGCCGCGACCGCCAGTGCCGAGAGCGCCCCCACGAGAACGAGGCACACCAGGGTTCCCAGAAGGGCGGCGGTGCTCTTGCGCCCGACGCCGTGGACGACATAGACGGAGGCGGTGAGCACGACGGCGGACCCCACAAGGACGGCGACCACGGGATCCGCGCCGGAGCGGATGGCCGGGACGACGCCGAACAGGATCACCGTGGCGCTCGCGGCGAGGCCGACGATGGAGGCGATCCCCTGGATCCGGCCGACGACGGCGAGCGCCGCGACGAGCAGCAGCGCGAACGGCACGACCGCGGGGAGCCGCACGACCTCCTGGATCGCGTAGCTGCGCTCGCTTCCGCTGCGCACCTCGGTGAGCAGGACCCGGTCCCCCGCGGCGAGCAGTCCGCTCTCGTTCAGCATCCCGCGCCCGCGCCACTCGAGCGTGGCCCGGTCCCCGCGGTAGAGGCCGCCGTCGACCTCGACTTCCAGGCGCTGAAAGGGCTGGTCCGGGGTTCCCGGTGCGGGCCGCACGCCGGACTCCAGGACGCGGACGACGTGCGCCTCCACCACGTGCCCGCCTCTGCCGGTCGTGAGGTCGCCGCAGCCGGTGAGCAGGAGCGCGAGCGCCGCGCCGAGCAGGAGCCGCATGGAACGAGCCTACGGGTGGCCGCATGTTGCAAGTTGTCGCAGTAGCATGGACCGGACACGAGGAGGACGCACGACATGCTCGCAGCACCCCAGCCGCTTCACGCGCCGGACGGCTTCCTCTCCCCCGCCATCGCGCTCGCGATGTGGGCGCTCACGGCGATCGTCGTGGCGATCGCGGTCCGCCGCGTGAGCCGCACGCTGGACGAACGGGCCGTGCCACTGCTCGGCGTGATGGCGGCCTTCATCTTCGCGGCGCAGATGTTCAACTTCCCCGTCGCGGGCGGCACCTCCGGGCATCTGCTCGGCGGGGTCCTGGCCGCGGTCCTGCTGGGGCCTTGGGGCGGCACGCTGGTCATGGCGTGCGTCGTCGGCGTGCAGGCCCTCGTGTTCCAGGACGGCGGCCTCGTGGTGATGGGCGCGAACATCTTCAACATGGGCGTGGTCGGAACCCTCGGCGGCTACGCCCTGTATCGCGCGGTCGCGGCGGTCGCGGGGGGCGAAGCACGCATGCGCGTCCCGGCCGCGGCGATCGCGGCATGGGCGTCGGTCGTTGCCGCCGCGGCCCTGATGGCCGTCGAGCTCGCGCTCTCCGGCACGACCGACCTCGCAATCGCCCTGCCGGCGATGCTCGGAGTCCACATGCTGATCGGCGTGGGTGAGGGGCTCATCACGGCCGCCGCGCTCGGCTTCATCGCCGGCACGCGCGCCGATCTCCTGACGATCGCCCGCGGAGGTGCGTCGTGACCGCCGCCGCCGCACGCGCATCGCGAAGCTGGATCTGGGTCGCCCTCGCGGTCAGCGCCGTGATCGCCGTGCTCGCCTCGGTGTTCGCCTCGTCCGACCCCGACGGCCTGGAGCGGGTGGCCGAGGACACCGGATTCCTCGAGCGTGCCCAGGGCGCCCTCTACGAGATCCTCCCCGACTACACGATTCCGGGCGTCGAGGGCACTCCGTCGACGGCCCTCGCCGGCATCGCGGGCATCGCGCTCGTCTTCGTCCTCATGCTCGCTCTCAGCCGCGTGCTCGCGCGGCGGCGGTGAGAGCGGGCCTCGACCGGTACGTCCTGGGGACGAGCCCGCTGCACCGGGCCGATCCCCGGGTGAAGGTCGTGGTCGCGCTCGCCGGGATCCTCGCGATCTCGCTGCTCCCGCCGGGCGCCTTCGCCGCGCTCGCGGTCGCGCTGATGTCGGTCGCCCTGCTCGGAATGGCCGCCGGCGTCGGCCCGCTCCGCGCCGCGCGCGGGGGGTTCATCGCGCTTCCCTTCACGCTCGCCGCGGTGCCGCTCGTCTTCACCCGCGCCGGTCAGCCGCTCGCGACACTGGACGTCGGCCCGCTCACCCTCGCCCCCACCGGCGAGGGAGCCGTCGCGTTCGCAACCATCCTCCTCAA
>Ga0194132_10012821_pt1 | contig 10336 bp, 6 predicted proteins | sample TA2KigOf80mmetaG_FD_148612 | JGI IMG/M metagenome (GOLD analysis project Ga0194132, IMG submission 148612) | Freshwater microbial communities from Lake Tanganyika, Tanzania - TA2015054 Kigoma Offshore 80m | ecosystem: Environmental > Aquatic > Freshwater > Lake | place: Tanzania: Lake Tanganyika... | reverse complement strand
TTTTTGCTGTCGCATCGCTCGAGCCATAAGCGCCTCAGTTAAGGCACCGAAATCACAGGACGGGGGTCCCCGTTCTTACTAAAATGGCATCGGCACACCGGGGGATAACTTTAGGTAGGTATTTAAGTCGCTGAAACGACTGCTCAAACGGCGCTGAATTCCGCCACCGTGATTGGCTGAAGGAGCTGAGATTTTGGGGAGTTGGACTATCTTTGCTATAGGTGCTCGTTAAGCCGAGCTACAGTCGCCAACAATCAGAGGTCAATTTTAGGTAGTAATCCGCTCAATAGCCGCTTTAAAAAGTTCCGGTGACCACGCCTCTAGTGACCTTTGATCCGGCAAAAAGCGCTGCAGGTCGCTTTTGGCTGCATCAATGTCTAGCTTTTCTAACCGCGCAAGAGCCCACGACCGAAAGGCCGGAGCAGTAAAGGCCTCCTGCCTCAGCAAGTGGCCGGACTCGCGCAATTTAGCTTCGAGGTAAGCAAGGTTTGGTTTCACCCCTCGACCGACATACCAAAGCAGATCGTAGAAGTCGCGTCCCTTTACGTTGGTGATGCGGTCGCGGCAAAATGTTGCATGTAACTTTCCTGCAAACAAACTCGGCAGATCAAATGTCGTGACAGTAAATGCCTGAGGCCAGAAGAATTGCTTCACTTCTGTCGCAAAACCAAGAGCAGGCGACGTATCTACCTCAAACTTAACTTGCAAAAGCTCACCCTTGGTCGCCCGAAAAGGCGACCCGATCTTAATCAGGTGGACGAGTGTATCGGCTTTAACGAAAGCTGATTCGGTACTGGTTTGCGTCTTTTTAGCCTTAGTCTCTACATTAGCCTCAAAGCCATATGCAGCCAGCTCCTCTCGGACGCCGCTGCAATACGAGGCCAGCTTAAAGCGAGCATCTGAACGAAGAAGCGTGAAGTCTAGGTCCTCAGAAAAGCGATCCAAGCCGTACAGTATTCGCAATGCAGTACCACCGTAAAAGGCTGCATGCTCGAAGAATTTAGCACGCCACAAACCAAGTAAGGTGATTTCCTGTATGATCTCTCGAAGGGCATCCTTCTCTTGCTCTGGGGTCTTTGCTCGATAAGATTTGACGCGATCTACGATGATATCGTTCATGAACCTAGCCTTTTTGCCAGTAAAGTCGTGAGAACTTTGACGCACCTTTTGTGATAAACACTCTCGATTTTGCGCATGCGACTTAGAGAGTAGACATGGCGCCGATCTAAATCGAGACGCAGATCGTGAGTCAAATAGTCGTCCATAGCTTCTGTCGAGTTTAGATCCTTACGGCGCCAGATTATGTCTACAATGGCTTTTTCTGGTGTTGCGATCTGATAGGGTTGCGTTGGACTGAGTTCCACGCGGCGGATACCCACGCTATATAACCGTGCCGGCAACGGCTCATAACTGAATACACCCACCGGAGTATCGAACTGCTTGCGTCTGCCGAGTGTCATGCAAGTCACTGCGTGCACCCGCTCGGGAATAAGTCCGTACATGCCCAGCGCATAATGCTGCGACACGTATGACGGTCCGTACACCATATTGGCGAGAACCGGCAGACTGTAGGGAGCATCACCGCGAACATAGAGCCCCTTCTTGACCCTGACCAAAGAACCGGACGCAATTAGACTGCTGATCTTATTGCGGGGGAACTTATAGTGCCGCAGCAAATAAATCAATAAATTATAATCAATTTCGCTGGTTATGGCTTCCTTTAGAGGGTCTCGCATGATTTAATAGCTTCCAGTATGTTGCCATTTTATCAACATAGTGACAAAAAATTAGATAAGACATCTTAGCCGGTATGTGGACAAAAAATCAACATACCAGTCAATTCAGATGAAGCATCTTTGCCACTGATACCAGCAGCGGCCAGCGGCGTCGGTTGTTTACTGCATCAGGGGGCGGTCAAGGCGATCCACTAAGGTTTCGCGTTAGCGAATACCGCCGCTAAATCCGTTTGGATAAGCAAATTGCATCGAATATTATCCCCTCGCTCTTTGACAAGTAAGGTACGGGTTCGATGCCCAAAACATGGCATCGGTAAAAACCTTATTGTTGTGTCGAGTGTACCTGTGCGTAGCTACACTCACCCCGCGCTAACGCGGATTAAAACTGACACAACTTTCTAGCGTACAAATCATTTTAGACCCTGGAACGGGGTTGCTCGCTGCAAGGCGGGTATCGGACGTGGAGTCCACATAAGACCAGCTTAGCGAAGCGAATCTGGCAAGGACGGCGAAGCGTCAAAAAAGACGAGAAAGCGAGAAGCTTCGGCTTCAAGCAAGTATCGGAAGCCTTACCCCTTTAGGGGTAGCGGTAGTTCACCTGATTGGACGAGAGTGACGTCACATTCCCGTCCGAATCGCTTCTGATGGTATTCAGTACACGAGTTTGCCATGAAGGCGCCAGTTCTAGGCTGAACCGCTTTTATTGGTGAGATCTATGCCAGTCTGGGAAGTGCTGGCACCGCTAATTTGCCGCTAATCGATCGGCGCCGTCGTTCCAAAACCGACCTTGTTATACATAAATTACACGATATTGACATCGATCGTTGTTCCGTTTGACTTCAAAAGTGATGGTTAGGAGGTCGGTATGTCAGTCAAAGTTTCTCCAAAGTTTCAGGTGGTAATCCCGGAGGCTGTCAGGGTCGCGATCGGCGTTACCCCAGGTTCACGCATGGAGGTCATCGCAAAGGGCAAGGTCGCATACCTAGTACATGTCCCCGATGGGGCTGAATTGCAACTAGCTCTTGCTGGAAAGCTAGATCAAGCCAAATTCCGCGATAAGAAGGATGAACTGCTACCACCCACGCCTCACACGCTCTGGCGAGCGCGCTCCGTTATGGGTGGAGTTTCGTGCTTCACCGGACGGGTAACCCCGCCCTCCACACCTGAGGACGGTTCCCGCCCCGTGACAAAGCCTGTCAAAGCATAATTCAAGATCACGCGTGCAGCATTCACGTCCCGGTCAAGTCTGAGCCCACAGCTTGCACATGAATGCGTGCGCTCAGACAGTGCCTTTTTCTGGACCACTCCGCATCCGGAGCAGCTTTGCGATGGCTTGACCTTCCTGGTTGGTATTTCGATGTAGGGAATACCAGCGTCTGCCGCTTTGAATTCCAATAATGCGAAAAACTTGCCAGGGGACGTATCAAGAATGCTGCGATTCAACCCTTTCTTATGTGCTCCACCGTGGGCTGTCATGCCCTTGATGTTCAGAGCCTCTGTGGCTACGAACCTGGACTCGCGCAATATGCGAGCACTGGTCTGGTGCAAAAAATTGTCCCGCTGATTAGCCAGCCTCTCATGGCACGAGACCAGCTTCTGCTTGGCTTTGGACCTGTTCTTGGATCCTCTCTTTTTGCGGGATAACTGACGCTGCGCTTTCTTTAGTTGGCAGTCGTACTTTTTAAAGTGACGCGGATTTTCGATGAGATACTGGGCGTTATCTTCAGTAACGACGGTCACAAAGGTGGCAGTACCCCAGTCAATCCCGACGGCCGCTTGGCCACTAGCGCGGTGTGGCCGCAGCGTCGCAAAGGTGATCGATGCAAACCACTTACCGCTGGCCTTTCTTATGATCTCAACAGTCTTAGGTTGGCCTGGATCACGGTTACTCTTGGCCTGATCCATAAACCTAGGCCGTCCACGTACTTGTAAATTGCCAACTCCACTAAGGTGCAGAGTGCCATGTACGTAATCCGCATTAGGCTTGAACTTCCAGCCATCCCCATGCGCTGCATATCCCCAGCCTTTAAAGCGATCGAAAGCCTTGAACCTTGGGAATCCGGGAGCAGCCTCTCCCGCCTTCACACGCCTAAAAAATGCCTGAAACGCCCTCTCAAGGCGCCGCAAAGTCACTTGCTCTGACTGGGCATTAAGGGCGGCATATGCCGGGAATTCAGCCCTGAGCTGTGTCAGCTCTTTGGCTTGGTCGTAGTAGTTGAGGCTCTTACCGCAGCGACGATAAGCATCAATGCGCTGCTCCAGTGCCGCGTTGTAAAGGCGCTGATGGAGACGAATAACCTCGACCATCTTATTGCCCTGTTTGGTCGAGGGGTAAATGCGGTATGTAACCTTGCGCTTGACCTGTTCCATAACGACAAAAACTACGAATTTGGGGACTTAAATACGTCGGCAAGGTGGATACTCTCATGTCTTTAAAAACATTGCGAGCGACCTAATTCTCATCAAAATAAAACTACAGCATTGCCCCATCATGGACCGCTCACTTCGCTTTGCGAAGCTCACGGTGTTTCGGCCTTCACCACCAACCAAGCCTCAGAACCTAAAGCGTCCTACGGTATGGTTGGAGTACTGGCCGACTTCCCGATAGAATGGCTGACGCGCGGTAAACGTCTGACTAGCTGCCAGCGCTATATGGACAAAAGCCATATCGTCGGGGTGCCGTCGCTCGTAGTTTTTGAAGTTTGCCGCAAGGTAACCACGAGGGTATCTGAAGATGAGTCCCTCCGAGTTGCCGCTTGGCTCAGGACGTTTGGGAATTTAAATCTCAGTGATGAGGTTGCTCTCCACGCCGTCGACCTTTCGATCGCGTATAAATTGGGCATGGCCGACAGTCTTGTTTTAGCCCATGCAATTAGAGAAAATGCGCAGCTCGTTACCTTAGACAATGACTTCTCTACGATCAAAGACGTAGTCGTTATTCGAGCTTGACTCCTAAAACGTCAACGCTAAAAATTGCATCGCAGAAGTTTCAGCTAGCCACCACTGCGCCGCTAGCAGCCGCATCCCTATCAGCGCCGCCACTGGTATTTGAGATGGGGATTGGGAATCTTATTGGTACTTGGCGATGTTGTCGGCTGTACACAACCTGTAAGATCCAGAGCAGGAGCATCCTGCCACCGCTCGACATTTGACAGCTGCACCGGACCAATCAACTCATTAGCGTCGTTGACGACTAATTTGGATGCATACGCAGTCGTCATTTATTTTCAGGTACGCGCCTCCCGTACCTCCGTGCACGCGCCATTGACGCTCAGGCACCAAAGCCCCCATTCCAATGTTGCTGCTGCCGCATGTCATCGTAAGAATTGCTCAATACGACAAGTAATCCACTAACGGTAAATTCGATTGCATCGGCATCGCATCAACGTAATTCCAACCAATTAATAAAGTAAGCGGTGCTGTTGCCGCTGACTTTGATAAATTTGTAATAATGACCTCTCGGCACTAAGACCAAAAGTTGATCATGATTGTCGGCGTATATGACCGCCTGGATAGCGCCTCGTCGACGCAACATTTTTCACACAAACACCGTCTTGAAGCACGGTGCAGACAAGCCTCGCTCTCGGGAGTGCGTCCCCTATCTAGTCACATTCATTAAACAGAGCCTTTTTTCTAGCCTGCAAATCGCCCCCAGAACCTATTAAATGAACAATCGACATAAATGGAACCACTACCCTGCAGATAAACAAGCCAAACCGTATCTCCGGCATTTAGATAGGTGCTGGTTACCCCTTGAAAGGGGTCCCATGTATTCGCCTGTTTGTACTGTACGAAATGGTTAAAGCCGGTGCCATTTTTATAAAATGCAACGCGAAGATCACCACTCGCGGCATTTGGCATAAGTAAATTGAATCCAAATTGGTAAACACCAGAAGCTGGTGCTGTGAATTTGCCATCGGTGCTGTTGTAAGCATTGCCAATATTAGTAATTACAGTCTCCCAAATGATGCCGTTTCCAGGATTTATAGTATTTGAGCAAAGTTTTGCTTCAAAGAAGGTTTGACCGGGAGTAGAAACGTTACCATTGCTACTAATAGCCATGCGAAACAGGCCGGAAGTGTCGTCCTGGATTACGTAGGCGCTATTTGTGTCCCCTCGTATCCCGGCGCGCCATTGTCTTGACCCATTGCTAGAGACGTAGCCAAGGTTTGCCGAGGTGCCAGAAGAGTAGATGTGCATGAGGTCGACTGGAGATGTCGTCCCGATCCCAACGTTGCCGGATGCTTGGATGTTTAAAAGGTGCTGATTCCCGTAAAATCCTAGGCCAATGCGATTCGCGGTACTTCCCGCGCCCGCATAGTTGAAACTGATTTCGTAGGCATTGTTTAGTGAATTGGCGTTTCCTACAAGCATGGCTTTGTAGGTTTGCGTGGAGTCGACAGCGTTTAGTGCCCAGGCCGGATGGGAAGCACCTGAAGTTCCAACAATGGTGCCGTTTGCTCTTATTGCTCCTGCGACGTCGAGGTTGAAACCTGGCGCCGTAGTTCCAATCCCGACGTTGCCATTCGCCCTCAGGCTCATGACCTTACTAGTGTCTGCTGCGCCGGCGCAGCGCGCTAACGCATTGTTTGAGGACCCTGGACCTAAGAAACTCTCACATGCTGCGCCGGCGCAGCTAGCATTTAGCACCTCGGAGGTGTTCCTTTTAATTTTTGAATTCCGTCACAATCAAACTACGGATGCCAAAACCAGCGGAATCATTGTGCCAATTCTCTGTCCCGGAACGCGTCGCATATTGCACTCTTACCACGTGTGCCCCTGCGGCTACAGACATGATGCAGTCCATGTGCATGGGCCGATAATTCCAACCTGAATGTTCGCCAAGTTGCGCTCGACAATTTGTGGGTTCAACGTCGTCCACAACTACACGGTACTCGGTGAGTGTCGTGGCACTTGAATGCTGGCAGCGGCTGATATTGGCCACGACCCAAATAGTTGAATTGTCAGTGGATACGGATACTGCCATGTCGGTCGGTAAGCTTGCCCATGAGGTTGACGAGCCCGATTCGGTTGCTGGGGCCCAAGTTTGATTCACCAATTGCTGAGTCACGCCCTGAGCGCGGACCTTCCCTGCTACGTCCAGTCTCTGTTGGGGAACTGTCGTTCCGATCCCGACGTAGCCGGAGTTCGTAAATCTGACTCGCTCAAAACCATCGTTGTAAAACGCAAAATCACCGCCACCAGTCTGAGTGACAAGAGTGAGAAACATGCCGGTGTCGCCGTCGCTCGCAAATGTATACCCGAGGTTCGTTGTATTATCTGCGGCCACGGGTAAGCCCTTGGACGCCCTAACTCCACCTACCACCTGCAGGGTTCCTGCCGGAGCGGTCGTACCAATGCCGACGTTGCCGCTGGACGTCAATCGCATTCGTTCAACAGCATTAGTGTAAAACTCAACTTGGCCGTCACCATCGCTGAACATACCAGAGTCGTTGTCCCCTGGGCTGGAGAACGCGTAGCCTTTGTTACTTACACCATTAGCGCCCGGCGCTCCTCCTAGCGCTCTCACGCCACCCGCGACATCAAGGCTGGTCGATGGCGCCGTGGTCCCGATCCCGACGTTGCCGTTTTTCAGAATCGTCATGTTGACTTGACTGGTATTTGAAATCGCACGAAAGCTGTCATCTGTATGACTATCGAAACCCATTAGCTGGCCATCAGTCTGTTTCATCAGGAAAGAATAGTTGTTATCTACGATTACATGGCCGCCAGTGACTCTAAGCTTCGCATCGGGGTTCGTAGTCCCAATCCCGACGTTGCCAGACGGGGAAACGATCATCCTAGTCGCGCCCACGGTTTGGTCCCAAAAAGCTAAATATCCCGGTCCGTATGAGTGAGCAGAGCCTGTAACAGCGAGTTGGTACTGATGACTGCCTGAGCTATTGCCGATCATAATCTGCGTAGAATCAGTTGATACTGAAGAAACTTCTAGATTAGAGATTGGCGCCGTTGTCCCAATCCCCACGTTACCGCTCGTGATCAGATTACCACTCGTATTGACTCCCGTAGATCCAGCTATAATCCCCGAGGTGATGGCATTACCCGAAACTTTGCCCGCAGTCATAATCGCTGCGAGTTTAGTGTCAGCAATCGCCGCTGTCGTAGCGATATCATCGTCGGTGATCGAGGCATCAGTGATCGTGCCACCGCTGCCGCCAGACACGGCGCTGGCGGTCGCTAGGGAGCCTAGCCCCAAGGTCGTGCGCTGCGCGGCTGCGTCGGCGTCGTCTAGTAGTGCTTTACCTGCTGATGTCAGCGTATAGGTGGACCACGTATCTGTGGCGGTGCGCTCGACCCCACCCGTGGTGGTAAGGCCTTCGACCGCAGCTAGGTCGTTGGCTAGAGCTAGCGTCACGTTACCTGACGCGGTGATCGGCCCACCGCTGACCGTGATACCCGAAGCTGGTGCCGTCACTCCCACGCTGGTGACACTGCCAGTGGCTCCTGACACCCAGCCTAGATTACCAGCACCATCGGTCTTCAGCACTTGTCCCGCTGAGCCGTCCGTTGCGGGGAGTACCCAGATCTTATTAGCACCTATGGCATCAGGCGCTTTGAATCCGACATAATTCGTGCCGCCGGCAGCGAGTTCCGTAAGGCGTACCTCGCCCGTGTTACCCGATGCTGTGCCGTAAGGCTTGGCATCGTAGCCTGCTTGCGCGTTACTAGAGAGGCTCGTAAATGCACCCGTGTTGGGTGTCGTCGCACCAAGTGCGCCAGGAGCTGCCCAATTAGTTGTGGGTAACGCCGCACTCTGCCACGTCGTTCCGTCCGAGGTGAGGACGTTACCACTAGAGCCCGGAGCTACCGTTTGCATGGCGGAGGTGCCGTTACCCAGGATCACATGGTTTGCCGCAAGGGAGGTGGCGCCAGTACCGCCGTTAGCCACGTTTAAAGTACCCGCAGTGATGAGAGCGGCACTATGCGGCGGCAGGTCAGACGGCGCCAAACTATCGCCAGCTGCCACGCGACCGTACGCATCAGTGGTCACTTTGGCGTAAGTGCCTGCTGTACCCACCGTCGCTAAACTCACAGTCGCAGTGCCCGATGCAGTGGCCACAGCTACCCCAGCACCCTGAGCGACATTGCTCACTTTGCCGTTAAATGCGGCGTATTCCGTATTCGATATTAAACCTGCCGTTACACTTACGGCAGACGCTAGCGGGATATTAAGCGTGTGGGTATCACTCGCTGATGACCACGCAGGTGCTGTACCCGAGGTACCGGGAGGAGCCAAGGTCTGCGTATTACCTGTCTGACCGTTAAACGAGTTTAGGCCTGAGCCCGACACTCCAAGCGCCACGGCACTGGAGCCGTCCCAATACTTGATCTGATTCGTGGTGGCGTTAAACCAGGTCTTGCCCTTATCTGCACCTGTAAGACCCGCAGGATCTGTCGCATAAACACCAAGACCCAGCATCTTCGATGCAGCTAGCTGCACGTTACCGGTGTTACTGATGTTGAATGCACCGGCGTCCAAGGCACCAGCGAGAGTGTCTCCACCTTTATTAAGAGGGCTGTAGCCTAGTGCATTCTGTTTACCATTAAATGTGATCCAATCACTCGATGATATATAGCCGTTACTGGACGCACTGGCTTGCGTGATGCCAATCGCACCACTGACTAGACCGTAGGTGATGGGAGCAGCAGCACTCAGCGCCCCACGAGCACGCGCATCGCTGTAGTAAAGACTGGTGCCACTCTCTGCAACCGACGCTGTGGTCAGCTCCTGCCAAGTCTTATCGCCACGGTAGTATTGAGAGCCGGTACCGGGGTTGACCGCGTTCTCTTTGCCAGCTAACGATGCGCTTAGGCCTGCGATCTTACTCTGAACTATGCCTGCTCCAGCGGCTATATCGCTGTCACCTATAGCAGCGGCGCTGACAGCACCGGTAAGTCGACCCTGAGCGTCCACAGTGATGTTAGCCCTGGTGTAGCTACCAGCTGCCACCGTCGTGGCGCTTAGTGCAACGGTTGCTGTGCCACTGGCTGTAGATACCGAGATGCCAGTCCCCTCGACCACTTTGCTGACACCGGCACCGGAGACTCCAAGAGCCACGGCAATGGAGCCGTCCCAGTACTTGATTTGGTTGGTGGTGGCGTTAAACCAGGTCTTGCCTTTATCTCCGACGACTAGTCCCGCTGGGTCACTAGCATGATTGCTGAGACCCAGCGTCTTCGACGGTGCCATCTGCACATGGCCCAGGTCAGTCAGGTTATAGCTACCGGCGCTCATCGCTCCAGCGAGAGTGTCACCTGCTTTATTCAACGGGGTGTAACCTAAAGACTGCGTGATGTCACCCGCGGGAATCGCTCCGACTGTGACCACACCACCAGTCGTTGTTTGCTTCAAATACTGTCCTGTGCCACCAGTTGCACTGAGATTGGTACCCGTGCCACCACGAGCGACAGGTAACGTGCCTGACACCTCTAACGCGAGATCGATCGGAGTCCCACTACTCGCACTCGTAATCCGTCCTGCGCTGTCCACCACCACCGTAGCCCGTGCATACGTACCAGCACTCACTCCCGTGGGTGCAAGACTAATCGTGCCCGCAGTAGTAATCGTGCCGCCATTC